>Ga0209083_1000560_pt1 | contig 52960 bp, 47 predicted proteins | sample AM7aDNAmetaG_FD_184132 | JGI IMG/M metagenome (GOLD analysis project Ga0209083, IMG submission 184132) | Freshwater microbial communities from Finland to study Microbial Dark Matter (Phase II) - AM7a DNA metaG (SPAdes) (version 3) | ecosystem: Environmental > Aquatic > Freshwater > Lake ...
AAAAACCCCCCCCCCCCCCGAAAAATGGCGATTAAAATATAATGTACCGTCATATCTGCAATGGAATGGTTTTGTTATTGACGCTGCTGGCGTGTCATTGGTCAATCCGGCACGATGGAAATATTTCCGGAACGCCGCCGTGTCCGTACTTTTACATTGCCGTAATATCAGGGGGTCGGCGTGCAACGGGAACTCCCCAAAGCCAAAAACGCTTGAACATGCGCATCTGGAAATATAAACTGCGCGCCAATTGATTAGCCTGAATGCTTGAAATTGAAATTAACCACTCAATAAATCAATGGGCCTGCGCGAACTATATTGGTCTTTAACCAAAGACCCCTACTGGGTTGGGATGAACCGCTTCGTCATGAAGTTTAATCAGTGTCGCACCTACGAAGCCCAGACGGAGTGTGGGTTTAAGGTGAAATACGTTCTCAATGTTTGGGTCGCTATGGTCGACCACCCGAAATTCACAGCGGCGCGCATGCTTAAAGAATCAAACCAAGAACAGTTCATTGACCAATGGCATCAGGAGGTGTTTCTTCGAAGATTCAGGGAATTAGATTACGCGTTTGAACTAATTGTTGGTCCTAACTATATGAGTCCGGTATTCACTCGGCGCGGCCAAGCGGAAGACGGCAAGAATGTGTGGATTGATCCGCACGCATTGGAACTTGTGCGGGAAGTACAAGACGTCCCATTTACGAGGTATGGCTGTCGGGTGTCATTCTTGACCGTGAGTTTTTTGGAAGACGAGTCACTTTATGAGGAGAACTACAAGATGATCAAGCTGCGTAAATTGGATAGCATTGAGAATACGCCGACGTTTCGGGAGCAGGAAGAAGCAATTGTGATTGCATTCAAAAACCAAGAAATCAAACTGAAACGGGAATTTGAACGTCTCCAATCTGACCAAAAGCACACCAGCGATGTGATTACTGTTGAAACGAAGCGGGTGGGCAATGTCGTGGAGATTTCTTGGAAATTGGTGGAAGCGTGGAAAAATGGATATTTTCATCTGCGCGGTTTCAGAAGGGAAGGTGCCTTTGCGGCGCATGGGGCCAGTTTCAAGGAACACGGCATGTGTCTGGTTGAAACACAAAACGACGGCACCGCGGTTCAGCATTTGGAGGAAGGCAAGGAGTATTTCTACGCATTTTTTCTTACAACTGAGACAGAAGTTTGCAAGGATAACGGCCCCGTGGACACCATCCGGACGGTTATCGGCATACCTGCCGTAACGGAAGTTCAAACCAAGGTTGTTGATTCGCTACGCTTTTCTATTCGGGTACCGACTCAAGCAGAAAAATGGCGAGTCGAGCGGATGCTGGAGAAAGCAATGCAACAGCCCCCTGTCGATCCGAAGCTCGAAAAGAAAAATAAACTGGATGAAACGCTCACGTCATTCGTGGAAATCAATGCATGGCTTTCCCGACGGGAAAAGGAATTGATCGCGGAAATCGAAGGTCAAGGTCTTCCCCCAAAAGAACTGAAGATTCAAATTGCCCAACTGAAGGCCACGATTGCATATCTACGTCCGGTTCCCGAGTCACCTGAATAATGGTTGCTTGATCTGAGACGATTACACAACATCTCCGCGGTGCCCACTTCGGCGTTCACTATCGAGTAATTATTGAGGCAGGGCAAGAAATCTTGATTTGCAGATGGTGCGTTCGACGAAAGGCTCTCGGTCGACTTGCCTCCGATAACCTTTCAAATGACGCCGCCGTGCTGGGTCGAAAGGCGTCCCTTTGGTTGCCTCGAGATAATTATTGGGGCAGATCCAAATTGGTCCGAGCGGATTCGCCTTTATTTCCGCTAATGTTGTCAGCCAAGCTTGAGTATAAATCGGCGGATTCCCTCGCAGGAGCCCTTCCGCAGTATTATTCATTCGCTCAGCAGTCTTGAACACCATGAGTACACGAAACGGATGTTTTTCATAGGCGGAACGCGGAACGCCATTTCGCTCAGCAAAACCGCCAAACCTGTAATAATCGAGATAATAGCGTGCACGGGTAACTAGCGTGTCCTGAACTTCGGTGGATCGATCTAATTCAAAAAAGAAAGTGTGCACCGATTTCCTGCCGTCGGCCTCCTTTTCAAGGACACGAATGAAACCGTCAGGTTTGACGAGGACCTTCGCGCCACCAGAACCAGGCTCGGAAACTTCAAATTGATATAGAAGCGGCCACGTGCTGAACACGGCAATGCTGAAACCTGCTGCCTTGCTGATCCCCGTATGTAACGCCGCTTTGACGTCCATGACTTCAAGCTCATGGCGTAGCGTCACCTCACTCACAAAAGCACGCCGTATGAGGGCCGACTGCGGAATGGGTGGATACTTAGCCAGAACACCTTGGTCGTGCAGTACTGTAAACGCCTTTCGAGTGAGAAACAAAACGGAAGGATCATTGACATGCCGTGTTCGCTCGCCGATGAGGCCCTCAGCTTTGAGCTTTTGCAGTCGTTTTTTGGCGGCTTCTTTGCTGCCGTCGAAATACAGCGCGGCAACATGCGCGGCAGACATGACGCGGCACTCAAACAATCCCCGCAAAATTGTGAGATCGCGTTCTTGAAAACTAATGAGATCGAAATTGGACATGAACGTTGACCTTTGTTGGCGTTAACGTTGGCAATATTACGGGGAAACTGAAGTTCGGACAATCTCAAAACATTGAAAATCGAACGATTTTCATCAGAACGGTCACATCATTGTCCTGGCAATTTTGCCGTATATTCCGTGGTCAATTGACTTTCTGCGTGATTGTCACGGAACGAAAACCGGACCAACTTTGGAATGCCTAGCAACCCGGCTTGGTAAATGGAGTCTGACGATTCAATTCGGTCAACGCTTGCTCAATCGCACCCGCCGGGTGTATTCTCGCAGTTGTCGAAAAGGAGAATCAACTAGCTCAGATACTAACAACCAATAATTTTGCGTAGCTTCGGCTGCGGGCCCACTGAAAACCACGAATTTTCTTCCAACCCCGCACAGAAATCGACCGATGTCGCGCCCCACACGGGCGCGGCTTGACGTGCTTTCTGTGCAGGCGCTTCGTGGTGCCTCAGTGGGGGTGCGTTAAGTTCGCGCCCCTTTTATTTTCCCGTGTTCGGAGTTGCGCCGACAAAAGCGCACAATGGACGAAAATATTTTACCGGGCCGAATTGATAGTCGGGAGATGGGGCTGGCTGACTTCCTTGATTCTGCCCATCCAGATTTGTTTTACAAAACCTCCGCCTTTGCCCGCTTCATGGAAGATGTTAGGGCACGAGGCCATGACACGTATGTCCGCCATGTCAGCCGGTATGAAGGCGGCAGCGCGACGATTGATGGCGAAGACCGGTCGTCACAACAGCGCGTCGTGATGATGTGTTCGGCGGATTATTTGGGACTGACGCGCCATCCCCAAGTGCTGGCCGCCGCGCAGAAAGCCATTGACCAATATGGCGCGAGTGTTTGCTCAGTTCCGCTGATTGCCGGGGCCACGGCGTTGCACAGCGAATTGGAAACGATGCTGGCGAGATTTATCGGGACGGAAGCTTGTGTCCTTTTCCCAACCGGCCAAGCTGCGAATCAAGGGCTGATTCAAGCACTCTGCACTTACAGGGACACCATCGTTCTGGACAAGCTTGTTCACTACAGCATTTTGGATGGCGTTCGTTTGTCCGGTGCGCGGTGGCGCACTTTCCGCCATTCAGACCCTGACCACCTTACCCGCGTGTTGGAGACTGTCCGGTCAAAGCAAAAGGACAGCGGAATTCTTGTTGTCGTAGAAGGCGTCTATGGAATTGATGGCGATGTGCCACCATTACGTGAGCTTTTGGATGTCTGTAATCGTTTCGGGGCACGCGTGATGGTGGATGAAGCTCACGCAACTGGAATACTTGGCAAACGTGGACGTGGCTCAATGGAAGCCCATGAAATCCAAGACAAGTCGCTGATCATCATGGGTTCATTAAGTAAATCGCTTGGCAGCTTCGGCGGCTTCATTGCAGCACCGGCAGAAATCGTGGACTACCTGCGCTATGCCGCTAGAACAATTGCATTTTCGGTTGGGCTGCCAGCCAGTTGTGTCGGCGGGGCAATGGCCGGTCTGGATATTCTGCAAGATCACTCCAACGTTTTAGCCAGATTCCGCGCCAATAGGGATTTCTTCCAAAAAGGATTGGAGAAATTTGGAGTTACCAATGCGCAAAAATCCGGTTCGGCAATCTTCTCTGCGCCGGTCGGGAATGACCGGAAGTTGCGCGAAATCGCACGCGAGTTATTTCGGCGTGGCGTTTATGCCGAGGCGTTGGGGTTCCCAGCGGTTCCGCACGGACAAGAACGCGTTCGTTTTCGAGTTTCCGCGACTCACACTCAGGAAGAACTTGCCCGTGTTTTACAGATCGTCGAAGCGGTTTTCTCAGAACAACACGTGATTACTTCTTCACCACCGGTTCCTGGTTTGCCTGTGTGTCATTCCGGTAATGGCGATGACACCGGCATCGTGGAATTGGCACGCAAGGAGGCAACCATACGCGGTTATCCGGTTAGTTGGTTTCGTAGCAATCACTCTGAGGGAGAAACCGAGATTTTTCGGCAGTTCTTTACTGGCGGGACAGACGGTTGGCAGGCGGCTGTCTATGCAAAACTTGAACCGGAAATCAGCAAACAAGAAGGCATAACCGTTGGCACGTTGGGACAAATTCGCTGGCTACCTGGATCAGAACCGGCACTCACCGGGTTGCTTCAAAAAGCACTGCAATGGCTCATCGAAAAAGGTGCTCACACGATTTTGGCACCAGTGCAATCACCGTTGCTCCTTTGGGGCGGTGGAATTGCGGCACTGGAAAGTCCGTCTGTTTTTCCGATGCTCCAACCATACGTCGCGCCGGTGCTTGCGGAAATGCTCAAAAAGCTTGGATTCCAACCGGACATCTGCCTGCCACATTCACGTATCAATCTTGCGAAGGCGAATGCAGCATTGGCGTTGCCGCAGAATTCTAAAATCTTCGTTCGCCCACTCAATAAGATGCGCTTGCGCGAAGAAATCGCCATCATTTATCCACTGATAAATGCGTCGCTCTCGCGGTTGAAATACTGCGGTGCGCTTCGCGCCGAAGACTTGTATGCAGCAGCGCATGATCTGCGTGAGTTGATCATCGGTGATTTTTGGAGAATTGCTGAAATTGATGGAACGCCTGCCGGGTTTGTCGGGGCGATTCCCGACGTGAACGAAACGTTGATTCAAACTGGTGGCATAGCAGGAACAGCAGACATCGAGAAATTAGAGTTAGCATTTGCGGCAACTCGACGTGCCAGCATTGTCTGGCTTGGTGTGTCAGACAATTTTCAGGAAGCCGGGGTTGGGCAGGCGTTGCTGAAAGATATTTACGACGCATTACTCAAACGAAATTTCAATGAAGCATGGCTGCACTGGGAATTTGTTGATGGCAAGCTTGGCATCAAAGATTTTTTACCCCCAGAATTGGCTATTGAAGAGCACCTCAACTACTCAATCTTCAAGTGGACTGCATAAAATTATATGAATTATTTCGCGCCTGTGTTGAATGATTTGGAGGAATGGAAGCCATTCATTGATCACGTCACTAGGGATGCCACGCGAACGATTGCGGCATTGAAGGATGGCTGCACGCCGGATGGTGAGATTGCCGTTCCCCGTTTTCAGCAAGTGATGGATGACTTGTGGCTTAATGGAGCTAACAGTCTTCAAGCGCAATTCCCAAATCAGAACAAAATGGTCAGACGGTATTATCTGGAACGAATCGCTCCGCTGCTTCAAGAATCGGTTTTCTGGCATCGCTGCACAACCAAACCCCGCGGTTATGCCGGTGACTACCTGATGATGGATATGATTTACGGCAACCGACCGTTACCGGTTGGTAGCACGCAAGCGTTCTCGTCGCATCTTGACCGGTGGTTTCTGAATACGCCGACAGCGCAAGCCTGCCGGCACCGTCACGAATGGTTGGCCGGCAAGCTCGCGTTGGGTTGCGCCGATGGTGTGCGTAAGATTGCGAGTCTAGCGTGCGGGCCGTGCCGGGAATTGGCAACGCTTCTCGACCGGCAAGGCGAACTCCAGCATCCGCTTGAAGGCGATTTATTTGATTTCGATACCGAGGCGTTGGACTATGCACGCCGGTTATTGGAACCACGATTAGGTAGCCTAGTTCGATTAAAATTTCAGCAGGCTAATCTTCTCAAGGCAATCCGTCAGAGTGGGCAAATCAGTCCACCGGAACAATACGACCTGATTTATTGCAGTGGGTTTGCGGATTACTTGAGTGATGTGGCGTTACATCGGCTGCTGAAAAGCGTTTATGAATTACTCAAGCCCGGTGGCGTGTTGTTGTTGGCGCAATTCTTGGATCGGCCTGACCATCCCGACCGGAGCGCGATGCAGTGGGGCATGGATTGGAATCTGGTTTACCGAACCAAGCCGGAACTTCAGACTGCCTTCGCCCAATCTCCCTTCGGCAATCAAGTGCAAATCGAAGCCGAACCGCTCGGCCTGATCGCATTTTGCGAAGTGCGACGGACACAATAGGCGAAAGCATTTGCGACCATGGATCACGCAAATCAACAGACGCCTTCAAAACAACCACCTCCGCTTGCCGGCAGTTTATTGGCACGTATCACTGCTGTGATCTCGGAAGGGGGACTTTGGGTTCTGTGGCACTTGCAAGGCGGGAGAGTTGAGGGGAAACTTCCTCCCGGTCCGGTAGTCGTTGTTGCCAATCACGGCAGCTACTTGGATTGGCTCTTACTTTCTATCGTTACGCGTCGAAAGTTCGGGCGTCACATTCGCTTTCTTGCCAAGCAGAAGGTGGCTAGAAATCCATGGTTTCGTCTTCTGCTGGACGCTTCCGCTGCCATCGTTCTGGCCGACGGTTACAACGGACGTGCAATTGCCACAGCCTTGCGTGCTCTCCAGGGTAATGAACCAGCTCAATAATCATGCGTTGGGCGTGTTCCCCGAAGGCACAAGAAGCCGGACCGGGGAAAAGCTGCCATGCTCGGAATCGGCTGCTTTGATGGCCCGGCGGTGTGAAGCTGTCATTGTCCCGGTGGCTTTATGCGGATTCTGGGAAGTATGGCCTCCGCACCAGAAATTGCCTCGTCTCAAACGGGTCGGGCTTTCCATCCACTTTTTGCCATCAATCAATCCGAAGGAATTCGCTGATGACCAAGCCGCAGTGAATTACGCGATGGACCGTTGCTATGCGCTCGTACTCCACAAGCGCATGCCTCATCCACAGAAAGAGGCGGTGGAATGAGCCACGCTGCCTTCTTCGACCTAGACGGGACGTTGCTACGCGGTGAGTCGCAATTTTCATTCTTGTTGTGGTGCTTGCGGCGTGGTGTTGCACCGCGTCTTCGCGCGCTGCCTGTTCTCGCTCAATACGGAAGCTACCTTGTGGGATTGTCAAGCAACGCAGTCGCACTTCGACAGGCTGGTTTTCGTTTGTTGCGCGGCATCCCGGTAAGGCGCATTGAACATTCAGCAGCAGAGTTCTTCCGTGCTGACTTGTCTGGCCGATTTCGCCGCAACGCTGTTTCACTCTTGGAAGCGCACCGAGCAAACGGCGATCTGGTTGTGGTGATTACTTCGGCTTGTAATCTATTGGCCAATTTGGTCGGCGCACACCTACAAGCGGACGCCGTGCTTTCGACGCGCCTTGTCGTTGCCGACGGCGTTTTCACCGGTAGCCGTGAATTGCCGGAACCTTATGGTGATGGTAAACGCATACTGGTCGAGAGATTTTGCATGGATCGCGGGTTGGTCCCCGCCGAATGCCATGCCTACGCTGACCATCACAGCGACACTATGCTCCTTGAATATGTCGGCCATCCTGTAATCGTGAATCCGACGCGCCGGCTTCGCTCCATCGCCGCCAAACGCGGTTGGCCACAAGTGAATCTGGACGCAAAAGAACTGCCGGCACTGCTGACGCGGGAGTGTGCCTAATGCTGACAAAGACAGCATTTCGCATCATGCTCCACGAAAAGGGCAAATACGCTGGCGTTGTTATCGGTGTCGCGATGGCGTTGTTTCTGGTGCTGCTGCAAACCGGCTTTTACCTTGGCTTCCGGCGGGACATCACGGTTGTGGCGGATTCTTTCGATGCCGATTTGTGGGTATCGGCGCGTGAACTACTGACCTACGACTACGTGGCACACTTCGATGACCTGGCACGCTGGCAGGTTTTGGAAGATATGGACGTTAAGGCGGCTTCCGGAATCATTACCGAATGGGTGAGGTTTCGCCGCGCGGTTGACGGTGCGACGGACAGTGCCCAAGTGCTTGGAATTGACCTTACCGAGGGTGTGCCCATCCAACTGGGAACGGATATATCGCCTGACCTGATTTCTGCTTTAGGTGTTCCCGGTAACTTGCTCGTGGATGAGAAACACGTCGAGCGGGTTGGACGGCTTCACACTGCCGAACCCGGTGTTGAGATTCGCGGATTGCACGCAAACATTGTTGGGGTGATGAAGGGTAAGAAGCTTTTCACCACGGCCTGTTTGTTCGTTACCGATCTCGACAACGCGCGGCGGTTTCTTGATTTTCCGGTTAATCGAATCAGCTTCATCGCTGTGAAGTGCCGCGACGGTGTCGATGTTTGCACAGTGAAAAATCGTCTGCAAACCCGGCTGCCTGAGAACCGAGTTTGGACGGCACGGGAATTTCACAACCTGACTCAGAATTATTGGGCGAAGCTGACTGGAATCGGCCCCTTGCTGCTACTGTCAGCCGGCTTGGCGGCGCTGGTCGGCTTCCTAACAGTGTTTCTCACCTTCGCGCATCTAACTTCGGAGAAGCTGCCGGTTTATGCCGCGATGAAGGCGATGGGAGCTTCGAACACGGAACTCAGCGCCATCGTGCTCCTACAAATCGGGCTTGTGTTCGGCACCGGAAGCTTATTGGCGGTCGTGGGAGTCGGGCTGACACTGGTCGTCCTTTCCACAACGACGATTTCTGTCATGCTAACACCTAGTATAGCCTTGCTGGGTTTTGGTTTCATGGGGGTCTGTGCAGCGGGAGCAGGCTGGAAATCCCTTCGCAGTCTATCAAAAGTGGAGCCGGCGGAGGCGTTCCGGGTATGAATGGAAACGGTGCAATTCTTTGTCTCGAAGGCGTGGACAAAAGTTTCCGCGAGCCGTCTGGTGTCCTGCACTTGCTTGATGGCGTGACCTTGAGCATCCGCACCGGAGAAATTGTGCTGCTGCAAGGTCCATCCGGGTCCGGGAAGACGACGTTACTTCAAATCACGGGTTGCCTTTTGCGTGCCGACACCGGCAGAATCGAACTCGCGGGCGAGGAACTAAACGCAGCGCCTGATGCAGCGCGAACCAAAGCCCGCCAACGGCATCTCGGATTCGCATTTCAACATTTTCACCTGGTGGATGCGCTTACCGTGCACGATAATGTGGCGCTCGGCCTACGCCTCAAACGGCAAGTCGTTAATCCGAAACAGGTGGACGAAGTGCTTTTGCTTTTGGGTCTTACCTCAAAAGCGAACAAGCTTCCACGCGATCTGAGCGGTGGTGAAAAGCAGCGTACTGCGTTCGCCCGCGCACTTGTCGGGCGACCTACGCTTCTGCTCGCTGACGAACCAACTTCGCAACTTGACGCGCATGCGACGGAATCCGTGGCACAACTACTTAGAACATCGGTCAAGGAGTTTGGCTGTACCGCACTGATTACCACACACGACACACGTCTGCATATGGTAGCCGACCGGATTTGCACTCTAAAAGAAGGTAAAATTCATGCGTAAACTGCTTTTCGCGATGCTGTTATTTGCACACATGGCATTAGCTGTTGAAACAAACAGTGTCCGCAGGTTGGTCTGCGTCGGGCGCGTCGAACCGGTGAATGGCGAAGTTGAAGTGTCTGCGCAAATGTCCGGTACGCTCGTAGCGGTCAAGGTCAAAGAAGGCGAATGGGTCACGACAGGAACCATACTTGCGGAGGTGGAAGCTTCTCGGGAGAAAGCTGCGCTTGATTCCGCCGTGGCGAAGCTTGTGCGAGTGAAAGCCGGTAATGGAAAAGAGGAAATTGCCGCTTCGGAAGCGGCACGCGATGCAATTGCCGCTGAACTGGAGTATGCGGAAATTGAATACAAGCGTGCCAACAAACTCCATGAAGACAAGTTTGTTACCGATGAAATCTTTGACGAACGGCAACAACGCGTGTCCACGTTACAAAAGAAACTAGCGAGCGCAACGAAGCAGGCTGAAGCACTCAAGCGCGGTCCTTTGCCAGAAGAAATCGCGCTGACCGAGGCTGAGGTCGCATGCGCACGTGTAATTTACGATCTTCGGCTGGTGCGTGCGCGAGACGACGGTGCAATTCTCCATCTCTACCGGCACACGGGAGATTCCGTCACAATGTACCAACCTACGCCTATTTTGAGAATGGCAAACACGAAGCATCTTCGTATCCGTGTGGAAATTAATGAGCAGGATGCTCGCCTGGTAAAAGATGGTTTGGAAGGAGTATTTACGGGCATCGGTGTGAAAGAAGTTAGTGGGTACATCATAATGCGAAACATCCTCCAATCCTTCGAGCCTCGTCGACTATTTGAACCTGACTCAACAGTCCGGATAGACACAAGAACGCTGAATGTGTTGTGCGATATGCAAAACACCACGTTGCCGGTGTATTCCGGGCAGCGAATAACAGCCGCGTTTACGATAAATACTCAATGAAGTGGTGCCAAGATGTAATTTAGTTCAGCAAAAAAGCCTCTCCCGGGAGGGGAGAGGCCGTGAATGGGGATCAGTAATCCTCGGGCAAAAGCACCGTGGTTACGGAACGATCCCATTCAGTGATGATGTAGAACTTCTGATCACGAACCGATTTATAGATCGAAACCAGACGATCTCCGTTCCGGAGCGCGTCGTCGTTCATCTGTCGGTCATGGTCATCCACATCACCCCAGTCGCCGGAGTGGTGCCGCTGTAAGGCCAGCACCACATCCAACTCGGGAAGAACAGCATTCGCATTGGCCGTGATTACAGTCTGACCAAGCGCGAACTTGGGCGTGGTTACGCATACATCAGGCATTGGGCATCTCCTTTCTTTTTTGCATCAACCACGCCTGTGACGGTTGAGCGTTCGTAACATCTCCACCGCCAATCCGACATTGTCCCGGCGGACGATTGTGCGTTGCCGGCAAACAGCTTCGCATTCCAACGTATTGATTGCCGACATGCGGTCTCCAACGCCAGTCACCTGGCCATCACAGACCCAGATACGTGGCTTGGCTTGCTTGCTCAGCCAATCCAAGGCGGGCTTGTCGATTACATTGGCTCCCCCGGCGGGCGCGCCAATCCACTTTTCCTCAACCTGCCGGCCATCTTGGGCCAGGACCCGCAGCACACCATCGTGGGTGTTGCCGCTGTAACAGGCCACAACCGCTCCGGGTGAATGCGAGAGGATCCGCTTCAGATCCTCGCTCGTGATGTTCATACTGCCCGATCCATCGATCAGAACCGAACCACCACGTTGCCGGCGCGTCCGGCAAAACACCCTTCCGTCAACCAGCAAACGATGACAGTACCGCGGTATTACGCCTTCCTCGCTGGCGATTCGCCCTTTGCCGAGGAAGCCATCTACCCTGCGGGGGCGCGGCGGTGTTTCCACCTTCATCTTGCCCCACGATACTTTCTTCGTCGCCCGGGAGCCGGTTCCAAAACCGCCCAGCATCTTCAACAGACTTTCCAGGTGTTCCTGGTCGGTTTTTGACAGACGCAGCCGTTTCGGGAGTTGGTTGGTTTCGATTGGCGCGGCACTGTCCAACAGCGCTTGCAGCCATTTTGCAGTCCGGATTGTGTCCTTGAACCGGGGTGATGCACCTTTGTCCCACATGATTTTGCGGGCCATGTCGGCAATCTGCACGGCTTTGTCAGCAGGCGATTGCCCGTTGAACTTCTCACGGACTACGGTTTCACTGGCCCCTTGGCCAATGATCGCAACCATCGTCAGGACGATGTCGCGGAGGTTGCCCTGCTTGAGCAGGTGATCGGCAAACGCCTTCATGACTGCTGGGCTGCTGGAACCACTGCTGGTGTCCACGCCGATATCGGTCAGTTTAGTGTTGATCCGCATGTCTTCCACGGCCTGCATTACATCCATGTCCAACTTGTTGCGGCTGGCCATGACTGCTGGCCGAGGTGGCGACCACCGAATGTGGCCGAGTTCGTGATTCCGGATCATCCGGGACTGTGGCGAATTATCCAACGGCACGATCAGCAATGACTGCCGCGGGTACACCCGCGCACTGACCTGCTGGCTGGGTTGAATTTGCCACTCCCGATTGGTCCTATCGTCCACTGCCTCCGGGATGGGGTACACCATGCGTTTGTTTGTCATGGTGCTTCACCCCGCTTGCGAATGGCCGATGACCAAGGCGTCCAAGGCATCTTGGGCGCGAGTGCTGAACACGGCTTCCGCCGCCAGCTTCTGCGCCTCTTCCTGCGGGTACAACTTCAATAGCTTCTGCCGCAAGTGGGCGAATGCATACCACGCCCGAACACTGACGCGTCGTTCTTCATTGTCGATCAGGGCCGTGCGTTCCGCTGCCTGCCGAACATCTTCCGGCAGTTGCTTCACTGCGTCCGGATGGACCTTGTCGATGTTGATACAGACCGGGAACCGGTCTTGCAGAGCGGGGTCCAACAACTCGTTGGGATTGCCGTTCATCGTGGCGACACAGGTGAAACCGGTGTTCGGTTTGACCTTTTCACCACTGGGCAGGTCCAGTTCGGCAATGGTCGCGTCATCGGTGATGGCCAACAACAGCGCATGGACGTCCGGTCCACCGCGTTGAATCTCGTTGACGACGAGACGACCACCACACCGCCACGCCGCCACGGCCGGTCCATCCTGCCAGTGATACTTTCCATCTTTGAGGATGTAATGACCGCGTAACTCTGCGGCTGGTGTTTCCTCGGTCAACGTGAGGCTGAACACCCGTTGACCATCGTTGAGTCCCAGCCGACAAGCGGCATGGGTTTTGCCTGTTCCGGGCGGCCCGTGCAAAAGGGTACGATTCGATTGACTGAGCACGGCGGAGACGATGTCCCAGCATGTGCGTTCGGCAGCTACAGCTTTCTTGCTCATGGTTAGAGCTCCTTTGTTTTGGGGGTTATGGCGACGGGTTGAGAAAAAAAGGAGGGGCGTCCGTCGCCAGACGCCCCCTCGGAACAACGTGCTTCGTTACGACATCGAGAAACGGGAACCAACATCTTCCAAAATGTTGGCAAACCGTCCTTCGGACCGCAGGTACTCCAACGACGGTGGCTCAGTGGAGATTGATGGCGTCCCGTGGTCGTCGCGTTGAATTTCCGCCCAAGCGGACCAACTGTGGCCACCTGGTTTACTAATCGAGAACAGGATGATCTCGATCCGATTCGGATGCTGTGACGGACGCACGCGGAATTCCCCGTGTGCCTTGATGTATTGGGCTTCCTCAGCGTTGGGTTTGACCATCCACGACTCCAAAACCAGGATTGCCAAGTCCGCATCTGCGTGCCGGGCGAAATCGCGCAACATCTGCGCGAGAACATCCTTGCTATCCTCAGTATCAGGTATCTCCAACTTTACTGCCGCAACGTTGTCAGGCTTTAATCCTGGCAAATCGACGCGCGGTCCGATACGGAAGAACGCGGCTGGGGTCAGATTGCCATCTTTCGGCAACCCTTTGGCCGCCAGCCGGTAGATGTGATGAAACAAATCCATTTCATCACGATTCAATTCAGGGTCAATGAGACACTTCACACGTACTTTTCCTTTCTTGGTTTGGGTTTGAATTACGCGGCACAAACTGCGGTGAGCAATTGCACGGCATCTTCGATTTGATTGCTGGAAAGCGTCCAAGTGGGTTGTGGAAGTTTTGCAATCACGGCCCACTTGAAATCTTGGTGCAGCGCCACGGCAAGTTCATCGTCACCGAGATGATCGGCCAGCAGAGCCAGCGCAAGCTGCGCCGGCCCGCTGCCGCCGTAACCCCACTCAAAACCTGTCGGGCTATGCTCCCACAGGTCAAAGCGGGGGTCGAGCGGTCGGTCGTTCACGGTAACGATGGTCAGGTGATACTCGCGTCGTCCTGTGTAGGTTTTCATTCCGCGTCCTCCGTCAAGGATTGTAATTCCTCGGCTGAGAGGTCGGTTGGCTGCTGGCCTTCCCGTCCGAAGCCAAAAACCTTCACAAACGCCCGTGTGGCGAGCCGCTGCACCGCATATTCGCGTCCAGCACGACCCGCGTCATCTTCATCGAGCATTACGATAATGCGGTCACCGGGCTGCAAATGCGCCGCGATCAATTCCTCCTGCGCGTGTGACAATTGGCAGCCCATCAGGGCCACGACGCGTGCAATCCCGTTCTGGACTAAGTGAAGACAGTCAAAGAATCCTTCGACGACCACGAGCGGCAGAGACGGATCGGCTTGCAGCGCCCGGTGCAGGTTGAACAACTCCTCGGACTTGCGGAAACCTGCCGGCAACTTGTACTTCGGTGTGTCCTCGGGCGGATTACCTGGCCAACGGCCAGCGTAAGCCACGAGTTTGCCATCCACATTGTGAATGGGGATGACGATGCGGCCTTTCATGCTGCCACTGTTGCAGCAGCCGAGACCGAATTCGGCAATGGTCGCCCCACTCAATTCGCGTTCCGCAAGATACGGATGCGCGGAATCAAGGTTACGCAACTCAAAACCGAGGGGTTTGTTCGGCCCAGTTTCCTGGGCTTCACTGGCCGCCTTCGGTGGTGTCGGCGGTGGCTCCTCCTTCGTGGCCGGGGACGATTTCTCCTCGGCTGCCGGAGTTTTCTTCGCTGGTTTTTCTGAGACGACGTTGAACCAATCCGAGATGCGGATTGCCGCTTCACGAATGGTCACGCCGTCCATCAGACTGACGAAGTCGAGGACGTTGCCGCCTCGCTTGCAATCCCCGAAACAGTTCCAACAGTTTTTGGAAACGCTAACCCGTAACTGGGTGGGATTCTCCCCTTTGTGAATGGGGCAGGCACCGCTGAGGCTGTCACCTTTGCGCTGGAAGCGCTCGGTGAGCTTATAGTGATCAAGGACTTGGACCATCGTCACGGCCTGTTTGACCGCGTGAAAGTCCACATATCGGGACGTAGGCATGGGATTCCTCCAGGTTGTTAAGGTTCACTGGCCGTTCGAAGAATCGAATCGGCCTCTAGCGCAAGCCTAGCACACCAAAAAAATCTGTGAAGGGGGGCAAAACATTACGCAATTAATGCGTGAAGATGTCAAATCTTTCGGGAACTAGCAGCGTAGCAGCGCGTTTAGGCGTGGGAAACAAGGTGCCGGCAATTGCCTCGAAAGTTTTCGTCGATGCTAAAACCAAAGTTGTTCAGTGGGCTTGCTAAAGTGCCGCTGCGGTTGCTACACTGCCGAACGATTTAAGAAGGGGAATAATCACAAACTGCTTTAATCAATAACCAAAACTAATTTGCGTAGCTTCGGCTACGGGCTGCATCGAAAACCGCGAATTTTCACAAGGCCTCCTAGAACCGACGAAGCCCGCGCCCACAAGGGCGCGGCTTGGCGTGCTTCTGGGACAGGCGCTTCGCGGTGCCTCGATGCAGGGTGCGACAAGTTCGCGCCCCTTTTGTGCCTGTGGTTGGAATCGCACAGAAAGCAAACACGAATGGATTCTCACCTTGATTCCGATGTACAATTGCCGAACTTGTCTGGTTTGATATTCCGAACCGCTCGGACAGATGCCGAGTTGAATGAGGTTTTACAGTGCCGCTGGAGAGGCTACAAAAAGTACGGGTTCCCCGATCCGACTGCGTGTCGTGACATCTTTGACGACCGCGCCACACAGTACCTGTGCCAAGATGCAGAATCGAATCAGACGCTCGGCTGTTTGCGTCTTCTGGCTAACCATGCCCGTCCATTTGAAGTGGAGACGTATTTGGATGTCGAGGGCTGGTTGCCAAGCGAGATGTCTGTTGCCGAGTTGACGCGGTTTTCTGTTCCAACATGCAAGAGGTTGTCTGCGATTAAGTTTGGCCTGTGGAAACTAGCTTGGATGGATGCTATCGCTCAAGGACACACGCATTTTCTTATATGGACGACCGAGCAAAAGAAACGAATGTATGAGTATTTGGGGTTTGTGCCTTTCCCAAATCATTCCGCCGCCTTTCTCCACCCCATCCTTGGGAACAACTCACACGTCGTGATGGTGGTAGACTTAACCACTGTTTCAGACCTGTTCCAACATGCTCGGCCAGAACTGCACCAGTTCTTTTTCGTGATGAAACATCCGAATATTTATACTTCTGCCGGTGTAGCATGAGAGCCGTTGATTGGAGCTCATACGCCAATGAGTACGATCTAATGGCACAGCACAATCCGCCGTATCAGGAATTGCTCCAGCATTGTGTTGCCACGATTTGCGGATGGTCGTTGCAAGCTGGCGACGTGGTGGCCGACATCGGTGGCGGCACTGGTAACTTTTCCATTGCTCTCGCCCGTGCGTTCCCGGCGGTGACTTTTCTTCACGCTGACTTCGATGAGGCGATGCTGAGGGTTGCTCACGCTAAAGCCGACAGATACGGTCTCACCAACTGGCGGTCTGTGCTAATTGATGTCGAGCAAGCGACGTGGGAGTTGCCCGCACTGGCTGGGATTGTGACGGTGCACAGTTTATATGCTTTCAAGAATCCACAATGCGTTATTGGGAAAATGTGCGCGCAATTACGTCCGGCTGGACATATTTATGCGTGCGATCTTGGCCGCGCAATGAATGTGTATGATTGGGGCCAGTATCTTGTCATGGAGTCATTTCGAGCAAATGGATTTTGGCAAACGGTAAAATTATTGCTCAAAAGTGGTGAGGTTCGTCGACAAAATCAGCGCGTTGCGCGTTGTCAGAAAGCGGGTGTGTATTGGACGCACGGATTGAAGGATTTTGCCAAGTGTTTTGAGGAACAAGGCATGACGATTATAAAGGCGACAGACATTTTGTATCGCGGCTACGATGACTTGGTTGTGGCGCGCAAATTAGATTGCCCATCTACGTAGGAGCCGTGATGCTGCGTGGCAGTACCCTCTGTTTCGCACGATGCCCTCCAAGATGTGCATCCCTGACATTTCAGGGAGTATGTCAACGGGAAGCAAGGTGAGCAAGTGAGAATCATCGCTCAATGGCGAGGGCGGGCTGCGCGGTGTGGGTGTTATCCATCGATCAGACGGACAGATTGTTCCGGACGCGCGCCATGCCACGGCATTGTGAGCGGATCGTGGCCGGTGAGCAGCGATTTCATGTCGGTGAACAGGAATAGGCCCTGACCGCGGTCAAGTTGGCGGCAGGCTTCAACCAAATGCGTGAGGCGGTCGGTGCTCGTGGTGACGGTCAAGACCCGGAACCGATGAAATCCGAAATGTTTTCGGTGCAATTCCTGTAGCCATGTCGCTTCGTACGCGAGAAACTTTCGGTGAAATGAACTGTGATGCAAGCCGCTGCGCATAATGGGCATCGTGCCCCGGTCGGCCTCCAGGAAAAAATAGGCGCGATTTCGATCCGGTGGCTGATCGGCGAACTCCAAGCCGAACACGCAGTCGGGCACGACGCCAAGCCGCGTACCGCCATTCAGGCTGACCTTCCACCGGAAGGGTTCAAGCTGGGAACGAGTGGCCGGTTGTAAGGGGAGTTCATCAGATTTCAGCAAACGAATCCCACTATGCCGACGGCAGGCAAGTTCCAACGAAACCATCACGTCACTGACCAGCAGCGCGTGCTCCAAAAATAGGTGCTTCACGGCACGGTTCTTCGCGCTCCATTCCAAAGCTCGTGGCGAAGGGTTTTCGGTCAGCCTCAGCAACTCGGCACCCCGGTCTGCGAGGCCGTATGCAAAAGCGCGTGAACCACCGGGTTGAAAATACTCGATCTGCGCTCGCGGTCGTTCCAAATACCCGTGATGGTAAAGCAGTTGCAGCCGGCGGAGGATCACCTGTTTGCTGCCGCCCACAAGAGCGGCAATCTGCCACGACCGCAAAAAGCGATGCCGGAACACGCACCGGACAATCATCCGGTCCCGTTCCGTCAACTGTATGGGGGCAATTTCAGATGCGCGTTGGAAACGCGGATTTCTCTGGTTGGACATTGCCCTATTTTAACATGTATCCAGTCAAACCGGTGCCAGGGCCAGCAAGAGCCGTATATTCCACGAATCGGTCAATAAAAGGGCCTGACGCCAGATTGTTGTATCGGATTGTGTAATGGAGGCAGCGTGGTATTATGCCAACGAAATGACGCCTGTTAGCAAACAATTTCGTGAATACGCAGAGCACTTGGTGGAGCAGGCGAAAGGTTTTTTTCTGAAGGACAAGGGACACCACGAGATGTTTTCTTCATCACCGCCAAAGGTGAAGGCGCTGTCATGCCTGCACCCACCCAGATGGACCGTGACGAGATGGCGGACAAGTTGCGGCAGTTCGTCCGCCAGCACGATTGATCGCAAGCCAGAAAAGGATGGGAGGCATTGAGTTAATGGCTTCGGTTAGCCAGCAGATCCATAGTGCTGACGAGGCGATCTGTCGGAATATCGAATTGCTTGCTGACCAGCGGGAATTGCTTTCACAGAACGTGCTCTCGCAGCTTCGGAATCTAGTCGAGGGAGTTGTGGTCCGTCTCCACACGGGCTCACCCGATGCCGAATTCACTTACGAAGCAGTAAAACCGGGGCTCGCCTTCGTCAGAAGCAATGCAAGGTTCAACTTCCTCGGAAAGTTCCACAAACTGATTCAGAAAAGTGCGTCCCACTACACACTGGACGGGGACACTTCTGAGCGTTTGATGCTCAAGTATTACGAATATCTCTATCGTATTCGCAGCTTGCTTAAACGCGACTGTCGAATCTCAGTACTGGCTAATCTCGAGGCCTTCCCGGTCGATCTAGACCCGTCACTGCGGGAGTACCACGAGAAGATTGCCGCTAGGATTGAGGCGGTCCGTTCAACTCTGATGGACAGCAGCCCCCGGGATCGGTACTACATTCACAAAGCGCGCCCGTTCTTCGTTGGCGGTCGCATCTACTACGAAGTCACCTTTTACCGCGCCATCAACAAGATCAACAAATTCGATCGCATCATCGGTTTCACTGATATCGACATGACTGATAAGTACGCGGCCATGCTGACGCTCCGTAGGGACTCGATTAGTGTGCTCGGTCAGACGATGCCGATCACGATCATCCGCGAGTGGGAGGTCTCGATCCGCCCATGCGAGTTTGACAACTTCGCACGGCTACTGGGTATCTCAGTTCGGGCCAGCACAATAACGGCGGAGTATCGCTACTTGATGAGTTGGCTCACAGCGGAGTCGGGCAGTCTGCTCGACCTGATTGATATGGCCGACGACAAGTATGCGAACGAGAGGGCGGCAGCAACGGCTGACCGCGCTAAGCCGCAGATTTTCCCCATATTGGATGAAGTGCGCCGCATTGTGAGATCTTCCGCTCCGGGCATCAACGTCCTCAGATATCTTTTGCTGCGGATGCACAACCAGATACTCAAGCCACAGTATAACCCTGAAGGCTGTGACTATCTTTCCGGCATGAAGCTTCCGTTTAGTTGCATTCCCTTCGATACTATGCCGTTCTGCACCTCGCTACCGGCGCACAACCCCCGGTACTGGGACCTCGTCGAGAGCCTCGATGTAACCGGGCGGAATCATGAACTGCTCGCTCGACGCGTGAAGAACAACGTGGAGCGTCACGGAATTCTCTACACACATGTGGCCGACCTTGAGGAGTTCGGAAACGTCAACAGTTTGATTTTCACTTACAACAGCAAGCTTTACTACAAGCACACCGAGCGTCAGCTCGTGCTCGACAAGGAGCACGTCTTCATCAGTGGGTATGAGAACGATACTGCTTCGATCGTCCAAACACTTCAGAAGTACGCTTCGTCGGGGATCGCCGGTTACACCCCAGCCGTCGAACGCTGGCTCGATGAAACACCTCGTGGTATCGACGACCCCGCGAAGAAGGATGCGCTCAAGCAATTGTTCGAACGGTCGCATGTCGCTCTGATCTATGGGGCAGCTGGCACCGGCAAGTCGACGATGGTGAACCACGTTGCGCACTACTTCAACGACAAGAAGAAACTCTTCCTCGCACACACCAATCCTGCGATCGACAACCTCAAGCGCAAGGTAACCGCGCAGAACTCAGAATTCCAAACGATCGCCAGCCAGATCCACAGGAGCACCACTACTCCAGAGTATGACCTCCTCATCATCGACGAGTGCAGCACCGTGAGCAACGCAGACCTAGTCAAGGTGCTAAATAAGATTCCCTTTAAGTTGCTTGTACTCGTCGGTGACGTCTACCAGATCGAGTCGATCCAGTTCGGCAACTGGTTCGGAATCATTCGCTCATTCATTCCGAGCACATCGGTGTTCGAGCTGACGACGCCATTCAGAACCAAGGATGACTCACTCTTGAGTTTCTGGAACAAGGTTCGAGCCATCGAAGACGACATCACTGAGGTCATGGGCCGCAACGGTTACTCCACTGTGCTCGACAAGACACTGTTTGAAACCCAAGGACAGGACGAGATCATCCTGTGCCTGAACTACGACGGCCTATATGGCATCAACAACATCAACCGATTTCTGCAAAGCAGCAACCGCGGTGCAGCCACCATCTGGCGCGTCTCCACATACAAAATCGGAGATCCTGTTCTCTTTCACGAGACGGAGCGCTTCCGGCCGGTAATCTATAATAACCTGAAGGGCTGGATAGTTGGGATCGACCACGCCCCTGGTCGCATACAGTTTGACGTCAAGCTAGATCGACCGCTCAGCGAGTTTGATGTCGTCGGTGATGAGCTCGAATGGATAGGTGATTCGACTGTGCGCTTCTCCGTTTACGAGAAGGATACCAGCGATGAGGACGATGACTCACTGAACACCACCGTGCCATTCCAGGTGGCCTACGCCGTGTCGATTCACAAGGCGCAGGGTCTCGAGTACGACTCCGTTAAGATCGTAATCACCGATGCCAATGAAGACGACATCACACACAACATCTTCTACACAGCTGTAACTAGAACACGTAAGAATCTTCGGATCTTCTGGACGCCCGAGACGCAGCAGCGTGTTCTGCAGAGCCTCCGCCGCAGCGCCAACCCAAAAGACGTCGATCTTCTCGCTAGCCGTCGTGGCCTTACGCCAGCGACACATTCATGAACATCCGCAGTCCGGAAAGCGTTCGGGGTGAACATTCGTTGCTAGAACTCCGCGCCCTCTGTGCCTCTGACCTGAGCAACTCGGCTCCACGATCTGAAAGGCCATACACAAAAGCGTGTGAACCACCTGGTTGGTAGTACTCAATTTGCGACCGCGGTCGTTCCAAATACCCGTGATGGAAAAGCAATTGCAACCGGCGGAGGACCATCTGCTTGCTACCGCCCACAAGAGCGGCAATTTGCCACGACCGTAAAAACGGTGTTGAAACACGCACCGGACAATCATCCGGTCCCGTTCCGTCAACTGTATGGGGGCAATTGTGGATGAGCGTTGGAAACGCGGCATCCGAAGGATGGACATACCGACATTCTAACACGCTGGCAGAAAATCCACTGCTTACACCAGCCCGCATTGCGGCATGGTGTGAAGACTCAGCTAGTTATGGACACACCTAGCAATTCATAGCGTGGGATTGTGCCTTCTGGCATTTCCGTGCGCCTCGACGCAATCCACAGACGAATCGCTTCTTCAGCCTGAGCTTCAACAGTGACAGGGACCGAATTCGTCGGTTTGACTTTTTGCTGAATGCCAAGACGCTCCGCATCCATGCTGTCCTCATCGGCTTTGGCATGGCCGTTTAAGACAACTCGCACAACCGATGATGAAGCCCCTTGGTCGGCACGATCCCAGGTCACACGGTACCGGGCCTCCACGCAACCGGGGATAGCGCCCGCCGCAGGGAGGCAAGCAGCGTCCCCACTGAATGGCGCATTTTGCAAATAGGCCAAGAGGGCGTCCACAAGCGGATGCCCAATACCGAAAAGTTCACACTTTTTCTTACGGGTGGCGATTTCGCGATTGAACGTTACGTTATCGTACTTGGCACCAACACGCGGGTAAGACTTGAGACACTCGGGCGTAATCACCTGCCAGAATTCGCCCGTAGGCAGCATGCTCCCGCCAAGCTCCATAACAGCTTCTCGACACCACACGCCAAGTTGCTCCAAGCTGAACTGGCCGGAAATCCGTTTGTAGTGTTCCAAGTTGAAATGCGTCAGGTCCTGCGATAACTCCAACAGTGCGCTGCGTGCACTTTGTGCCTGGGCCATCATCTCTTCGATCTGCTTGGCGGTACGCTTGTAGTCTCGATCCACCAGCGCCTGCTTGAACAACTGCTGGTAGTTCGGATTCGACCCGACGTAGCCAAGAATCTCGTTGCGGAAATCTTCCAACGGCTCTCCCGTTTCGGGATCGGTCTTGCCAATCGCCTTCGCAATTGCCTGTAACTTGTCCACCAACAGGCCATAGATACGTTCCTCGACTGTGTCTTTGCCGACAAGGTTGTAAACCTGAGACACATCCTTCTGCCCGAACCGGTGAATACGGCCGATGCGCTGCTCGACGGCCATTGGATTCCATGGCAGGTCATAGTTGAACAGCACCCGCGCACATTGCAGGTTGATCCCTTCGCCACCGGCAGAAGTTGAGATCAGGAACTTTGCGCCATTCTCGTCCCAGAATCGCTCCGCCGCCTCGATCTTGTCATCGAGCGGGCCGCCTTTGATCGTCGCAATCTGCTGCTCGCCGAAGATGCGAGACAACTCAATCCGCAGAAACTCCAGCGTCTCCCGGTACTGGGTGAAGATGATGAACCGCTCGCCCTCGTTCAGCGCACGCAGCTTTGAAATCACAGCCAACATCCGATCATACTTCCGGTCTGTTCCTTCGGGTACCAATCGGATCAAGTCGCGGACTTTCACCGATTCATCAGGAATTTCCGCATCGGCATAGACGCCTTCATCGCCCTCTTCATCGGAATCCAACGACCAGGTTGTTTCCTCCTCGGTATCCACTAGCTTGCGCACCACTCTCTGACGGACTTGCGCGATGTAGGCATCTGCATCTGCATCGTGCTGCACTTCGTTACCAGTAAATTGGATCTCCCGCGCCAAAACACGCATTTCATCCTGCAACCGGACTATCTGCGTCGGGAGATCAGGATCAAAATTCGTGCGCCGCTTCTTCTCCAAGTCAATCTGCTGCCGCACCAACAACACCAGCAACCGCCGCCGCAACGCTTGCTTGATGGCGCGTGGGCTGGACGACATCATTTTCTGAAAGGCCATCATCACGAACCCGATGGCCCGCTGCGCGCTCGTCGTGCGCCCTGTGCGAAACACACCGGCCGCTTCGTACCCCGTGCGGAGATACTCCGTGAGTTGCTCGTAGAACCGCTGCTCCCGCAACGCCGGTTCGAAGGATTCCGTGTGAACCTGCCGCCGCACGAACAATGCGTTCCCCTCGGCGTCCACGGCTTCGCGTTTCGTTCGACGAATCATTACCCGGTTGAGCAAACTCCGATGTGTCAGCATCGATTCGGGCGAATCGAACAGGTGATCGTCCAAAAGATTCACCAATGACCAGAACTGGAAATTGTCGCCCTGGTGTGGCGTGGCTGACAGAAACAGCAGATCGCGCGTATGGCCGCGCAACGCTTCCAGCAACCGATAGTTCATCGTTGTCTGCTGCTTCTTGCCGTACCGGATGCGGCTGACGTGGTGCGCTTCATCTACGATGATCACGTCGAAACGGGGCGCGTTCAACACCCGCTCCATGCGTACCGGGCGTTTGACCGTATCTATTGAGGCGATCACCCGGCTGTGGTTCTCCCAACTGGACGGGGAAAGGTCTTGGAAATCGATTCCCAACACCTCGAACTCCATCCGGAAACAATCCCGCAATTCGTTCTGCCAATTCTTCACCAGCCCTGCTGGTGCCAGAATCAACACCCGGTTCGCCTCATTCCGCGCGGCCAATTCGCGGATGACCATCCCAGTCTCGATGGTTTTGCCCAGACCAACCTCATCCGCCACCAGCAACCGACGCCGCTGCATGCGCACCACTTCATGCGTCAGCAGGATTTGATGCGGCAACAACTGCGTGCGCGAATTGGTCAACTCTCCGCCGGTATTGCCCAAGGCAAACTGCCACGCCAACTGCCTCAACAGGAAACGGCGCGGGTCATCAAACTGGCCGTTGCGCAACTTTTCCCAAGGGGACGCTGCCCGTTCGAGCCGTTCCACTGGCAAGGTCTCCAAGCGCCGACCCGAACGGCCATCGAACACCACGTCAGCGACGTACAACCCGGCCGATTCTCGGACCCGCAGCACTTCGCCCACGCCCATCTCGTATCGGCCAGCGATACGAACCTGATCGTTGACATCGAGTTTCGGAGTTGTTGTCGCCTCACTCATGACAAGTTCTCTCCGAACATGTACGTGGGCTGGCCGTTGACCTCGCCGATGGTGGGATTGCTCCCGAACAAACGCCAGAGCGGGACCCGCTTTCCGCCGGTGGACGGCATCACGTAGAGATGCCTGTCGCCACCTAACGAGAGATTTCGACGGATTGGCACATGGATCACTCCCATACCGGCCACTTCGTTGGAAACCGCCACAAGGCGCCGGCGCACCTCGGCTAAAAATGGATGGTCACGGGTCTCGGCAAGACCTTCGATTTGATTCATCTGAATCAGTGTTTCGTCCAAGCCGTATAACGTCACACCGGGTGACCGTCGGTCGTAGGGAAATGGCGACTGCTCAAACTCACGCACGAGGTCGAACAACCCCAGCCGTACCGGGTTCACTCGTTCGATTGTGCCTTCGGCGAAGATTAGGTATCCAGCCATGACGATTACTTTTCTCCCTTCTTGGCGAAGAACTGCGTCAACATCGCGTCGCTGTAGAACGGCAACAGTTTGTCGCACACCTTGCCCCAGCGATTCGGATCGCGTTGCTTGAGGTACTCCAATGCGGCGCGGATTTGTTCCCGCTGCCCGCGAAACCGCTCGACCAAATGATCCAGCCGCTCGCCCTGTTCGGCGTTGGCCATCAGCAGATGCAACACATCCACCAGATTCGGGCCAACCACCACCGAACCGGTACCGGCGATTTCGATCAAGGTCATCTGTTCGGCAGTCGCGCCAGCGTCCCGGAGTGTTTGCTGCAAACCAGTCAGCCGTTCCAATGGAGTCAGCACTTCGTAGGTGCGTCCACCCTTCACCCGACCCTTGCGCAGCAACGGCGGCTTGTGGCCGGTCAGATCGCTGACTTCGAACACGCCCCGCGTCAGTTTGCTGATGCTGTCCACCGACACTTCCGCCTTGTCACAGAGTGCCACCAACCAAACCTGACTGAACGGATCAGCGGACTCTAACTCGCTCGGCAATGGCGTTTCCTTGGTAACGAGTTGCTCGACCATCATGCGTATGTCCTGCAACGCCGACCGCAACGGGAACGGCTGGCCGTCCCAATCCAAGACCGCGCCGTAATGACGGGAATAGACTTCGAGGCATTTCCCGATCAGTACCATTCGCACATCGGCTGCCGCCAACGGTTGGTTGCCATATCTACCCAATTCGATCCGAGCGATCTCCTCTTTGGCGCGTTGCCGTATCACCTGCCGTAACCCGGCCCAACTGCGTTTGACCGCAACATCTTCGACTCGTCGTTTTCGACAGACGTGAATCAGGTCATAGGAAATAGCTTCGTTGTCTTGTAGGTGAAGTGAGGTTTCTCCTTCGGATTGGATTGGATAGATAGATGCGATCTCGAAACCTGCCGTCATTACCGCTGAAAGGAGACTTTCCCACGCAGTACCCTCTGCATGATGGAAAGTGAAAACCAGCAACCCTCCGTCGATGAGTACGTTGTGCCCACTGGTAAATACCTCTTCCAATCCCTTTCCGAAGTCCATCGCACTAACGCCACGGCTCTTATTTTCGACAATCTCCGCCTGCTTTGGTGTGTACTCAGGCAAGAAGAAACTATACCGGTCTTTCAATACAAGTCTGAGCCAGACGTAAAAGAAATCGGCTAATTCAGCGTAGTTCACATTGTCGGCATAGGGAGGATCTGTGATGATGAAATCCGCTTTTACGAACTTGGCTTCCGCAAGATTGCGCGAGTCTCCACAGCGAATATTAGCTGCGCGATGGTCCATACCGATCTCGGTTACATGAACAGCGGATGCTTCTGCGCAACTACCATCGGTAATTCTTACCAAAGACCCATCGGCATCATAAGAACTATCATTGGGCGTTTTCGCCCACTTCTTTCCGCCTCTGCAAATCTCAAACCACGGCACAAACCCTTTTCCGTACTTGACGCCCCACACTTGATCTTCACATGGCGTCATTTTGGGCTGGAAATCATGGCGGGAGAAAACACCTTTTGAGGATTCGCTCTTGCTTTGATCTGTTTTGTAGCGCGCGAAGATGTTGCTCCCTTCAATCAGGGAGAAAAACGCTGACAGTAGTACTTCCTGACAGCCGATATTTGACTCAGCCTTAATCCCATCCAACAACGTGCTCAGTGCGAGCAACTGGCGCGGGGTGAACATCTGATGCCAGTAACGGTAGTGGTGCGAGAGTAATCCGGAGGAGGTTTTCTCACCGGGCGGAACATGGCTTTTCGGATACGGAAGTGTGTCTTTGTGCTTAGTCCACAGTTTTTCCGCCTTCTGGTACGAGGCTAAATCCGTGGGCGCGTGTCGGGCGTAGTATTTTCCGCTCTGCTTCCATACCAGATTATGCGTCGGCGGGATGTACGGTCCATCATAGACGACATCCGTTCCTTCCACGACTTCCTCAGCCGGTTCGTCAGCTTGTTCGCTACCATCATCGAACAACTCCGCGTGGTCGGCCTTCCGTTTCGCCGGATCATTAGAGGAATCGCACCCAGCCGCGTATGCCTGCAACCCGAAGGCATGCATCGGCAGTAATTGATCCTCCGGCAATGATCGGATGGATTCGATGACGGCCTCGTTGTTCCCACAATGCGGGCAAATATACCGTCCTTTCTCACGAGCGTTACCGAGATGGGGATCAAACTTGTGACCGGCTGGACTTGTCACCAATGTGCCTACTGCCAAATCTCCACGCCATTGGAACACGTCTTCCGTCTTCGGACAGAACAGCACGGTCAATGGCACTTTTTTACGTTTCTTCTTGTCAGAGGGAATGCGCGGTTTGACGATTTCATGGCAGTACGGGCAAGCGACCTCGCCCTTATCCAGCCAGCCAGTCCGCACCGCACTTTGCCCATTCGTGCCGGTGCCCTGACAAACGAAGACGCCGCCCAGTTCATGAGCGTAGGTCCAGCGAACATTACTTCGTCCCGTCCCGCCCGAAAACGCCGTGCTGTGAACCATCAGCTTGGGATCATCTACCAGTGTGGCTGGTTCTATTTCCCAATCGAACTTCTTGTGGCACTTCGGGCAGACGCAATCTGGGTAGTACCGGATGCTCGGGCTTTTTGCCGCGACGATGTATTCGGAGAATAGCGGCACCTGTTTACGGCAAACCGAACTAGTGCAAATCGCCGACTTTACCCAAAATGTGTAGATCACATCCGACTTTGGCAACTTTGGCGCTTTATCCACCGTCCACGGCGCGTCGGTCTTGTAGAGGTCAAGCAACGTCTCGCGCAACGGTTTTCCCGACCACGGCACGACCCGGTTGGCTAACTGCTGGAACGCCGCTTCCAGATCGGCCAAGTCCACCGGCGTGACCTCGGTCTTGACGATGAACCATGCGACCGGGTTCAGATCAATCCCGACGACCTTGCATCCCAGCCGCAGCGCTTCGACGACGGTGGTGCCGCCGCCCATAAACGGATCGAGCACGACTTTGCCTTTGGTGTCGGGATCGTCGGAGTGGTCTTTGTAGAACTCCGTCATGATGTTCGTGCCTGCCGGCTTGAGCGCACCGAGCAAGATCGCGCGGAACACACACGAGGCCCGTCGCGCAAACCATTTATGCATCTGGTAAATCGGCTTGAACGCATTCCGCTCCGGCACCGCCAGCCGGTTGATCTCAACAATCGGAAAATCTTCTTCAATGGCGCGCTTCATGCCGTCACTTTCTGGGCCACTTCCTTGACGAACGCTTCGATAGGTTGCCACTCAGCATCCGTTGCACTCTCACAAAAGAAAAGTGCAAGACGGTCCTTATTCCAGTCTGTACTCTTGCTGATTTCCGTCCCGTCCGGTCGTTGTTGAATGGTTACAAGCTTGGCAAGGGCAGGATTTCTTCCTGCTTCGTCCTTGATACGCGGAGGATACATATCCTCCAGCACTATATCCGTGGCGGTGTGCGGCAGGTAGAAGTAATCCACGCCTTCGGTGACTTTTACTTTGACCTTCTTCGCTCCATCATCCCGACCCGCCTTGTCATAGTCGAAAATCGCAGCAACCTTGCTAAGGGGCGACCATGATTTCAAAACCGCAAATACAGTGGCCTGTTGGCTTGACCCGTGCGCCGGAACGAACGCCAAATAATCGGCGGGTATTTGAAGGTCACCGCGAGCGCACAGGCGCTCAAATGCCTTCTTAAATATTGTCACATCACTTGCTCCTTCGACTAAGACAACAACTTCATGTACGGCTAGACTATCGGCCAACGAAGTCCCAAGTGATTGACGGATCGGTTTCAGAGGATCTTCAGTCGGGAGCTTCACTCGTTCAGTTACGTGATGACCGTCATTTTCCAGCCTGCGAATAAGCACGTTTGCGTGTGGTGTTTTCCGACTCACAAACAACGGGGAATGCGTCGTGATCAGAATCTGAGTGTTCTTGGCCTGTTCCCGAAGCAGTGCAGCCAGCTTCCGTTGCGCACTCGGATGCAGAAAAGTTTCAGGCTCCTCGATATTCCAAAGGAATAAGCGCTTCCGATGTTTGCCCCGAGGCGCGGTTTCGCGGAGCGTTCGCAACATGTGAATGATTGATGCCCCTTGAACGCCCGACCCCTTCTGCTTCATCAATGTCTCGTGACCATCATCGGCAAAAATGTCCAAGCTGCCAATCATATCCTCTAATTCGGTTGAGGCCATCGCAAGTTTGATCTTGGCCACTTCTGGAAACTGGTGATGAATCGAATCGCTCAGGCCCGCTGATGAATCTTGGATAAGTTGTTCAATCTCTCCCCGAATCAGTTGGAACTTCTCCCGCTTTTCGCGCACCTCTCTTTTGCTTTTTGAGCCTGCCCAAATGCTTAGCAGGCGGCTCTTCAGCTCTTCATTCACTTCGCGAAATGATTCAGATTGTAGGTCCTTGAGGGACGGCACGTACCTGTACTCAATCCTCTTGAAAAGGAATTCAACAAGTGAAGCCAATTCCTGACCTTCCGTATTTCGCGTGCCCTGACCAGAAACGCTACACTGAAAACCATTTGATCCTGCACGGGTAAAGTAGCGAATAATCTTGAAGCGATGGTTGATGGGAACGCCCCATCCTTTATCGCCGTGGAAATCTTGGACGCGCTGCCATAAATCCTTATCAGCAACTGGATCAAATTCAAACTCAACGACGATTGTTGTCCGCGCGCTTGGAGCGGTAGCGTTAATGATCCAAGCGGGCATGTCGAGCGCGGCCTGAAAGTTACGCCTGTCGATCTTTCCCGTGAAAAATAATTCAAAGGCGCGAAACAGGTTCGACTTTCCTGTGCTGTTAGGTCCGACGAACACAGTCAATTCACGCGATAGTTCCAAAGCAATCACGCTGATTGACCGAAGGTTCTTAATCTGAATCGATGCAATTCTCATAGTTAGATAGTCAAATCACTTGGTTTGTACACGATCAGTCCTTGGACGCTGTCGAACCCGGCATCAGCACTCGCAATCGCCTTGATGCCGAGCCGCTCGGCTACGGCAAGTTGGAGCGAATCGTTAGTGAGTACACCCCACTGCTTTTGCAGATGGAGTGCCGCAACGAAATCCATTGCCTCGATTGACCGGACCTGCAATGTGCCGCCGATCAACCCATGAACACGCGTGGCGTAGTCGGACAGGTTCTTCACCACTGCCGGCTTGGACGACAAGGCGCGTGCCGGGTTGGAACTCGGAATGAAGCCGTTGCGCACGGCCTCCAGCATCATCCAGCGATGGCAACACTCCGCGACCGTGACCGTGGTGATGTATCCTTGGATGGTTTCATTCCGGCAGCGCTCGAACAGATTGACGCATTGCCGTGAGTCACCGCTTGCCGCATAGATCAGGATGTTTGAATCCAGCAGCACCCGTTCGCCATTGGGGATTTCGGTGAGGTTCATTGCTCGTAGAAATCCTCTTCCATCACCTGCCGCATGATTTCACGGTCAACCCGCAACGGGGGATTGACCACCAGATCCATGGCCTGTCGCCGGTCGCTTTGTTCGGGATCATCGTGCAGAAACCGCGCGAGCGCATCGTGGATCAGGTCGGAAATCGACCGGTTATCCTTCGCGGCCCGCGTCTTCAACTCGATGAACATGTCGTCGTCGAGCACGGTACCTATTTTACGTTTCATGGCATAACTCCTTCTGTAATTTACACTCGCTCTAGTTCGATCCACGGCACAAGGACCTCCATCAAGGAGAAGCCGCCGTGCTGGTAAATTTTCCGGGAACTTGGCCCTTGGGGACGCGCCCGGAGTCTTCCGCGCAACATGGCAATCCGTTCCTGCGGCAACAATTGCAGGTCTGGGTGCCAGTCCGGGAAAATTTCGTTTTCGGAAAACTGTTTCCACCGAGCTTGCCCTAGCAGTGCAGGCGCGTCTGACTGCCGCACCGATTCGAGGTCGGCCCCGAAAAATGCATACCCATGGTCTGCCGTGACTACGATTGGCACTCCTGCTGGCAGGGCTTGCACTGTGCATTTCCAGATCGTCGGGATGTAATCCTTGTGAAACGTTCCAAACAACGCCTCGCTCCGGGCCTCATCGTTAAAAAATAATCGGTCAGGGTACGATGACCAAACCAACAGGCTCCGTCCTGACGGATAAGCCTCCCTGGCGTTCGGCTGCTCCAGATAAAACGCCTCGATGTTGCGTTCGGCCAGTTCTGTCCGGCCCCGCAGACGGGAAGGCCCAATCGACTGCCCCAAGACGCGTTCCTCGACGTACCGCAACGTCTCAGTGGGCAGACAAGTGGCAATGACTTCCGCCGACTTCACACGTAAGCCAGATTTCTCGGCCATCTTCAGCAGCAATGGCATCTCCCGCAGTGACAGGCCGTCGAAAACTACCGCCGCCCGGGGTTTGGTCAGTGGCAACGCTGCATCCAGGCCAAGCCAATTGCGAAGCGTGGGTGCGCTGGCCGATGCCGCCGCCAATTCGTCCCAGATCTTCGGCGCACCCGTTGACAGCATCTCTTCGAGCCGGCAGACGGCAGCCTCACCGTCACGCAGGTAATCCTGTGGCTCCTTAGCCGCGTACCGGTCACCAGTCCAAATGGTATCGGTCAACCAGCGTTTGATGGCTGGCAGCCGTTCACCTTCCTCAAACAGGCGCGAGACTTTGAAGGACAGATCAGACATTCGCAGTCTCCTGTTGCGGTTCACTGGCCGCCTCCTTCAACGTCAAGGTCACGCGGCAAGACCCCGGTGTGAAGTCCGGCAGTCGCTCGACCATTTCCTCGATTTGTGCCTTGCTGAACAAACCATTGAACTCAATCGCCGCCTCGCCTTCGAACTTACCAGCACCCGTCAGCGATCCACGGATGAATGTCGGTAGCGCCGAGATGTCCATTTGTCGCTCCTCATAGGTGATTGCAAACCGGACGCGTGAAGCGCGTTTGCCTTCATTCTCGTCCAAAAGTCGCGCCACATCCTGACGGACTTGTTGCCGCGATGCGAGAAAGCCCGTCGAGACAACCGTTGCTGGGGCTTCAGTTGCTGGCTCTGGCTCCGGGAGTGGCAATCCGCCGCCACCAGAGCCACTTGTGCCGCCGGTCGCAGTGGTAGTCGTCCCGGGACGCGGTGCTGGAGTAGGCGTTGGCGCGGTGTCGAAGGGGAGCGAAATCACGGCCTGTCCCAATTGATCGCCGCTCAGCCGTGGTCGGCGTCCGCAAGGCTGATCCAAGGCGTGTTTCAGACCAATGACATCACCCTGTTCGACCAACGCGGAGATCGCTTCATGGAAAACACTGTGTGTTACCAGCACAGGAAAGCCGAGCGTGTTCTGATAGTCCGCTTCGACCTGTTGCACTTTCTTGCCGATGAAGTCCGGTGCTCGCGCCGCCACATGCTCTTGAATCAATGATGTGGGGTACAATGTCCTGAGAATGTGCTGTGTAATTTGCTCGCGAGTTGCCGCAGCAGGCAAGTTCTCGCGGTTGAACTCGCATTCTATCGGTGAGGCGCCGAATCGTACAACCTGCACATAGACAAAGTTTGTCTTTTTGAGGTAGTCGACTGCGTTCTTCTTGTCTTCGCTTCCGATCCGGGTGAATTCGGCACTCTTGGAAGCATCGCCGCCGGTATTTCGCGCCAAGTAGTCTGCGGCCAACCAACTCTTGGCATACTTCAGCAAGTCGGCATTGGCGCGCAGATTAACCTTCTCGTCGCGTGGTTCAAGAAGGATCACAGTATTGCGTCGCTTTAGACCAAAATAGAGCGAGTGAATTTCGTCAACGCTTAGTCGTCGTGGAGCAACGACCAACCGAATCTCGCCAGTTGAAGCACTGTCCAACGCCTGGCGAGCCGTTGTTGTATCGTTGAACACTACGCTGTTCTGATCACGAAGGATGTCACTGGTCCACCACGCCACAACCCGGTCCCACGCTTCATCATCCGAAACGCTCAATGAGCGCAGATTAACTTTTGCATGGGCGTTCTCCTTAGTATCAAAAAACAAACTGCCGGCACGCTCGTGAAAGTAAGATCCCAACTTCTTGAAGTTCGTCAGCGAAATTCCAAAGGCGTTGTAGTCCGATTCCGGTCCAATCACTTGCCTTGCGAGTTCATTCTCGGTAATGCCGGGTTCTTTGGGAGATGGTGCCAAGCTTCCCAACAACACCGCTGATGAAATCTGGTCGGCGAACGGATTCGCCTTGAGTTCCCGAAGGTTGGCTTCGGCGCAACTCAACAGGTTCTGCGATGGATCGAGGTCTGCCAGCCAACTGCGTAACTCCGGATCCAGCAAGCTCGCATCTGACAACGTGATCAGGTGAGTGGCATCGCACCGTGCACGAACCAGCGCGGCTAAGAATCCAAGAGCGCCACGTGTTCCTTGGAACCCTCCCTTGGCCTGCCGTATACGAACCAGAGCGACATCCAGGAGTTCTGGGGTGAACGGATAGGACTGACGACAGAGATCGGCGTAGTCTCCGCGGACCTCAATGCCAAACCGCCGCCACGTATTCAAGTGGCTCTCAATAATGGCGTCAATCTCCGCTGATGGTGCCAAGGGGGACTTGGTGAAGAGGCGATGAAACAGAATTTTTCGACGGTCGTTGGAATCCTGAAAACGCAGTTCAACTCTCGCAACACGCTTCAGGGTTTGCCCCGGTTCTTGGCTGCCGTCGTAAACAGATGCAATCAATACGATGTTGGAACCGGCACGATTTGCCTCTTCGGATATCATCTGCAAGAAATTCAAATTGCGTTGCCGCAATGCAGGGTCACTGATCGAACGAATGCCGCTTTCCAATTCGTCAAAGATCAATACCAATTTCTGGTCGCCAATCGCGGCTCGAAATTCTTTGATCGTCGGTGGTTGGTCGGCTCGGAAGTCCGCTTTTAATTCCTGCCCAATCACACCCCACAACGATTCGAGAGGAAAATCGGTAAACTTCCGCCAAATTATGCGAGTATTCTTTGGCGCACGAAAAATTAACCCATTCGCCTCAAGCCATTCACTCAATTCAGATGCTGAGTTAAGTAGATGAAGAGGAATCAGCAGTCCGTGGGATTTGCCTACGCCCTTTGGCCCTTCCGCCAGAAACAAACCGGTTTCGGCGTCAGCCGAGTTGAGCCTCTTATCTATTCCCTCAATCAACCGCCGAATCTCTCCGGATAGATACGTCGCCCCAAAGAAGTCCCGGACGCGTGACTCCAGCGCCTTCTTCTTGGGGTCGGAAACGCGCTCAATATCAATGACGCCCTGAAGTCGACCAGACAGCACATCGGGTCGTGGATCGAGTAATGTTTTAATCATGACATGCAGAATATATGCGTAATATCTTCCTGCGTCAAGAAATCTTTATGCAACTATACTTTTGTGTGATTTTCTGCTTTCGCGTGCTTCTGTTAAAAAAATAGACGTCTCAAATCAGTTCGGTGGACCAAACATCCAGCGCCATAGTTTATTTTCAATCGCAGCCCTTGGAGTTGAATAGCGTTGACGGGCATGGTTGACAAGTTTTGCCCGTCTCCCAACAGGATTTTCTATCGGTGGTAGGGATTTTCCACGAAACGGTTCAGTCGGAATGCCTTCGTTGAGAGTTTTGATGAGCACCTCATACTGATCTAAATCAACAAAGTGTTGTGTGGCATAGGAGGGACCGAATTCCTTTTTCAGAACTTCGGCATCTGTATGGCCGACACGGAACGAAATGAGCGTGGCCACGTTTCCGAACACCGCCTGACGTGTCGGAAGGGGAAGTTGTTCGATGTACTGGTGAGACAGTGTTAGGCAAAGTCTATATTTACGAGCCTCCGAGAGAATCGACGCGAATGCGTCGGTGGTGAAGTTCTGAAACTCGTCAATAAACAGGTAGAAATCCTTGCGTTCGTTTTCCGGTCGGTTGACCCGCTGCATTGCCGCGATCTGAAATTGTGAAGTGAGCAGACATCCAAGCAAACTGGATTTGTCATGGCCCAACGCGCCTTTGGCAAGGTTGGCGATGAAGATTCTTTCGTTATCCATGATGAATGGGAAACTGACCCGGTTGCGAGTTTGACCGAGAATATTTCGGATTACCGGATTCAGGATAAACTGGCCAAGTTTATTTTGGATCGGCGCGATGGCTTCCCGTTGGAATCGCGGATCGTAGGATTCGTATTCCTCGGTCCAAAACGCCCGGACAAATGGATCACGCACCTGGTTGATGACCCAGCGCCGGTAGGTGGCGTCCGTGAGAAGTCGATTTACCCCGAGCAAGGTGGTGTTGGGACATTCGAGCAGTGCTGCGAGCGCGTTGTAAAGGATGTATTCCAATCGCGGTCCCCACGAATCGCGCCAAATGCTTTTGAACGCGCTGATGATGCCGGAGGCAACAAGGTGCCGTTCATCCGGCGGAACATTTGCGAGCAGATTCAGGCCGACAGGGTAATCGAGGTCGCTGGGATTGAAGTGCACGAGATGATCCGCCCGCCATGGCGGGATGTGGTCCAGAAGTTCATCTGCCAAGTCACCGTGCGGATCAATCAGGCCGACGCCGTGGCCGGCGGCAATGTGTTGAACGATTATATTCCGAATCAGTGTAGTCTTGCCGACACCCGTCTTGCCGATGATGTAAACGTGGTAACGTCGGTCAGACAACCCAAGTTCAAAAAGTGCGGGTTCGCCGCCCCAAGTGTCGCGTTGTCCTATGTATATGGGTTGGTTCATGGCGCCAGGGTCAACCGCCACTCCTGCCGGGCCATCGGAACCCCGTCTTGTTTAGGTTGAGGTGGCGCGGTGGGCATCGACAAACGCTTTTGGAACGAGTCGGTGAGGTAATGGCGGCTGGCCGTGAGGCCAGGCAGTATTCATTATAGCAGTTCGCCCGGGTTCATGCGGCGGGCGCTTTTCCCTAATGCCGTGGTCGCGCTGGAGCCGCGCGCGAAAACGTCGTGCGCCATGCGCAGCCCGTGGTGTTGTTTTCACCAAACCAGTACCCCCAACGTGTGTCGGGCAGGGAGATTTCGACCGGATAGCGCCCGACTTCGCGCGATTTTTGGAGCGGACTGACGGTTAGGCAGGCCCAACTCCCGATAGCCGAAGGAAAAAGCGCGCGAAGTCGGGCGGTAGCACGACACACGTTGGGGGAGCGAGTAGCCGGCGGTTAAGCCGCGGCAGTCAAAGTCGGCCTCCCGACAACCTCTACATACCATGTAAGTAGGGGCGTATGTAGCCCTCCACCATTTGTAGTCACAACGCCTCGGCGGCAACAATGGCTTCAAATTCCTTTAGGATGTCAGCGTGGTTGGTGTTCAAGAACCGCACCACCTTGGCGTTGTCTAACAGCCGCTTGATGTAGCCGCGTGCCAGTCCCATCTCGAGTATATTCACGCCATAGGCTTCTTCGACGGCTTTCATATCACGCTGCACCGATTCCATTTCCTGTTCCAGTCGAGCGATGTCTTCCGCGGACATCCCTTCCTTCACTTTTGTTTCAGTGGGATCGGTGAGTTGATCTTTGTGTGTGCCAAAGACCAGGGCTTCCGCGTAGCCGTGGACAAAATTGTTGGTGCTCACCATCAGTTCCGCAATTTCAATTTGGCGCAGGCTGGTGACCTTTTTCAAAAGGCGGATAGTTTTCGGGGACATATTCTTGTCCTTGAGCAGATCGACGGCATCTTCATGGATCCCGTCCAGTAGTCGCATTGAGGCTTGAACCACGCGAACCGGCATATTTAACGCCGCCGCGAGACGCTCGGGTCGGACTCCGTTGTTCACCGCACGCATAATCATTTTGTGTTCCTGAACTGGCGGTAGTCGGCTAACGCGTGCGTTGTATGTAAAGCATTCATCGTCGGTGGAGATGATGCAGTCGGCGGCAGTTTCGCCCAATTCTTTCAAAGCGAAGTAGCGCAAATTCCCGTCCAAAATCAGATATTTCCCGGGCTGGTTCTTCAGCGGATACAACACGAGCGGTTCGACCAAACCGACCTCTCTCAGGGATGCCAGAATCGTCTTGTAGCGGTGGATGCCCCTGGATGGATCCGTGATTTGCCGAATTGGAAGCATATCGTCGAGGAGGATTCTGATCTTCCGCATCTCAAAACCGATTTTAGCCTCGCTCAATTTGCCTCCATATTTTTAGGTGGTAGTTTTGAATGGAGATATTTTGGCATCGAGTCGAGGGATTCAGCCCGTAACAGCGTCAAGAAATTGTCGTCACCGAGAAGCCTGTTTAGCGCCGAGACGACGAATACCAGTTTTGCATCACAGATCTTCGCTTTGCGGATAATCAGTTTCTGACGCTCACTCTCGCGCTTGTACGCATTCACCATATTCTCGGCAGAGTTGCGGGACTTGCGTGGGTTGCGTCCGAGCGATCTACGATCTTTGCCGAAAAAGCGCCGCTGATCGATCAGTCGCTTAACGGTGCGGATCGCGTGAAAGTTCAGTTGTTTGGCTTCGTAGGCTTTCAGCAACTCCCGTTGTGTTTCAACCGTGTCTGCCCTGGCGATGTCAATGGCGATCCACAACGGAACCCGCCCGGTGACGGCGGCTTCGATCAGCCGTTCTTCGCCAGCCTTTTTCAGGGCACGGAGTCCCGTGACCATACCTTCGTTAATGTCCAGTTTTGTTGCAATTTCAGGCGTTTTGTATCCAACCGCTTTTAGTCGCTCGATTTCACGGATCAAATCCATCGGCGCGGGGTAACGGCGGGCGATGTTTTCCACCAAACTCCGCAGGAGCCGCTCTTCCTTCGTGATTTTGACCACGATGGCGGGAATTTCTTTGTGCCCTAAGAAAATGAATACCTCAATGCGGCCTTGACCACAGACCAAATCGTAACCCGCTCCCTCGGGTTCGCTTTCATCCCGCAGGCTGACTTGAATCGGTTTTTTCAGCCCGAGATTCTTGATGCTCTGGACGATGAGTTCGAACTTTTTGCGGTCGCGATGCCGTGGGTTCAAGATGCGAATTTGGTCGATGGGGATCATTTTGATTTCGTCGTTCACGCTGCCTCCTGTATTTTAACTCGCTCTGCCATTCCGAAAAAATAGTCCAAGTTGTCGAACCGGTACGCATCCAAATAAATGCCGTTGTTCTCGGCAACACGCAGGTTTTCCCAGGTCATATCGATTCCCGGTAGTAGGTAGTAATCACGAATCCCCTCGTTCGTTGCAGCCATTCGGACTGCGATGGTGATGTCCGGTTTCAGTCCCGCGTCCAGTCGGATGACCCACCGGGATACGCCGGCGGTCGTGGTGATGTGTCGGCACAGCACGATGGAAACATTGAGTTCGTCGTTGAGTCGGAGCAACTCCGTTGCTTTGTCCCAGGTTGCAACTGCACCCTTGGCTTCAATTTGTTGGATCACCGATGCAATAATCTCTGGATGGCGTTTTCGGATTCTGCGATTGATCTCGATAAACTCGTAGTTAATCTGCGGGTCGTAGCCGATGAGCCGATAGGCGGACACTAAACTGCCAAACCGGTGCTGAAACGCCGAACTTGACGGGAGCCCGTCCGCTTCATCAATCAGAATGCCGCAGATGCGCCCGTGCTGTTGCAGGACACCGCGCAACTTCTCCAACATTTCCTCGTCGGTGAGTTTCTGACTGCGGGCGAGAATGATGGTGCGCGCCTGATCGAACAATGTGGGCGTGACGAGGCACGGGAAAACTCCATCTTTGCGGATCCATTGATCAGGTGGATTGACGATATGCTTGCGTTTCAGTTTGAACGAGGTGCGATGATAGACATTGTTGCCGATGTATTTTTCGTTCGTCAGGATTTGATGCACCGTCCCCCGCGTCCACGCACGCCCGAAATCCGTTACCACCCCTTGGGTGTTCAACAGCCCAGCGATTTCGGATTCGGCTTTGCCTTCAATTATGAACGCTTGGTAAATCCAATGGACGATCTTGACCTCCGAATCTGGTCCCGGCACCAGCACCACGCGATCCGTTTGTAGACTTTTTTGCTCGCCGATTTTCAACATCGTCTTTTTCTCGCCGCTCTGATCGATGAGCATCCGCCGCAACCCGAACCCAGCGGCTCCGCCCTGCTTGTAACCCATTTGAATTAACCGGCACGCACCTTGGAATACCTTCGTAGAAAGTTCCCGGCTGTATTCGCCAGCCATCGCACGCTTCACACTTTTGACAATCGTGGAAGCCGGACTGCCGTCATTCTCAAATTGCTCAGCACAATAATGAACTGCGACACCACCCTGACGACAGATGTATTCATAGTAGGCGCTTTCATCGGCATCTTGGAACCGTCCCCAGCGGCTGACATCGTAAACAAGGATGGAGGAAAACTCTGCCACGCTGTCTTGAACATCCTTGATCATCCGGGATAGGGAATCCCGCCCTTGAATGTTCAAACCGCTTTTGCCCTCGTCCGAATATTGTTTCACGATCTCCAGCCCGCGCCGTTTCGCGTACTCGCGGATCACATCCATCTGGTTGCTCGTGGAGTATTGCTGATGTTCGGTGGACATTCTCACATACGCCGCGGTACGCGTGGGGAAAGTTTCCTGACTGATTTTACTCATTGTCTGAATTTCCGCTTTGACCCGCGTCCGAATACGCCTTCACAATTTTCAGTCCGCGTTGCTTCGCGCATTCCCGAAGGACATCTACCTGGTTGCTGGTGGAATCTTGTCGATGTTTTGTGGACACCCGCACATACACCGCGGTGCGTGTGGATAAAGATTCGTGCTTGGCTTTACTCATTGTTACTACTTACAGAACGTGGCAGTGCATCGCCATCTGAACTTGTAGCGTATGCGGTCAGACCAAGGGTAAGTATGGTATTGTAAGTTAGTTATGCAGGCGACTAAACTTGTAGCGCAGTGGGTTCGACCGGTCGCTTCCAGTACTCCGGATGTTCTTTCCTCCAAGTTCGCACGCGGTCGACCTCATTTGATCCACACCAGTGATTTCGATTATGAAAGCGCCAACGCCGGTAACTCAAGGATTTGCTGACCTTCTGGCATTCCGGCTTTGAACAAAAGTGTTGGTGAAATTTAGTCCGTGGATCGGGAACAAAAAATTGTTTGCAGAAACGGCACTTGCGATGCCGGTACTTTCGCTTCATATGAATCCAGCCTTCCTGATCTGCATCGAGAGCGCACGCACCCATCACTGATGCGGGATTGATGTTGCGTTGAAAGAATCGCGGGCGGGGTTTCGAGTAAAGGCGTGGCTGCGAGTCGCTCGCTGTTCCTGTGCGGATCGCTAACCTAGCATATATTCGATGTTACCAAATGGCGGAAAGTGTTCCATATTGTGAGTGACCAACCGAGAAATACTATCGCTCGTTGGGAAGAAAGTTCGCGAGGCCCGGCTCAAGGCGAACCTAACTCAAGAATGCCTTACCGAACTGGTCGGAGTTCACTGGCAGACCATCGCGTACATTGAGCAAGGGAAATACCCCTGTGCGCTGACGACTTTTGTACGGCTGACGCAGTACCTGCAAATCAGCCCGAACCGCCTGCTCGAAGGCGTTCCGGCACCCGACGCAAGACGCGTGGAGAGAATTACGAAGGCGTTGGCCAGAAGGCGCCGACCACGCAAAGTCAGCGTGACCAGTCGCGGTGCGGGTTCCCCATCCGCAACCCCCGCGGCAAGTCCGCGTCACTAAAAAACGATCACCGGCAAGTTTTGCTGCTGGGCGGCTCGGTTTTGGCGCTCGCGTCTGGCCTGCTCGCCCATCAAAGCGAGCAAAGCCAGCACGCAGATCGAGAGCGGGTTATCCACAACCAACGTCGGCGACTTTTCCTTAATGGGTACATACTGCATATTCTTCATCTGAATATTCTTCTATAGAGTGAAGTCGGCGGGCTGACCACTAGCGGTTGGCCGACCGACATCTTGATGTCGGCTAATCGACATCTGGAGGCTGGCCATCGAGCTTCGGTGTGGAGACCCTTTTTCATGCACCTGAAAATGTACCGTATAAAAGTTGGTTCGGCCCTGACCTCGGCGTTGGATTGTCAATAAACCCGCCCGATTCAGTTCACTGACGAATTCCGTGACTCGTGATCGGCTCAGCCCCATATCGGTTGCCAGTCGATCCTGGCCTGGGAAACAGGAATCATTGTGCCAAGCGTAGCTGAGGAACATGGCGTAGGTCAGTTTGGCTCCGACCGACAAATTGGGGTCTTTCAGGATAAAATTCGGCACTTGCGTAAAACCATGCCGCGTTACCGGATTCAGCGTATCCAGTTGGATGTTGTGTTCGCGGATGATTTCACCAATGGGTTTCATGGTATAATTCTCTCATAGGCGGCCCGATTTGTCCTTGTGGATAACTCGGCCCTCGGCCGCTTATGCATTACTTCTAACCTCGCAACACCATGTCAGAATCAATTTATGTTTCAGAACAATTCGACAATGTTCCGCACCCTGCCGAAACCTTCGGCACGCTGCCGAATACCACGGAAGATTTCCGTACCTTACCGAAGATTGCCGACCGTAAGGCCAGCCACACGCTCACTGTGCGGGCAGTGGCGCGGCTGTTTGAGTCCGCCGGGGTGGCGCGGACCGAACGCAGCATCATCAACTGGTGTCAGCCCAACAAACTCGGCATCCCGCGTCTCGACGCATATTTTGATCCGAACGAACACCGGTATTTCATCACCCCGCAGAGCGTCGAACTGGCGATCAAAGAGGAGCAGGCGAAAACCACCAACAATTCCGGCCCTGCCGAATCCGAGGCCCCCATTCCGCATGGTGGCGAAAGACGTTCCGGCGCACGTGGGTTGACTTCGGCAGCAAACCCGGAAGAGGTGGCTGAGCTTCAACGCGAGGTCATGAACTTGACGATCACTGACCGCGTGAAGGAACAAGTCATCAAACAGTACGAAAAAGAACGTTCACAATTTGCCCAGGAACGAAAAGAATACATTGAACAATTGCTGACCTACAACCGCCGGATTGGAGAATTGGAGACGCAATTGCTGCAATTGACCGCACCGGGCTCGGCCGGTCAACGACCCGCGCTTTAGGCGTGGGGCAAGGTTTCACGGTGGACTGCCGCGCACGTGGCGCGCTTGATCAAATCGGCCAGGTCCACGCCGATGGCGCCCGTAATCCGGAGCAGTGTGTCGAGCGTCGGTTTCCGCTTTTCGCGTTCGACGTAACTGACCATTTGTTGGGACAGGCCGCCGCGCGCAGCAATGTCTATCAGATCCAATTTGCGCTTCACCCGCTCCTCCTTCAGGAGACGGGCAACCTCGGAACACACGGCCTGGCGCGCTGGATCGGAACTCATGCGGAAATTATACCAGAAAATGAGGCCACCACCGCAAGTAACTATTATTGATCCGTATCACCCGGTGCTTGAGCGATTAAAGGGATTCGCTGTTTTGCTCGACGAGCCGGGCTTCGAGTTCAGCAAGGCGCGCGGTCAGACGCGCTTCGGTCGCGTCGAGCCGTTCTTCCAATCGTTCAAAACCTCTCAAGAAAAACGCGATAATGCTGTCGTTCGTGTTGCTCGGAAAACGCTCGATGGCGTCAGGGTCACTGTGGGGTGACGGAAATTGTTCGGGATTCATGTTGGTTGGATAATGGTTGATAATTCAAGCTCGGGACGACTGAGCTTGGGAACTGTGCTAACGCACTTTCTGGATCGAATGTTACCAGGCCGAAAGGCGGCTGGCAATGGGACCGCCCACCACAAAATTTGTACCGTGGCTTGTCAACTGGCGACCGGCCCGCCGTTCACGCTGGAGCACTCCCGTCCGAGATTCAAAAAAAGAATTTGACAACCAATGTAACTATAGTTACATTCAGGCATGTTCAAACAACGACTCGGTCCAGATCCGCACGCGAATGGCGCACTGACTGCATGTTTGCAGGGTTGCCCGGACATCTTCGAACTGGATTCCGGAGACTTTGCCATTATCGGCAAAGACATCACCGACGTGTCCATCGCCCACCTGCCGGCGAGTGCTGGTTGTGGTCCTGATGAACGCATTATTTGGATTCCGCGCAAGACGCTGATTGGGGCCAAACCCGACATTCCGAACACGCTTTAAGTCGCCCGGCAGTTTGTGCGCGTGATGCCCGGCGCGGTATAATGATCCCCGATGGGATTTTTTCAATGGGCCGCGCAGAATTGGTTCTCACTTTTCGAAAGCGCCGGGATTCTCGGGGGATTGCTGTTTACGGCTATCACCGTCCATGCGGATGCCCAAGCCCGCCGCATTGGCAATCTGATCACGCTGACGCAACACCACGAGGAAATCTGGACCCACCTCTACACGCGTCCCGAACTCGCGCGCGTGCTGGCCAAGACCGTGAACTTGAAATCGGCACCGGTCACCGATGAGGAAAAGTTGTTTGTCAACTTGTTGATCCTGCACCTGAACAGCGCCTACCATGCGATGCGGGTCGGGATGTTCGTAAAACCCGAGGGCTTACAGCGCGACATCCAGATGTTTTTTTCGCTGCCGATTCCGCAAGCGGTGTGGGAAACAACGAAGCCGTTTCAAGATGAGGAATTCGTGAGTTTTGTGGAAATCAATCGAACCGCCAACTGAAGTGGTCGTGTTCGGATCGCGGATTACAGGTTCCGGTTCCGTGAGGCGAATTTCATCCGCCCAATTCACGTTAACAGCCGCTTCGCGGTGGTTGGTTCAGCGGACATTTCCTTGAGGAATAACTCCTTAAAATAACGCTCTTGCTCAGCGAGTTGCTGTTGTGCGCGGGCAAACGGCATGGCAAACGGAATCTTTCTGTAACAGCGCGTGAGGTATTGTTTGGCGAATTTCAAGTCGCCGGGCAACTTCTTAATCGTGGGGGTAACCACGACGGCGGGGGCACGCATGCCGACCAGTCGTGCGACACCGTGCCGCTGTTGTTGATCGAAGAGCACAACCATCGCTCGGAAAAGCTGTTCATCAAGATTGCGGAACTGGACGTGTGATAATTCCTTGCCAAGCACTGGGACCTGTGTTGGGACGTAACTTTTGGAAACGGTTGACGATTCCGACCAAGATTCATTCCCACTTTCCGACTCTGCTGCGAACGCACTTTCAGATTCACTTGACGATTGAGTTTCTGTATCGCCGAAAAAAGCTTGTGTCCCTCCGCTGCCTGCTCCTGCCGAACGGCCACGTTGGATTCCATGACTAGACCCCGCGGTGGTGCTCTCGCTGGTCACTTCTTTGATTTCTTCCCGATAGTCCAAGACCTTTGTGGAATATAGTTTGTGCTTAATCTCATCGGGATTCATCACCCCCATAAAAAGGTCAAACGCGAGCGGTTCCAAGTTTTCCCTTCCCCGGGTTTCAAAGACGACCTTGCTGCGGGCATTAGCCATCACGGAATCATACACCTGCGGTCCGTGTGCTCCGGTGTGAAGAATCTGGCGTGGGAACTGGTTGGCCAATGTGAGGTGAAGCCCAAAGCCACGTGCTTGGTCAAGATTTTTGGCGATGGTCGGGGTCACGAAATTCTGAAATTCATCAATATAGACATAAAATGGCTTAACACTTCGTCCGTCGGTTCCCTTGCCGCGTTCCTTGGCCGCCGTCCACAAATCAGTTAAAAGAAGAGTTGCGAGGAGTGCGCTGTCTTCCTCCGTTACGCGGGCTTTTTCAGTCGATAAATTCACCAGAATGATTGCGCCATCCTTAATCGCCTTGCCCAAATCAAGAGACGCCTTCGGCTGACCGAGTATGGACCGCAGTGTTATATTATTGAGGAAGGGGCGGAAGCGGTTGATCGTGCTACTGATCTGTGCATCAAAATCCTTGGGCGTTAAGTTTTCCGAAAATTGCCAGTCTTGCCGGGAGAGGTTGTTGGCCATGTTCGCCGTCATGGCAGAACGGATTTGCCGGGCTTCACGGTCGAGCAAATATGTCGCCTCTATGAGTGTGTACTGCCGTTCATACAAGACCCGCAAGACGTTCTCGGCCCAGCGAGCGAACAGGGGTGTTTCAGTGACCCCGCCTTGGCCCCAGACGTAGGCCATCGCTTGAATGAAGTTGGTGATCACAACTGACGGATCAGCAGACTGGCGCGGGCGCAGGACATTGTAAGACACAACCCGTTCCCCTTGGCGTAGGTCAATGGGAATAACCGGTACGTCAAAATTTTTCCATGCGAGCCAGTTAATGAGGCTGTCGTAGAGGGAGCCGTGAGGGTCAAGAACGAGCATTCCGCACTTGCTCGCCGGCCAGTTACTTATGTCCTGCCGGATTAAATGTTCCAAGAACTTGGATTTGCCGGTACCAGTGCTGCCACAGACGTACAAATGGGTACTGCGTGATTCGCGGGGGAAAATCAGCGGAGCATTACTGCCCGCAACCTGTCCAACATTGAGGTCGTTTCCTGGAATTTGTCGCATGAAAGTTTTTCCTTTTTCACGAAACGGGGCTGAAACTTCCGGTAACAATATCACAAATTTATTGGCTCGCTCGAAAAAAATGGAAAAAAAGACGGCGAATGCCGTCGCAAGACGGCAACGGGTGGAACCCGTATCGGCCGAAGGCCGGAGTTCGCCAAACCCCCTGGGGGAGGTGCACCGGCAGGGGGTTGGGGGTCGGGGAACGCCCCTCGCCACGCAACCAACACGAAAAAACCCCGCTTGTGGCGGGGTGTTTCGTGACGAAGCGATTATTCGTCCTTCTTGGCAAGCAGGTTTTCGATTTCCGCAAGCCGGCTGTACAGACGCGCTTCGGCAGCGTCGAGCCGCTCCTCCAAATGCTCGAAACCTTGAGCGATGGAAAGAGCGAATTCATCGTTGTTTCTGAAGATGATTCGCTCGATTGCCTCGAGGTCTTTTGATTCAAGTAGCATGGTAGTTTGTGTGTTAAGATTAGTAATCATCGGGCAACAGGACCGTGGTCACGCTCCTGTCTCGTTCCGTGATAATCCAGAACGTAACGCCCTGCGCGTCCTTGTAGACCGACAAGAGGCGATAACCTTCTTTCAGCGACAGCTCGTTTTCGGCCCAGTCTTCGGGGCCAACGTCGCCCCAGTCGCCCTTGGCGTGTCGGGCGAGTGCTCGCGATATGTCCGCGGGCGCTATCGTTCGGTCCACGGCTGCGGTGACGTAGAGCTCGCCGAGCGGGAACCGTCCTGGCTCCTTCATGACGTAGATTTGAGTCATGATTGATGTGTTAATGTTTGGTAATGAAACCGAGCGACTACTCGGCTTTTGATGGGAAACCGCCTCGGCGGCTTTTCCCCTTGCGGATCACCTGCGCGCCTTTCTGGCCGGCTGTGATGCCGTTGCGGTAGCTTTCGAGGACTTTTTCGGAAATCCATCTGGCGATGGTGGCCGTGTCCTCGGCTCCGTCGAGCTTTTTCAAAAGCTCTGCTTCAAACTGTTGGATGTATGTCATCTGAGTTTGTTGATTTGGCTGTTAATGTTCGACCTTTGTGCGTGGCGTCGGTGCGACGCTCGCACTCTTGACGCACCGTCCGAAGTCAAGGCGAACGCCTTGACCGGATGGTATAATGGAAAGAGGCAGCGTCGAACGACAGCGAGGGGCGGTTCAAGGGGCACAATCGGCCGCAGGCCGACATGCCGTTTGCGACAGGCCGGTGATCCTGGGTTCATCCCAAACCAGTATGAGCAAAAAGGGGCGGGAGTGGGGAATTCCCGGAGAGACATTCCCCGTTGCCGCACCTGCTCATTCCACCGGAATGAAGTCTTGGCGGGTTTGGAGCCGACAGGGCAACCGCTCCCGGCGGTGTCCCGACAGGCGGAAAACTCCCAAGTCTTCAGTTCCCGAATCAGTTTTTTTATTTTTAGGGGCGATTTATTTTGTGTCAATGTGTCTCGTTCGGGGGGGGGGGATTTTGTCGCGAAGCGACGAGGGAGGTTTTGGGCGAGCACGGCCCGCAGGCCGCGCGCAGCCCGACAGCCGCGTGAGCGGCAAAACCGACCGAAGTCGGGGGTGCTGCAAGCGGAGCAAATCGTGACTAAACTATTGCGAGTCAAGCACCAACATACAACGGAACCCCTCCCCACCGTGGGGAAGGGTGTGGGGATACCCTAATCTTGGGGATTGTACTTGAAATAAGTTCGAACTTGCTCTAAAAGGCACCACCATCTTGAACATTGGTGGGTAAAGCAAAAGAGCCTCTCGTTTGAGAGGCTCTTTTGCTTATTTATTTGTCGGTTTTTTAGAACCCGATATTGACACCCGCGTTGATGTTGTGCGGGGTGTAATTGTTCCGTCCAAGCTCTGTCGAGTAGTTGAGATAAGTGCCAACTTTCTGCGTGATCTGGACACCAACACCCACTCCAATCACTAAGCTATCCGCACCCACCACCGGACCGTGTGTGGTGAAGATGTTGCCAGCGCCGTTGGCAAACCGGGCATCCAGTGCCGCGCTCTTGTCGAGATACTCGTGCTGCCATGAGAGACTGAGGTTGGGCGTGACTAGCGTCTTGCCAATGTGGGTCTCGCAGCTAGCCTGACCACCCAGTAGTGTCTGGAATGATTCGTCGCTTTGCTTGAGAAGCGTCAACGGCGCCATCGAACCGTGTTCCGTGAATTGATCGATATTCGCCTGTTTGTATTTCAAGGAGACCTGCGGACCGAAGCTCCAGATTCCGCTCTTCCAGTCATAGCCACCGCCAAACAAGCCGTTGAATTCTGTACCGGAGGTGCTGCCGGAGGCGATTCCACCAATCGTATCGCGACGGGTATCATAGCTGCTGATGCCACCACCGACCAAGGCGTTGACGTAGTAACCATTGTTAAACCAAGTCGCATAGAGGTTCGCATGTTCGTTGTCCACATCCACATTGCCGCTATTGGAGAGCAAGGCCCGGTTACTCGCATAACTCACAGACACGCCCACCACCAGGTTTTCACCAAGGCGACGGTCCAATCCAACAGTCAAGCCCATGCTGTTGAAGTGATAGCCATTAGAGTCATCGGTATTCACGCTGACAAGCTCGCCATTGCCTTCGACATACAGACCCCAAGGATTGTCTTTCGAAGCACTGAACACGCCACCATCACCAGCCGCCCAGATTTGGGAGTCCGCTTGATACACGGATTCCTGCGATTGGCCGGGGCCGCTATGATCGTAGAGGCTCAAGCGACTGGTGCTCAAACCATGGCTGCCAGCGCGCAAGTCTTGCAACCGGTTCAGCGCACTGTTACCACCCGCATCCATTCCAGCCAAGGCCATGCCTGGCATTGCGCTGAGTTGCGCCGGTGAAATCAGGTCAAGCGCACCGGGGATTGCATTGGTCGGGAGGTAATCAATGAAGTTCAACAACGCAATCGCACTCGGAATGCTGGAGGTCGATGTCGAATCCAAGCCACCGGCGGTCGCCCACTGGTTCGGTGTTAACTTGTGACCGAAGAAGTTCGTGAACGACAACTGATCCCACCGCAACGTCACATTGTAGGTGTTGTAAATCAGATTCGTTGTCAGGAACACGCTGTGATTGATGTAGTTCGTGAATGCCGAGAAAGTGCCGGTCACGCCATTACTGGCCACAATCAGGACTTCCGCATCCAAATGCTGCGGAACATAGCCATTGTTGTCAGTAATCAATGTGCCATTTAGATTCGCGTTACCGGTGACAACAATCTTCCCGTGGGTATTGGTACCGGCAATATAAACTTCCAATGTGCTATTCGCCTGCTGCGTATAACTCCCACCGACATTCACCGTAACCGGTGAGTCAAGCTGGAGGTAGCCATTCGTTGAAAGCACAAGGTCATTCGCAAAACTGCTGACTCCACTGGCGAGACGGAGATACGCCTGCTGGATTCCATCCCCAATCACGAATGCACTCAGATTCGAGACCGTCGCTGAGTCCAGATACACAGCGCCGCCATTGAACTGCACAACACTGTTTGCACCATTGGTCGCGATTAATTGCGATGCACTCAGGTCAGCTGCGTGAGTGACGAGTAATGTTCCGTTCCGAACATCAAGCGATTGATTCACGTAGAAGTATAAGTTGTTATCAAGCGTTAATTGATTGTTCGTGGACGAAGCATTCGCTCCAACAATCACATTATTCGCTGAAACTGCACCACCATTGGAAACAATCAACGAGTTATTGGCACCATTGTAACCGATGTACAGGTTACTGCTGACCAACCAGCTCCAGTAGCTCACTGCCTCTTGCGCTACGACCGTGTTATTGCTGCTGGAGGCGTTGTAACCAATGTATCCATTCACGCTGAACACGTGACCGTCGTTGGCGACGCTTAATCGATTGCTCGCACCGCTGTAGCCTACGTACAGGTCGCATTGGTTAGACCATACCGCAGAATCCACCAGCACTGAGTTATTGCTGCTGGAAACATTGTAGCCGATGTAACTTGTCGTGCCACTGCTTGGAATCACGGAAACATAGCCACTATCACTAATTAACAATTGGTTGTTCGCACCGTTATAACCCACATACAAGTCGCCGCTATTAATCCATTTCGACCCTGCTCCAGCGACCACCACAGCATTGCTTCCTGAGTGCGACCAGTAACCGATGTAGCCATTGATGTTGGAGACCACACCACCACTAATAATCTCCAACACATTGTTCCCACCGGCGCCATCCCCCACCGTCAAATCGCCAGCAATATTCCACGCTGAACCACCGCCGGTCACAATCACAAAGTTGTTACTAGAACCAGAGTGCCGCCCAATAAAGCCGCTCCCGCTATTCACCACACCGCCATTAGCAATGGCGAGCACATTGAAGGAACCAGAGCCACCGACCCAGAGCTGACCGGTGCTAGTCCAAACAGAACCAGCGCCGAGAACCAAGACTCCATTACTATTCGCGTTGGCATCGTTACCGATAATCCCATTCACACTGAACACTGTCCCGCTATTCTGAATGAATAGAGTATTGTAAATGCCGGACCCACCCACGGTAAGGTTTCCACTGTTAATCCAGGACGAACCCGCACCGCTCACTAATACTGAATTACTCGCAATGGTGCTACGACCAGTCCCGGAAACAAATGCGTTATAATCATAAACCTTGCCGCCGTTCACGATGGTCAGATTATTTCCATATGCACCTTCACCATCGCCGACATATAAATTTCCATATCCATTGTTGCTCCAAACGGAACCGGCACCGGTGACTAACACGCTGTTACTAATGCTGCCGTCATACCAACCGATTCCCGCATTACCAGTCGAGAAAACTGCGCCGCCATTGGAAATCACTAGCGAGTTAAATGAACCACTTTCACCGATTCCTAGAACGCTAGCATTAGTCCAAACTGACCCTCTATCAGTGACTAAAACGCTATTGGAGTTTGCGGATGAGCCTTCACCAATACTCCCCCACACACTGAAAACTGTGCCGCTATTGTTGATTGTCATGGAATTGCCGGAGCCAAAATAGCCAACACTAAGATTGCCGCCATTACTCCAAACCGAACCCACGCCAGTTACTAGCACCCAGTTATTGGTCGAACCACCATTGCTGGCAATGGTGCCGTTATTGTTGATGATCGTGCCGCCGTTAGTAATTACCAGTGAATTACCGGAACCATCGTTACCGAGAATCAGAGTGCCATCTACATAAAATTGCGAATTGCTGTCGCTGACTAACACTGCATTATTATTGCCATTTCCATTCAGGCCGATAGTCACACCATCGCTATACACATAACCGCCCTTATTGATCGTCAACTTGTTACTGCTACCGGAGTTTCCGACGTACAAAGTGGCATAGTTATTCCATTGCGACCCCAGACCGGTGACCAACACCGTGTTGTTGCTCGCACGAGTATAGTAACCAATACTCGCTCCATAACTTTGAACAGTTCCACCATTGGCAATCGTGAGACTGTTATTGGCTTCTGAACGACCGACAATTAGCTGATTGTTGATGTACCATCCCGAATTCGTTCCAGTTACCACAACCGAGTTATTACTTGCGCCCGGATGATAGCCAATATACGCACTGTAGTAAGAGTCGACATAACCGGTATTCGAGATGAGCATCGAATTACCGGCACCGTAGTAGCCAATAACTAAATCGCCATCAATATCAAACTCCGAATTCGTTCCGGTCACCACGACTGAATTGTTATTGCCGGAGGTCGTTACCCCACCGGATTTGCCATAACCAATATACGCGCCATCGCTATAGGCATAACCGCCATTATTAATCGTCAGACTATTGTTATTGCCAGACTCACCCACATATAAAGTGCCGTAGTTATTCCACTGCGACCCCGGACCGGTAACCAACACCGTGTTATTGCTCGCACGAGTATAGTAACCAATACTCGCTCCATAACTTTGAACAGTTCCACCATTGGCAATCGTGAGACTGTTATTGGCTTCTGAACGACCGACAATTAGCTGATTGTTGATGTACCATCCCGAATTCGTTCCAGTTACCACAACCGAGTTATTACTTGCGCCCGGATGATAGCCAATATACGCACTGTGGTGGGAGTCGACATAACCGGTATTCGAGATGAGCATCGAATTACCGGCACCGTAATATCCGATGTATAAATCGCCATCGATATTCCACGCTGAATTCGTTCCGGTTACCACGACTGAATTGTTATTGCCGGATGTTGGCGCACCACTTCCATACCCGACATAAGCACCATCACTATAGACATGACCACCATTGCTAATGGTGAGCTTGTTGCTACTTCCATAATCGCCAACATACAACCAACCATAGTTATTCCAGTACGATCCCGGACCGGTGACCAACACCGTGTTGTTGCTCGAACGTGTATATTGACCAATCGTTGCTCCATAACTTTCCAACGAGCCACCATTGGCAACTGTCAGACTATTCCCAGCTTCCGACCGGCCAACGGTCAACACGCCATCAACGTACCATCCGGAATTCGTTCCGGTGACCACTGCGGAGTTATTACTGGAACCTGGGTGATAACCCAAGGTTGCGCCATCGCTATACACATAGCTGCCATTGGAAACGACGAGCGAGTTGAAAGAAGAATTGATATTACCAATGATTAGCGGCGACCCACCATTCACAATCAAAGTGCCGTTATTTAATAGGAGTGAGTTATTGCTACTGTTCGTCCAGCCAACGTACGCCGGACCGTTCACACCAATCGAACCACCATTGTTAATCGTCAGCGCGCTATTGTTCTCCGTGTACCCAACATAGAGCGTATTCGCGTAGGCCGAAGACGCCGAAACCAACCCAGTCGAAGAATTGTTGAAAATCAGTTGATCCACATTCAACAAACCCGAGCCGCCGGTAAGCTGAAGCACGGAACCATGGTTAAACGTAAGGGAATTACCATTCAAATCTAATCCAGAACCATAAACCAGCACAGACGACCCGTAATTGGCAGTGAACGCCGCAAAAGAATCGACATGGCCACCATTCTGAATAACTAAGGTGCCGGCGGACGGGAAAATCGGACCAGTGCCCAACAAGATGCCATTATCCACTTCCAGAGCGCCATTATTGACATTCACGAAACTACCACCGTAAACTTGGAGCGTATTCGCATATCCCCAGCTGAGTGAAAGCTGCGGTCCGTTGCCATTGTAGACCGTCACATTGCCATAAGCTGGAACGCTCGATGGAGAACTACCACCAAACCAATTGGCGCCGTTATACCAATCGCCATTTAAGCCGCCAATATAGTTTTGGCCGAAGGCACTGCCTCCCAGAAGGGTGGCCACCGTCAATCCAAGTGTGATGGATTTCAAAAACCGCGCTGCATTTACATTCTGATTCTTCATACCTTCGTCTCCTTTGCGTTGTTCACAGTCTTATCAAAAACTTCCGCCAGACTAGCACCACATCCCAAATTGTCAAATCCTATAAAACCACCACACCCATTCACTTGACGCCAGTAAAAATTCCGTGTTACATTAGGCCCATGAGTACGACACTCATCCCTCCCAGCGCCAGGCGCACCACCGGCTTCGCGCGCCTCCGGAGCATCCTGGCCTTCACTTTGGTCGAATTACTGGCAGTGGTAGCCATTATCGCCATCCTTGCCGGCTTAGTTCTCGGCGGCTCTGTCTACGCCAAACGCAAAGCGATGATGTCCACCACCAAAGCCCAACTCGTCACCCTCGAAAACGCCATCGAAGCCTACAAAAATGACATCGG
>Ga0209083_1000561_pt1 | contig 52934 bp, 48 predicted proteins | sample AM7aDNAmetaG_FD_184132 | JGI IMG/M metagenome (GOLD analysis project Ga0209083, IMG submission 184132) | Freshwater microbial communities from Finland to study Microbial Dark Matter (Phase II) - AM7a DNA metaG (SPAdes) (version 3) | ecosystem: Environmental > Aquatic > Freshwater > Lake ...
TCAGACCAGAGTGGAACATTGTATTCCACTGCCAGCGTATCCGGGGATTCCACAAAATCCATCCAGGTACGATAATCCTGCGGATCGGGCAAAGTCCAGTCTTCAACCGACAGCTCGAGCTTCACCCGGACAGACGAAGCACCCTCCTGTTGAACGGTAACTTCTCCGTTATAAATCCCTGCTTTCGCGTCTTTGGGGACCTTAACCGTTATCCAAACCGGAAGGAATGCCGGATCTTTTCCTGCGGTATTTACCTCCGGAGGCGTCTCCAAAAGAACGTCCGGCCTGGTAGGCCAGCCCCATTTTTGCGGGAACCAGGCAGCGTAGCGGACCTGAACATTTTGAGCAGGAATAGTACCGTCTTTTCCGGCCAGCGCGCCCGCGGAGGCCTTTATTCCCTTGATCATACCGTTTGACTCTACTACGAGCTTACCCGAAAAGCTTCCGTTTCTGGCTCCAGCTAAGAGAATGGGTTTCAGTTCTTTCACCGCCTTAGGCAACAACTCATCAGAAACTACATCACTGGTCCAGATCTTTATTTCAGCCGCTGGCACCGTTGACAAAAACGCGCCATAGAGAAGCACAAAAACCCTTAGCAACATTCCGGCTTTCTTCATTGGAATACTCCTTTGTATTTGATCACGCGGTATTAATGATCGGACCGCACCGGCTGCTTTTCGTATTTCTTTATACTTATTCAACTACTCTGGATTATAGCATTTAAAAATTTTTCGAGTCAAGTCCTTCAGACCGCAGGGCTTAATAAAAGGAGATTATTTAGCAGTTTTTTGAATCTGCTTATTCACTTTACTTTCCGGACAGGAATTTTTAATACACAGCCGCATTCGTCCGCGGATCTTATCAAATCGAGAGAAATGCTATGACGGCCGCCTTCAAAATCCGTATTTAGCCAGATTTTAAGAATATCCAGAGCCTCTGCCACCCCTGTTATCTTCCCGCCCAGGCAGAGGATATTTGAATCATTGTGTTTTCTTGTCATTTTAGCCATAAAGGTGCTCGTGCAAAGCGCCGCGCGGACACCTTTAAACCTGTTGGCAAATATGCTCATACCTATTCCGGTCGAGCAGATTAAAATACCCCGCCGGGCTCTGCCTTCTGAAACATCTCCCGCTATACAGGCCGCATAGTACGGGTAACGGACAATATCCAAAGAGTTTGACCCGATATTTTTTACCGCAATATTATTCGCTTTAAAATATTTCAGGAACTCTTTTTTTAACTCATAACCGCCGTGATCGTTTCCTATAAGAATTGTATCTTTTCCCATCTTTTGCTCCCTGCCCTAGAAAAGTTTTTCAAGGTCGCTGATATTTTTTCTGTTTTGTTTATTTCTTTTTACAATAACGCTCACGAGCTTTTCTGTCAGTTCAATTTGATTTGAATTGCCATTTTGTATTTTTTTGATCCATTCTTTGCTTATTCCATTCTCAGACTTGAACGCTCCGGCAATAGAGCCGCCCATTGTGGCGATTGTATCTGTATCTCTCCCAAAATTCGCGCCGTAAATTATCGTTTTCGCCGGATCACCTTTCGCAAGATAAAACAGGGCCAGCGCGACAGGTACCGTTTCTCTGGAATCGCAGATCACTTGTCTAATCATAGTTGCAGTAAAAGCTTTTCTGAATGTTTTATAGTCTTTCAATTTTCTTGCCAGTTTTAATGTATCGTTGATACAGCCGAGCATCTCCGCTCCGCTTTTTTTATTTAAATACATCATGGCGCTCTCTAATATGGATTCCACAGTTGCGGATACTTTCATTGCTTCTGCCACGGAAGCCGCTAAAGCAGCTGCAGCATCCCTGCAAAACGAAGTATCACCGGAATGAATAAGACCCGCGACTTCAAAAGCTTCCAGCGCCGCCTGTCTTGGATTACAGGCATTTATGAGCCCGACAGGAGATATCGACATAGCCGAGCTTGAACTTTGCATATTTCCAAGACCCGCGTTCACGGGAAGGGAAATCCCCGTTTCTATTTTATGAAACATATTCCTGACCGGAATATAAAACAGTTCAAATTTGTCGCGGCTTTTAAGGAATGATTCGGCTAGTTCATCAATCCCGGCATATCCGTCATTTTCTATTATTGCATTACAAATAATGATCTTTATCGCCGAATCATCCGTGCCTTCACCTTTAAAATCATTGATTACTCCGTATTTTTCCTCAATTTTCTTATAGTCCCAGCATTCGACGGGCGCACCCATAGCGTCGCCTATCAAACCCCCCAGCAAACACCCGTGAACTTTTTTTGAAAGCATTGAACTTTTCATACATTCTCCTATATTTTTAATTGTTTTAAAAACTTCTTTGACTATTTTCCGCCGGAGGAAGAAAACACCATTACAAGCGAACCTGTAACCTGCAGGTTCCGGAGATGGCGTCAAATCAGGACGCCATAGTCATGCTCCATAATGTTCTTAAACTTTTAGGTTTATCTTTTGAGAAGTACACATTCCACCAGTAGCTCAGCTTATTGCGTTGTAAATAGCATAATATATTTTTTTAACTACTTATGATTATACTCCAGGATCATAGGTTTGAGAAAATCCATCGCCTGCTTGGCCGCCATGAACGGTTCGGGCAAAGGCAGGATCTCAACGGTTACCCGCCCGCTGCAGCCGGCGCTCTTTAACACCTTCATGATGTCAAATAAATCAATATGCCCCTGACCCGGCGCTTTTCTGTTTGAATCAGCAAAATGAATATAACCGGTATCTTCGATATACTTTATGAGCTCACCCGCGATCTGCCGGTCTTCAATATTGATATGAAATATATCCGGCATATACTGCTTTAAAAGACGGATAACTGCCTCCGTTTAATATTGCCGATCATTATTGCAAATACTCGGTTACAGCCCCGATAATTGCGGCTTTATGTTTAAGTTTACTTATGACCACCGGCGCGGTTTTCCCTGCGGCTTTTTTCAACTCCCCAAAAAACAATTTATGGGCATTACTTACCGAACCGCCAAGTACGAAAATCTCAGGATCTAAAAGAAGTTGAATAGCGTTGACAACCAGGCCGGCCCAGCGGCCGTATTCATTAAAAGCCCTAATGGCCCTTTTATTGCCTTTAATTGCCAGTTCACAGGCCTCTTTAGCGTTTTTTGTACCGGAATACTTTGCGATAATATTTCCGCTTACAAAATTATCGAGTATCCTGTCTTTTATTTTTAATCTATATATTTCTCCGCATTGCAGGGTTTTTCCCTTTCTTATATTATTGTTAAGAACTATGCCGCAGCCCAGCCCGGTCCCGAGAGTTATTCCGACGCAGTCTCTATACCCTTTCGCGGCTCCTGCCTTGTGCTCACCTTTGATAAAGCAATTGGCATCATTGTCAATTATTACAGGCAGGGAATATTTTCTTTCTAAATATTTCGCAAGATCAATATATTCAAGAAAATGCTGATTGTTTGAAAAAATACTGGTGTTTTTTCCCGGTTTTCCGTCCGGCACGGCGGGTATGCCGACGCCGAGGCCCAGAATTTCTTTATGCATCAGAGAATTTATAGCTTCCTCTATTGTTTTCAGGACTCCGGCATGATCATTATTATCCTTAAAAAAGAAAATATTTTCTTTCAATAACTTTCCCGCTCCGGTTACGATACCGGCGGCCGCTTTGGTGCCCCCTATGTCAATTCCTATATATTTTTTCATTCTTTAACCGTAATTTTTCTCTTTTTAGTTTTTCCGGATATTCTACAAGACAAGGCTTCCAATTTTATAGAATTTCTTTTTAACTGCCTAGACAGTTTTTATTGTCTCATAAAATCTTTTTATATTTTCATTCAAGATCTTAACAACTGTTCTATCAATATTCATTTGAGACTTAATTATTTTTTTATCATCAGCGTTCATCTTTTCGAAATTCAGTTCTCCTCCAAACGGTAATTTAACTACCGCATGTTCCAGAAGTTTGGCCGGATAAGATTCTAACAGCTCTTTTTCCCCATTCCCCATGTTGCAGATAAAAAGCCCCAGGCGCTTCTTGATAAGCTCTTTATGCTGTTTGGTACAGAATTCTTTTATCTCGTCCCGTATTTTTCCGGAATAAATTGAACCGCCGATAATGACCGTGTCGAAATCTGATATTTTTATATCCGAATTATTCCTTAAATTTTCGAGAACGGCATCACCTAATTTTTCCGCAATTAACTTTGCACAGCGTTCCACCGTTCCATACTTTGACGAAAATACTATTAAGGTTTTCATGCGTGCCTCTCCTGCCGGTTATTTTTATATCTTTCTGTCAATGTTTATTGAAGTTCCGGGACCTGCCATATCAATCAATTTATAGCATTATTTACGGTTTAAGAGCAAGTCTATTAGGGATGCTTATTGTAAAAGCCGCAGAGGCGCCGGAGCAAATGCGCGGCTTACCGGTTAACCTCTTTGCGTACTTCCACTTTTAGAAAATCTGCCCTGCCGGAAAAACAACTCCGGAATTTATCATCATACATTATTTATCTGCCGCTGTCAGATAGACCGGGCAAGGCCCTATTTCTACCGGCAGTTTCCACTTGCCTTCGCCCTCGGGTTTCGCGTTAATTTTAGTCGCAGTACCAAGCATATCTACCAGTGTCGCGGCAGGCGCGTTCCAGTCAATCTCAACTTTTTTGGGCCCGGAAACACAGTAAACCATGGTCACAGGAGCAAGCGCAGCTTTTGAGCGGGCATCCGGATTAAAAGTCCAGGCATACCAGTCATCTTTCCCGTCGTTAACAGCTCCCGCCAGTTTTGGAAAGGGCATCAACTTGATCATGTTGCGCACGGCATGGGACGACGGCCGCCAGGACTGCTCCCCCGGAAGAAGAGAACCCCAGGTCTTGTTATGCATGAAGAAGCCAAAATTACAGGTGTCAGTATCAAAGGCATGCATTACGTGGACACGTCCGACCCCCAGGCGCAGGGCCAGGGAATACATACGGCAGATATAGGCAGCCTGAAGCTTCGGATCTGTCCTCGGGCTGTCGTTGGTCTTATAGTAGCCGCCGTCCGCATGGGAAACATCCCAGCCAAGTTCCGTGTACCAAACAGGTATCGCGGAGGAACCGAGGGTGGTACGTATAATGGCGAGGCTCTTGGAAACAGAAAAACTTCCCCACGGCTGTACCGCATCCGTCTCGGGCGGCACGGGGCAGACATAAGGATGAGTTGAAAGGATATCAAAGCTTTTGGATATTAACTTCGGGTCCTTTTTAATTACATTTTTAATAAACCGCAGATCGCCGGCACTCGCTCCGCCTGCCCCAAAACCAACCACGCGTACCTCAGGCCATTTTGTTTTTATTGTCTTTGCAGCGGCAGGCAGGAGTTTTGCATAAAGCGCTTCGCGCTCTTTTTCGACTTCCGCCTGCGGCTGGCGGTCAGGTATCATATATTGAAAATTAGGTTCATTCCAAATCTCAAGCGCCGTGATCGGCCGGACCGGCAAACCGGGATTATCTTTGAAGAAACTTCCTCCCGGGCCATAGCGGTTAAGCAATTTTTCTATACTGCGCACGCAGGCGGCAAGGAACTCCTCGTCACTTTTAAAATTAGTACGGCTTTTTTCTCCAAAGACCAGCATCGCTTCGACATCATCCTCGACCACCATACGCATGGTCGCATCGTCCCACGGCCCGCCGACACGTATCTGTTTCCAGCCGATCTTGCGGATCTCCTCGCGCAAAGTACGGTACTCTTCCGCCCAAATATACAGGCCATAGACCGGCCTGTCAGGAACCGCGGCCGCAATGATATCCGCCAGAGGGGGAAAAGGCTGGGGCGTTAGAGTGAACTTCCCAGGAATATCCTTGGGCTGAACAACAGGCATTGCGCCTTCCGCAAGCATACCTGCAGAAAGCAGAAAAACGAACAGTACCGCAACAGCTTTTACTTTTGACAGCATATTTCCCCCTTTATGAAGAACGATTCCACTGATTACTGTACATCACGATTCCACAGATACATTTTTTATTCCGGCAAAACTATTCAAAGAACCGCAGGATCACCTCGGCAAAAAGCTTGTGGCCGGCCATCCCCGGGTGATTTAAGCCGTTGTGCAATTGGGAAAAAGGCGGGATGCCGCGCGCGGCCTGATTTTGCCACTCGCTGTCACAGTCAGCGGTCCCGATATCCTCTTCTTTGGCAAGGTCGAGTTGTGCCTTTACGTACTCCGGCCAGCGCTCCACAACTTTATTTTTTAGCCAGGCGCTCTGATGCATGGTCACCACCAGGAGTACCTCCGCGTTTGCAGCTTTGGATTTTTTGATCATAGCCCTGAGGTCTTCCTTGAATTTCTCCGGGGGATTATTCGGTTTACCGCCAATCGAGCCGCCTGCGTCGTTACCGCCGAAGGAGATAACTATAAGGTCAGGTTTTTTGGGTAAGACAGTCTTTTTAAGCATCTCCACACCGTAACCTGTAGTCGTACCGCCCTGGAAGGCCGGAAGGGGAGTTATGTTTGATTTGGGAAATAATTTTCTCAGGCCCGTTACCACCCGGCTCGGATAACCGAGATTCTTTTCGGTCCAAAGATTATCCCACCAGGCCGGGGCCTCAGCCCCTACCGTTATACTGTCTCCGATAAAGGCTATCTTAAATTCCCCGCCGGCTTTAAGTTTCTTAACACTTTTTTCCAGAGCCGGCTTGTTGACAGGAGCAACCGGAGGAAGAGGTTTTATCGGAAATATCTCATAAGGCGTTATCGCGTATGTGGTTGCATCCTTAAGCCCGCCAACGCTGTCATAGTAGGGACTGTCAGCGGCCTTCCAGCCCGCTATATAGATACCGGCAAGCCCGGCACAACCTTTATCAGGTTCAGGAAGTTCAGGACAAACTATAAGCGATTTGCCTTTTTTGACCGTAACTACGCCGTCAGGGCCTGCCTGGACAAGATCTAACCTCTGCACGGCGTATTTGCAGGAGACCTTCAGATCGGCTTCCCATTCCTTGCCCAACCCGCCGTTCAGATTGGCTATATGCCCCCAATCGGACTGAAATTTGTAATCCTCGTTCATCTTATAGTTCTTACTGCCGTCGGCATTAGTGACCACAATAGATTCCGGAAGTACGGAACGGTAAAGTGACCCAAGGATCAAAGTACCCTCTTCATCGGTTTTGGGATACAAACTTATGAAGTTTATTTTTTTATCCTGGCTATATCCCGGCCAGCCGTCCCAGGGTTCATACCAGGAGGCATAGTTTCGAGTTGCTTTAGTATCAATTTTAAAATCGCGTATCTCAGGAGCATCAAATTTTAGTTGTGCCGCCTTTACTTCTACGGTTTTTCCTCCGGGTAAGGTGACACTGCCTGCCTCAACACTTATCGCCAGGCCTGCAGGATTGACCGGCAGGATACTGATGTCGGCCAAACCGGGTGCGGCCAGCAATAGTAATCCGAAAAAAAATCCAAACAAATTTATCGGATTTAATGTAACTTTTCGCGCATTAGTCATTACTTCCTCCTTGTTCTATTCAACCTTTGAACTATGCTATGCCACAAAATTGCCTGTTCAATTTACATTTTACTAAACGTCTAAGGTTAATATATTTCCAAGCCATAAATCTTTTACATCATACTATAACATTTTACCTTATACTTTACTTTATTATTTCGTACATTGCTTGTCTTGCAAGCGGGGCTATTTCAATTTATAAGCCAGCAGCCTGTTCCCGTGCCTTAAATATAGCTTGTCCTGCGCGATGACCGGTTTGGTCCAGGTACGCGTCTTTACCTCAGGCATTGCTCCCGGGAATTTCGTCACGACCACAAGTTTTTTGGGGTCGGGCTTTACGAGAAAAAGTGTTCCTTTGTTATCCTGACAGACCAGGAGGCCTTCCGCCATTATACAGGTTCCCCAGCCCAGCTCGCCGGTTTGCCACTGTACCGAGCCGTCTTTTTCCGACAGGCACATAAATTTGCCGGAGTTCTGCCCGCTAAATCCGGTATAGCCGTAAATATACCCGTTAAGAATGAACGGGTCCGTGTGATGCGCTCCGAATTTTTTCGTTTTCCACAAAACGGAAGGTTCAGAGGACGAAAAGTCGAGAAGGCCGCTTTCCGTGTTAAAATTAGTGATAAAAAGTTTACCGTTGTCAAAAACGGGCGTAGTAATGTTCAATTCGTTGTTCTTCCCCCAGGGGACATTCCAGAGTTTTTTACCGCTGGCGGGGTCAAAACCGGAGACACTGTCCCGGTGAAAGACCGCCAGTTCCGTTTTACCTTTTACCTCAATAAGAACGGGCGTGGCATAACTTCCAAAACCTTCTTCGCTCCTCCAGATCAGCTTGCCGCTTTTCCGGTCCAGGGCAAAAAGGAGCGAGGCCCCGCCAACCTGAATAATTATCGTGTCCTTATATAATACCGGAGAACTCGCGACCCCCCAGGTATGAGGTTTGGCCCCTTCTTTCGTTGAATCAAATTTCCAGACCAGAGCACCGTCATAAAGCGCGTGGCAATGCATGACACCCGTGCGGGAGAGCGTATAGACCAACCCGTCATGGATAAGCGGAGTGGCCCGCTGTCCCCGGCCATAATTAACCTCCGCCGGCATGGGGTATTTTTTAAGCCAGAGGAGAGCGCCTGTTTCCGGGTCAAGGCAGAAAATAATATCATTCTCTTCATCCCTGCCGGGGACTATAAGACGGTTACCGCTGATAACAGGACAGGACCAGGTGACCGCTTTAGGGCCCTGGCACAGGTAATCAATTTCCCACGCCTTCTCCAGTCCTTTGGCCCAGTCAGTTTTCATCCCTTTTATTTCCGCGGTATTCTTATTGTCAGCGCCGCGCCAGGCTTCCCAGCCGTAGCCGTACGTTTTTAATTTTGTCAACGGGGCGCTTGGCGCCGGTATGCCGCCCGCTTTTTCCGCAATATAACCCGCGGTTACGGTAAAGTAATTTTTCAGGTACGCCAGCCCGAAGAAGATAACAGCAAGCACAGCTGCCACCCAGAGAATGACCTTTTGATATTTTTTCACCTTTCCCCCTTTCCGCTCTTAAATAAAAACCCGCTTCTAAACTCGTGGGTTTAATTATTTATTGCCTATTTTATTTATTAAGTTCGTCAAAATACTTTTAATAACGTTCCCGTGCCGCCTGCTACCGTTTCCCAAGGCAAAAAAGTGTGGTTTTTCCACGGATATAGAGCCGGGTGCCGGACGGTGCGGGACTCGCAACGAAGTCATCCTTGAGCTCTCCATGTCCAAGTTCTTTATATTCCCCGCCGGTTGCCAGGAGGTAAACTGCCCCTTTTTCGCTGAGGAGAAAAAGTATTTTTCCAATTATGACCGGTGATGCGCTGAATTTTCCTTCAAATTCATGCGCCCAGATCTTTTTCCCGGTCCGGGCTTCAAGACAATTTAGTTCACCGCCGGAGGCAAGCAGGTAGATATATTGCCCGTCACTTACGGGGCTGGTCGTGTCCGGCACCCCTTCGTCGAATTGCCAGGCTATTTTTTTGCTCCCGGGGTCAAGGGCAAGTACGGAGGAGGAAACGGCGATAACTTTATTGCCGGCAACTATTGGAGTTGAGACAACGTTGTCTTCAAGGGCTTTAATGCTCCAGAGTTCCTTACCGCTTACGGGATCATACCCGGTAACAAACGGATTACCGCAGGTTACGAGTTGCAGCTGCCCGTTATACCCGGTGATAACAGGTGAGGCCCAGCCGTCATGGACGGCACGAGGCGTACTCCACAGTTCCTTTCCGGTAAGAGTGTCAAGTGCCAGCATTTTGGATCGAGCGCCCAGGTCAAGCTGGACAATAAGGCGATTTTGATAAAGCGTCAAGGACGCGGCAAAGCCAAAAGAATTTTCCAGGGGCCAGATATTTTTGGCCCAGACCTGTTTTCCTTCAAGGTCAAAAGCCGCCAGCTCCCCGGTGGGAAAAACAGCGTAAACACAGCGGCCGTCAGTGGCCGGGGTTGAAGCCGCAAGCGTGGTGTCTTCATGCAGGCCTGTAAGTGCAGGCCGGTCGTATCCCGGCAGGGTAACCTCGGAAGACCAGCGCAAATCCCCGGTCTCGCCATTGTAACAGAAAACACTGCTTTTTTCAGAGGTTGCACCGGTGATAAATACGTTATTTTCCCAGACAACGGGTGAACTTGCGCCATCTGCGGGTGTAGGGCTTTTCCAGAGGAGGCCTGTTTCGGTTTCAAAGCACGACACGGGAATAAAGGCAGCCGGCGCAACTCCTGAGCCGTTTGAACCTCGAAAGCACGGCCAGTTATTTTCAAGCTGTTTTGGGTACGGAAATTGAGGCCCGGCGGCAGCGTTAGAATTCACCCCGCTTTCCGCCGCCTGAACTGAACTTTGCAAACCTGAGAAGATGAAAAACAGCGCGGTAAAAATAAAATAAATAATAGAGCCGTGCAGAAGCTCCTGCCGCTTGCGGCAATTAAAATTTTTCAAGTTTTGCTCCCGGTTTTTTTTAAGTACCAAAAATCTACAATAAACCTTTACGGAATAAGTACCAGGCGGAAGCCGAGGTAATCGCCCCCAACATGGTTTTCGGCTATATTAATATAAAGCGGGTCCTGGGCCGCCGAGCGGCATTCGCTTCCGCCGGCGTTATAGCCGCCCCCCCGCACGTTCAGCCTTACGGGTATTCCTTTTGCGTAGGAATTCGTACCTCTTACCTCTATAACCAAAGGCTCATTAAACGCGCCGGGATCCGTAATTCCATCTTTATAGAGGTCAACTCCCTTCTCGGCAAAATCCATGCATAATTCCGCAACATTGCCATGCATGTCATAAAGGCCCCAGGTATTGGGTTTGAACTGTTTGACCTCAGTTGTCTTGTTGAGCAGTTTGCCTTTAACACCATTGCCATAGGGATAATAACCGTCAATATTGGCCATAGTTGAATCGAGATCTTTGCCGCAATTAAAAGGTGTTGAGGTTCCTGCCCGGCAGGCATATTCCCATTCTGCTTCGGTGGGTACCCGAAATTTTTTTCCGGAAGTTTTACTCAGCCATTGGAAGAATTTTACGATCTTCCCCTCAGGCATCATGAAATTTTCTACCGGCAGTTTGGCTCCCGTAAAACGGCTTTTCCATTTTTTATCAGCTGCCGCGTACTGTTCCTGGGTGACTTCGTTTTCCAGCATGTAAAAAGGTTTACGGAGGATGACTTTGTGCAGTTTCTCACCGGGGCCGCGCCCTTTTTCGCTTTCCGGGCTGCCCATCATGAAGGAACCCGCGGGAATATAGCAGAAGGTGAATTCAACTCCGCCGGCTTTGAGAGTCAGTTTGCTCCCGGGTTTTAACTCTTCCCCGGCTTGTACCGCCAGCGGAAAATTCAGGGCAATAACGGTAATGGCGATCACAAAGTATTGTTTAATAAAGTTTTGCATGAGCTGCTCCTTTTTGAGGCCGTTAATGAATTTCACTTCACGCTCATATCGTAGCAAGCGCCCTCTTTATTGCTTCGAATATACAGCCGGCCATTACAGAAGGCAGGGGTGCTGTAGCAAATTCCTGTCAGGGCTTTGTCAAACCGCGCGAGCTCCTTATATTCAGGTTTTGGCTCCAGGAGAATGAGCTCCCCGCGATCGGAGAGAAATACCAGTGTGCTGCCAACAAGAATACCGCTGCCCTCTCCGATCTTACCTTTAGACCAGATAACTTTTCCGCTGGAAAACTCAATACATTTCAGGTTTCCTGTCGATAAAGAGAGCCCGCCAAATAAATAGCCGTTCTTGAACACCGCTGTAGCTATAAGTGCCGAATCTTTCATTCCGTTGAACCAGAGCCTCTTTGAGTGAAAACCCTCGCCCTCCTTTATAACCTGATAGACGCCGGTGCCGTCGGTACCGACACCGCAATAGACCTTGTCTTCAAACACAACCGGCTGCATACAATTGTGGCCGTGATAGGTGACGGCAGAACGCCAGAGTCTCTTGCCGTCTTTGACGGAGATACCCATCAGATCATTTTTCATATAGAAGACCGCCTGCCGCTCACCAAGTATAGTAGCGACCTTGGGTGTTGAATACAGATGTTCAGCATCTTCGTTTTTCCAGACCACCTGGCCGGTGTCTTTATTGAAGGCCAAAATAGATTGTCCCGGCCCGCCGCCGGCGACGATCAACAGGTTTCCGTCTATCACCGGGCTTTCAGCATTGCCGCATTGCGGCACATAACCCTCGTGGTCTTTTACCATATCCACAACCCAAAGTTCCTTGCCGGTCTGCGCGTCAAAACAGCAAATTTTCAGATCAAAGGAATACACATATACTTTGCCTTCGTTGACCGTGGGAGTGGAACGCGGGCCGCCGCCGAGATATTCTCCCTGCCTTTGAGCACCTTTCCATGTTATCAGCGGACACGAGATAGCAGACGCCCAGAGTTCTTTGCCGGTTGCGGCCTCCAAAGCAATGCACCATTCCCATGATTCGCCTTTGTTATCGCGGTTGATCAGGGTAAACACCTTGTCACCAGCCACAGCAAAGGAACTGAAGCCCTGTGTGAGGGGAACTTTCCAGACGAGTTTAGGGCCTTCTGCCGGCCAAACAGGATCCAATTTTTCTGTCGAGATGCCGTCCTGGTTCGGCCCGCGATATTGCGGCCAATCCCCTGCCTCGCCCGCCCGGCTCCCGAGCAATATTAAGGTAAATATAACCAGCATCACCGGCTTCTTCATAGAACTCTCCCTGTTTCTTTATTAAATCAGAAAGCGCTTTACTTCTTGCTCTCGCTATCAGCAGACCAGAAGACTCCCCGCCTTAATAGTTCCCGGAAATTCGCATCCTCCCAGCTTTTATTATCATGCCCGAGGACGCAGCAGAAGAGTCTCGAATTTTTATGCTTTCTTACCCAGGCGCCTGCTTTAATACTTTGCGGGTGCTCGAGCTCTATAAGCACTTTGTTTCCGCTCCCCGGTTCGGTAATTTCGTAGGTTTCATCTGTTAGCGTCCAATCCTTAAGCCCCCTGGTAATGGGATGTTTCGTGTCAACGATCCTGACATTAATTTTCTGGTCCGCGTGATAACCCGAAGCTTTCCTGTCCGGCATACCCAGTAATTCTGAGAAATACGGCCATTTTTCATAGGCCCAGAGGGTATGATGCAGTATTACTATGCCTTGTTTTTTTGACCCCAAATGTTCCAGAGCCGATTTTGGCTTTCCCCAGTACCAGGGCATTTCATCCTTTATTTCCTCAACAACCATCATATAAAAAACGATACAATCATAAGAATCCCGCACAGTATCGTTGGAGGAACAAAAATCCTCCATATGCTGAATATAGGGCTCAATACCTGAAATTGAGTTCCAGAGTTTATGAAAGTTAATTACATCATGGATATGGTGGCCTGTTATAACGGCGACTTTAAGCTTCATGCTCTCTCCTAAAAAAATAAGTTCTAAATAACTGCCGGGCGCTAAACACCGGACCAGTCAAAAACCGTAGTCAAACGCTCCGCCCTGCCTTTAAGATAATTGTCGTAAATCTTGCTTGCGTCCGCCGGTCTTGCTATATCATAGATACCCTCAAGGAAAATACTTCCTTCTTTCAGCCAGTTCAGCGCTCCCTTAAAATTTTCCATCATACTGCTTCCTTTAAATTGAGCCGGCTGTATGGGAACTTCCCATTCCCATCCGCTGCGGAGTACCGCGTATTTATGAAATATTGCATAGAAAGCATCATAGGCGCAAATATCTGTTTTTCTGGCCCAGGGAACACCAAGCAGGACCACTTCTCCTCTTTTCGCCACTATGTTCAAGGCCTCCACCACCGCTTTCTCATGGCCGGAGCATTCGACAACCAGCTGAACCTTTTCATTCAACCGGGCGTCTTTCGGGTCTATAAAAGGCAGTACATTTTTTATACCGCAGCTCTCCGCGATTTTCCTTCTTGCGTCGCTGGGATCAACCGCATAAACGTCGTACCCGCATCTCAAAAATACCTGCGCGGCCAGGTTGCCGACAATTCCGAGGCCGGTTATCATAACTTTATTCGGCGGCCGGGCCGTGGTCGTAGCAAGGGTACACATGCTTATTCCAAGAAGCCGGGCAAAAGGAGAAAGTACGGCCTCAAGCTCTTCCTCCGGTACTTTTACACAATCAACGGCTTTTACGCGATGATAGGACTGATGATTGCTCATGCAAAACGCCAGATTCCCGGGTTTAAAATCCTTTACCTTCGCTCCACACTTCTCCACCCTGAAGACCATAGCGTAGCCAATACTTATTGGGAGTTTAAAGCTGCTAAAAAGCCCCTGTTGCAAAACTCCGGCGGTCTCCGTCCCCGGACTGACTGCGGAATAAACAGCTCTACCTTCTATTTCATCGTCCGCAATTTTCGCGGCAGGCAGCTTAGCTTCGATAAGTTCAACTTTTCCCTTTGCCGTCACACATATTTTTTTTATTTTCACAAACCCGTTCCTCCTACCTGTATTTTCTTTCCAGCCTCGAAATATTGTATCAATTTTCTGTCGAAATTAGAATAATAGTTTGTTCTACAATTACCCTTTACTTCTCATGCGGCAAAACCGGAAGCATTCAGGCACCGGTCTTAACTCTTTAGAAAGGCGGCCTTCTACCGCCGGCGCTTTTTCCGGTGCCAGGCAGAGTTACGCCCGCTCTAGAAAATATTGCAGCATTCGTAAAGGCTTTTATCAGGTTTAATTATCAAGCATTTTCAGAAAACCCCCGTGTCATAATCTGTGCTGCAAACGGCTACCTTGAGGAGGATAAGTATAAATAAACAGGGTCCTTGGAGAGGGTTTGGAGAATAGCTTTTTTTAAGACCTCTTTATTCTTGAGTTTAAAGTACTTATCAAAAGTTTCCCAGGCCGCCTTGTCACTGCCCAGGTAGAGCAGGGTAATAACATGCATTATTACCGGGGAATAGGCGGCATCTTTTTCGTTGTCCACCGGAGTTAAGGGTGTTTTTTTAAGTTCGCCGAGAAGGTATTCTTTAAATTGCCTGTTCGCGGGTAGATATTGCTTTAGAGCTCTGTCGTATTTAAAGACAACCAGAGGGAACGCTGAATCCACGTGGGGGCGGTCAAACCCGTAATCATAAATGAGCGAGGTTTGTATAAGTTCCTGAGCGCCGTCCTTATCAAGATCGGCAATAGCGATACCATAACCGGTAGCCCATTTTTCAACCGCAAATATTTCTTTAAACTCCGGGAACAGAGTATAGATCTTGTAATCCCAGCAGCAGTGCGCCCCGCCGGAAAAAGTCATCAACACAAGCTCCGGCTCAATGTTTTTAGCGGTTAAACCCCCGGCTGCTGAAGGAGTTCCTGTAAGCTTTAAAAGGCCTGTCTTTAGAAAATCAGTATGCTCTATTTTACCTTCCCCGAACATTGCCCCGGTTTCCTGTCCGGCAATTTCCGCGGGAAAATTTACAAGTTTTTTTCCGGCTTTACTGACTGCGTAACTGCAGGTTACAAATCTATTAGTTTTGCAGACCCGCTCTATTTTGTAATCCCCGTACTCCAGTTTTTCCGGAGAGGCCATCAGGGTTTCAATATTTTCCGTTCTTATTTCTTCTCCCGCCGCAACCAAAGAAAGGCAAAACCCGAGACAAAAAAACAGTGTTATTTTTTTCATTTCCCTTTCCTTTATAATTAATATATTTCCTTAATCTGCAAAAGAGACGGGAACACTGTTTAGGACAGGCCGGCTTAGAAAATACCTTCGCGCTGTTCGTAGTGGGTCGGTTTGTGATAAACAGCCCCGCCCTTCTGCAGCCAGCGGGCATTCCAGCGGATCATAGTATCCAGATCAACACGCGGCTTCCCGAAAAGCCTCATGGCTTCAGAAGTATCGTTATGCCAGGCCATGGGCTGTTCTACTCCGCTGAATACCGCTTTTTTCCCGAAGATCCTGGCAAATTCATTGGCCACATAACGAATAGCCGCCGGTTTTTCCGCTCCGATATTAATGGCCCGGGCCGGTACGGTACCCTGCAGAAGGCAGCGCAGGATATGGTTAGTGGAATCTCCCTGCCATATTACATTCGCGATCCCGGTGCGGATATCTATCGCCTCTCCTTTCAGGACTTTGAGAGCGACATCCTGCAGTACTCCGTAATGCAGATCAATTGCATAATTTAGGCGTGCCAGCCTGCCCGGATTTTTATTAATAGAAGAAAAATACTGAAAAACCCTTTCGCGCCCCACGCACGAATTCGCGTACTCGCCCAGCGGGGTCGGCGGATGCGTGTCCGGCGCGCTGCCGCTTCCGTCCACGGAAACAAACGGATAAACACAAAGCGTGGAGAATGCGACAAACCGTATATTCCGGAACCGTTCACCGATAAGCGCGGGCGTTACCACATTCATAGCCCAGGTAAAGGGTTCCTGCCCGGCGGTGCCGAATTTTTTTCCGGCCATAAATATTATATTTTTTACTTCAGGCAGTTTCGCAACGCTTTCCCGGTCGAGCAGATCGCAGCGGATAGTTTCCACTCCGGCGGACTCCAGGGCTTCTTTTACACCCGGCTCCGAAAACCTTGCCACGCCAATGACCTTTTTGCCCGGCGACGCCCGTTTGGCCATTTTTGCCAGGGTCGGCCCCACTTTTCCCCCCACACCTAGGATCATAATATCCCCGTCCAGGCGGGCAAAATCATCCACTAAACCCTGCGAGGGCATTGATAACAGATCATCAAGAGTTTCAACATCCTCAATATATTCCGGCAATTTTACTTTATCCAGTACGGTTATTTTTTCCAAAATTCCTCCCCTCCCCGGCCTAAGCTTTCAGCCATTCATGCAGATTTTTTGCCACAAAAGCATCATCCTGTAAATGCGGGTAGGCCTTTGTCACCCTGTCTATCTCTTCCAGCTGTCCCGGTGACAATACTTCGTCATATTTAAGCGTGTAATTATTTTCCATTATTCCCTGCCGGCGTAATATTTCGTTAACCCCGGGGATACTGCCGGCATAATCATGTATCGGGTCGAAAAGCGCGGCATTGGCGTCGGTTAACTGGGCCGCAAGTGTCAAAAGTTCCGGTGAAATACTTTGGTTTTCATCCACAAGCCGGTGTATCTCGTTCAGCAGTTCAACGGCCTTACTGGTCCAGCAGGCCCAAAAACCCAGAATTCCGCCTTTGATACGCACAGTTTTTTCTTTTCCGTTCACAACAAACCGGAAAGGAGTTATAAGGTCATGCACAATGCTTTCATCGTTGCCGGTATACAGTGTAATTACGTCCTCTTTTCCGGCATCAACCACGGCCCGGCAAACATCGAGAGTAAAATACCGGTTGAAAGGCGCTATTTTAATTCCATATACATTGTCTATTTCCGCTATTTCCCGCCAGAACCTGTAAGGCAGAACAACACCTCCCACCCCGGTAAGCAGATAGAAACCAAAGAGCGGAATGATACGCGCCAGCTCTTTAATATGATGGACCATATCCTGCAGCATGGCCCCTTTAAAACAGCCCATGGACACAATTCCAAAATCATAGCCGAGGTTAACCGCAATTTCTGCCTGTTTCCTCGCGTTTTCGGTTGTACCGTTAAATCCGGCGATCTTTACTATAGTTTTCTTCCGTTTCCCTGCAAAATCATCCAAAGCGCGCGCGCAGGAGGACAGAACCGGTTCATACATATTTATGCCGGGATTACTGATCTCAAACTGGGTAAAATGCATGCCGACAGCGACCCCGCCCACCCCTGAATCAACATAATAACGCATCAGGGCTTCCTGCCGGAGCTGATCAAACTTCCGGCCAGCGGTAACCGCCAGAGGCGACGCGGGTATCACAACGCCTTTTCTGACAAGGTCCAGCTTTTCTTTTGAAATTCCTTTCATTTAACTTCTCCTTCAACCGGTAATATTCAGTATAAAAAAACATTTTCTGTTCTTTTTTTCCGGGTCGTAATATATTACAACAACCCCCTTAGTTTTTCAATACGATTAATCAGCGCCCTATTAATTTATCTTATTGGGCAGGCCGCTTTTCATTTACCGATAGTGCCGGCGCCGGCGCAAAACAGTTCATTTTCCTATGCAAAAAAGATTTTTTGCGGTTCTTACAAACATCCGGGTCCCGGAAAAAACCGGCGAGGAACGGAAGGGTTCAAGCACATTGCGCGCCGTCTCCTTGTATTCCCTGCCGGGTTCGAGCACTACGGTATTGCCATTTTCACTGCTTAAAAATATGTATTTCCCCGCGAGCGCCGGGCTGGAATAGGCCGTGCCCTTAAGGTGCTCAAGTTTCTTCTCATAAACCGCCAGGCCTGTAGTTCCGTCGAGAACCGTCAGGAAGTTATTTTCCGCAAGAGCATAGATCAACCCGTCGTGTATCAGGGGTGTGGCATAATAGCGGCCGGTGTGGATCTTCGCGCCTGTCCAGAATTCTTTGGGCTTAACCGCAGGCTCCCGGGTCAGTTTGAAAGCTCTGGGGGTTTCCTGAATATAATATAGTATATCCTCCTGAAGTACCGCGCTGTTAAAACCGAGATTGGCAACGCCCCTGAAAACTTCTACGCCGTCACTTACGCGAATAGCGCTCCCTTTACAGGTAAAGACCAGAGCTTGTTCACCCGCAAAAGTTAATACCGGCGAGCCCCAGCCCCAGGGCGTCTTTAGTTTCCATTGTTCCTTTCCGGTGGCGGCCTCTAGCCCGTACATTTTGTCAAACTGTATAAGCAGCATATTTCCCGCGAGGACCGGAGAAATGCATGAACCCCATTCATGGGGAGGTTTTTCAATAAAACGCCCCCAGATCCTATTGCCTTCCCTGTCATAACAAACAACGACTCCGCTGCCAAAGACGGCCCACACAAGTTTTCCGTCTGTGACCGGAGTGGCTGAAGTATACCCGTTTGACCTTTCTGTCCGCGGCGGACCAAACGCCAGCTGATTGATGCTCCGCACCAGCTCTTCGGTCTGTTTTTTTGTTTCCTCGAGCTGTTTTTTCAGGTCTTTATCCTCAGGGCTCTTCTTTAACTGGCCCGAGATCTTCCAAATCTCACTGTTTTTGGAGTCAAGCTCCTTTTTTAGGTCAGCGGACTTTTTACCTTCCTCCAATGCCTTTTCTCTTTCCCCCGGGTCGGTCAATAGATCGGCGTAGTCATTGCTCTTTTGCCATAAAATTTTTCCATCACTTTGCTTCACGCATACCAGTGTTGAGGGTTCAGAACAAACAAAAAGGCGGTCGCCGCTCAATACCGGGCTGGCATTCGAGCCGCCGGGCAGTGGGGTCTTCCAAACTACATTCGTGCCGGTTCCCCATTCAGTCACCGGTGAAGCGTCAGGGTATCTTCCCTGCCCGTTGCACCGGAAGCCAAAAGGTTCCTCCGCGTAAAGTGTCAGACCGCTGAGGAGTACAAAAAATCCTGCCCTAAATAAAGCAGCTAAGCGGTTTGAAGGTTTGTTTTTCATGGCTTTACCCCCGGGATATTGTCTTTTCATTTTTTTCTGTTATGTCAGATCAAATACTACCCGTTTTATAGCATTATTAGGGTTTGGGCGCAAGGCAATTAGGCAGGACTATCCGGGAGGTTTGCGGCAGGACCGCGGCTCCTTCTTACATATTATCAAATATTGAAAGATCCCAGCTGTTCCGCCAGTTTACACGCATGGTATTGTTTTTACTATCCAGCTCAATGGGCAGCCAGAGATGCCTGCATTTTCTAAAATCAGGGATCTCCAGGGTAGAAACGGTATGAAATTGGTCGGCCATGAAGATAAAAGCACCGGGCCTGTCTGCAAGCGGAAGCACAAAAGTCACCTGAGAATCGAATGTAGTCTCTTCTTTTGGCCCCCCGGCAAAACTTCCTTTAGGTTCCCAGGGGCCCCATAGGGAAGAAGCTGTAAAATATACATTTGAGTTTGGCCCCCAGCCGGTAAGCCCGGAAGTTACCAGGTAGTAAGTCCCGTTGTATTTAAAAACGGCCGGAGCTTCGCCTTCAGGCCCGCAAAATGTGTGGTTACGGGCACTGGCTGTTAAATATTTGAAACCGGCCGGCTTTTCCCCTTCCACGCCTTTCATATTATCGCATTTAACAGCGAACCTGTAATCCGGGCTTAGTTCGTATATCCGGATATCACCGAGCGCGGTCAAAAGATACGCTTTTTCATCGCTGTCTTTGTAAAGAGTAATATCAAAAGCCCTGATACGCTCCGGGGCATCTTGCTTTGCTTTTTCCCAGAGGCTGGCCCAGGGCCCTTTTTGATTTGGCATGCCTTTCCACTGCAATTTTCCTTGAAATTCAAAAGGGCCGGCAGGCGAATCAGAAACAGCTACAATAACATCGTTGAAAGTATCAACATCCGGGCTTATTAAGCCCGCCATCATAATATATTTACCTGTCGCCTTATTTTTTATTACTTTAGGACGGACAACCCCGTTAAGCGGCTGAAAGGGGGAAGCAGGATCGTATTCAACCTCTGCAAGGGAACTCCCCTCGTATTTCCAATTATAGAGATCTTTTGAAGAATAAACAGTAACACCGCGGTTTAAATACCAGCTGAATCTTTGGCCCGGTAAGGTGGACGGGGGAATAGTCGGCCCGTCAAAGTTTGTCCCGTACCAGTAATAAGTTCCGGCTTCAAATAAAACTCCCCCCACATGGGCTCTGATAGGTTTGCCGTTCGTATCATTCCAGCTCTGTCCGGGTTTAAACACAGTTCAGCTCCTTTAAGTTCCCCGGGTACTCTCTTAAGGATACCTGAGGAGGCCCTCTGCAGGTGCTTTAATATTTCAAGGTTAGCGGCGACCAGTTTATTTGTCTTACGGTCAGATTTCTAATTTTAATATGGCTGGCATAAGCTTCAAAACCTATTTTTGCGTTTTTTTTGGAGTCTATAGGCTCCGGATCGGTAACCTCAAGAAGAAGCTTATCATCCGCAAGAATAAAACAATGCCCGTCTATGCTCCCGCCCTTGATATTATAGATACGCCCGGCTTCAAAAGGAAAGAGCGGAGTCCCTACGTTAAGCTTGTAGTCCGGTGACTTTTCAATACCTATTTTCCCTTCCCACCAGCCCTGCAGTCCCGCAACATAAGCGATACCGCGTTCGTTCTTCTTTTCATCCCAGGACCCGTTCCACATAAAATTAATATCATGCGTGGAAGGCAGCACCGTTTGGGCTTCGAATTCCATTAAGATATTTCCGGGAAAATCCATTTTGGAAACGAGCATCCCCGGCAGGTTTTTTGGATTATTTCCGTGAACCCAACCGTCCTCAAACCACCATTCTCCCGTGCAGGGCTTCCAGTATTTTTCAAGATTTTCATTTGTAAAAGGTTCACGGAAGAGCAAGGCGGATTTTTCAAGGTTAATTTCTTTGCGCATTAAACGGATCATAAGCGCTCCTTAAAGTAATTTCAGGCCGGATAACTTTTTGTTCTTTAATAATTTAATAGCTGCTCGTGTCCCTATTCTTTTTTATCTGAATACATCCGCAAGATCCTGTCAATATCCTCCTGGCAGCTTAAAAAAGCATCTGCCAGCTCGGGATCAAAATGAGTCCCCTTTCCTTTTTCCAGTATATCCAGGGCTTCCTCTTTTTTCAGCGCCGGCTTGTAGATCCTCTCTGAAACCAGGGCGTCAAAAACATCCGCAATCGCCGTGATCCTGCCAAACAGGGGAATGTTTTTACCTTTGAGGCAGAACGGGTAGCCCGTGCCGTCAAATTTTTCGTGATGTGTTTCCGCGATCTCCTCCGCGGTTTTTAAGATCTCGGAATCTGAACCCGCCAATACTTTTGAACCGATATCCGAATGGGTTTTCATTATTTTAAACTCTTCGGTCGTAAGCTTTCCGGGTTTCAGCAAAATATTGTCCGGGATCCCGACCTTTCCTATATCATGCATGGGGCTTGAATATTTAATAAGTTCCGTTTCTGCTTCGTTCATACCTATCTTTTTTGCTATCACAGCGCAGTACTCACTTATCCTGGCATTGTGTTTTCCCGTATCCGTATCCCTGTATTCCGCAAGGTGCGAAAGCCTCAAGATGGTGTCTATATTAGCCAGTTTTATTTCAAAAAGAGCTTTTCGCAGTTCTTTCGTCTTCAAATCCACTTCTGATTCAAGCCTTGAATTAAAACTTTTAATATTATCGTAATAGGCTTTTACTTTTACAAGATTCCTGATCCGGCCCTCCAGTTCAAACATATCAAACGGTTTTGTAAGAAAATCATCGGCTCCCAGCTTTGCCGCTTCCACTCTTGTTTTTGTGTCATCGCTCGCGGTAAGCATCACTACAGGCGTGTACGCCGCGTTTCCGTCCTCCTTGATATGTTTCAGAACCTGCAAACCGTTTAACTTGGGCATTATTATGTCCAGGAGTACGACATCCGGATTTTCTTTCATTTTTTCGAGAGCTTCTTCGCCGTCAACGGCAAGTATGGCTTCATACCCGAAGTCCTCTATCATCCCCTTCATCATTAACAAGTTATCTTCCATATCATCCGCAATGAGGATCTTGGGTTTATTATTCATTTTAAGTGCTCCCTTTTATTAGTATAGAACTTTTAAAATTACCCGTCTCTCCAAAAAGCGTCAAGTAAATTTCTGTTCTTCCTTTATTACTTCACTATTATATCAGGTTATAACATTTTTTGTGGTTTAAGAGCAAGTCCAATAGGCGTGGCCGTTTACTTAAAGCCGTTCTAATTAGCTTAAACAAGATCTCGCTATTCTGTCAGGCATAGAACTTCCTTCCGGAAAAGAATTACTGTTTACTGCTTAAAAACCAGGTCTTGGTATTTGTATCCGTCTTAAAAAAATTAGCCAGCATTGTAGCGACTTTTGCGGTACCGGACGGGGAAGGGTGCGTTCCATCAGGCCCAAGATCTTCCTTATTCCATACCAGCCCGTCGCTTTTCCTCGGTGTTGTCCCGTTGCCCCATAAATACGGGCCCCATAGGAGTACCGGCGCTTTTATTTCACCGCCGGAAATATTTGCGTTCAAATCCTTATCTCCGTTTATCTGCTCCAAAATAAGTTCTCTTACCGGGAACGCACTTTCAAAAGCATACGGCTCGGGGTTTAACGGAGTTGCGGCATAACCGCCGTATATTCTTGAGGATAAATAGATAAATTGCAGGTTGGGAAGTTTTATTTTGGCATATTTAACAAGTTCCCTAAGCGCGGCCTTAAGAAATTTGGCATGTTCCGGATACCCGCCTTTTCCCGCGGGCTGGGCAAGGGCCTGTTTAAGCCATACGACCTGAACCTGCAGGGAGGAAACCCCGGCGTTTTTCATTCTTTCTTCGGCCGCAGCCCAGACCTTACTTTCCAAACCGGAACCGGGGATCCAGGCGTTAGCCGTCATGCCTCCCTGGGCGCCGTTCACTATCACGACAGCGGGGTTTTTAGCGCTGTCATTTCTCTCCAACCTTATAAAGGCCTCGGATTCCTGGGAAGTATTTGACATACCTATTGTTAAAAGGACTATCTTTCCGCCGGCAGAAGGGTTGCCCTTTTCATCCAGCAATTTTATCTTTTTTGCCGCTTCTTCGGCCAGTAGTCTATGGGAAAGAGGCGGCTCATTATTTCCCTTACCGTAAAGCCCTCCGTCTTTGCCTTTATATACAGCAGTTAATTCGGAAAGAGGTAAAACACCTTCAAGGGTCTGAGGCCCCGCATTTAGACCCGGGCCCGGCATATTGTTGTTTTTATTTCCTTGCGCCTGTGTTTTTTGGCGTTCCTGTACGGCCTTTTGCAGATATTCCTGTTCTTCCGTACTTAATTGTTCACCGGTTTTTTTCTTATTATAAATTTGCTGAGCTTTGTTCCAGTCTATCAGGTCGCCGGCAGTCAATAAATATCCGGCATTTACGCAGAGCAAGGTTATTATTATAAATAATTTGAAAATATTGTTTTTCATACGACCTTTGAGCCTCAACCCGGGACGAAGCCGGAAATTTTACGGAAAGAATAACTCAGGGCCTGTCCCCGCAAGTTTTCTTAACGTATTCCTTCCAGACCAGGCGGTTTTCCTTGAGCAGCTTTGGAATATCGAGTCCGTAGGGGCATCTTTTTTTGCATGCGCCGCACCCGGTGCAGTTTTCCACTTTTTGCACGACTTCGTTCACCATCGCTATCGCTTTCTCGGCGTTCATTCTTTTGATAAAAGATCTCACAAGCAGTACCGTACTGATCCCGATACCCTGCTCGCAGGGCTGGCAGTAATCGCACCTGTGGCACCAGTTCCCGGAGGTTTCCTTCTTTATCTTTTCGATCTCCGCCAGCTCCGCCTCTGTCAAACTTTCGGCCTTGTTGAAGATACTTACTATCTCTTTCATCTGCCCCGGCTTTTCTATGCCCGGATCCGGGATTATCCCGGCGTCCTTAAAAAGGAATTTGAAACAGAGGTTCGCGTCGTCAAGCATCCCCCCGCCGAGCGGCTTCATCGCTATGATGCCCGCGTTCAGCTTCTTTGCGAGCGGCAGCACTTCTGCTTCGGCCTGCCTGTCAATAAAATTATACGGGACCTGTACGGAAAAAAATTTATCCGTCTTTAGCATCTTGACCGCAAAGCTCATAACGTGCGCGGAAAAACCCGGGAACCTGATCTTCCCCTGCTTGACCGCGAGCATAAGCCCCTCAAATGCCCCGTCTTTCGCGAAAACGGCATCGAACTTCTCCTGCGAGCTCACATTATGCAGCTGGTAAATATCCAGATAAGCGGTCTTCATCTGCTTTAGCGAATTATCTATATGTTCAAGTATGGTTTTTTTATCATTTGCCATTGATTTACTCGCAAGCACAAGGCCTTTTCTGGGCAGGCCGCTGATAGCTTCCCCTATTTTCACCTGGCTGTCGGCGTAGCCCGTGGCGGTATCTATGAAATTTATCCCGAGGTCGAGCGCTTCTTTCACGACCCTGACCGCCTCCGGCGTAGAAAGGCGCATGATCGGGATGCCCCCGAAGGCTATCCGGCTTACGGAAAGTCCGGTCTTTCCAAATATTGTTTTTTTCATATTTTACCCTTTTTGACCCGAGTTATTCGGGCATCGCCGGTTATTATTTATTGTAGGATTCGGATAATTTTTTATCAAAAGGCGCTCTTCTGTTCGGGCATTGCTCCCGCGTGCAAAGTTTACAGCTCTCATAATTTATTTCCGTGGGGAAAATAATTCCGGACACGCTCTTATTGGGAATCATAAGAAAACTCTCCGTAAGTTTCACGCCGATAATTTCCTCCACGTTCCCGAAAACCGAAAATAATTCTTTTTGCTGTTCAATAGGCCATACATCAATATTACCCGAACCGGGGGCCATAGCCGCCGTCTTTCCAAGCGCGTATTTATTTTTCAAATATTCAACCAGATACTGCCGGGCGGAAAAGAGCGCCACGCTTTTTATGTTATCCAGCCAGTATTGCTTAAGCATATCGTCTTTGGGAATATCAATACCGTCAAGCTCTGTCCCGCAGGTCGCGACATAAGCAAACACCCTTTCCACCTTCTCAAGATTTTTCCTCAGGATATGGCTGTTAAACCTGATACCCTCTATCGTTACGGAATCACCCTGCCTTTCATCAATATAAGCTGTTTTATAGACCACCTTGGGTGCAGCTATGGCCCTGGCTTTTTCCAGGAGCTCACCAAATTCTTTAGCGTCGTCGCTTTGTGCTTCTAAATGAAGTTTTTCCAGAAGAGAAGCCAGTTCCAATTCCGCCTTGATCTGTTTAAATATTTCCATGTTTAATCCTTCCTTTTAATATGATAAAATACAGAGGACAATTATTTCAAACAAGTTTTTACTACAGCGGTTATTTTATTATTTTTTCCCCGTAAAAATCTAAGAGCATTCTAAGAGTCCTTCCATTCGCGCTCGCATTCGGCTGCCACGGGCAGAAGGCCGGGTCATTATCGGCATATCTTTCCTGCATGTAGTACTCCGGAGTCATCGCGTACTTGAACTGCGCCTTAAGCGTCTTTTCCGCCTTCTTTCTTTCCCCCTGTTTTAGCCAGGCACTGAACCAGATCATATCGGAATAACTGACATACCAGGTATGCCCTGACCATTTGTCTTGAAAAAAATCATTTTGAATAAAAGAGTCGGTCATTAGGCCTGTCAAGCCGTTCTTCATCCAGCCCCGGTTAAAAAAGTAATTCTCAACTTTCCTGCATATATCGCCTCCAGGCCTTATTATCCCGGCTCTAATAAGGTTCGTAGGCCCGTCAGCGAAATAAGGGCCAAGCGGAGGATACACGTCTTCAATCCCCAGGATATTGGGGAGGAAATATTCTTTTTTACCTTTTTGAGGCGCCACAAGTTTTTTAAGCGCCAGTTTTAAACAGGCTTCGTAATCTTCGGCTCTCCTTTGCATCCGGCCGGCCAGCGGATCCTTGAATTTCTTAAAAACCTTTGCCATATCCCGCATGCCCATATACATTAACCCGTCGGTAAATGACCAATATTGCCCGACTATCCCCCAGTCATTCCCTTTTCCGGCGGGAAGCAGGCCATAACCCGGAATATTTTTGTCTTTTTTGGTAAGATTTCTTTGTCTTTCGGCCCAGTTGACGCTTTCCAGGGCCAGGTTCCGCCACTTCTTAAAATATTCCCCGGAAGCCCGTTGTCCCAGGTGGTAAGCCAGGCCGGTCAAAACTCCGGCGGTGTAGCTCATCCAGTCCGGGGCGCCGGCAGCAAAGAATTTTCCCCTGTCTTTACCTTTCTTAATCCGGTAATGGGAAAAGAACTCGTAACCCTTTTTTGACCAGGACCCCAGCCCTATCCTGTCAAGTGCGATCAGGAATTCACAGGCCTCTACAGACCAAACACCTTTGTTCTGCGCGCCCTGCCTGGGCCTTATCAAGCCGTCATTTGCGACCGCGAACATCTGTAGGCACTGGCAGACAAGAGAGTTGTACATTGCCTGTATCTTCTTATCGTTTGTCTTCGGCCGGACCGTTAGCTTTGCAAGTTCCTGTTCCCACCCGGCAACCATTTCTTTCCGTTTAGCAGCGTACTCATACCCACTGATATTTTCAGGCCCGGTATTGGTTAAAAGAAAATAATATTCTTTCGGTTCATTCCGGTCAAAATTTGCCGTAAATTCGGCGTACGTTTTGGCAAAAATATTGCGCTTGTTTTTAGGGACCCACTTTACTCCGGTACCTGCGGGCGCTAAAAAAGCTATGCTCTTTCTGCCGCCCTCCAGACAATTATTCTTAAGCGTCCAGAGGTTTTTTGCCATGTCCCACTGCTCAAGCATGGGGAAATAGGAATCATAAAAGTCCCCGCTAAGCCCGTTAAGCAGGTTTGCCTTGTACTGCCTGGCCATCAGCCCGAATTTATATGTTTTTTTACTTTCAGGCCCGTTTTTTACCAGGAGCTTGATAAAGGTACGCGGTTCCGCTCCAAAATCACAAAACGATTCCAATTCCAGAGAAAATCCTTCGTGCTTCCCAAGCAGAGTATGCACGGGAAGGCCGTCCGCCCTGACACGGAATCCGGTTTTCCTCCAATTCAAGGCTTGAGCCCGTGCGCCGAAGACAAAATGTATCCCGAAATCATCGTCAGGCCCGCCTTCTTTATTGTCCACCGCCTTATTTATTATCTTGAAATCCGGCCAAACAGTTATCAGCCTTTTGGCTTCCGGCGGACTAAGATACAATTTAATTGTTTTTGGCCTTTTCCAGGGCATAGTTATCCTTTCACGCTCTTTTAAAACAAGAACACGCTTTAAACAGCTAAATTTTCCGGAACTTGAAAAATACAACTTTTAAGATCCGTTTCCGTATGCTTTTCCCTGAAAATGCCGCGGTTGAATATCTTTTGAAACAGCCGGCTCAAATACCGCCGGTTTCAATAAATTCTCAGGGCCTTAAAAAACCTTCTTTATCAATATTATTGTATCTGCTTATATTTGTTCCCCACTTCTTATCTAAAAGCGCGTGAGATATGGAATAATTTGTCCCGGCTTTCTTCAGGCCTATGGACATGCCTCCCAGATGAAAAACTCTTGAATGACTCGACAAAACCATTCTGTATCCGCCGGTCAGTATCTTCAAGCAGAGATCCACATCTTCACAGCTGTTCTTGAAGCTCTCATCAAAGAAATTTACTTCCTGCAGTATTTTTGCATCGGTCAGGAAACAAACGCCCCTTATGACCGGCACAAAAGTATCCTTCTCCGCCCGGAAACCCTTGCATTTTATTGTTGAAGAATCATCATATTCGTAAATACACAGGTCCTTGAGCTTAAATATTCCAAGACCCTTAAGCCTCTTAAAAAGCCTCGCGCCCCTTAAATGGAAGATCCCCGCTTCTTCCTCGATGACCGGCACGGCCAGGGCTGTTTTCGGATATTTTTCCAGGGATTCTATCAGGTTGTCCAGCCAGCCGTCCCGCGGGATAGTATCATCGCTTAAGGAGCCCAGATATTTGACCTCCGGGAACTTTTGCAATAAATATTTCCAGCCTGCATTATGTGAACCTGCAAAACATCTGTTCTCCGGAAGGTTCACAATGCTCACATTATCCGGCCATTTATGCCCGGCCAGGTATTCCGCGACTTCTATCTGTCCATTATTTACTATGCAAATATGATAGTTCTTAATATGCACGGTACTGATGACCCTGTCCACCAATTTTAAGATATATCTCGTGGTTATTACCGGCAGGACCAAACCTGTTTTTACTTCAGAATTAGCACTCAAAGGGCTCTCCCAAATTTATTTTCGCGGCCTGTTTACCTGCCTTGGCCCGCTTTTTTTACGATATTAACGGATTTACCGCAAATATTCAAGGTCTGTACCTGCCCTGAGTATCGGATACTACGACAAACCCGGTAGCATAAAATATATCCGCGGTTATAAGAACTATCAGAATAGTTAACAATATTCTTTTCATGGTTCCTCAAAAACAAAACCCGGGACAGGTCTCTGTTTACTTTATGATCCGGTAATATTCCTTATATTTCCGCGCGGGTGGCTCTAATTTTTGCCCCGGAAGCATATAACCGAGCGCGACGGCATAGTGTACTTCATAATCTTCCGGTATTCCGGCCTTTGCATTTCTTTCGGGAGCAGTAAAATAAAATTTTGCAAAGCCAATCCAGCAGGAGCCTATATTCAGGCTGGCCGCGGCAAGCAGAAGGTTTTGAATAGCCGCGCAGACATCCGGCAGCGGGGATACCGCACTTTTTTTTGCCGCCACAATAATGACCGTAGGCGCTTTGTAATAAATATTAAGGTTTTCATTTTTTCCCAGGTCAGCTATCCACGGAACCGGCATTTTTTGCATTTCCGCCTTGCTGCCGTCGCTCAATTCTTTTATCAACTTTTGGTCCTGTATGACAGAAAAATACCAGGACTGGTCATTGTGCCCGCTGGGCGCCTGCAGGCCCGCGTCCAGTATGGCCTGCAGTTCCGAAGCGCTTATCTGTTTTTCTTCAAATTTTCTGATACTCCTTCTTTTCGCGATCGTTCTTAGTGTTTCATTCATGTTAATAACTCCCTTTTTTTATTGAAATTGTTATTTTTCCGGGGCCGGCAGCTTCCCGGGCTTGGGCATTTTCTTTTGTTTTTCATATTTTATTACCTTATTGTATAATTTTCCATAACCCTCATAAAGGTCTTTATTGTAGCGGCTTTTTATCCAGGCAACATACTCTTTTATGGCCTTACATTCCCAAACGGTCGTGATTTTCCAGCCAAAATCCGAATAAATAGTTTCGATATTCATCATGCCATTCTCTTCAAAATGATTAATTTGATCAAAAAGATCCATAAGCATATCTATTTCATACGACGAATACCTGGTTTTTGCATGTTTTTCATTATTTGCGGCATCGCATATTGTCAGATATTTTTGAGCCGGGCCGCCGGCCTCAAATACAGGAAATTTCGGGTCCTCTTTGTTGAACTTTAAACAATCCACATCCATTAACATTATTAAATTTCTGTTATTTTCCAGGTAAAAATCTTTATTAAAATCAAAAGCGAATTTTTCCTGCGCGCTCTTGGTGAACTCATCAAGCTGCTTAAAACCGAAAAAACAGATGAATAAGGTCAAGATGGCAAGAGCCGCGTTAGCCAGCCCGCCCAGGTAGGCCGCGACAATATAATGATCTATTTTAGCAGTTTTTCCTTTTATTTTTTTTGCCATAGCTCCTCTATTTTCCCATGAAATTTAACACGTTAAGGATTGCGTTCCGAACAGATCTTTCCGCCGATCGCCCAATCATCTTTTTCCACCTCGTGCACTACTATATGCACGGCTTCTTTGGGGCACTGGATGGTTTCCGTTATTGCCTCGGTCACCTTTTCTATCATCTTCTTTTTTGTTTCCTTATTGCGGCCTTTCCACAGCTTTATTTCAACGAACGGCATAGACGCCTCCTTTTCATAAAATAACCGCCGGTACCGGCAGTTGCTTTCAGAGTTTCATCCTTTTAAACGCCCAGGTGCCGACCGCGGCCATCAGCACATCAAATCCGAGGACTATCAGCAGGTTTGAGGTAAAGGACAGCGCCGAGGTTCCCAGAATAACCGCTCGCAGCCCGTCCACAGCGTAAGTAGCCGGGTCCAGCCGGGTAAGAAATTTCATCCAGCCCGGAAGATTATCAAGCGGATACAGCGCGCCGGAAAGAAGAAATAACGGATAGATAACAAAACTTGAGATCAGCCCGTAGCCTTCAGGGCTTTCCATGAAAGAACCTATTATCAGGCCCAGGCTTATAAGGCCGTTGGCAAAAACAAAAAGCATCAGCATGGAAAGAAAGATACTTGCCGGTGTAAAGGGAATACCCAGGAGAATTCCGATAAAAAGCAGAAAATAGGATTGTATCAGGGCGTCCGTCATGCTCCCCATGGCTTTCCCGAAAAAAACAGTTGTTCTTGAAAGCGGGGTAATAAGCACTTCCTTTAGGAAGTCCACTTTTTTATCCCAAACTATATACGCGCCCGCAAAAAGTCCTGTAAAAATAATGGTCATGGCAAGAAAACCCGGAAAAATAAAATGCTGGTAATTACCGGCTCCGGAAGGCATGGCCGAACCGACGCCGTTGCCGAAGATAAAATACCAGAAGAGCGGAAGGCAAACGGAAGAGATGATCCTGCTTTTTTCCCGGGTAAAAACGCGGAACTCCCGGAACCAGAGCGCGTACAGGCCTTTTAAAGTTTTCCGGATATTCATCAGGTCGCCCTCGTGACATCTGTCATAAAACCCACTTCATCGCCTTCTTCGCGCATTTCTCTTCCGGTGTAATACAAAAATACATCATTCAGATCGGGAGAGTGCACTTCCACAAACTCCACTTCTCCCGCGATCCGGAGGATCTCCTGCAGATTTTTACCCGCGTTTTCAACCGCGATAAGGAATTTTCCATCCACGGTCTTTATTCCTTTTACAAAAGCAAGTTTTTCCAGTTCGCTTAAATTGAGCTTGCACCCTTTGAGGCTGACAATATCTCCCCCGGTCGCGCGCACCAGGTTTTTCGGCGAATCAAGCGCGACTATCCGGCCGTGGTCTATTATGGCTATTCTGTTGCAGAGTTTTTCCGCTTCTTCCATGTAATGGGTGGTCACGATAATGGTCATCTTTATCTTTGCAGCCAGCGCTCTTATATATTCCCAGATATGCTGCCGGGTCTGCGGGTCCAGGCCCAGGGTGGGCTCATCAAGAAAAAATATTTTTGGTTCATGCAGCAGCCCTCTCGCTATCTCCAGCCGTCTCCGCATGCCGCCCGAATACTTTTTGACTATATCATGTTTTCTTTTCTGCAGGTCAACAAGTTCCAGCACTTTTTCTATTTTTTTATTTATCTCTTTGAGCGGCAGGTTGTACATAAGCGCGTGCAGCTTCAGATTTTCATAGCCGGAAAGTAAAGTATCCGAGCTGGGGTCCTGGAAGACCATGCCTATGGATTCTCTGACCCGGTCCGGACTGTTAACCACATCAAACCCGTTAACCAGCGCCGTTCCCGAGGTGGGTTTTAAGAGGGTGGATAACATCATCAAAGTCGTGGTCTTTCCTGCTCCGTTGGGGCCCAGCAGGCCGAAGATCTCGCCTTCGTTCACGGAAAGATCTATTCCGTCAACGGCTTTTATCTCTCCATATATTTTTTTAAGTTCCCTGGTCTTAATGCTTTCCATGCCCAGCTCCGGTCTTCCCGCGGCACAATTGGAGTCCGTATTTAAAAACAACGCCCGTTTGCTGCGGGCTGTTTAAGAACATGTTTTTTTGAAATACTTTCTAATTTTTCGGTTCCTGCACGTACTTTTTCACCCAGATATTCGAATTCTTGTTCTTATCCGTTTCTGTGCCCAGCACATAGATGGAGCCGCTCCTGTGAACAGTAAACTTTACCCCGTAGGAATAGCCGGTATAATTCATGACCCACAATTCATTGCCTTCTTTATCCAGCCCGGATAACCAGCTGTACTTTTGATCATTTTTTCCCCCGCCGCCGGTCGCGGAAACATACACCTGCAGGTCCCGGTCCACCATAATATTATTCCCGGCATAGCGTTCATAACCGGTGTTTGTGTAGGTCTTGGTCCAGCGGTCCAGCCCGCCGGCATCGAATTTCCGGACAAAAATATTTCGGCCCTGATAGAAAACCTGTTCTGAGCCCACCATATAAATATTTCCCGTGCTGTCCAGCGCGAGCTTGTTCATACTGCGGGCCCGCAGTTTATCTTCCGGATATTGCCTGGCCAGCAGGATCCTGCCGGCCTTATCGTATTTTTTAATTGTCAGCAGATATTCGGCATTCTCCCCGTACGCGTAGGCGGCCACACAAGCGCTGCCTTCCGGATCAACGGCAAGCCCCTGCTGCTCTTCCAGAGTATTACCGGGGCAATAAATATCTTTCCAGAGCTCTGTACCCCGGGGATCATATTTCCGGATCCAGAGGTCGCGTTTTATTTCATCGGTGTATTTGTACCCGGCCGCGTAAATGTTTCCTTCCGCGTCAACGGCGATCTCTTTGAACCCGGCATCCCTGCTGTCGTATAGATTTTCATAGGTTTTGTCCCAGATGATACCGCCGTTCTGGTCATATTTTCTGATCCAGGGATTCTTTCCTTTTCCTTCTATATATCTGTAACCGGCTATACACACATTGTTATTGTTATCCACCGCGATCGCGTTAGTTTCGTCAAAACCGCCCACGCCGATGTCACAAACCTGTTTCCAGAGTTCGTTGCCTTCCAGATCTATCTTTCTGACGGCAACTATTCCCCGGCTGTTCGCTCCTTCTTTAACGCATTTCAGGCCCGTCACGTAGAGGCTGTTCTTAATATTGTCCACTTTAATATCACTGCCTATCTCGGTGGCGTCCGCTTCCAGCAGGAAGGAACGGCTCCAAACTTCACGCAGGCCGGCTTCCCGGCTAAAAACCGCGGCAAGGAGGGCCGTAAAAAGCATGCTGAGCACTTTATATCTTTTCATTTGGATCCCTGTAATTAAATTATTGCTGCAGCTATAGCATTAAGGCTGTCTTGTGATATAGTACCATTTTTAAATGTAAACTTAAACAGGTCTTTGTTCCCGGAAAATGCTCGCACGGTAAAAACAGCAAGGTGGGTAATTATTTCGGCATAACTGTGCTCTAAATAATATTCAGTTCATATATTTTTTACTTTTGGTCTTTTCTTTTTGAAACCAGCTCCCCGAAAGCGGAAAGCAGTTCATATCTGTTTTCCCAGGTCGTGTACATTATACCGGCCGCGCTTTTTGTTCTATCCAGGGAGCCCAGCCAGGCTTTCGGATTTTCAAGGTCCTTACTGTCATAATAGGCCCCGGCCATGGTCTTAAAACCCAGGTTATCAAAATGCTTTAAGCTTGTTTCGCGGGTTTTGTAATTCCAGCATATAATTCCCAGGTCCTTAGGAATATAATTCCAGGAACCGGAAAAATCCCCGTCTACGAGATAGTAATTATCATGCGCGTTGTGCTCGGGGTCAAGCATATCAGACCAGATAAATATTTCCGCTTGCGGGTCTGCCGCTTTTACTATATTGTATTCATTTGTTATCGCGTCTCCAAGTATTTCCGCCATGGGCATTTTCCTGTCCTTGCACAGCCGGCAGGTCCCGCCCATCCTTATTTCATCCATGCTTAAAACGTATTTTTTTGCCCGGAGAGTTTTATAAAGCAGGCCCATTTCCTGCTTCCATATTTCATAAAGTTCCGGCTCGGACAGGCAGGCGGCAACCTGGCCGTTTAGAATAGCCATGCCGTGATAATAGCTTACCCGCAGTTTTTCGCCGTTTTTTATCCTGCTGCCCTGCGGGATCTTTAGCAAAGGCGCTTCGTGATCAAACCGAAAATTCAGTTCCGGGTCAATAACCGGTTCAAAATCTTTTCCTTCCTCATAGGCAAGCCCGGTTACTTCGCCTTTCACCGTAAGCGGCGTGCCCGGCCTTCTTAAGATATTTACCGGCCCGAGTTCTTCAATCTGCCAGTCATCCAGCCAGAACCTGCCGAATCTCCCGCCCCACACCCCCGCGTAAACCCTTACAACTTCATTTTCACCGCTGTTAAAACCCAGGGTAACTTTTCGCCAGTCCCGCGTGGGCTTAATATTAAACTCCACCGGCGCGAGTGCTTTTCCTTTCAGGTTCAAGACCTGGATCTTAAAAGAATCTGCCGGCTCAAGCTTATCGGTCTTAAGCATCAAACTCACCCTGTACAGCCTGTTTGGCTTTACTTTTACCTCCTGCATAATTCTTCCATGTCCGTAAGGGTTGGTCCGGAACATCTGAAACCTCAGCGAAGCCCGGCCCTCGAAAAATTCTTTTGTATCTACAAGGCTGACCTCGCCTGGCTGGTCGTAAAAATTATAGCCGCTCAATTTATTCTCTTTATACTCTTCAAAACCCCCGTTTTCTATCTTAACCGGAAACTCAGGGGTCAAAACGGCTATATTGTCTTTTACGGTAAACAGTGCATCTTTTACGGGAAAACCTTCGGCAAGATTTTTATTGCGAAACAGGGCGGAGCCATGCCCGGCCGAAAAAATAACGGGGATAATTTCCATATTAAGGCTGTCACAGGTGCTTTTAACTTTTCTCAGCCTGTCAAAATAATCCGCATTCTTACCGCTTAATCTGTCGAGGCCGCTTGCAAAAACAACTCCGTTCAAACCGTGGGCCGCCGCTGTTTTGAGCTTTTTTTCCACCTCGTTAACCTGATAATTCTCGGATAAATCAGCGGAGATATAGACCCATCTGTAAGGATATATTTTTCCTTCAGGAAAACAAGGCCCGTTGAACAGCAGGCAGATAAAAACCGGCAGCCATAATATTTTCATACCGCACCTTTGGCCATATTTTTCAATTTCAGGCGTTACCATAGCACGTATCTTGCTTTTGCTTATCTGTAAGTATAGCATAAAACCGGGCATTGTCAAAATAGCAGGGAAAGGCACTCTGTTCTTGTTTTGGTTCCGGGGAGGGAAGAACATTTTCGCGTAAGAACGGCCAGGCTCTTTAAAAACACCCCTGCGGTGTAATGTATTAATTCCCTGCGCGCTTATATTGCTTTAAAATACCTGCCAAATGCCTGCATGTTTTTTAGCGGAGTATCCAGCGGGACCGCGCATTCAGGCCCGATAACATTTATTCCTGTTTTAATTTTCTTTTCTATATCTTTAAATATATCCTCTTCCGTCCCGCTTCGCAGGAGCTGTATATTATTGGTCCCTCCGAGGAGGGCGACCTTTGAGGCGGCTTTTCTCATTTCAAGATCATCATTTTTTGAATCGTAATGGAACGCGTCGAGCCCGGTCTCGTTAATGTATTTTATTCTGTCCAGGGTATAGCCGCAGATATGCAGGATGGCCGGAACTTTTATTTTTTTTGCCATTTCCTTATGGATAGGCAGAACAAAATCCCGGTAGGCCTCGGGACTGCACAGGTCCCGGGTCGCATGGTCGGCTATAAGCATATTATCCGCCCCGGCCCGTATCTGGGCTTCCGAAAAGATAAGAGTTATCTCTTTTAATTTATCAAGGAGCTTCCGGGTCTTCTCCGGGTCGGTAATGGTGCCCATCAGGAAATCTTCCATTCCGACACAATGATAAGCCAGCGTCCAGGGCCCGAAGGCCTTTCCGGTTATCGCTACGCTTTCCCCGAACTCCCTGCGCATTTTTTTTATGGCTTCCAGGGGGGTTTGGGCAAACGGGCTGTCCAGGAACTTTTTTGATATTTTTATATCTTCGGGGTTTTTCCAGATGGGGGTTAAATTCGAAGGCATTATGTTCTTTTCACCCCAGTTTGTTTCCACGCCGACTGCCGCGGATTCATGACAAACGGAAAACAACGGCATTACATTATCAAAACCCATGACCGTATGCCCGGCTGCGGCCAGCGCAGCCATACTGCCGGGATTTAAATGGCCTTCCGGAAAATAAACTTTGAGTTTTTCCATCAGCTCAACGCAGATGACCGAAGTTGGTGTCCCTATCGCGGGCCGGTCAGTCTTTTTTCCCAAAATAGCCGCTAAAAACCGTTCTTTTGAATTCACTGGTTCCTCTCTTAAACCTTATTTTAATTGATCTGCCCCATTTCTTCGGGCGCGGGAGGCAGTTCCTTGGGCACAAGCGCAAGATTATCAAATTTCGCGAACTCTTCGAGGAAGGCGATCTTTATTGTGCCTACCGGGCCGTTTCTCTGCTTGGCGATTATGAGCTCGGTCTCGGCCTTATTTTCAATATTTCTGTCGTAATAGGCCTCTCTATAGAGCATCAAGACCACATCAGCGTCCTGTTCAATAGAGCCCGACTCGCGTAAATGAGAAAGCAGCGGCCGGCGCTCGGATCTTTCCTGTTTTTCTGTTGCTCTCGAAAGCTGGGAGGCAACAATGACCGGGACTCCCATTTCTTTGGCCAGGCCCTTTAAACTCCTGGTGATCTGGGAAACTTCCTGGACCCTGTTTTCACTGCTGCTTTTACCGCTTTCCATTAATTGCAGATAGTCAACTATTATAAGGTCAATTTTTTTATCCGCTTTAAGCCTTCTGCATTTTGCTTTTATTTCAAGCGCGGAAAGCACCGAAGAGTCGTCAATATAGATGGAGGCCTCCGAAAGATTGCTTGCCGCGATAGTTATGTTTCCCCATTCATTATCATAGGTTTTTCCCGACCGGAGGCGGTGCATGGAAACTCTGGCCTCGCTGGAGAGCATTCTCAAAGCAAGCTGATCGGCGGCCATTTCAAGCGAGAAGATCGCCACTGATTTTTTAAATCTTATGGCGCTGTTCAGTGCGATGGAAAGACAGAGGGAGGTCTTGCCCACTCCCGGTCTGGCGGCAACAACTATTAGTTCACCGCTGTGCAGCCCGGTAGTCAGCTCATCAAGCCTTTCAAAACCGGTCTCAACGCCGGTTACCAGGGCATGATTATAAGTAAGGTCTTCTATCTTTTTAACCGTGGCATGGACAAGTTCTTTCAGATTAAAAAAACCGGGCCGGATCCGTTTTTCCGAGATCGAGAATATTTTATTTTCCGCCCTGTCAAGAAGAGAATCCACATCGGAAGTTTCGTTATAGGCATCGGTAATAATACCGGTAGAAATACTGATGAGGTCCCGGAGCGAACTTTTTTCTTTTACAATACCGGCATAATACTCGACATTCGCGGCAGTCGGCACGCTGTTTATTAATTCGGCGATATATTCCGCCCCGCCTATCGCGTCAAGCTGATTTTTCTTTTTTAATTCTTCGGTGACGGTGATCAGATCAACCGGCTGGTTGGCATCAAACAGGCCGACCACAACAGAGTAGATCTTTTTGTGCGCGTCCTTGTAAAAATTATCTTCCTTGAGCATTTCGACCACCCTGTGCAGGGCGTCAGGTTCAATAAGCATCGAACCTATGACCGATTTTTCGGCTTCTATGTTTTGAGGTGGTAATTTATCGTTTGCCATAGCCAGATGATTGATCCATTTTTTAGCAGCCGCTGCCTCAGGGGGCTGTCCCCGGATTTGGCCCGGAAAGACAACCGCCGCATTAACAGCCTTCTTAGGATAAAGACATTCCGAATTTCAACGGAAGACCTTATTTCTTTACCACCCAAACCTTAACTACCGCGTTAACATCCGCGTGAAGTTTAACGGACACTTCATAGACCCCGAGAGCTTTTATCGGCTCTACCAGGTCTATTTTTCTCTTGTCAACTTCAAAGCCCTGTTCTTTGAGCGCCAGCGCTATGTCTTCCGTGGTAACCGCGCCGAACATCCTGTCTTCTTCACCCACCTGCGTGGAAATAGTCAGTGACAGTTTGCTTATTTTAGCGGCTAATTCAACAAAAACCTCTTTTTCTTTCGCAAGTTTCACGTTATCTCTCTTCTTCTTTTCTTCAACGGCTTTTATATTTGCCTCGGTGGCAACTATGGCAACATTTTTCGGCAGGAGAAAGTTCCTGGCATAGCCGGCCGAAACATTCTTTATTTCACCTTTTTTCCCGACCTTTTCCACATCTTTTGTAAGCACTACTTTCATTTTGAAACTCCTTTGCAAAAAATAGCTACTGGTACTGGGTGCCGGGCGCTAGGTACTGGGCCTATTTTCTGCCATATAAATTTGGCGAATTTTGTTGTTCTGTCAAATTTTTTTTATCTCTCCAAGCACCAAGAACCCGGAACCTGGCACCTTCGTACTTGTTTTATTCTACAGTAAAAGGAACCAGCGCCAGAACTCTTGCTCTTTTCATGGCTTCCGTTAGATGCCTCTGGTGTTTCGCGCAATTACCTGTCGCTCTTCTGGGCATTATTTTCGCTTTTTCTGATAAAAATTGCCTGAGCATGGCTACATTCTTATAATCTATGATCTGGTTCTCTTCCGTGCAAAATCTGCACTGTTTTTTTCTGGGCCCTTTAAAAAACTTGCCCCTGGGCCTGCTGCCTCTTGCTCCGGGTCCATCCGCGCGGGGCCCTCTTGAATCACCCCTGGTATCGCCTCTTGATTCGTATCTTTTTTCCATTTGAAAATATCTCCTTTAGTTTTTTTGCTTGACTGAACTCCAAATATCTAACTTCCATTCCTAGAATGGAGGCTTGCCCCACTCCGGGGACTGCTCCATTCTTCCTAGAATGGAGGCTTGTCCTCTTCTGAACTGCCGCCGGCAGCACCTTCAGCCGGCTCTTCCGGTACGGCTTCATCATCCGCTGCGTTTTCTTTTTTCTTGCCACCCAGAAATTGAACACGTTCCGCGACAACATCCAAAGAAGACCTCTTTTGGCCGTCTTTTTCCCAGGTCTTATATTGCAGTCTGCCTTCAATATATACCGGGCTGCCTTTGCTTAAGTATTCATTGCAATTCTCGGCAGGTTTTCCCCACACAGTCACCCGGACAAAGCAAACATCATCTTTAAGCGAACCGTCCTGGGCCTTGTACTTCCTGCTGACGGCAATATTTAAAATGCCGACTGCGGACCCGCTTGGAATATATTTCAATTCCGGGTCTCTGGTTAGATTTCCTATCAACATTACTTTATTTAAACTGGCCATACTTTCCCCCTTGAGCCAAATTTGTTCGCTGTTATTTTTCTGTCACGGGTGCTTCAGGCGCGGCAACAGGCGCGGGAGCTGCAACAGAAGCCGGCGCGGCCGGTGTTACCGGCGCTGCGGCGGCAGGTACTGCGGCCGCGGCCGCAGCTGCGGCTGCAATTTTTTTCTTTTTCTTCTTGACGGGCTTTAAGGTGACTTTTTTTATGGTCAGATACCTTAAAACGGAATCAGCTATTCTATAGTTTCTTTCCAGTTCCTTGACTATTTCCCCGTCCATGTTCGCTTCAATATAGATATAGTACCCTTCCCGGGCCGAGCCTATTTTATAGGCAAGTTCTCTTTTTCCAAGCTTGTCCAGCTTTAATACTTCCCCCTTGGCGGCGGTAATAAGCTGTGTGAACTTCTCTGAAAGCTTTGCAACTTCGGCTTCCGGATATTTCCCGTCAACTACAAATGTGGTTTCGTAAACTGTCAAAGTAAAACCCTCCTTAAAAAAATTTGAATTTTTAATAAAAAACATCCCTTTTGGCTTTATGCGGTTTCAGAAGGTTGGCGCCGCTAATACCGGATGTTTCGTCTGTCAGCAAAAGCAGCGTAAGAGCTTTTGAGACAGCATCCTCAATTGTTTTCTCGCAAATTTCCTTACCCGGCAGGCGGTAGATACTCCACCCGCACTGGTTAGCGAGCCCTAATTATACCAGAAAAAGCAAGTTTTGCAACAGTAATCTGCCCGTTCAGGGCTGATGACACGGATTATAAAAGAGATGGTCCGCCAAAACGTTGGCGAGATCTCGCCGTAGCCGGACACAGATAAAGCATTGTCAGATAATGCAATTCTGGCACCGAAAATAGTCATTTTTACTTTGTGCTTACTGTCTGCCGCCCCTCTGCCCTTCTGCTCTTTCGCCCTTCTGCTAATACATCAGATCCCAAATCTGAACTGGACGACATCCCCGTCTTTAATAAGGTACTCTTTCCCCTCAAGAGACAGCGCGCCTTCAGCTCTGGCTTTTGACCAGGAACCTATCTTTAAGAGGGCCTCTGTATTGATAACTTCCGCGCTGATAAAACCCCTCTCCATATCGGAGTGGATCTTCCCCGCAGCTTTCGGGGCTTTGGTATTTTTCGGGATGGACCAGGAACGTATCTCGGGCTCTTTCACCGTAAAAAAAGTTATCAGGTCTAAAAGGTTGTGCGCGGCTTTGACAAGGCGCTTCAGGCCTGCCTCATCAATACCAAATTCTTTTCCGAACTCTTTACATTCTTCCTCGGTCAAAGAACACATCTCCAGTTCCAGCTGGCTCATTATCTCCACGACTTCCGAATTTTCTGCCGCGGCTTTTTCTTTTAACTTCGCGAGTCCGGGATATTTTTTCTCGCTTACGTTCGCCAGGTATAAGACCGGTTTGCTTGTTAAAAAAAAGTATTGCGCCATGAATTCCGCTTCGTGCTCTTCAAATTTTACCAACCGCACGGGGATGCCGTTATTCAGATTTTCTTTTATTTTCTGCAGCATATCCCTTTCTTGAAATACTTTTTTGTTATTGGTCTTGAGCAGCCTCTGGAGCTTTTGAAAACCCTTCTCCACGTGCTCCAGGTCTGCCAGCAGGAGCTCGGTGTTGATTATCTCCGCGTCGCGGACAGGGTCAACGCTGCCGGCAACATGCACGATATTTTCATCTTCAAAACATCTGACCACATGTAAAATACCGTCCACCTCTCTGATGTGGGACAAGAACTGGTTGCCCAGTCCTTCCCCTTTGGAAGCACCCTTGACCAGGCCGGCAATATCCACAAACTCTACGGTCGTAAAGGTCAGTTTTTCGTGCGGGATTATTTTTGAGAGTTTTTCCAGCCGTTCGTCAAAAACGGTGACGATACCGACATTGGGCTTTATCGTGGTAAAAGGAAAATTTGCCACTTCCGCCGCAAGTTTGGTGAGCGCGTTAAAAAGTGTGGATTTTCCTACATTGGGCAGACCAACAATTCCTAGTTTCATATATCTTATATACCAGAAAGGGGTTCCGGGGTCAACTTAAAATCAATTTTACTTGGGAATGGGAAGGTAGATGGTACCCCCCTGAAATGCTTTGGAAAAGTATGGTATCAGGAATTAATTAAGATAGTAAGAGAACTATTGCCATCTTCACCAAAGTCAAGAAAGGGCAGAGCATCAAAGCCTGGGCATTCTCTGGATCGTCGAAATAAAGGCAAACCAGAGAGCAAAAATCTGCCGGTAAAATACAAAAAAGAGGACTTAGTCGAATACAAGCCTACTAACATCGGTCTAACTTTTGACCATGAATATCACGGTTGGAAGAGAGTAAAAAGCTACTGGAAATATTGTCAGGATGACGAAGAAAATCTTAACCTTAATGAGGTTTTAAAAGATCTTTAAATAAAAGTGGACACACTGGCTTGAAACTCCTAAAATGTTTCTGCGAAGTCACAAAAAAGGAGGCCAAATGTGTCCAATAAAATATTACACTATGCTGAGAAAAAGTAAAGATAAATCATTCATAAGGTATCAAATAGTTATTCATGCTAAAGAGCACGGCAAAAAGCCGGCAGCTAAAGCATTTAATACAACTGTTAAAACAGTTAAAAAATGGCTGTATCGTTATGCTGAAGCAGGTTATGACGGATTAAAGGACCAGTCGAAGGCCCCAAAGAATATACCTCACAAAACACCTAAACACATCGAGGATGAAGTTATTCGGATAAAAACAGAGTTAAAGACCTGGGGCGCACTTAGAATTAAGAACGACTTTAACATACCTCGTTCCGATAAAACTATTGCAAGAATCATTAAATCCAATGGAATACCAAAATCAAGAAAAAGAAAACATGTTATTAAGAATGATCTCAGGGCAATGAAATCGCTTTGGAATATATTCCAGAGATCAAACATAGATACAAAAGACCTGATAGACATCCCGGAATTCTACCTTCCAATGAAAATTCTCAAGCTTTATGAGGTTCAATTTACTTTTAGAGAGCCAGTAACTGGAATTCAATACCTTGGCTATGGAGATGAAAAATCTTTAGTTAATGCGACAATATTTATTGATATTATTCTATCAGAACTTAAAAAATGTGGTGTGGATCTCAGTAAGACCACTGTTCAATCCGACAACGGTTCAGAATTTATCGGTAGTTATCTTGCAAAAAGAGATAGTTCATTCACCGAAACAGTAAACAAATATGGCGCTGAACATTTTACCATTCCTCCCAGAGCGCACACCTGGCAGTCCGATGTTGAAACAGTTCATAATCTCATTGAAAATGAATTTTACAAGATAGAGAGTTTTTCATCGAAAGAAGATTTTAAAAACAAAGTAACAGCTTATCAACTATTCTTTAATCTGGTTAGAAAAAACTATTACAAAGGCGGTAAATCGCCTTTACAGATACTTAAAGAGCGCAATGAGGGAATTTCTGAAAGAGTTTGTCTAATCCGACCTATTTTTCTTGACGATGAGTTCAGAAAGAGATATATTACAAACCGGCAATACTCTCCAAGGGGGTACCATGTACCTACTTTTCCCTTTACAATGTTTGCACTATTATTAATTCTCTTATCTCAGAAATTCCCCAGGAAGATAGAACCAGATTATATTAGAACTGTAGTTGATTTAGGCCGTTCCGGCGAAGGCAAGCTTTTTTGGCCTCATAAATGAGGCAACTACAAAAAATGTCCAAGACGAAGGATTTCTGCGTTTATCTGTGAAAGCTCCCCGCGCATCTGTACCCTCCCTCTACCCTTTCCCTTAAACTGGCAATATCTCTTCTCATTTCTAATCTGTGCCATTCCGCCACAAAGCGCAGGCGGATTTCACTTCGTTCAACTCTCTTTTCTCTATATTCACGCAGGAGGATAGTGACATCTCCCTACCCATCCCTTAAATCTGTGCCATTCCGCCACAAAGCGCAGGCGGATTTCACTTCGTTCAACTCTCTTTTCTCTGTATTCACGCAGGAGGATAGTGCTATTTGCCTTCCGAAATGTTGTTGATTTTTCGGCATCCGCCGCGGCGGAAGTCCCGTTTTCGGGGCATAAAACCTTTGACTTTCACACTTTTTTCCTATAAAATGATAATGTTGTGAACATTTCCTAAAAACACAGAAGACAAGGAGCTTTTTCATGAATCAGGCAACTTTAGTACTGGTAAAACCGGACGGACTGAAGAAATCACTTACCGGAAATATCCTTACCCGCCTCTCTGAAACCAAGCTCGAAATCGTCGCCACTAAAATGGCCAGGGTCAGCAGGGAACTCGCGGCGGATCATTACCGGCATTTAAAGGACAAGCCCTTTTTCGATGATGTCGTAAAATACCTCCAGGGTGAATTCCATGACAGGCGTAAAGTAATGGCCATGGTTTACTGGGGCAAGGACGCGATAAATAAGGTAAGAGATATAGCGGGCGCGACCAACCCCGAAGAAGCGGATCCGGTATCTATAAGGGGTTCTTTTGGAAGAATAACCACCAAAGGCGTCTATGAAAATGTCATCCACGCCTCAAGCGATGAAAAAGACGCGGAAAGAGAGATAAAACTCTGGTTCAAACCGGCGGAGATCATAGTTGACCTGTACCCGACAAAAGACACCATAATAAAAGACCTGAAAACAAAACAGTGGGTCTAACTTTCAGATAATTCAAATTTCTTAACAGGAGGAAATAGTATGCCTTTAGTATCAAGCACGGAATGGCTTTTAAAAGCCCAGAAAGAGAAATTCGGAATAGGAGCATTCAACGCGAACAACATGGAATTTGTTGAAGCGATAATCGAGACCGCGGAAGAAGAAAAAGCCCCGGTCATAATTCAGGTAAGCCAGGGCGCGATCAAGTACGCCGGCCTGGAAATGGCGACCGCTATCGTAAAGGCCGCCGCGGAACTTGCTTCCGTTCCCGTCATCCTGCACCTGGACCACGGAACGGACTATTTGCAGAATGTAAGATGCCTCAGAGCGGGTTTCACCTCCCTTATGTTCGACGGTTCCGCCCTGAGTTTTGAAGACAATGTCAAGATGACCGCCAAAATAACCGAAATGTCGCATGCCTGCAAAATACCTGTGGAAGCGGAACTCGGAAAAGTACTGCAGATCGGCGATAACAATTCCCCCGAGACCATAGAAAAAGCCATGACCCAGCCGGATGAAGCGGTTAAGTTCGTGGAACTCACCAAGATAGATTCCCTGGCCGTAGCCATCGGTTCCGTTCACGCGATGAAAGACAGAACTGCAAAACTGGATATTCCAAGACTAAAAAAAATAAGATCCATGATAAATATACCTTTGGTCCTGCACGGTTCTTCCGGCGTGGACCCGGAATCCATCAAAGAAGGTATCGCGAACGGGCTCTGCAAGATCAATGTGGCCACCCAGCTCTCCGTATCCTTTGTCAAAGCGATCGGAGAAACATTTAACAAGAATCCCGCGGAAAAAGATATGAGAAAGATCCTGCTCCCCGGCAAGAACGCGGTGAAAGACAGAGTAAGGGAATATATGGGCTACTTCGGCTGCAAAGGCAAAGGTATAATTGCCGGAGCCAAGTCCGGAATAACGGCCTCAGAGATCAAGCATCACGAGTAAGAAAAGATAGTCCATAACAGTCTATAAAGGTCCGTAAAAGTCTATAAAAGGGCGGGAAAATTTCCCGCCCTTTTTTATTAATGTTTTATTGGTTGCTGTAGGTCAGACATTCCTGTCTGACACGATAAGCTCTCCTGTCTGACACGATAAGCTCTCCTGTCTGACACGATAAGCTCTCCTGTCTGACACGATAAGCTTGTGTCTGACACGATAAGTTTGATGACAGGCAGGAATGCCTGTCCTACAGCAAAACCCTCATTCCTTTCAGTTCTTCTTCATAATTGTTATTAAAATACCAGAACTTATAGGTTGCGCCTTCTTTTGAAAAGCCTTTCTTTGCAGGATTATCATAGATATACTTTATCTTTTGCTCCAATTCTGCTTTGTTCCTGAGCACTCTATCGTAAGTTTCGTCCTGCCATTTGAATTTCTCGGTGTGCTCTCCCCGCTGCAAATTTATCTTTCTTGAAGATACACCTTTTATGCCTTTGACCACTCTGCTTAGAAAAACACCTGTTTTTGGAATTAGAACGGCATGGACATGATCAGGCATTACAACAACTGATAACAGCACATAATATTTTACACCTGTTTTTATGTGTTCTAAAACAATTTCCTGTTCCTGCTCGGATAAATTCGTTTCCAAAACACAAAAAGTCAAAAAGTAAACAGCCCCATCAACAAAAATATGAGGCAAATGCCTTCTTTTGATTTGGAATACCTGATCATTCATATTGTTTTTCTGCAGGACAAACTCGTAACACTTGTAACGTCAGACAGGAATGTCTGACCTACATTTATTATTTATTAATTATCCTGCAGCCCCTTGAGCTTTTGTTTTTACTGCGTCACTATTTTGGAAAAATCTGCGATCTTCAGGAACATAAGGTTCAGGTGTTTCAGGAGGGTTATTCTGTTATTCTTAATTGCTTCGTCTTTATCCATGACCATTACTTTTTCAAAAAAGGCGTCTATCGCGGGCATGAGTTCTTTTAATATCTCAAAAGCAAAGGCATAATCGCGGTTTTCTACGGCCTTGAGAAAGTCCAGCTTCCTCTTTTCCACCGCTTCGTTAAGCGCTTTTTCCTCCCGGGTCTTGAAAAGATGCGGGTTGGCATCCTCAAAATCTCCGCTGCTGTGCTCATGTTTCGGAATAATATTTATTACCCTGGAAAAGGTCGTTATCACTTTATTGAAGCCGGCTTCTTTGGAGATATCATTTAAGACTTCCGCTTTTTTAAAAGTCAGGGCTATGTTGTCATAATCCCTTTCCAGCACGGCATTCACCACATCATACCTGAACTTCTTTTCGAGCAGGAGGCCTTCCATCCGGCCTTTTAAAAAGAGCATTAATTCGTTGAGGACCTTGCCCTTGTTAAAACTTACTTGTTCTGAATAGGTATCAAGCGAAGCATTAAGGAGCTCCTCAAGATAAACATTTATATTTTTGTTCAGGATAATATTTATTATCCCCAGCGCGTTCCTTCTTAACCCGTAAGGGTCCTGCGAGCCGGTGGGCACAAGCCCGATGGAAAAACAGCCGGCAATAATATCTATCTTATCCAGGATCGCCACGGCCATACCGGTCTCCGTGACAGGCAGGGCGTCCCCGGGAAACCGCGGCAAATAATGTTCGGAAATTGCCAGGGCCACTTCTTTTTTTATCCCGTCGTTCAGGGCGTATTCCCGGCCCATGATCCCCTGTAATTCGGTGAACTCTTTGACCATGCCCGTGGTCAGGTCTATTTTCGCGAGCTCAGCAGCCAGTTTAATATCGGCATAGTCCGAAAGTTTTAGATATTGTTTTGCTTCATTAGCCAGCTTGACCATGCGCTCGGACTTAGCCAGCATGGAACCCAGCCGGTCCTGGAAAGAAACCGTTTGAAGCTTGGCTCTTTTGCTTAAAAGTGTTGTGTTTTTATCTTCGTTAAAGAAAAATTCCGCGTCTTCAAAACGCGCCTTCAGCACCCGCGCGTTACCGTCAATTATTGTCTCAAGCGCCGTAGCCCTACCGTTCTTTACCGCGATAAAATACGGCAGGAGCTTTGTTTTATCTTTATTCCAGACCGAAAAATACTTCTGGGTCTTTTCAATCACCTGTAAAAGAAGTTCCCGGGGCAGGGCCAGGTATTTTTCCTCAAACCTACCCAGCATGGCTGTCGGATATTCAACGGTATTGACGTTTTCTTCAAGTATTACGGCTTCCACACCGGCAACACCGCCGGTTTTTTTTGCCAGGGCCGCGAGCTGTTCTAATAACCCGGTTTTTCTTTCTTCAAAGTCCGCAAGAACGGACTTTTCGCGGAGTATTGAAATATATTTTGCCGGTTCGGGAACCACCGTGCCTTCCGGGCTTAAAGTGCGGTGCCCGTAGGTTTTATTGGAGGCAGTTACGTCGGAAACCGTAAAAACTATTGTTTCCGTCCCGAAAAGGCAGAGCAGGGAACGTATAGGCCGGGGAAATCTGAAATCATCATACCAGCGCATGGATTTGGGCCAATTCAGCGAAGCAATAAGTTTTACCATGAGTTCCGGAAGCACCTTTTTCACTTCCCGTCCTTTTACCAGTTTTTTTACGGAGACATATTCCCCTTTGGCGGTGGCCGCTATTTTAAGCTCGCCGGCCTCAACACTCTGGCTCCGGGCAAAACCCAGCGCTGCCTGGGTGGGTTTTCCGGCAGCATTAAAAGCGGCTTTTTTGGACGGGCCCATAACCTCGCTCGCAATATCTTCCTGCAGCTCGGAAACTCCCCTGAGGAGGAGCGCGAATCTTCTCGGAGTGGAATAAGGGGTGATACTTTCCGCGGTAATTTTGTTTTCAGCGAAGAGCGCGGTAAGATTGGAACTTAACTGCTTCATAGCCGGGGCAATATAACTTGCCGGTATTTCTTCCACGCCTATTTCGAGTAATAGCTCTTTAGACATTATCCGTTTCTCCGGTTTTTTTCAGATAGCCCAGCGCGCATTTCCTGGCAAGGTTCCTGACCCTGCCGATATAATGCACCCGCTCGGTGACGCTTATCGCCCCGCGCGCGTCCAGCAAATTAAAAGTATGAGAGCATTTCAAAACATAATCATAAGCCGGCAGGACATAACCCTGCTTCACAAGCGCCCGGGCCTCTTTCTCATAGATATCGAACAGGTTAACCAGCATGGCGGTGTCGGCAAGTTTAAAATTATAATTGGAAAACTCCACCTCATCCCTTAAACGGATATCCCCGTAGGTAACGCCTTTATTCCACTCAATATCAAAGATGCTCTTTTTTTTCTGGATAAACATGGCTATTCTTTCCAGGCCGTAGGTTATCTCGCAGGAGACCGGCTTCAGGTCCACGCTCCCCATTTGCTGGAAGTAAGTGAACTGGGTTATCTCCAGGCCGTCCAGCCGGACTTCCCAGCCGAGGCCCCAGGCGCCGAGAGTCGGGGATTCCCAATCATCCTCAAGAAAACGGATATCATGTTCCTGCCTGCTTATCCCGAGTTCCTCTAAACTTGCCAGGTAAATATCCTGCGCGTCTTTAGGCGAAGGTTTGATTATGACCTGATACTGTTGGAAGCATTGCACCCGGTTCGGGTTCTCCCCGTACCTGCCGTCGGTGGGGCGGCGGGACGGCTCCACATAGCCGGTCTTGACGGGCTTTTCGCCGAGAACAGAAAAAAAAGTCGCCGGATTTGAGGTGCCCGCGCCTTTTTCAATATCGTAGGGCTGAACAATTACACAGCCCTGATCCGACCAGAACTTATTTAGTTTGAATATTATCTCTTGAAAGTACATATCTCCCCTAAAAAGCTCTCAATGATTTTAGAAAACTCTCCGCGCTTGCGAGGCTGTGCAAAAATGTAGTTGCCTGATTTATCAGGCGCAATTGGTAGGCTCGATAAATCGAGCAACTACAACTGTGGTCTCAAAATAATTACAAACTTTATTTAAAATAAATCACACCCTTGAAATCCATTGCTAATCCTGCGCCTTTTTGAGCCCTGGCCTCTTTTAAGACCTTGATAACGCAGTTTGAACGGGGTTCCCAGCCACCTTTCGCTTCAATGCCTAATATATCATAATTTTCCTGCGAACTCCAATGGAAAACAATATCTCTTTTTGGCTCGACCGACACATTTTTTTCCGTGACCTGGCGGTCCATGAGCGTGTTAAATATTATTTTAATTTCCGCGGCGGGCTCCACCTCCCTGCTGCCTTCCGCGGGCTGCAGCGCGGAAACCCGGCAGGACTCCGTTCTAAAACTGAACTTATGCTCTTTCTCCAGTTTCCCGCCATAAAGGTCGGCCAGGGAACCGGCAATATTCACGGTGTATTCCGTGTTAATGTCAAAATAATTCTTATGTTTTAAGACGCAGTATTCCAGTCCGGTTTCGTCGGTCTTCCATTCCTGTTCTACCGCAAGCTCCGGTTTAAGGTAGATCGCTTTTTCTGCCGCAGCTTTGCTCACCCTGCTGTTAAAGAATATATAGGGGCAGCCCCCGGTTGAAATTTTCTTTTCGCCGTCTTTCGGCCAGAAGGTAAGGATCCGGAGCGGTTCGGTGGAAAAATTAAGGGCCGTATCCTTCTCAAGAGTTCCGCCGTAAATATCTTTAATTCCTTTTTTAAGCGTGAGCGTAAACCCGGTATTTACGGGCAGCAGCCCTTCGGCCAGGAAATTTACCTGGTTTCCCCGGACCGCGCTTCTTGAATATTTTCCTTTGAGTTCAGGCCGGATAACAAAATACTCCGCGTTTACAAACTCCTTGTCCAACGGAAAGTTAAATTGAAATTCAAATAACCTGCCGGACGGGGAAATATTTCCGGCGCCCGCCCAGGGTAACGAACTTAAGAACCTGAAACCGGAGGTCTTAAAAGCCAGGGGTTCGCTCTTGACCAGTTCTTTGCCGTCTATCCCGACAGCGCCCTCAAGAAAGCTTATTTTGTATTCGGTGCCCGGCCTCAGGGCATTCTCGCCCGCCAGGGTATCGCATTTCAGGAGCAAGCGCCTGGTGCCCGCCCAGCTGATTTCCTTTTTTAGCGGCGGGGTTATAAGCAGTGCTTTTTCAACGCTCTCTTTTTTCATGGGTATGGAAAAATCAAAGGCAAGATAAAGACAGGTCTTTGAAGGGTCCACACCGCTCATCCCGAAGGTGTTGGGAACCATAACTTCCGGGGTTTCTCTTTCCGGTTTGGTCCTGATTATCCGGGGGGTTTCGAGATCAAAATCCGGCTTGAGCACTATATTTGCCAGTTTAAGATTGGAATTTTTCCCTATAACAACCCTGTCAAGTGAAAAGGTTATATGCCCTTCCGCCATAACCAGCAATTTATAGATACCGGCAGGGAACATTAAAAAACTATATTCACCTTTTTCTCCGGTAATTATCTTGAATTCGTCCCCGCTCTTTTGAAGTATGACCGTAATACCTTCGTGAAAAAAGGATTCTTCAAGAAGCGCGCGCCCGGAAACACTGCCTCTGGCCCTGATCTTTGAACTTTCCTGGTAATAGATCCTGCCGCCCTCGCCGGTGCGGGGGTCTTTTAGCACGGTTTCTTTCCGGCTTTCGGCCGGCCTGCCCGCATTTTCTCGGGCTCCTCCCGAAAAAATAGAAAAATACGCTATAATTATTATCAGTGCTGCAGAAAGGCCTATATACAGATAGTTTTTTTTCATATTTTTTCTTCTAAAACAGGGACGTTTGTGCTAATATTTAAGCGAGCAAATAACTTGTTAATTGTACTTGATAGTTGTTTTAAAGTCAATCTAAAGGAGTTTTATGAAAAAACTACTGCTTCTTCTGATCCTAATTCTGGTCTGCTATATCGGCTATTCCTTTTTTGTAACAGGTTTCGGCGTTTTTGATAAATATTTTAAGAAACCGGAGGTAAAAAAAGAAGCGGTAAAACCGCCTGTGCCCAAAGAAACCGTAAAACCCGCTGTACCGAGGAACCATCTTATCTTAGAGCTTGAATTAAACAACACTGTGCTGGTTCAATCCAAAAATATTCCCGCGGGAAAAGTCCGTCTTGTTAACGTAAGCAAAGGTTTTTGCACTATTGAAGTTTTCAACAAACAGTCGTTCCTCACCAAAAAACTGGATATCAGGCATGTAATAGATAAGACCGCCTCGATCGAAGTCCATCTTATCGCGATAAAAGAAAAGAGCGTTCTCATTTCAATGACAAACGCTGCCTCCCCTGAAGATCAAATGAGTATTGTAAGGTAAATCCGGCGGGTTACTTACTTGCTTAGAATGAAGTCCACCTGGCGCTTGTCAACGTCCACGCGTTCTACTTTAATTCTTACCTTGTCGCCCAGGCGGAAGCGTTTTTTCTTATTGCGGCCCAGAATGGCGTATTGTTTTTCGTCAAAGTTATAATAATCGTCTTCCATGCTGGAAACATGCACCAGGCCTTCCACCATCAGGGAGATTATTTCCACAAAGATACCGTAACTTTGGACCCCGGTAATGACCCCGTCATAGACCTTGCCGGCATGATTATTGATAAGCTGAATTTTTTTTAGTTTAACTATCTCTTCTTCAACTTCCTCGGCAATACGCTCCGTCCCGGAACAGTGCTTGGCAACTTTCATAAGTTCGCCCTCGGGATATTTGCCCCGGGGTTCTTTGTCAAGCAGGACTTTCAATACGCGGTGCACCGCCAGGTCGGGATAACGTCTTATAGGCGAGGTAAAATGGCTGTAATATTTCTTTGCCAGGGCAAAATGGCCCCTCGGTTCCGTGGAATAGATTGCAAGTTTCATGGAACGGAGCGCGAGATTATTGATAACCTCTTCTTCGGGCGTGCCTTTTATTTTTTTCAGGAGTGCCTGTATCAGTTTGGGATCCACGTCCTCTTTGAGTTTCAAGGGGTGCCCCAGGGAATTCACGAATCTCTGGAACTCCACAAGGTCGGCGAAATCCGGCACATCATGTACCCGGTAAATAGAAAATAACCCGTGCCGGAAAATATAGGTAGCCACTACTTCATTGGTTAAAAGCATGAATTCTTCAATAAGCCTGTGGGCCCAGTTGCGCACCACCTTTTCGCACCTGAGCGGCACATCATGCTCGTCCAGGACTATCCTGCTTTCAGGCAGGTCAAAATCTATGGAACCGTCCTTGAACCTTTTTTTATTTAGGACCTTTGCCAGTTTAAGCATTTCATCCAGCACCGGCGTAATATCCGAATATTCTTCCCGGAGCTTTATATCTTTATCTTCCACTATTTTGGAGACCTTTGTATAGGTCATGCGCCGCTGGGAACGGATAACGCTCTTTACCAGTTCCACGCCTTTTACTTCCCCGGAAGGTGAAAGCCGCATGAGCGCGGACAGGGTAAGCCGGTCTTCATCGGGCCGTAGAGAACACATCTCATTCGAGAGGGCTTCCGGCAGCATGGGTATTACATGGTTGGGAAAGTAGATGCTGTTGCCGCGCTTATAGGCCTCATCATCAAGCGCGGTGCCCGGTTTTACATAGTAGCTCACGTCGGCAATATGCACGCCGAGAATAAACTCCCCGTTTTCTTCTTTAAGCGAAACCGCGTCGTCAAAATCTTTCGCGTCCTCGCCGTCTATGGTAAAAACAATATCCCGGCGGAGATCTTTCCGTTTCGCCAGCTCTTCTTCCGGGATCTTCGCGGCCGCGGCCTTCGCCCCGGCAAGCACTTCGGGGGCAAATTCAGCCCGGATATTATACTGCCTTATGATGGCTTTGATATCAACTTCAGGGTCAAGTTTAAACCCGAGAATTTCAACGATCTCGCCTTCCGGGTTCATGCCTTTTTGAGGCCATTCGGTTACCTTCACGACCACTTTCTGTCCGCTTTTTGCACCCTTGGAATCGCTCTTGGGCACATAGATATTATGCCAGATCTTTTTATCGTCCGGGACCACAAAACCAAAGTGCCGGCTTTCTTCATAGACCCCGACTATTTCATCATT
>Ga0209083_1000563_pt1 | contig 52802 bp, 18 predicted proteins | sample AM7aDNAmetaG_FD_184132 | JGI IMG/M metagenome (GOLD analysis project Ga0209083, IMG submission 184132) | Freshwater microbial communities from Finland to study Microbial Dark Matter (Phase II) - AM7a DNA metaG (SPAdes) (version 3) | ecosystem: Environmental > Aquatic > Freshwater > Lake ...
CCATCTTTGGCCATTCGCCGGTACCAGGTGGATGCAGTAAGACCTGGCGGAGGATCATAGGAGGATGCATTGTTTACGATGTCGGTCGGCGAACTGAATCCATCATCTGCACTGCTTTGCCACTTGTAAGTGATCGTTCCGTCGCCACCGCCCGCCGCGGTAATACCCGGGATGACCCCAGGATCACTGCCGGCGGGAATGGATTGTCCCGTGGTGGAAATGTTCCCGGCAGTGAAATTGTCAAGGACCGCGATGGTTGTAGTTGACGTATTTGCCGTTCCGCAGGAGCCGCTGGTTACTTCACAGTAGTAGCCTTTTGAAACTGTTAAATTCCCGGGGGCATAGGTAGCATCGGTGGCCCCGTTGATCGCACCGGAAGTGGTGTGCCACTGGAATGTGTATGAACCTGTGCCGCCGCTGCAGGTGGCCGTCAGGGTTCCCGGGGATGTGTTGTAGCAAACGGGCGAAGTTCCCCCGGTAAGAGAGGCAGTTAAATTCCCGTAAACCGTGATGGTTCTCGTTGTTGTATTGACGGTTCCTACAGAATTGCTGGTAACGGCACAATAGTACCCGGTGGTTGCAGTCAGATTTCCCGGCGCATAGGTTGCATTGGTCGCCCCGCTGATGATCGCGGCAGTTGTGTACCACTGGAATGTATATGAACCTGTGCCGCCGCTGCCTGTGGCTGTGAATGTTCCCGGCGCCGTATTAATACAGATGGGAGAGGTTCCCCCGCTGATCGCTGCCGTTAATTCAGAGTAAACTGAAAGTGTTGCAAAACCGTCGGAAGTAGCCGGCGGGCTGCACGTTCCGCTCACCACACACTGGTAGGTGTATCCGTTCATGCCCGATGGCGCGTTCGTAACCGTAAGTGTGGCGGCATTGTAATTGATATAGGTACATCCGTCATCGGGGGTGGTTGCCCCGGAAATGGGGGTGTAGATACCCGATATGCCGCGTTGCCACTGGTACGTCAACCCGGTTCCTGAGGCAGTAACCGTAAACGTACTGCTGTTGGTTCCCGGGGCAACAGCAGGCGGACTTACCGGCTGCCCGGTTATCACAGGCAGTTCATTCACAACAAATGCCCCTGAAATGTCGCTTGTTGCATTGGGGCCGCAGTTTCCATGAACGATGCAAGAATAGTACAGGGTTCCTGCTGAGGTAGCCGGTGGCGTGTAACTGGCGGAGGTCGCCCCGCTGATCAGGGTCCCGCCGGAAGCGGAGGCCACCGGATTTTTGTACCACCGGTAGGTCAATGGCGCCGTGCCGGAAGCTGTCACCGAAATGGCATTGAAGGTGCCGTTTAAACACCGTGTTTGCGACTGGGTCGATTGAGCGGTTATAATTGTGGCTGGGTTGATGGTAACGGATACCGCACTTCTTGAGGGTGAAGCGCAACTGGTTAAGCTCTTCGTCCATGTAATATTGATATACCCGGGGCCCGGGTTAACGCCTGGTGCAAAGGATGGAGAAGAAAGATTTCCGGTCCAGGATGACCCTCCGCCTCCCTGGGCACCACCCTGTAATGCAAAACCAGCTCCGCCTCCGAAATACCCGCCTCCTCCGCCTCCGGCAATGACGGGGCTGAACATAACATCTCCGCCCTTGCCGAATGATCCGGGTTCACCCATGCCGAATGAAAGAGCTTCTCCGCCATACCCGCCGGAATATAACCCTCCGCCTCCGCCTCCGCCTCCATTGGCGCCGGAACCTCCGGCTCCGCCGGTAAATTGCCCGGGAGCGCCGCAGGCATCATAGCCTCCTCCTCCTCCTCCGCCAACAAAATTGGACGCTGTCTGGATTCCGCCGCCGCCGTCTCCCCTGCTTTGAAAACAGTTCCAGGGTACATAGTTTACCGATCCGGCGCCACCGCCCCCGCCTGCAACAATGACCCTGCTGTATAAATCCATGCCTCCCACACGAACGTCGCTGGCATCTCCGCCATTGGCTCCGGAATAGCCTCCGCCATAACAGAATCCGCCCCCGTTAAAATGGGTAGATCCCTGGCCTCCTACAAAAATAAATAAATCCTGTCCGGGTGTTACGTCCAGGGTCCCCTGTGCCATTCCACCATTGCCGGCCATCGCACCAATTCCGGTCCCCGCGGCACCAAACGCCGTAATGGTAACGGAAGTAATACCCGGAGGAACCGTGAATGTTTGCGGGGTTCCCGTGAAACTGAATTCCTGGCTGTAGGACAATGTGGAAGGGGTGGCTGCTTCGGCATAATAGGTTGTGGCACTGGCCGATGTAACCCCGAAATATTCTCCGCTGGCGCTTGAACCCAGGGCCGTGCCTCCTGATGCCAGCGTGTACCAGTTGATGTTGTTGTCGGGCGAGTAGGCTGTCAATAGTGAATAACCATTCGGGCAGATGGATGCCGGGCTTGCGGTTGGCCCGCCGGTGAGGACGGGTATGGAAATTACCGTGATAACCACAGCCTCCGTGTAATCCGAATAAGAGACATTGCTGTTGTTTGTAATTACAGTTCTCCGCTGATAGCTGGCGGTCGCGGTGAGCGCGGGGGCCTGATAGGTGGATGCCGTTGCTCCCCCGATGGTCACATAGCTGCCGCCGGCATTGGTTTGCCATTCATAAGTGATGAGCCCGGGTCCTGTTCCCCCGGTAACCGAGACAAGCAAAGCCGGGGTGGAACCTGAACAGACTGACTGGTCCGATCCGATGGTTCCCGGGGTAATGGGAACATTGACCGTGATCATGGTTGCTGCCGTCGAAACCCAATCGGCGCTGCAGCTCCCGTCCATTGCCTGCCTGCGGTACATCGTGGTAGCCGTGAGGCCGGCCGGAGGATCATACATTGCGGCATTGCTGCTGATATTGGTGGGAGAAGTGAAACCTGCATTTGTGCTGCTTTGCCACCGGTAGGTGATTATGCCGTCGCCGCCTGATGCTGCTGTTATATTTCCGATGACCCCGGGGTCTCCATTAGATCCGATGGTTTCACCCGTGGTCTGGATGCTGCCTGCAGAGACATTATCGTAGACACCGATATACGTGGTAGGTGTGTTCTTCGGTCCGCACGAGCCGCTTTTTACAGCACAGTAATAACCGGTGGAAGCTGTTAAATTGCCGGGGGCATAGGTGGCATCTGTCGCCCCGCTGATGATCCCTGACGTGGTGTGCCATTGGAACGTGTAGGAACCGATGCTGCCGCTGCCTGTGGCCGTCAGGGTTCCCGGGGATGTGTTGTAGCAAACGGGCGAAGTTCCCCCGGTAAGAGTGGCGGTTATATTCCCGTAAACCGTGATGGTTGTCGTGGATGTATTGACGGTTCCAACAGGGCTGCTGGTAACGGCACAGTAGTACCCGGTGGTTGCAGTCAGGTTTCCCGGCGCATAGGTTGCATTGGTCGCCCCGCTGATGATCGCGGCGGTTGTGTACCACTGGAATGTGTATGAACCTGTGCCTCCGCTGCCCATTGCTGTGAGGGTGCCGGGAGCAGTATTGTAACAAACAGGGCTGGTTCCCCCGCTGATTCCGGCGGTTAACGCGGAATAAAACGTAAGTGTGGCGGAACCGTCGGAAGTAGCAACAGGGCTGCATGTTCCGCTGACCACGCACTGGTAGGTATACCCGTTCATTCCCGCCGGTGCGTTCGTAACCGTGAGCGTTGCCGTATTGTAACTGGAGTAGGTACATCCGTCATCGGGGGTGGTTGCTCCTGTAATTGGCGTGTAGACACCCGCGATGCCTCGTTGCCACTGGTAGGTCAACCCGGCTCCCGAAGCAGTAACGGTAAACGTACTGCTGTTCGTTCCCGCGGCAACTGTAGGCGGACTAACCGGCTGCCCGGTTATGCCCGGAGGGTCATTCACAATGAATGCCCCCGAAATGTCGCTTGTTGCATTGGGACTGCAGCTTCCGTAAACGGTGCAATAATAGTACAGGGTTCCTGCAGAGGTAGCCAGCGGCGTGTAACTGGCGGAGGTCGCCCCGCTGATCAGGGTCCCGCCGGAAAGGGAAGCCACCGGGTTCTTGTACCACCGGTAGGTCAATGGCGCCGTTCCGGAAGCTGTCACCGAAATGGCATTGAAAGGATTGTTTAAACACCGTGTTTGCGACTGGGTCGATTGAGCGGTGATGGTTATGGCAGTGTTTAAAGTTACGCTTACCGCACTTCTCGAAGGAGAAACACAATGGATAACAGGCACCTGCCATGAAATCATGATGTACCCTGGCCCCGGATTTACGCCAGGTGCGAAGTTGGGATTGGAAAGAGTTCCTGTCCAGGATGACCCACCGCCTCCCTGGGCACCGCCCTCTACTGCCAGGCCAGCGCCGCCTCCGAAATAACCCCCTCCGCCACCTCCGGCCATGACCGGGCTGAACATGGCATTTCCGCCTGCACCGAATGATCCGGGCTCCGCACCTCCATATGAAGGAGCTTGCCCGCCTGACCCGCCTGAATATAGTCCTCCGCCTCCGCCTCCGCCTCCGCTGGCGCTGATCCCTCCGCCTCCACCGTAAGCATACCCGGGTTCGCCGCCTGCACCATAGCCTCCTCCGCCTCCTCCGCCAACAAAATTGTAACCCACAGGGATCCCGCCGCCGCCATCTCCCCTGCCTTGATACCAGTCCCAGGGTGCATAGTTCACCGACCCGACGCCACCACCCCCGCCGGCAACAATGACCCTGTTGTATAACCCTGTGCCTCCCACGCGAACATCACTGGCATCCCCACCATTGGCTCCGCCATAGCCATAGCCATAGCCACCGCCAGAACTGAATCCGCCCCCGTTAAACGGGGGAGATCCCTGGCCGCCGACAAAAAGAATTAAATCCTGTCCGGGTGTTACGTCCAGGGTCCCTGCTGCCATCCCCCCATTACCGGGCATCGCGCCAATTCCGGTTCCCGCGGCGCCAAACGCCGTAATGGTGACGAATGTTGTGCCTGGTGGAACCGTAAATGTTTGCGGGGTTCCCGTGAAACTGAATTCCTGGTTATAGGACAATGTGGAAGGAGTCGCTGCTTCCGCGTAATAGGTTGTGGCACTGGCCGGATAAACATGGAAATAACTTCCGCTGGCGCTTGAACCCAGGGCCGTGCCTCCGGATGCCAGCGTGTACCAGTTGATGTTGTTGTCGGGCGAGTAGGCTGTCAATAGTGAATAACCATTCGGGCAGATGGATGCCGGGCTTGCGGTTGGCCCGCCGTTGAGGACGGGTATGGAAATTACCGTGATTACCACGGGCTCCGAGTAATCCGAATAGGAGACGTTGCCGCTGTTTGTAAATACAGCTCTCCGCTGATAGCTGGTGGTCGCGGTGAGCGCGGGGGGCTGATAGGTTGAAACCGAGGCTCCGCCTATGGTCGCATAGCTGCCGCCGGCATTGGTTTGCCATTGATAGCTGATGGTCCCGGGTCCCGTTCCCCCGGTTACCGAGGTAAGGAAAGCCGGGGCTGTACCTGAGCATACGGACTGGTCCGATCCGATGGTTCCCGGGGTAATGGGAACATTGATGGCAATCATGGTGGCTGCCGTCGAAATCCAGCCGGCGCTGCAGCTCCCGTCCGTTGCCTGCCTGCGGTACAGCGTGGTAACTGTAAGGCCGGCCGGGGGATCATACGTTGTGGCATTGTTGCTTATAATAGTTGGAGTAGTGAAGCCGTCGTCGGTGCTGCTCTGCCACCGGTAGGTGATCGTGCCGTCGCCGCCGCCTGCTGCTGTTATGTTTCCTATGACCCCGGGGTTTCCGTTGTATTCGATGATTTCGCCGGTTGTCACGATACTGCCTGCAGAGAAATTATCATAAACGGTGACAGGTAGGGTGGTGGTGTTAACCGTTCCGCAGGAGCCGCTTGTTACGGCGCAGAAATACCCTGTGGAAGCTGTTAAATTCCCTGGCGCGTATGTGGCGTTTGTTGCCCCGTTGATAATCGCCGCGGTTGTGTACCACTGGAACGTGTAGGAGTTTGTACCGCCGCTGCCTGTGGCTGTCAATGTGCCCGGAGATGTGTTGTAGCAGATTGGCGAAGTACCTCCGCTTATCCCCGAGGTTAAGGTGCTGTTAACCGTGATGGTCACGGTATTGCTGTTGATCTGCCCGCAGGAAGGCGTTCCGGCGTCGGTGAACTGGAGCCGGTATTGGGTGGTGGCTGTCAATGCACCCGGTGCGTAGCTTCTTGTGGTCGCCCCGGTCACGGATGTCCATCCGCCACTATTAACCTGCCACTGGTAGGTATAAGGCCCTCCCCCCCCGGTTGCATCGGTACAGCTCAACGGGGAAGGAACCGTGTTATAGCAGAGGGTCTGGGTCGCGGAAGCCGTTCCCGCGATGAAAGCTGTCTGTGTGGTAATGACGGCGTTGCCGTTCATCCATGCCGGTGCCGCGTAAGTTGCCTGGATGGTGTAGGTTCCTGCAGGCAGGGAAGTCCATGACAAGGCAGAACCGGTGCCTGTACGTTGTGAGCGGTATCCAACAGCATCCTTGAACAACTGGTAGTAAGCGCCTGATTGCGAACCGCTGAGCTCTACGGTCATTCCTGCCCCCCCGCTGCAATCAGTGCCTCCGCCTGTTACATTGAAAACCCGGGTCTTGTATGCGAGGCCGCCAAACTCATCGGCACCGATATCGGGAGCATCTGCCGGCGAACTGATATTATCGGGGTACCCGCTGTTCGGATACCTGGCATCCCCGTCAAAATCGGTGGTGATGGCAACCGGGGTTGAAACAACGGTTCCACCGCTCTCACATTGGGTGGCTACATCCGTTTTTAAGTGCAGATTGTAGGGTTTGGTCGTGACATTGACAAAAGGCGGCAGCTCCGTCACGGAGGCGGCATCTCTGGTCGGCCCGACCCGGCTTTGGAATGCTGCAAGGGTTTCATCGAAGTTGATGCCGTCAGAATAAATTGAGTGGCCTAAATATGGTGTTCCGGCATAAAACAGGTTGTTGTTCGAGGTGGCAGCGTAGTTGGTGAGGTTTGTGGAAGGCCACCTTATAACTACGCCGATTATAGATCCGATACTGTGTATCATATTAACAAGGATGTTGTCTCTCAGATCAACCACTGAGGACATTACCCAGATGGCAGCATCCCAAGCCTCCGCCCCGGTTATTGCATCATCAAGATAAATGGTGTTTAAAAAAACATGATTTGTCACTCCCCCGTTAATTAATATCCCTGCCAGGACGGATGTTGACCAATCAATCAATCTGAGGTCGCTGATAAAGTTGTTATCCAGATAATTTGTCGTACCGCCACGAACTGCTATACCGTACACGGAACTGCCGACATTATTGCCGGCAAGATCGTAAATTGTATTGTGTGAAAGGGTATTGGCAGTGCCAGAAAAATTATAAATGCCGTTAATGGTCCCTGCACCTGCCGAACTTAGCCCGCTGATGATATTATACGCCGATGTTATGGCCTCCGCCCCTGCATATAATCCCAGGTAAATACCGTATATAGTACCGTTGCTACTGATATTCGTAATACTATTGCCATTCACGGTGGAACCTGCCGCTCCGCCTCCCTGTACTATTCCATATACACTGGAAGTCCCTCCCGAAATTTGTGAAATAGTATTGTTGTTGATGAGTTCCGTTTGGGAGGGGGAGGTGTAAAAAGAAATTCCTTGAAAAGGAGATGCCCCTGTAAGGGTAATGTTTGAAAATGTATTGTTACTGATGTTGGCTGTTCCACCGGTGGGAGAACCGGAAAAGATAACGCAAGTGAATGATCCCACCCCGGTTTTGGTGATTGTTCCGGTTGTCTGGTTTCCGGTTACCGTGATGTTGTTCGTGTTCCCGCTGAGACGTATTAGAGATGATGAAATTGAGCCTAAGGACCCATAAGTTAAGGTGTTGTTGTTGATGGTGACTGAAGTGCAGGTTTGCAGGTTATAGATAGCTGTAGCTTCCGCTGTTGACGACTGACCAAGCGTGATAGCATTGTTATTTGCCACAAAATCGCCGCCGGCAGAAGAAGTATGCATGTAAATACCATATAGAAGACCGGTTGCATCACTCCCTCCCCCGGCGGTATTGCTGATGGCATTGTAACTTATGGTTGGACTGGTATGATAGACCAGGTAAACGCCATAAGCAGGGCTGGCAGCGTTGCCTGCAAAGTTTTGGATTACATTGCCTGCTCCCGTGGTGCCAACCACGAAATTCTGATCGTTGAAACTATATGGGGAAGAAGTGTGATTGTAACCGATTAACAGGATGCCGGTAAACACATTGCTGATCGTGTTGCCGGTAAGGGTCACATTTTCATGCCGGCCTCCTGTGGATGTAAGGGTGATGCCCGCACTTGACGACACCAGGGAAGTGGCATCATTGTTGGAGGCATAAATTCCGGCGACAAAGGCGCTGGCGCCCTTGGTCATCGTTACGGCGCAGTTGGTAATGGTGACATTTTTACAGCCATCGGTGGCGCTTGCTTTACGCAGGTAATAACCATACTCAATGCCCTCGTTGCCGGTGGCAACATCGATCCCGTTGAAGGTAACATAATCGGATCCCTGGATGATGATCACGCCATCGCCCTGGCCCCCGAGGATGGAGGTGGTGTTGCCTCCGGCATCGGTGCGGGTAACAACAGGATTGGGCCCGCTCCCGCTTTTTTGGAATACGATGGGATTGGCGGAAGTACCGGTGGCCGTCAGTATGATCGGGGTGGTGATGTTTTCAGTATACCCGGCAGCCACGTTGAAGATGACACCGCCGGCACCAACTCCACAGTTGTTCAGCATCGCTGTTGCACCGGCAATGGTTGTGAAATCACCTGGAATTGTTTTAATCCCTGCCATGTTGCCGTAAACCGTGATGGTCGTGGTCGTGGTATTAACGGGTGCGCACGAACCGCCTGTTACCGCGCAGTAATAACCTGTGGTTGCCGTGAGATTGCCCGGGGCATAGGTTGCATTGGTCGCCCCGCTGATAATCCCACCGGTTGTGTACCACTGGAACGTGTAGGAATTTGTACCGCCGCTGCCGGTGGCTGTCAAAGTTCCGGGCGCGGTATTGTAGCATATTGGCGAAGTACCGCCGCTGATCCCGGCTGTTACATTGCTGTTAACCGTGATGGTAACGGTATTGCTGGTCACCTGCCCGCAGGAAGGCGTTCCGGCGTCGGTGAACTGCAGCCGGTATTGGGTGGTGGCTGTCAATGCACCCGGGGTGTAACTCCGGGTGGTCGCCCCGGATACAGCGGTCCATCCGCTGCTGTTAACCTGCCACTGGCAGGCATACGGTCCCGATCCGCCATAGGCGTTGGTGCAGCTCAGGGTGGAAGGAGCCGTGTTGTAGCAGATGGTCTGGGTTCCCGTAGCTGTTCCCGCGGTCAATGCCGTAAGCATGGTTATGATGGCGTTGCCCGACATCCAGGTGCCATTTCCGAAATAGGTGGCCTGGATGGTCCAGGTTCCGGCCGGCAGGGCGGTCCACGATAAAGCGGAACCGATGCCGGCAACAGGTGAACCGTACGCAACGGCATCCTTGAACAGTTGATAGGAAGCGTCTGTTTGTGAACCGCTGAGCCCGACGGTGTTTCCAGTCCCCCCGGAGCAGTAGGCGCCACCGCCCGTTACGTTGAAAACAAGAGCCGTTTGTGAGATGCCGCCGAACTCATCTGCCCCGATATCGGGAGCGGAAGCTGTAAAACCGGCATTTTGCGGGTAGCCCGCGTTCGGGTACCTGGCATCCCCGTCAAAATCGGTGGTGATGGCAACCGGGCTGGAAACAACGGTTCCGCCGCTCTCACATTGGGTGGTTACGTTCGTTTTTAAGTGCAGGTCATAGGGTTTGGCCGCAACATTCACAAAAGGCGGCAGCTCCGTCACGGAGGCGGCATCCCTCGCCGGACCGACCCGGCTTTGGAATACCGCCAGGGTTTGGTCGCTGTTGGTGCCGTCGAAATAGACGAGTTTGCCCGATGATGGCGTTCCGGCATACAACAGGTTGTTGTTTGAGGTCGCCGCATAGTTGGTGAGGTCTGCCGTAGTTCGCTGAAAAGCCACGGTTTTTCCAGTTCCCGTGGGTATTGCCAGGTTTACGAGGATGTTATTTCTCAGATCAGCTGCTGAGGACTCTGCAATGATGGCGGCCGACCCGAAGTTAGTCCCGTAACTGGTTCCGCTAAGATAGATGGTGTTGAAAAAAACATTATTTGTTGTTCCGCTGGAAAGATATATTCCCGTTACACCCAGCGATGTTGATGAAGGGTTTCTGAGGTCGCTGATAAAGTTGTTGTGCAAAGCCGCAAATCCACTGTATGTTGCTATACCGTAAACCTTGCTGTCGGGAGAGTTGCCGGCAAGATTAAAGATGGTATTTTTTGAAATGGTGGTGTTTATGCCATTAAAACTGGAAATACCCGTAACGGATGTTACAAAGTTCGAACTTAACCCGCTTATGACATTGTTTGCTGCTGTTATTGCTGCAGGACCAATTCCGTTTCCCAGGGAAATACCGGTTAAAGTTCCGCCGGTGATATTCGATATGTTGTTTCCGCTTACAGCAGAACCCGCTGCTCCCCCTGATTGCACTATTCCATAAAATCCACCCAGTGTTTCTTCTGAAATTTGCGAAATCGTATTGTTGTTGATAAGTTCCGTTTGGGAAGTGGTGGCGGAATGAGAAATTCCGGTAAAAGAAGACCACCCCTTTATGGTAATGGTTGAAAAAGTATTGTTGCTGATGTTGGCTGTTCCGCCGGTGGGAGTTCCGAAAAAGTAAAAGCCATAAAAATATCCATACCCGGTTTTATTGATCGTGCCGTTTGTCTGGTTTCCTGTTGCCGTGATGTTGTTCGTGTTGCCACCCAACCTGATGCAATAAGAATCGTCAGTTGAGGCGAAGGTCCCATAGCTGAAGGTATTGTTGTTTATCGTAACTGCCGAGCAGGTTTGCCCGTTATAGATAGAAGTAGCAGGCAAGGTTGACGCCTGCCCGAGCGTGATGGCATTGTTATTTGCCGCAAAATTGCCGCCGGCATAGGAAGTATGCATGTAAATACCATAAAGAGCACAGTTTGCATCATTCCCTCCACCGGCAGTATTGCTGATGGTATTGTAACTGATGGCCGGGCTGGTATGAAAGAGCAGGTAAACGCCATAAGCGCTGTTTGTGCTGTTCCCGCCAAAGTTCTGGATCACATTTCCTGCCCCGGCAGTTCCAACCACGAAATTCTGATCGTAGAAATTATATGGGGAGTAGGGGTGATTGTAACCGATCAGCAAAATGCCTGTAAAGACATTGCCTATCGTGTTGCCGGTCAGGGTTACATTTTCATGCCGGCCACCTGTTGAGGTAAGGGTGATGCCCGCGTTTGACGACCCCGGGGAAGTGGCATTGTTGTTTGATGCATAAATGCCCGCTACGTAACAGCTGGTACCCTTTGTCATGGTCACGGCACAATTGGTAATGGTGACATTTTTACAGCCATCGGTCGGGCCCGCCTTGCGCAGGTAATAACCATATTCAATGCCCTGGTCGCCGGCGGCAACATCGATCCCGTTGAAGGTAACATAATCGGATCCCTGGATGATGATCACGGCATCACCCTGTCCGCCCAGGACTGAAGTTGCCAGGCTCCCGGCGTCAGTGCGCGTTACAACCGGGTTGGCCCCGCTCCCCGATTTCTGGAACAGGATGGGGCCGGAAGGAGTGCCCGTTGCGGTTAAAATGATGGGCGTGGTGATGGATTCGGTATAACCGGGTGCGATATTAAAGGTAACACCGCTGGCTCCTGCCCCGTGAAAATTCAGGGCGCTCACCGCAGCTGCAATTGATGGAAAATTACCGGGTATTGTTTGCGTTCCTGATAACGGCCCCGCGGCAAATTCATCGGCGCCGATATCAGGTGCCGTGGCGCTGTTGTCAAGGCTGTTGGGATAGCCCGCATTCGGATACCGCGGATCGCCGTCAAAATCGGTATTGACTGCAATGGGCGACGAAACGGCGACTCCGCCGCTTTCACACTGGGTTGTATTTGCAAAGAGGTGCAGATCGTACGGGGTGCTGGCAACATTAACAAAAGGAGGAAGTTCAGTCACCGCGTCCGCATCCTTCGTCGAGCCCATTCGTGCCTGGTATGCCGCGAGGGTTTGATCGTCGTGGGTGCCGTCGGAGAAGATAAGGTTGGCGGCCGATGGGGTTCCGGCATAGTACAGGTTGTTGTTTGACGTGGCCTGGAAGGTCGAAATGGTGGTGCTCGTACGGTAATAGGCCATGGTGGATCCGGAACCCTTGGGAATGGCCATATTGACGAAGATGTTGTTGCGTAGGTCAAGTTTGGAGCCGGTGCTGGCATACATGGCCGCTGTGCTGAAATTGGTTCCGGTACTGGTGCCGTCAAGATAAACGGTATTGTAAAACAGGTGACCGAAGGCCCCGGAAGGGGAAGCCGTGTATATTCCGATCACACAGGCATCCGAGGCATAACTGGCCGACGGGGCGGTCAGGTCGCTGATGAAATTGTTGTAAATATATACATTGGTTGTTCCCGATGAATAGCCGTGAATGCCTTCGGCCATGCAATCCGATCCTGTATTGGTACTGGTCAGGTCGTAAATGCGGTTCTGGCAGATGTTGGTGGTGGTGCCTCCGATGTCATTGAAAATGCCATAAGTACGGGAACCGGTGGTTAACCCGCTGATGGTATTCCCCTGTACGGTGAGCGAAGCGCAACCCGCGCCATCGCCAATGTAAACACCATTCACATAGGCCGTTCCGGAAATATTCGAGATGACATTGCCATTCACGGTCGAACCGGATGCTCCATACCCCTGGTCAATAACGCGGATTTCGGAACTTCCGCCGGTAATGGCCGTGAAAGTGTTGTTATTGACCTGTTGCAGCTGGGTTGTCGATGTGGCCAGGTCAATGCCGAAAAAGAGGGAGGCGCCGGTCAGGGTGATATGGGAGAAGTTATTGTCGCTGATGGAAATGGTCCCCCCGGTTGGGTTCCCGCGGTTGAACAGGCAGTAGAAATCACCCGCCACGGTTTTGGTAATGGCCCCGGTAGTCTGGTTTCCCGATATTGTCATATCGTTTGTGTTTGAATTGATATAGAGGATGTAGGAATCGGCGCTGGAGGCAAAGGCTCCAAATCCGAAGGTGTTGTTGCTGATGGTCATTGAATTACATGGCTGTGCGTTTGAAATTGAAAGGACGGCCGATGCAGAGCCCTGGCTGAGAATGATGGTGTTGTTGCTGGCCACAAAATCACCTACATCGTAGGTGGTACTGATGTAAATGCCGTACAGCAGACCGGTGGCGGCACTCCCGCCCCCTGCCGCGTTGTCGATGGTGTTGTAGCTGATTGTCGGGTTCTGGTGATTGATAAAATAAATGCCACTGGAGGTGGCGGTAGTTCCCCCGGCAAAATTTCTGATTACATTTCCGGCACCTGCCGTTCCGATAACGAGATTCTGATCATACAGGGTATAGGGTGAGCCTGCATCGTACCCCCGTGCGTAGATGCCTGACATCACGTTGCTGATGGTGTCGCCGGTGATGGTCACATATTCATTTATTCCTCCGGTTGAAGTAACCGTCACCCCTGTATTCGATGATGCCGATGAGCCCGAAGTGTTGTTGGACGAACAAATGCCAACAACGTAAGCGCTTGTGCCCTTGGTCAATGTGATGGCACAATTTTTAATGGTGACATACTTGCAGCCATCAGTGGCGCTTGCTTTCCTGAGATAATACCCGTATTCAATACCCTGGCTGTTGGCAGCCACGCTGATCCGGTCGAAGGTGATGTAGTCAGACCCCTGGATAATAATCACGGCATCTCCCTGGGCCCCGATGGCGGAAGTGGAAACACTCCCGGCATCAGTGCGGGTTATTTTAGGGCTGTTCCCGGTCCCGTTTTTCCGGAATACAATGGGATTGGCGGATGTCCCGGTAGCTGTGACCAGGATAGGGGTGGTGATGGATTCGGTGTAACCGGCAGCCACGTTAAAGGTGACACCGCCGGTGCCGATGCCGGCCGAGTTTAAGGCTGTTACCGCTGCTGAAATGGTTGCATAATCGCCGGGGATCGTCTTGATGCCCGTTAATTGCCCGATCGATGCCTGGGTAAGGATGAGAGCAAGGATAAGTAAGGAGATCTTTTTCATATGGAGGTTGGTTTGATGGTTCATGGTGTTGCAGGTGGATGATTTCTGCTGTTTTTCTATGGGGATTGGAAAATTTTAGTTAGGGTTAATGTATAAAAACCGGCAATGCGATCATACGACCAAACCTGATAGTAAAGTAAGTTTCCATGTTGAAAATTTTCTTATTAATGTTTAATTATTAACAATCAGACAAAGTAATCTTAAAAATCTTGTTTTACATGTCCAAAATGTACATTTTGACCGTCCAAAACGTACAAATTTTATTTTTTAGGCTATTTTGACCTATACGGCTCCATCTACTCCCGGTAACAATTTCCATTTTTGCGGGATTGCCGCATCAATAAGGATGAAGACCGGGTCGCGAAGTTTTATTCAATCATGCGCGATGCCAGGGCTAAGTATGCCGGGATGTGGACAGAGGTTTTAAATGACGGCGGATGACCAGGATATTTTTAACGCCCTCCTCCTTCCCGGTCATTTTCGGGAAGGAAGAGGGCGTTAACCACGATAAAAAAGGATCCCCGGGATTGTTCTACCTTACGATCACCATTTTCCCGGTTTGAAGCATGACATCATCGGTTGTTGCCAGTTTAACCGTATAGAGGTACACCCCGGCAGCGAGTCCGTTGTTTCTGAAGATCATCGTATGGATACCTGCATAATCATCGGGGTCAGCCAGGGTGGCCACTTCGACTCCCAGCAGGGTGTGAATAGTCACTGTTAGGGTTCCTTCCATAGGGGTGGTATACCTGAAAGTGGTTTGGCCGGTGAAGGGGTTGGGGAAGTTAGACAGGTCGAAACCATTGGAGGTGTTGAAGTTGACCACGCTGTTCTCGTTATCCTTGGTACCGGTGTTGGAAGCATCCACGTCGCCGTAGCAAAGCGCGCGGAAATCCTGGGTAACTGCAGCACCCGAAACCGTGATGACAATATCGGAATACCCGGCCGAGTTGGCATATTTGATCGAGCCTCCCGACGGGTACCCGTTGGCAGCCGATATATCCTCCAACCTGGTAAACACCCAGTCGCCCGTGGCGAATGAATACCCGGTGGGAGTCAGCCGCCGGTTGTTTATCAGGTCGCGGTCGTTCACATCCACATATGCCGCAGAGTTGTTTGCATACACATCGGCCGCCATACGCTTTATCCCGATCAGCGGTACCGCTCCGACCGGCTTGTAATGATTCTGGATCAGCACGATATCTGCCGATGTAACCCCTCCCCAGGGTTTGGAAGAGGATAGGCACACCGTGTAGGACCCGCTGGCAACACCGTTGAACTGGTAATTGCCGTTGCCGGTTGGCGGGGTGGTTGTTGTATAAACGACTGTGCCAGCCTGTTTGAGTGATAATGTTACCCCATGCATCTGGCTATTGACGGTGTTAAAAGCATAGGCAACATTCCCCGAAACGGTGTACCCCGAAGTGATCAGGGTAACTACTGCCTCGTCGGGTGAGCTGATACACCCGTTCGCATCGGTCACCATCACACTGTAGGTACCGGCTGCACCGACTGTCAGAGTTGGGGTAGCTCCGCCGCTTACGATCGATCCTCCAGTCGTGGACCAGGCGTAAGCATATGGTGCAACGGTAAGGAATGTGACTGACGCGTTGAGGCTCACGGTGGATGCAGCAGCGATCGAAACATCCGGGCCGGCATTAACCACAGGTTTTGGACGCACGGTAACCGTTACCGATGAGGTCAGGGAGCCGTTGACCGTTACGGTGTATATGGTGGTGGAAGCCGGAGTAACAATGACTGTTGCTCCTGTCAGGTTACCCGGGGTCCACAGATAGGAGGGGGAAGGAATCCCGTTAGAGTAGGCGGTAAGGGTTGCGGACGTACCAGGGCAGATTGTCTGGTTCGGGCCGACGCTCACCCCGCTTACAATGACCGTGTGCGAGGCAGTAGCACTGCAACCGTCGGTTGTTCCGGTAACCGAATAGGTGGTTGTGGCGGTGGGTGACACAGTCAGCGGGTTTGATGTCGTACCGTTATTCCAAACGAACGACGCGGCACCGGAGGCGGTCAGGTTCTCTGAGGCGCCAGGAGCAATGGTGCTCGAAGCGGGTGTAGAGCCGTAGGCCGACCCGTTGATCACCACCACGGGCAAGGAGGTCACGTTAACGATTATGGTGGCGAACCCGCCTGCACAACCGTTATTGCTGGTGCCTGTCACCGTGTAGGAGGTGGCAGTTACAGGGCTGACCACTTTACTCGAACCCGGGCCCTGGCCCTGGTCCCACGAGTAGCCATATCCGCCGGATGCAAAGATGGTGGTTGCCGCACCCGGGCAAACCGGGTTCAGGGTGGCGCTGGCGGTGATCTGGTTGGGGGAGACTGTCACGGTGACAGCTGCCGTTGAAACAGTACCGCAACCCAAAGTCGAGGTTTGCACCTGTCGGTAATACCTGGTTTGTGAAAGCGCCCCTGCCTGGTAGCCCGTGCCTGTTACCCCGGTAATGTCGGTAAAGTTCACATTGTCGCTGCTGCACTGCCACTGGCCTGTGTATGGGATGCTGCCTCCGTTGGGCCCGGCGGCGGTAATGAGCGCCGGAAGGCCATTCGTGCATACATTCTGGTTAGGGCTGACTGAACCCGCAACCAGTTGTGAGAGGACCGCCACCTGCCACACCCCGGATGAGATGACCCAGTCGGAGTTGATGCCGGCATCCTTTGCCAGCCGGCGGTACCATGTGGTCACTGTCAATCCCGAAGGCGGATCGTAGGAGGTTGCGTTGTTCACGATATCGGCTGGCGAACTGAACCCCGCGTTGGCGCTGCTTTGCCACTTATAGGTGATGGGCGCAGTGCCGCCGGAGGCGTTGACTGCGTTGCCGATCACACCGGGGTTGCCGTTCATGCACACGGTTTCACCGGTGGTGAGGATGGCTCCCGGCGACAAATTGCTGATCACCGTCACCTGCCAGGTTCCGGTTGAAGCCGTCCAGCCGGCACAGGTGCCATCTTTGGCCATTCGCCGGTACCAGGTGGATGCAGTAAGACCTGGCGGAGGATCATAGGAGGATGCATTGTTTACGATGTCGGTCGGCGAACTGAATCCATCATCTGCACTGCTTTGCCACTTATAGCTGATCGTTCCGTCGCCGCCGCCCGCCGCGGAGCTGTTCCCGATGATTCCGGGGTTGCCGTTGTAACTGATGGTTTCACCTGTGGTGGCAGTGGCCCCGGCTGCGAAATTGCCATACACCGTGACGGTAATGGTATTGCCGGTCACCTGCCCGCAGGAAGGCGTTCCGGCGTCGGTGAACTGGAGCCGGTACTGGGTGGTGGATGCCAGGGCACCCGGGGTGTAACTCAGGGTCGTTGCACCGGTTATGGCACTCCAGCTTCCGTTGTTTATCTGCCACAGGTAAGTATAGGGTCCCGATCCGCCAGTTGCATCGCTGGAGGTTAACACCGAAGGAACCGTGTTGTAGCAGATGGTTTGGGTTCCTGCAGCCGTTCCCGCGGTCAGGGCTGATTGCATGGCAATGACGGCATTCCCTGACATCCAGCTGGAATTTCCTGACAAGGTGGCCTGGATGGTGTAAGTCCCGGCCGGCAAAGAGGTCCACGATAAAGCAGAACCGGTGCCGTCAACGGGTGAACCGTAGGCAACGGCATCCTGGAACAGCTGGTAGGAGGCGCCTGTTTGCGAACCGCTGAGCCCGACGGACATTCCCGTTCCCCCGGCACAATAGGTTCCCCCACCCGTTACATTGAAAACAAGGGTCGATTGCGCGATGCCGCCGAACTCATCCGCCCCGATATCGGGGGCGGAAGCGGTAAAACCTGCATTCTGCGGGTAGCCTGCATTCGGGTACCTGGCATCCCCGTCAAAATCGGTGGTGATGGCAACCGGTGTTGAAACAACGGTCCCGCCGCTTTCACACTTCGTGGGTACGTTCGTTTTCAGGTGCAGATCGTAGGGTGTGGTGGCAACATTGACAAATGGCGGTAACTCCGTAACAGATGCTGCATCTCTCGTTGGCCCAACCCGGCTTTGGAAGTCCGCCAGGGTTTGATCGCTGTTGGTGCCATCGGAGTAAATGAGGTTATTTGCCGAAGGGGTTCCGGCATAAAAAAGGTTGTTGTTCGAAGTGGATGCATAGTTGGTCAGATCTGTGGTACCCAGCCGAAAAGCCACGGATTTTCCTGTTCCCGTCGGGGTTGCCAGGTTTATCAGGATGTTGTTTCTCAGATCGCACGGGGCTGATGCCCAAATGGCAGCCGACCCGAAGCCGCTCCCGGAACTGGTTCCGCTAAGGTAGACGGTGTTGAAAAAAACACTGTTTGTCGTTCCGGCTGTAATATAGATTCCCCGTACATTTAAATAGGTTGATACAGGGTTTCTGAGGTCGCTGATAAAGTTGTTGTCTAAATAATGCGTGGTTCCGTGATTTATAGTAATCCCGTATATATTGCAGGTGGCAATGCTGCTGGCAAGATTGTAAATGGCATTGTGTGAAATGGTAGTGACTGTGCCATAGTAAGTAGTAATACCGATAATTTGCCCCGCACCGGAACTACTCAACCCGCTAATGATATTGTTTGCCGCTGTAATGGACACGGGTGCCACGCCATTTCCCAGAGAAATACCGAGAAGCGCACTAGAGTTGGTAAAATTCGATATGCTGTTGCCACTCACGGTTGAACCGGCTGCTCCGCCTCCCTGTGATATTCCTGCAATACCGGCTGTCCCGCCTGAAATATTCTTAACCGTGTTGTTGTTGATCAGTTCAAGCTGTAAATTGGTGGCAAGATGATAAATCCCGGAAAAGGCAGATGCCCCCGTCAGGCTAATGTTTGAAAAAGTATTGTTGCTGATGCTGGCTGTTCCGCCATTTGAAAGTGCGTTGTTGAAATAGCCATAAAAATTGCCGGCCCCGGTTTTATTGATCGTTCCTGTTGTCTGGTTTCCGGTTACCGTGACGTTGTTTGTGGCCGCGTTCAGGTTTATGCAATACGATTCTGCAGTTGAGCCAAAGGTCCCGTAACTGAAGGTATTGTTGCTGACGGTGGCAGAAGTACCGGGTTGCCTGTTCACAATAGCGGATGCCTCACTGGGGCTGAATTGGCCCAGTGTGATGGCATTGTTGTTTGCAACGAAATCGCCTCCGGCTGAGGAGGTGCTTATGTAAATACCAAAAACAGGGCCAATGGCATCCCCGTTACCAGAGCCGGGCATGATATCGCCGCCCCCGGCGGCATTGTTGATGGTATTGTAGCTTATGGCAGGACTGGTATGATAGATCGCGTAAACGCCATAGGCGGAATCGGAAGCGTTGCCTGCAAAATTTTGTATCACATTGCCGGCACCGGAAGCGCCAACCACGAAGTTCTGATCGTAGTAATCATATGGTGAAGAGGTGTGATGATACCCGATTAACAGGATGCCTGAAAAAACATTGCTTATCGTATTGCCCGTCAGGGTTATGTTTTCATGCCGGCCTCCCGTGGATGTAAGGGTGATGCCCGCTCTTGACGATACAAGGGATGCCGCATCATTGTTGGAAACATAAATGCCGGCAACATCCGGGTTGGTTCCCCTGGTCATGGTGATGGTACTGTTGGTAATGGTCACGTTTTTACAGCCATCGGTGGAGCTTGCTTTCCGGAGATAATAACCGTATTCAATTCTCATGTCGGTGGCGGCAACATCGATCCCGTTGAAGGTGACATAATCAGAACCCTGGATGATGATCACGCCATCGCCCTGGCCCCCGGGAACCATCGTGTAGTAGCTGCCGGCATCGGTGCGTGTGACTTTAGGATTTGCCCCGCCACCGCTTTTCTGGAACTCGATGGGATTGGATAAGGTGCCTGTGGCCGTCAGCAGAATCGGGGTGGTGATTGTTTCGGTATACCCGGCAGCCACGTTGAAGGTGACGCCTCCGGGACCTGGTCCGCAATTGTTCAGCATCGCTACTGCACTGGCAAGTGTTGCAAAATCACCGGGGATCGTTTTAATCCCGGTCATATTGCCGTAAACCGTGATGGTTGTTGTGGTGGAATTGACAGATCCGCACGAACCGCTCGTTACAGCACAGTAATAGCCCGTGGTTGCCGTGAGATTCCCCGGTGCATAGGCAGCATCCGTTGCACCGCTGATAATCCCATCGGTTGTGTACCACTGGAAGGTGTAGGAGCCTGTGCCGCCGCTGCCGGATGCAGTCATTGTTCCGGGTGCGGTGTTGTAGCATATTGGCGAAGTACCGCCGCTGATACCGGCTGTTAAATTGCCATAAACGGTGATTGTAACCGTATTGCCGGCCACCTGCCCGCAGGAAGGCGTACCGGTGTCGGTGAACTGCAGCAGGTACTGGGTGGTGGCTGTCAGGGCACCCGGGGTGTAACTCAGGGTAGTCGCCCCGGATATATCACTCCAGCTGCCGTTGTTTACCTGCCACTGATACGTATAAGGTCCCGATCCGCCGGTAGCATCGGCGGAGGTTAATGCCGAAGGAGCCGTATTGAAGCAGACGGACTGGGTTCCAGTGGCAGTTCCCGCCGTAAAAGCCGGCAGCATGGTGATCACCGCGTTGCCGGTCATCCAGGCCTGGGTCAGGTACGTTGCCTTGATGGTGTAGGTTCCTGCCGGCAGCGAGGTCCACGATAAGGCAGAACCGGTGCCGCTAACGGAAGAACCGTATGCAACGGCATCCTTGTACAGTTGGTATGAAGCGCCTGCTTGCGAACCGCTGAGCCCGGCGGTCATTCCTGTCCCGCCGGCACAATAAGTGCCACCGCCGGTTACATTGAAAACCATGGCTGCACCGGAGAGTCCGCCAAACTCATCAGCGCCGATATCGGGGGCCGTAGCTGAAAAACCGGCATTCTGCGGGTAGCCTGCATTCGGGTACCTGGCATCCCCGTCCTTGTCGGTTGTGATCGCAACCGGTGTTGAAACAACCTTCCCCCCGCTTTCGCATCGGGTTGCAACGTTCGTCTTTAAATGCAGATCGTAAGGCTTGGTCGCAACATTCACAAATGGCGGCAGCTCTGTGACAGAGGCGGCATCCCTCGTTGGTCCTGCAAGGTTTTGGAATGCCGCCAGGGTTTGATAGCTGTTGGAACCATCGTAATAGATGAGGTGGGCCGATGACGGCGTCCCGGCATAAAACAGGTTGTTGTTCGAGGTGGCCGCGTAATTGGTCAGGTCTGTAACAGTCCGCTTAAAAGCCACGGCTTTTCCGGTTCCTGTCGGGGTTGTCATGTTGACTAGGATGTTGTTTCTCAGATCACACGGGCCCCAGGTATATATTGCAGCCGATCCGAAGCCACTCCCGGAACTGGTTCCATCAAGATAAATGGTGTTGAAAAAAACATTATTTGTCGTTCCACCAATAAAATATATCCCAGATACCCCCACCATTGTTGATGCAGGTGCTCGGAGGTCGGAGATGAAGTTGTTCGCAATGGTATTCGTAGTTCCGGCAGGTATATAAATGCCCATTACCTGGCTGCTGGCATTGCTGCCGGCAAGATTGTAAATGGCATTGTTCGAAAAAGTCATGGCCGTGCCGTTTTGACAGTAAATGCCGGTTAACGGGTTCGAACCAGTGTTGCTTAACCCGCTGATGATATTATTCGACACTGTCAGGGCCACTGGCGCGGTAACTCCCACATAAATACCGCTATTATACTGGCCGCTGCTGAAATTTGAAATGCTGTTGCCATTCACGGTGGAACCGGCTGCTCCGCCTCCCTGCATTATTCCGTAAACAGACCCTGTCCCTGCTGAAATATTCGAAACCGTGTTGTTGTTGATCAGTTCTGTTTGGGAAGTGCTTGCATTATGATAAAAACCATAAAAATTAGACGATCCCGTTAGGGTAATGTTCGAAAAAGTATTGTTGCTGAGGTTGGCAGTTCCGCTAGTGGAAGGTGTAAAAAAGAAATAGCAGTAAAAATCTCCCGCACCGGTTTTATTGATTGTTCCGGTCGTCTGATTTCCGGTTACCGTGATGTTATTCGTGCTACCACCGAGAGCGATTAAGTAAGATGATGACGTTGAGGCAAAGGCTCCATAACCAAAGGTATTGTTATTGATGGTGACCGAAGTACAGGTTTGAAAGTTTACTATACAGGATGCTTGATATGTGCTTGATTGGCCCAGGGTGATGGCATTGTTGTTTGCAACAAAATCACCACCGGCAGAGGAGGTGCTCATGTAAATGCCATAAAGAGTGTAGGTTGCATTGCTCCCTCCCCCGGCGGTATTGTTGATCGTGTTATAGCTGACATTCGGATTCGTGTGATATATCAGGTATACGCCATAAGAATTGCTGGCCACACCCCCTCCAAAGTTTTGAATGGTGTTTCCGGCTCCTGAGGCGCCTATTACGAAATTCTGATCATAATAATTATAGGGAGATGATGTGTGATTATAACCGATTAACAGGATGCCCGTTGCAACATTGCTGATCGTGTTGCCGGTCAGGGTTACGTTTTCATGACGGCCTCCTGTTGAGGTCAGGGTGATGCCCGCACTTGACCCGGTCGCTGAACCTGCATCATTGTTTGAGGCATAAATGCCGGCAACATAGGCGCTGGATCCCTTGGTCATGGTGACGGCACAATTTGTGATCATGACATTTTTGCAGCCATCGGCCGGGCCGGCCTTGAGCAGGTAATAACCGTATTCGATCCCCTGGTCGCTGGCGGCAACATCGATCCCGTTGAAGGTGACATAATCAGACCCCTGGATGATGATCACGGCATCACCCTGGCCTCCGAAAGCGGAGGTGGCGTAGCTGCCGGCATCGGTGCGCGTTACAACCGGGTTGGCCCCGCTCCCGCTTTTCTGGAATACAATGGGATTGACGGCGGTACCGGTCGCCATTAATGGGATCACCGCTGTGATATTTTCAGTATATCCTGCAGCCACATTAAAGGTGACGCCTCCGCTCCCCACGCCCCTGGTATTCAAGGCGTAAACCGCTGCAGCAATGGTGGGATAGCCTTCCGGAATGGTTATAACTCCCGCAAGCGGTGCATATCCTGATCCTCCAAACTCATCCGCCCCGATGTCGGGTGCAGAAGCTGTAAAACCCACATTCTGCGGATAGCCAGTGTTCGGGTACCTTGCATCCCCGTCGAGGTCGGTGGTGATGGCAACCGGGGTTGAAACAACCTTTCCGCCGCTTTCACATTGGGTTGGTATGTTCGTTTGTAAATGCAGATCGTAAGGCCTGGTCGCCACATTTACAAAAGGTGGCAGTTCGGTTACTGAGGCGGCATCCCTGAAAGGCCCTACACGGCTCTGGTATGAGGCCAGGGTTTGATCGCTGTTGGTGCCGTCGTAATAGATAAGGTTCACCGATGATGGCGTTCCGGCATAAAAAAGGTTGTTGTTGGAGGTGGGCGCGTAATTGGCCAGGCTTGCTACAGGCCGCTGAAAAGCCACCGCTTTTCCTGTTCCCGTTGGGGTTGTAAGGTTGATGAGGATGTTGTTTCTCAGATCAACCACCTGGATTGAACTGGCCCAGATTGCAGCCGATCCGAAGTTACTTCCCGAACTGGTTCCGTCAAGATAGACAGTGTTGAAAAAAACATTATTTGTTGTTCCATATTGAAGAACTATCCCTAAAGCCCCCAATGATGATGTTGAAAAAGGCGTTCTGAGGTCGCTTATAAAGTTGTTGTAAAGGTAATTAGTAGTTCCACCATTTATGAAAATGCCGTAAACCACGCTGTTGGCATTGCTTCCGGAAAGATCGAAAATGGTATTGTGTGAAATAGTGGTGGTTGTGCCAAGTAAAATATTAATACCTGAAACAGTTCCCGAACCCGCCGAATTTAACCCGCTGATGATATTGTTTGACACCGTCATGGATACTGGCCCAGTGCTGCTTCCGATAAGAATACCTTGAATACCATTGCTGTTACTGATATTCGAAATGCTGTTTCCGCTCACAGTAGAACCGGCTGCGCCGCCTCCCTGCTGTATTCCGCCAATCAAGCCTATCCCTGTTGAAATATTCGCAACTGTGTTGTTGTTGATCTGTTCAATTTGGGGAGTCTTGCCAGAATGATAAATACCATTAAAATTGGATGACCCCGCCAGGGTAATGTTTGAAAAAGTATTGTTGCTGATGTTGGCAGTCCCGCCAGTGGGAGATCCGGCAAAGTAATAGCCGTAAAAATCTCCCACACCGGTTTTATTGATCGTTCCGGTGGTATGGTTTCCGGTAACCGTGATGTTATTCGTGTTCCCGCCAACCTTTATGCAATACGAGGTTGTAGTTGCGGTAAAGGTCCCATAAACGAAGGTGTTGTTGTTGATGGTGACCGAAGTACAGGTAGGACCGGTTACGATACAGGATGCTGTATTTGGGCCTGACAGGCCCAGGGTAATGACATTGTTGTTTGCAACAAAATCACCCCCGGCATTGGAGTTATTCACTAAAATACCATAAAGATTGTAGGTTGAATTGCTCCCTCCGCCGGCGGTATTGTTGATCGTGTTGTAACTGATAGTCGGACTGGTAATGCATTGCAGGAAAATGCCTAAGGAAGTACTGGTGTTGTTCACGCCAAAGTTTTGAATCGTGTTCCCGGCTCCTGACGCGCCTATTACGAAGTTCTGATCATAAAAAGTATAGGGAGAAGAATGATTATACCCGATTAACACGATACCCGCGGTAACATTGCTGATCGTGTTGCCGGTCAGGGTCACGTTCTCGTGCCGGCCTCCTGTTGATGTGAGGGTAATCCCGTCACTTGTCGATACCGCTGATGTTGCATCATTGTTTGAGGAATAAATTCCTGCTACATAAGCACTGGTACCCTTGGTCATGGTGATGGCACAGTTGGTGATCGTGACATTTTTACAGCCATCGGCCGGGCCGGCCTTGAGCAGGTAATAACCGTATTCGATCCCCTGGTCGCTGGCGGCAACATCGATCCCGTTGAAGGTGACATTATCTGACCCCTGGATGATGATCACGGCATCACCCTGGCCTCCCAGCAGGGTGGTGGCAATGCTGCCGGCATCGGTACGCGTAACAATGGGGTTGGCCCCGTTGCCGCTCTTCTGGAAGACAACAGGATTGGCAGCGGTACCGGTAGCCATTAACGGAATTGCGTTGGTGATGTTTTCAGTATAACCGGCAGCCACGTTAAAGGTGACGCCCCCGCTCCCCACGCCCCTGGTATTCAAGGCGTAAACCGCTGCAGCAATGGTGGGATAGCCTCCCGGAATGGTTATAACTCCTGCAAGCGGTGCGTAACCTGTTCCTCCAAACTCATCCGCCCCGATATCGGGGGCAGTAGCTGAAAAACCGCCATTCTGCGGGTAGCCCGTGTTTGGGTACCGGGCATCCACGTCAAAATCGGTGATGATGGCAACCGGGGTTGAAACAACCTTTCCGCCGCTTTCACATTGGGTTGGTACGTTTGGCTGCAGGTGTAAATCATACGGGGTGGTGGAAACATTGACAAATGGCGGTAGCTCCGTTACAGAGGCGGCATCCCTGAACGGTCCAACCCTGGCCTTGTATGAGGCCAGGGTTGGATCACTGTTGGTGCCGTCGTAAAAGATGAGGTTCGCTGATGTTGGAGTGCCGGCATAAAAAAGATTGTTGTTCGAGGTGGCTGCATAGTTGGTCAGGTCTGTGGCAGCCCGCTGAAAAGCCACGGCTTTTCCGGTTCCTGTCGGGGTTGACATGTTTACGAAGATGTTGTTTCTCAGATCACATTGGGCCGCTGCACTGATCGCAGCCGATCCGAAGTTACTTCCTGAACTGGTTCCGCCAAGGTAGATAGTGTTAAAATAAACCCTGTTTGACGTTCCGGCTTGAAGATTTATTCCCGTTACACCCAATGATGTTGAGGCAGGCGTTCTGAGGTCGCTGATAAAATTGTTGTATAAATAATTCGCAGTTCCACCATTTATGCAAATACCGTTAACCACGCCGGCGAAATGGCTGCCGGTAAGATCGTAAATGGTATTGTATGAAAGGGTGGTGGCTGTGCCAAGACTACTATACAAACCGTAAACTGTTCCCGATCCCGACATACTGAACCCGCTGATGATATTGGTTGCCGCAGTTATGGCTGTCGGCCCGGCGCCGGACCCCAGACAGATACCGTAAATACTCTGGCTGTTGCTGAAATTCGAAATTCTGTTGCCGCTCACGGTAGAACCGGATCCTCCGCCTCCTTGCTGGATTCCGTATATAACACCTGTCCCCCCTGAAATATTCGCGATCGTGTTGTTGTTGATCACTTCAGTTTGGGTAGTGGTGCTGGCAAAATGATAAATACCAACAAAAGTAGAAGTCCCCGTTAAGGAAATATTGGAAAAATTATTGTTGCTGATGTTGGCGGTACCACCGCTGGGAGAGCTGTAAGACCAATATCCGTAAAAATCTCCAACCCCGGTTTTATTGATCGTTCCGGTTGTCTGGTTTCCCGTTACTGTGATATTGTTGGTATTCCCACCGAGATATACGCAATACGAGGTTGTAGTTGAGTTAAAGTTCCCATAACTGAAGGTATTGTTGTTGATGGTGACCGACGTGTTGAGTTGATTGTTAAAAATAAATGTTGCATCGGCTCCGTAGGACTCGCCTAAGGTGATGGCATTGTTATTGGCAACAAAATCACCGCCGGAAAAGGAAGAACCAATGAATATGCCATAAATAGAACCGTGTGCATTGTACCCTCCGCCGGAGGTATTACTGATGTTATTATAGCAGATGGAGGGACTGTGATGATAAAGCAGGTAAATACCAGCAGAACTACGTGTAGTGTTTCCTGCAAAATTTTGGATCACATTTCCTGCTCCTGAAGCGCCCACCACGAAATTCTGGTCATAAAAATTATAGGGGGAGGAGGGGTGATCATACCCGATTAACAGGATGCCCGTGAAAACATCGCTGATGGTGTTGCCGGTCAGGGTCACGTTTTCATGGCGGCCTCCTGAGGAAGTGATGGTGATGCCGGCACTTGACGACACTGTTGAATTTACATCATTGTTTGAGGCATAAATGCCGACTACATAAGGGCTGTTCCCTTTGGTCATGGTGATGTTGCAATTGGTAATGGTTACATTTTTGCAACCATCAGTTGGACTCGCTTTGCACAGGTAATACCCGTATTCGATTCCGTCGAAAACGGTGGTAACATCGATCCCGTTGAAGGTAACATAATCAGATCCCTGGATGATGATCAAGGCATCTCCCTGGCCTCCCAGGATGGAGGTGGCGTTGCTGCCGGGATTGGTACGCGTAACAACGGGGTTGGCCCCGTTTCCGCTTTTCTGGAATACAATGGGGTTGGCAGCGGTACCGGTAGCCATTAACGTAATTGCGTTGGAGATGTATTCAGCATAACCGGCAGCCACGTTAAAGGTGACACCCCCGCTTCCCACGCCCCTGGTGTTCAGGGCGTATACGGCAGCGGCAATGGTGGAGTAAGTTCCCGGAATGGTCATAACTCCCGAAAGCGGTGCATATCCCGTTCCTCCAAACTCATCAGCCCCGATATCGGGGGCGGAAGCTGTAAAGCCGCCATTCTGCGGGTAGCCCGCGTTCGGGTACCTGGCATCCCCGTCGCGGTCGGTGGTGATGGCAACCGGGGTTGAAACAATCTTTCCCCCGCTTTCACACTGGGTTGGCACGTTCGTTTGTAAATGCAGGTTGTAGGGTTTTGTAGCAACATTCACAAATGGCGGCAGCTCCGTTACAGAGGCGGCCTCCCTGAATGGCCCCACCATGGCCTGGAATGCCGCCAGTGTCTGGATATTGCTGTTGCCGTCGTAATAGATAAGGTTGCTGGCTGAAGGGGTTCCGGCATAAAACAGGTTGTTGTTCGAATTGCCCGAGTAGTTGGTCAGGTCTGTAGCAGACCGTCGGAAAGCCACGGCTTTTCCGGTTCCCGTCGGGATCGTAAGGTTGACGAGGATGTTGTTTCTCAGATCAACCGGGACTGTTGCCATGATTGCAGCCGACCCGAAGCCACTTCCGGAACTGGTTCCGCTAAGATAAACGGTGTTGAAAAAAACATTGTTCGTTGTCGATGAATATTGAAGACATATCCCTGTTACCCCCAACGTTGTTGATACCGGCGTTCTGAGGTCGCTGATAAAGTTATTGTCCACATAATTCGTTGTTCCACCGGATACATTAATGCCGTTAACCGCGCCGCCGGCAAAAGTGCAGGCAAGATCGTAAATGGTATTGTGTGATATGGTATTGGCAGTGCCATTGTTACAATCAATCCCGTACACAATGCCCAAACCAGCCGAACTTAACCCGCTGACGATATTATTTGCTGCGGTTATGGCCACCGAAGCACTACCTGCTCCCAGCCAGATGCCGTATAGATCTATGCCGTTGCTTAAATTCGTAATAGTGTTGCCACTCACGATAGACCCTGCAGCGCCGCCCGCCTGCAGTATCCCGCAACAATAGGCCGACCCTGTTGAAACATTCGTCACCGTGTTGTTATTGATCAATTCGGTTTGGGAAGTTGTGGCACTATGATAAATACCATAAAAATAGGAATCCCCTGTTAAGGAGATATTGGAAAAAGTATTGTTGCTGATATTTGCGGTGCCACCGGTGGGTGATCCGGTGTAGTAATACCCGTAAAAATATCCAACTCCGGTTTTATTGATCGATCCGGATGTCGTGTTCCCGGTTACCGTAATGCTATTCGTGTTCCCGCCGAGTTTTATGCAATATGATGCTACAGTTGAGGCAAAGGTTCCATAACTGAAAATATTGTTGTTGATGGTGACCGACGTGCTGGTTTGACCGTTAGAAATAGCTGTTGCCGGGTATATGCCTGACTCGCCCAGGGTGATGGTATTGTTATTGGCCACAAAATCACCCCCGGAACCGGAGGTGTTCATGAATATCCCATAAATCTGGCCTGTAGCATCAGCGCCGCCCCCTGCGGTATTGCTGATGTTATTGTAGCTGATGGATGGACTGGTATGGTATAGCAGGTAAACTCCATAAGACATGTTTGTGCTGTTTCCTGCAAAGTTTTGGATCACATTTCCTGCTCCTGAAGCCCCTATCACAAAATTCTGGTCATAAAAATTATAGGGAGAAGAGGTGTGATTATACCCGATTAACAGGATGCCTGTAAAAACGTTGCTGATCGTGTTGCCGGTCAGGGTCACGTTTTCATGACGGCCTCCTGTTGAAGTGACAGTGATGCCCGCACTTGACGAAACCAAAGAACTTCCATCATTGTTGGAGGCATAAATTCCGGCTACATAAGCACTCGTACCCTTGGTCATGGTGATGGCACAGTTTGTAATTGTAACATTTTTGCAGCCATCGGTCGGACCTGCCTTAAGCAGATAATAACCGTATTCGATTCCCTCGTCGCCGGCTGCTGCATCAATACCGTTGAAGGTAATGTAATCGGATCCCTGGATGATGATCACGGCATCACCCTGGCCGCCGAGAACGGAGGTGGTGTTGCCGCCGGCATCGGTACGCGTAATGGCCGGATTAGCCCCGCTCCCGCTTTTCTTGAAGACAATGGGATTTGCAGCAGTACCGGTTGCTGTGACCAGGATGGGGGTGGTGACGGATTCGGTATACCCGGCGGCCACGTTAAAGGTGACCCCCCCGGCACCCACACCGGAGGAGTTTAAGTCAGTCACCGCTGCCGAAATGGTTGCATAATCGCCGGGGATCGTTTTAACGCCCGTTAATTGCCCGAATGATACCTGGAACAGGATGAGGGATAGCGTGAGGAAGGTGATTTTTTTCATAGGAATGGGGTTTGTTTTCGTAAAAACAGAGGGCGATTTTTGCCGCCCTTTTTCCGGGGAAAGGAAATGTAAAATATTTAGCAATTGATAAGGTGATTATTTTATGCCTGGAATTTGAAAATCATTCCTAAAATAAAAACATCCTATTTCATAAGCAAGAGAAAAGTTGTCCGAAGTTTAAAAATACTGAATTTCGGAATTTTTTTAAAGCATTGAAATACAAAAATATAAAACATGATATTTCCTAATCGGGAGATGATTGCATTTTTTCGGCAGAAAACCTGCAGCAGTTTTTGATGACTCCTGTGAATTTGGTAACAGATCGATATGTAAAAATACGTTACATCTTCGGTATGCCAGCATGCATGTTTACCCGTTCAGGGTACAGAATTCGCAGGTAGTTTTCATCAAAAAACCCCTGTTATTCCCGACCTTAATCGGGTTTTTCAGGAAATACGGGAGTGAGATCAGGATAAAATTGCGGTTTTTTCAAACGTGGCGGGGCTTTTTCCGGTAACCTTTCGAAAGGCGCAGTAAAAGGTTGACTTGGAGTTAAAACCGGACCTTTCGGAAAGATGTTCAATGCTGATCGTACAGCTATTGTCGCTTTGCAGCAGCCGGCAAGCCTCCTTCACGCGGAATTCATTGATGAAATCATTGAACTTTAACCCATATTGCTGGTGTATGACCTGCGAAAGATAGGTCTGGTTGGTGTTCAGTATTTTAGCCAGGTGGGCCAGGGTGATGCTCTTATTGAGATAAGGTTTCTGATGGATCATCAGTGCTTCAAGGTCGGCTGTCAGCCGCACGAAGGTTTCATGGCCGGCCAGATGGGGCATGTCATCCGAACGATCCTCGATGTCAATGTCAGACGGGAGGTCCGCTGCATGGGAATAGGCCGGAAGGTTTGATTTTCTTTTCCGCAGGGCAAAAAGATGGATGGAAGGAATAACCAGGAAAAAGAAGAGAAAAAAGGAGATGAGGATGATGTTTTGCTGCCTTACCGATTTGCCGTTGTTTACCCGCAAATCGTCCAGGTTATGAAATGCCTGTTCTGTGGCAACAGAAGATAACAGCATTACACTTTCGGCAAGTTCACCCGATGCCTTCATCCGGTAGATGCTGTCGGCCAATTGCAGCGACAGGTGGTTGTATTTGTCATGCAGGGCCTGCATCTTGTTCCTGGAGAAGTACGCGCTGAGCGAATCGGAAAAACTTTTTGCCAGCATGGGGTCCCGCAACTTCCATGCCTGGCTCATGGCCGAGTCGGCATAGGCACCGGCATGCTTCTTGTGTTCCTCACGTCCGCAAATAACACGCTGTAAAAACAGGTCGGCCTTCAGGGAGATTGACCGGGCAGTGCCGGCTCCGGTTAAAGCCTTTTCAAAGCGGGCAAGACTGCTGTCGGGCTGGTTCCGGCAGGCAAAATAACCGGACAGCACCTCGTTTGCCTTTGCCGCGGTTTCATGCCACGACAGGAAAAACCTGACCTCCTGGCCCGGTGGCTGGTCCGGCCGGGATGCCCTGCTCTGGTCAAGAATGGCAAGCGATTTAAAGGCAAGGCTTGCTGCCGAATCATACCGGCCGCACTGAAGGAACAGGGCCGCCTTGTCCGCGTCATTTTGCGCCATCATAAGATGGTGCCGGTCTGAAATAACACCATCGGCACGGTTGAAATAAGTCAGTGCTGAATCATATTTTCCCTGGTCCTGGAAACAAAGGGCAATATTCTGCAAGGCCAGGGCACGGGCATGAAAATCAATATCCCGGAGGGTCGTATGAAATGAGATTTGATAAAAATTCTGTGCCTGGCGATAAAACCTTGAGCGGTAGAAGATGTTCCCGATATCGATAAAAAAATAGGGATTGGTTTCGTATTGTCCCGGGGATTCTGTAAAGATCCTGACTGCTGCCAAAAGGTTCCTGATGGCCTTCAGGTAATCAGGTTTCCGGTATTGATAGAATTCGGCCAGCCGCATGGTGGCATCCAGCTTCAGCTGCGGCTGCTTTACCGAATCAAGGAAACGGATGGTGCTGCAAAGGATGATTTCGGAGGAGTCAGGTTTGTCGGGGTAATAGTGCCATGCCAGGGTTTCAAGCGAGTCGGCCTTGCCCGAAAAATCCTGCTGCTGCCAAGCAACAGTGCCACCGGGGTGATCGCGGTGGCAGGATGTAAGGCACATGAAGATCCAGAGCCCGATACCAAGGGAAAAAGATAATTGTAATGTATTTGATAGCTTCACGACATTGATGAATATCATGGCTCTTTTTGTGAAACCATTAACAGAAAACAAAGGTATTTATTTTTTTGAATTCATCGACAGGAAGACCCTGGTTATACCTGAACCGGCAAACCCGGTTCGGTGTTTTTACGCTTGTCGGGAAGGTTGCCTGGAAACGGGTCCGTAACTTTTTTCAGCGGACCAGCAGTTTAACCACCGCGACGGGGTCGCCGTTTCCGGGTACAAAACGGAGGTAATAAACACCCCGGACGAGGTTCCGGACGGGGATAACCTCACGGTCGCTGTTTTCAACATGCTTTTGCAGCCAGGATTTGCCTAGATTATCTGAAAGCTCCAGGGTACCGGTGACCTGCTTATTGAATAATATGTTGGTATACCCCGATAAGGAGACAGGATTTGGGTATATGACCATGGAACCGTTCCCGGCATGATCATCAATGGCTGTCATGAAGACCATGGGAGTGAATTCGGAGGTGTTGCCGAACGTCCCGTAAGAATAGCCCGGTGTGGCAACCAGCCGGGTTGCCGTGCAGATAAGGGAGTCGGTGAGGTTCACCGACACGGTGTCGATCCAGGTTCCCGAGGCATTTGCCCGGGTTTGCCCGGCAAGTTCCCTGCCCTGGGCGATCCCCGAACTTCCTGATCCGGTCAGAAAAACTTCAATCGCGACCTGGCCGGGATCCCAGGTGTCGATAAACCCTGACAAAACAATTTTTCCGGTGCCCGGCAAGGCAGTGCGCCCCGTAATCACCGGGTAGTTCTGGCCGCCGTTTGGCCCCCCGGCCAGATTGCCGGGATCATTCAAGGTGATGCCTTCAGGGAAAAGATCAATTCCCATCAACGCGTTGCCGTAGATCCGGTTGCATGAGATCCGGTTATAAAGGGATTTATCAGATTCGACGGCCACACCGCTTTTACGGTTCCAGGCAATGGTGTTTGCGTCACGCACGCTTCCGCCAACCAGGTTTGACGAGGGTCCCATGGCGATGAGGATCCCGTCGAGGCCGTTTCCCAGGGGATGCTGCCCGGTGATGTCGGTCCCGATGAGGTTCCGGGTGATAATATTGTATTTCGTGAAGGTGGCCACGATGGTGATGCCGTAACCTGAATTCCCTGAAACAACATTGCTGTCGACCATGTTGCCGTATGCCGCCCCGTCGATCCAGACCCCGGTTTCGTTGGGAATGGCCAGGGTTCCGGTGATATCGGTCCCCACCAGGTTCCCGAGCAGGTAATTGGTATTTGTGCCGTTGTTATAGAAATAGGCGCCGAAAGCGGTATTCCCGGAGATCAGGTTGCCCGAGCCCGGCGTCGACCCGCCGATGATGTTGTTGTTCGACCGGTCGTCGAACAACACGCCATAGGTGTTTGGTATGGCAAACGAACCGGATTTGTCGGTGCCGACGAAATTCCCCAGGATGGTGTTTCCTGTGCATCCCGCGCCAAAGATGTCGATCCCGTAGGCCGAGTTCCCCGAAGCGATGTTGCGTTCGGCGATTGTGGTTCCGCCGATACGGTTGCCCCAGGCGTTCCCCTCTGCGGTAATGCCGTCGTAATTTGGCACGGCGGCGCTTCCGGTGCGGTCAATCCCCACGTAGTTGCCCGTGATGATGTTCCGGTTTGCATCGGCCATCCTGAGCCCCGCGTAAAGGTTGCCGCTGATGATGTTCCGGTCGGCCGGCGTTGAACCCCCAATCAGGTTGTGCCAGGCCCCGCTCAGCAATTCGATGCCGTTGTAGTTTCCTTTCCCTGAAATGCCGGTTTCATTGGAGCCGATGTAATTCCCGGCAATCACGTTGTCATGCGAACCCTGCCCGAACACCTGGATCCCGTAAAGGAAGCCGGAAACGGCAAATCCCCTGATCACCGTGCCCGAACAGTTATACAGCACGAAACCTGTCTCCGTTTGATTGTTGTTGCCGTCAAGAACAATTTCCGGGCCAAGAGGATTGGTATTGCCGGCAAAGGATGTTTGCGTGGTGGCGTCGATCGTGATATTTCCCGCCATGATGGATGGCAAAGAAGCCACGGGCCTGATCGTCCAGGTACCGCGTACCGCGTCGTAGCCCGGGTCGCTCGCGGGGATGCGGAAGCTGATCTTATGTGAAACGGAAGGTGCGGCGTTGCACGACGATATGGCGCCGCGCAGCGATCCGGGGCCGGCATCGCCGGTGGTGGTCACGGTAAAATCCTGTCCGTAAAAGGAACAGGAGAAAACCATTGACAATATGACCAGGCAGGCGTGCTTCATGGTTGACTGTTAGTTAATGATCACTTTCCTGGTTGCTGCCAGCCGTTGGCCAGCTGAAATTGCCACAACCACCATACCCGGCGTTCCATGGCTGCTTGCAACGCGGGTTGCCGGGATGCACTCATTCACTTCCGTTTCCTGCCCCGGGTAGGTTTTCGAAAAAAGTTCTTTCCCCTCCAGGCTGTAAACGCAGATACCTGAACTTTCATGGTAAAGGTTTATCCATGAATAACAAAACATTCCCGTAATATTATCAAAACAGATGGTAATTCCGGATAATTCGAGGCTGGCTAATCCCGTTACCACCGACTGGTTTTTTGAGAACTCGGAGGTATTCCCGGCCTGGTCGGTCAGGGTTGCCGTAACCACCGATCCGATCACCGCGCCGCCGGCAACGAGGGTAAATGTTCCATCGGCCGCGGGATGCGCCGAACCCAGGAACCGGGCGCCCTGCCCGAAACCGCTGCTTTCGGGTGCGGCAATGAAAACCTCCACCCGTGTGGCGGCCGGGTTGGTACAGAACACGTTTCCTTCCAGGGTGGTCAGGCCCGTTGCGCCGTCGTAAGCAGCAGAACGGATCAGCGGAATGTTGACGCACTGGTTGGGGCAGGCCTGGTTTCCGGAGGTATCGATCACGGGAGGCCCGGGAGGCAGCAGTTCAATGCCGCGCAACACGTTGTCATGGATGCTGTTAGCCGACAGGGTATTGCGGATGGAGGCCGGGTCGGTGACCAGGATGCCGTTTTGCCCATTGAAGGCAATGGTATTCCCGCGGGCTTCGGCTCCCACGAGGTTATCGGTGGATGATTGGTCGATGGCCACGCCATTTCCGCCGTTTGCCATAGGGGAATTACCCGTAATGCCGGTCCCGATGCGGTTCCGGATGAGGGTGTTGCTGTCGGCATGTTCGTAGATCATCACCCCTTCATGGGTATTTCCTGAAACCAGGTTGCTGTCGGCCAGGTTGTTCGACGAAAAAGTGGCCAGCGTGATGCCGAAGTCATTTCCCAGGGCCGTGGTGCCGGTAATATCTGTCCCGATTTTATTTCCGCGGATAATGTTGTTTTTCGTGAGATGGTCGGCTACCAGGATCCCGCTGTTGGTGTTTCCCGAGATGATATTGCCTTCGCCCGGGTTATGGCCCCCGACCAGGTTGTCCGACGATCCGGTGGCAATCACCAGTCCGATGTCGTTGGATAGTTTTCCGGAACCTGTCGTCTCCAGCCCGATGATGTTGCCCTGACAAATGTTGTTTGCCGTGCCGCGGGTCACGAAGAAGATCCCGTAATTCTGGTTGCCGGAGATCAGGTTGTTCCTGATCGTGCTGTGGTTGGATCCGCCATCCAGGCAGACACCGGTGGCGTTCGGCAATGCTTTTGTCCCATCGGCCGTGGTGCCGATATAATTCCCTATGGTTGAATTATCGTGGCAATGCCCATAATAAACCACGCCATATACTCTGTGACCCGAGATCACGTTTCGCTGCCCGGGAAGCATCCCGCCAAGGATGTTATGGGCCGCCAGGGTGTTGAATTCGATCCCGTTTCCCTGGTACAGGCTGTCGCCCGTGTGTACGGCCGCATTCCCGGTAATGTCCGTTCCCAGGTAGTTGCCGTAGATTTCGTTGCTGTCGGAAGCTTCAATATAAATACCGATCTCGGGGTTGGAAGAGATCACGTTCCGCCCGGATGCCTGGGCGCTGCCTATCCTGTTCCTGTTTGCCAGGCTTTTCAGCACGATCCCCTTGTTGTTGCAAAGCGGGAGCATACCGGTTCTGTCGGTGCCGATGAGGTTCCCTGTAATGAAGTTGTTGTCGGTTCCTTTCCCGAGGAGAACGATCCCGGTGTCGTCATTTCCCGACACCAGGTTGTCGCGGATCATATTGCCGGCGGCGTTGTTCAGCACAACCCCGTATGTGTTGGGCGCACGCGCCGTTCCGGAGGGGCCGGCGCCCACATAGCACTTTTCAACGGTATTCTGAACCGCGTAACTTCCATAGAGCAGGATGCCGTTCTGGAAGCCGGAAATGACCATCCCCCGGATGGTGTTGCCCGGGGAGCCGACGGCGAGACCATACAGTAGGTTGAGGCTCGTGGTGAGCTGGATCTCGGGCCCGTCGGGATTGGTATTTCCCGCGAACCTCGTTTGCGCGGTACCGTCGATGAACACATACCCGCCATACAGGTAAGGCAGCAGGCTTGCCAGGCCGATCTTCCACACGCTCCCGTTAAACCCCGGATCGCTGGCCGGTATGTGGAAGAGGATGGAATCGGGACCGAAAGCCAGGTTCGTCTGGTCAATGGCCCACGACAGGGACCCGTTTCCTGCAGCAAGCGTATTCGTCACATAATAGTTGGCTGCAAAAATGCTGTTCCCCGGAACCAGGGAAGAGATAAGAAAAATCATAACGATCAGGCGCCGCAGGGCAGCGCGTTTAACGGGAGGAAAGTTTTTATCGGGGTTCCTGTCCAATGGCAGCATCTGTAAGGAAAACAAATGTATAAAATTTTCCTGTCGCAGCTGGCTCAGTCATGTTTTTTCAACAGCCCTGCATCCTTGATTTCTCAACAAAACGATTGATCAGGATCCCGGTTCGGCCGGTACGATGATCCAGGCAATGATATAACCCAGTAATCCCATGAACCCTGCAAAAAATAAGGCGACGGCCGCCACCCGGATGATCACCGGGTCTAGGTTGAAATAGTTTCCCAGCCCCCCGCAAACACCCCCGATTACACGATCTCTTCTTGAACGGAATAAACGTTTTGGTTCCATAATGTTGTGTTTTCGTGATTAGATGATGATTTCCTTTCCCCGTTACAAATATATTTTATTTTTCACAATTTCGCTACCTCGTAATACCTCATCCCCCTGACCCCTTCTCCCCCGGGAGAAGGGGAGAAATGTTTTCGTGGCTAGTTATCAATTATTTTTTTATTTTTTCAATTTCCAGAAAGATTAGCGGATCCTATTTTCACCTTGTCACCTTGTCACCTTATCACCTTGTCACCTTATCACCTTGTCACCTTGTCACCTTGTCACCATTTATTCTTACTTTTACCCAAAATCTTAACCATGGAATGGATTGAAAAACTCGATGGCAACGTGATCGTGAGCGACGCAGACGGTAAGATCATATACATGAATGAACGGGCCCTGGCTGCCTATGAGAAGGACGGGGGCAGGGATCTCATCGGCAGGGACCTGCTGGAGTGCCATTCGGAAGCCTCGCGGAAAAAGATCATGGAGATTATGACCAGCGGAAAGAAGAATGTTTATACCATAGAAAAACGGGGAAAGAAGAAAATTATCTATCAGTCCCCGTGGTTTGCCGATGGCATTTTCAGGGGAATCACCGAACTCTCGCTCGAGATCCCCTTTGAAATGCCTCATTTTATAAGAGAATAGCTGTTATTTTGCCGCCTTCTTCTCGTCGGCGATCTTCTTCAGCACTTCTTCCTGCAGGAGTTTGGGCAGCGGGGTGTACTTGAAGAATTCCATGGAATAGTTGGCCCTGCCGCTTGATATATTGCGAAGCTGGGTAGCGTATCCGAACATCTCCATCAGGGGCACGAAGGCATTGACCTTCTGCGATCCTTTACGGTAGCGGCGCATGGCTTCGATCTTCCCGCGGCGGCGGTTGAGGTTGCCAACCACGTCGCCGATATATTCGTCGGGGGTGTTCACTTCCACCTTCATCATAGGCTCGAGCAGCACGGGGTCTGCTTTCATGAAGCCCTGTTTGAAGCCGATCGAGGCGCAGGTCTGGAAGGCCATGTCGGAGCTGTCGACCGGGTGGAAACTGCCGTCGAGCAGCACCACTTTGACGTCGACTACCGGGTAGCCTGCAAGTACGCCGCGTTCGAGGGTTTTAAGAATACCCTTGTTGACCGACGGGATATATTCGGCGGGGATGTTGCCGCCCTTGATCTTTTCGATGAATTCGTAACCTTTGCCTTCGTTGGGTTCCATGCGCATAAGCACGTGGGCGAATTGTCCCTTGCCCCCGGTCTGCTTCGAATGCTTGTAGTTCGATTCGACTTCGCTGGTGATGGTTTCGCGGAAAGCAACGGCAGGTTCGCCTACGATGGCGTCGACTTTGAATTCCGTTTTCAGGCGGTCGACGATGATTTCCAGGTGAAGTTCGCCCATGCCGGCAATGACCGTCTCCTCGGTTTCGTCGTCAAACCTGACGTTGAAGGAGGGATCTTCCATGGCCAGTTTGTGCAGTGCTTCTCCGAGTTTCGACTGGTCGGCGCGTTTCACCGGGTTTATCTTCAATTCGATCACACTGGGCGGAACGTGGATGGTCTCGAGCAGGAAACGGTGTTCGTCGCTGCAGAGGGTGTCGCCGGTTTTGGTGACTTTCATCCCGATGAGGGCCACGATATCGCCGGGGCCTGCTTCCGAGATCTCCTCGCGGTCTTTGGCGTGGATCCTGAAGATACGTCCAACCCGTTCATGTTTGCCCTTGGTGGAGTTGAATACCTGCATGCCGCTTTTAATGGTACCCGAAAAAATACGGGTGAATGTTTGCTGGCCCACGAACGGGTCATGGATCAGTTTAAAAGCCAGGGCTGAAAAGTTTTCTTTCGGCGAAGGGTGGCACGTATGGAGTTTTTCAGGATCGTCGAGGTCGGTACCGGTTACCGCACCCACATCGATCGGGGAGGGGAGGTAATCGACCACGGCGTCGAGCAGCATCTGGACACCCTTGTTTTTATAGGCTGCACCGCAGAATACCGGCGTGATCAGCAATTTGAGCGTTGAATCGCGCAGTGCTTTTTTCATCAGTTCGGGGGAGACTTCCTTGTCTTCCATGAACAGGTCCATGATCTCATCATTGAACTCGGCCAGTTTTTCAACAGCCCAGGAACGGGCTTCCTCGGTCTTCTGTTTGTATTCTTCCGGGATGGCGGTTTCGATCTGTTCCATCTCCTGGAAGATCCATGCCTTGCGCTCGATGATGTCGATAATTCCTGAAAAATGTTCTTCCGCGCCCATGGGAACGTGGAAAGGAACGGCATTGGCGTCGAGGTACTTGTTCATTTGGGCGACTACGGCGCCGAAATCGGCCCCGGTGCGGTCCATCTTGTTAATAAAAGCAAAACGGGGCACGCGGTAGCGGTCGGCCTGGTTCCACACAGTTTCGCTCTGGGGCTCCACGCCGCCTACGGCGCAGAAAACGGCGACCATGCCGTCGATCACGCGAAGGGAACGCTCTACCTCGATGGTAAAGTCAACGTGGCCCGGGGTGTCGATCAGGTTGATCTGGTGACCCTTCCAGGCACAGGTGATGGCAGCGGAGGCGATGGTGATTCCGCGCTCCTGTTCCTGCTTCATGAAGTCCATGGTGGCAGCTCCGTCGTGAACTTCTCCCATCTTCCGGTTGGTGCCTGAAAAGAAGAGGATCCTCTCGGTTACCGTGGTTTTTCCGGCATCGATATGTGCCGCGATTCCAATATTTCTGAGTTTGTTTAATGGCATAGTAATAACTTTTTTTTGGGGGTGCAAAGTTACATTAATTTTCTGATATACAGCGGGAAGAGCAATATTAAATAATTATTAAGTTGCGAGGTAGCGAGGTAGCGAAATATAAAAACCCCATCCTGACCGATTTTTTTGTTACTTTGTTACCTTATTACCCTGTCACCCTGTTACCTTGTCACCCTGTTACCTTGTCACCCTGTTACCCTGTCACCCTGTTACCTTGTCACCCTGTTACCTTGTCACCCTGTCACCTGAAACCCTATTCAGCACCAATATGAACTTTCGTTTCAAAACCCGCGAAGTGCTTGTTTTCATCCTGATCTCCCTTGGGACCTACCTGTTGTTTATTTTCGGGTTTGCCTGGATTTACTACCGTACCGCGAGTATCGAGATGAACCCTTACGCAAACCGCTTCATTGAAAGGATCAGCTTTGAAAAGGCGGTCTATTTCAGTATTGTGACGTTCCATACCATTGGTTATGGCGACATCCACCCGGTAACGCAGGTTGGACGGCAGGTGGTGATGATCCAGTCGACGATCTCCCTGTTTTTTACCTCCATTTTTTCAGGGTTCCTGGTCTACTTTGTGATAAAACGGCCCCAGGATGTGTTCACGACCCGGAAGGTCTACATCCGGCTGCGCAAGTCAAACTACTTTTTATCGCTGCGCCTGGGCAACAAAGGGCGCGACATCATTGACCTGCAGAGCAAATTCGAAGCTTGGACCATTGAAAACAACACGCGGGTGAGGGCGTTCCGGTTTGAGGAGGAACTGCCCGACCTGGAAAAGATCCTCTACTATGATCTGAATCTTGATGTTCCTGCCAACCTGGCGCTACGAAGCGCCATTACCGATGCCCTGCATAACAAAACGCTGCTGCACATGAAATTCTCGTTTATCGGGAATGACATTAAAACCGGCGAGCAGGTAGCCTATGCCAAATACTACGACTCCCGTCACCTGAGCTTCGGCAAGATGTTCCTCAACGTCTATTCCTGGGATCCCAACGGCCGCCGGAAAAACTTCCGCTGGAGAAACTTCGAGAAAATCGAGGAAATGGAAAAAAAGCACATCGACCAGTTTTTAGCGGAAACGACAACATAATTAAAAATTACAAATTACGAATTTCAGCACGGTTAATCTCCATTCCCAAACCCCCAAATCTCCCGCATTGTCTGCATTGCCTGCATTGTCTGCATTGCCTGCATTGTCTGCATTGCCTGCATTGCCTGCATTGCCTGCATTAATACTTTCTTAATGTTTCCCCTCATTTCTTAATAACCCCTTAACACTTGCTGCTGTTACTTTGCCGGTTGTACACTTCGACGGTTTGAGTTTGAAGAAATACAAATTCAAACGCTCAGTGTAAATAACGATTTCGTGGCAGTATGAACAGACAACCATCACCCTCCTTATTTCACCGGCTTCGTAACCTCTTTATCGGGAGAGCGCGCGATCTGCGCGACGACCAGATCTTTCACCGGCTCACGCTGATAGCCTTCTTCGCATGGATCGGGCTGGGTTCCGACGGGCTTTCCAGTTCCTGTTACGGTCCCGATGAAGCTTACCGCACCCTGGGCCACTACCACAGTCTTGCCATCTTCGTCGCCATCGGGATCGTGCTCACCATTTTGATCATCAGTACCAGCTACTCGCAAATCATACGCCTCTTCCCGTCAGGTGGCGGGGGGTACCGCGTGGCAACAAAGTTGCTTTCGCCCAAGCTCGGCATGATCTCGGGATGCTCCCTGCTGGTCGATTACGTGCTTACCATCGCGGTCTCTGTTGCCAGCGGCACCGATGCCATCTTCAGCCTCTTTCCCCACGAATACCAGTCGGCCAAGATACTGGTTGCTTCGGCGGGCATCATCGTATTGATCCTGATGAACCTCCGTGGCATCAAGGAGTCGGTCTATATTCTCATGCCGGTGTTCATTCTTTTTGTGATAACCCACGCGGCGGCCATCCTCTACGTGGTGTTCGGCCACGCCAGCCAGGTTCCGGCAGTTTACCACGATGCAGTTGCCGATTACCACCTGGCCAAACATACACTCGGAACAGTGGGGGTGCTTGCCCTGATCCTGAAGGCTTACAGCATGGGGGCAGGTACCTACACCGGGCTGGAAGCCGTGAGCAACTCCATTCCCATCCTGAAAGAGCCGAGGATTAAAACCGGTCTGATGACCATGCGTTACATGGGCATCTCCCTTGCCATAACGGTGTTCGGGCTGCTGCTTGCCTATTCCGTGTTCAAACTCAATCCCGCACCCGGGAAGACCATGAATGCCGTGTTCCTTGAAGCGCTTACAGCGAACTGGGGCCATACCCCAGGCCTGGTATTCGTCTTCATCACGCTCATCTCCGAATCATTTCTCCTCTTTATTGCGGCCCAGACGGGGTTTCTTGACGGCCCGCGGGTCATCGGGTCGATGGCGCAGGATTCGTGGTTCCCGCGGAAATTCACGGTGCTCAGCGACAGGCTGGTCACCCAGAACGGCATCCTCTTCATGGGAACGCTGGCATTGCTGGTGCTGTGGCTTACGGGCGGTTCCATCGTGATCCTGGTTGTTCTTTACAGCATCAACGTTTTTATCACCTTCGCCCTGTCGCAATCGGGTATGGTGCGCCACTGGTGGCAGGTACGCAGGGAAGACAAGCACTGGTGGCACAGGCTCCTGGTGAACGGGATCGGGCTGATCATCACGGTTTTTATCCTTGCCTCGGTGGTAACGACCAAATTCATGGAAGGCGGCTGGGTCACCCTGGTCATCACCTCGAGCCTCATCCTGGCTGTCTCCATGATCAAACGCCATTACAACTACGCCGATAAGCTGGTCAAAAGACTGAACGTAAAAATGTTCCACCAGGTACAGGAGGTGTATGACACATACCCCGACTATTCCGTTCTGTCGGATGTCTATTCCACCGACGACAAAACTGCGGTGATCTGCGTAAGCGGTTACAACGGACTTGGGATCTGTGCATTCATGAAAGTACACCATGACTTCAGGGAGTATAAGAATATCGTATTCCTGGGTGTAGGCATAGTTGATGCGGGAAATTTCAGGGGCAATGCCGAACTGAAGGACCTGGAGGACCGGCTGAAGGGAGAACTCGGGCAATACCGCAAGCTGGCCATGCATTACGGACATCATGCAGAGATCAAATATTCACTGGGCACCGATGTGGCCGATGAAATCAAGGAAGAGGCGAAAACGATCCAGAAACGGTTTCCGCAGAGTGTCTTCTTCGTGGGTCAGTTCTTGCTTCCAAAAGCCACCGCCTTGCAACGGCTCCTGCATAACCAAACCCAGTTTGCCATCCAGAACCGGCTGTCGCACAAAGGAATTATCATGGTGATGATCCCCATAAGGAGCCATCTGCACGTGGAAATGACGCCATAACCCTGTGCCATGTCCCGCCTGCAGGAGTGAAGGATAGAGGGAAAAAAGTAACGCTGAAATGAAAGAACTAGAATTCACCGGACTCTTCTTATTTAAGGTTTTCCTGCGAACGGTGTTGCGTTTCAATCCGTTTTACAAGCCTGTCATTCCTGCCCTGTTAACCATTTACCTGATGGCCGTAGTCTTTACCGTACTTTACCTTCGTGACCTGATTTTGTGTACCTTTATCGTCGAATACGGGGAAATAGCCATTTCAGCCTGGGGATTCCTGCTGCTGATGAATTTCCTCGAGGCCCTCTCCGAGACCATATATGACAATGAAGATGAAGGTGAAGATCCGGGAGAATCATCAAACTGCTGATCCGGCAAGCCGCGAACCGGCCGATGTGGCCCACGGTTTTGCCGGCCGCCGGAAAAACCTGACTTTGCGTTCCAGCCCCAAAGAATACTTTGTAGCCTTCCTCGTGGTGGTTTTTGTGGTGGCCGCCTGCTACCCGGCGGCGCCCCTGGTAGGTTACCAGGCTGTTGGACTGATTTTCCTGATGGTGATCTCGCTGCTTTCGCTCATCCTCGGGCGCGGGGCGGTTTTCTTCGCGGCACTTTTATCGTCGGCCGTCTGGAATTTTTTCTTTATCCCCCCGGTTTTCAACTTTCATATTCACCGGGTACACGACATTATTTCCCTCATTGCAAACCTGATGGTCGGGCTGGTCGGGGCCACCCTTATTACCCGCATCAGGAAAAGCAGGCTTGACCTATTACGCAGCCGCGAACGGCTACGGTCGCTGAACACCTTCCTGGAGTCGCTGAACAATGCGGTTTCCATCAAAGACGTGGTGAGAAGGACCCGCGAGCGTTTCCAACAGCATTTCAATGCCGATATCGTTATTTTCCTGATGGAAAAAAATGGCAGCACCCTTGCCCACCGGCCCTTTGGCAACCCGCTCCTTTACGGGGAGGAGACCTATAGCCAGGCTGCCCTGAGGTTCGCAGGGTCGGGTACCGCTTCGTCCGGGTTCTATCAACTTAAGGACCCGCGGGGCGTATTCGGGGTGATCGGCATCCGGTATGATCATGACCGTGCCCCCGACGGCGAAACCCTTTCACTGGTCCGCGGGTTTGTAGCGCAGGTTACCTCGGCGCTTGAACGCGAGATCAGCGTGGATCTGGCAAAAGTGAGGGAGATCTCACAGGAGTCGGAAAAACTGTTCAGCACGATCCTCAACAGCGTTTCCCATGAGTTGCGTACGCCCATTGCCATTATCTCGGCGGCAGTGTCGAACCTCCAGGACCCGCTGACCTCCGAACAGCCTGAGGCGCGAAGGCAGGTTACAGGAGAACTGGAGTCGGCCGCAAAAAGGCTGAACTTCCTGGTGGAGAACATCCTCGACATGTCGCGCATCGAATCGGGCCGGATGAAACTGAACCTTCGCCTGTGCGATCCCGAAGACCTCGTGGGGATGGCCCTGCGCGTGCTGGAGACCGAACTGGCCCAGCACCCGCCTGAGGTATTACTGGATGGTGATCTCCAGCCTGTCAGGGTCGATATTAGCCTGCTTGTCCAGGCACTGGTCAACGTGATTCACAATGCAGCCGTTTATACCCCGGCGGGGACGGCTGTCACCATCAGGATCATCGCTGTTTCACCAACAAGGATCGCCATCACCGTGTGCGACCGGGGGCCCGGCGTACCTGAACCGACCCTTGCCAAACTCTTTGATAAATTTTACCGCGTGCCAGGCTCCCGCAGCGGGGGAACAGGGTTGGGACTGACCATCAGCAAGGCCGTGGTGGAAGCGCACCATGGCACCATAAGGGCTGTGAACCAGCCGGAGGGAGGATTGGCCATAACCTTTGAACTTCCCTCTGAGGATGTCGTCGCGCAGGCAGAGCAGGATCTTCGCCCTGACGATCACACCAGATAAAAGTTAACTATATGGAGACGACCCGGAACAAGCAAAAGATACTCATCATCGATGATGAACCACAGATCCGCAGGCTGTTGAGGATTACGCTGGAAGCAAACCAGTTCAGGGTTCTTGAAGCTGAGAACAGCCATGAAGGGTTGCTCTCGGTTTCGATGAACCAGCCCGATGTGGTGCTGCTCGACCTGGGCCTTCCCGACCTTGACGGCCTGGCCACGCTGAGGAAACTCCGCGAGTGGTCGTCCGTTCCCGTGATCGTGCTGACCGTCCAGGATGATGAGGCGGTCAAGATCGGGGCGCTCGATAATGGCGCCGACGACTATGTTACAAAGCCCTTCAATACCGGCGAATTGCTGGCGCGCATCCGCGTTGCCCTGCGTCATGCAGCTAAAACGGGCGATTCACCGGTGATCGTCAACGGTACGCTCTGGATAGACCTCAACGCACGCATCGTCAAAGTAAAAGGGGAGGAGGTCAAGCTCACCGCAACCGAATACAGCCTGTTTTCACTCTTCATGCGCAACAGCGGGAAAGTGCTTACGCTGTCGCACATCTGCCGCGAGATCTGGGGAAACCCCTATGCCGACAATGCCCAGGTACTGCGCGTCCATATAACCCAACTCAGGAAAAAAATCGAACAAAACCCCTCCATCCCGGTCATTCTCATCACTGAACCGGCTGTCGGCTATCGGTTACGAACGGAAAATACGTAGGACGAAAAGCGAAGGACGAGAGCTATTTCACGTTATGCGTCCTTCGTCCTTCGTCCCTCTAGAATCGTTTCACGTACCCGTGGCAATAGGGCGTTGAGCCTTTCTTGTTGTAATAATCCTGGTGATAATCCTCGGCTTTCCAAAAGGTTTTGGCGGGGAGGACTTCCGTAACGACTCTAAGACCATCTGCCTTCAACAGTTTAATCAGTTTTTCGGTAATGGCTTTTTGCGCGTCATTGCGGTAGAAGACGGCCGAACGGTACTGGTCTCCCCAGTCGGGACCCTGGTGGTTCCACTGGGTCGGATCGTGGGTTTCGAAGAACATCCGGGCCACGGCTTCGAACGATGTAAGCGAAGGATCAAAAACCACCTCGATGGCTTCGTAATGGCCGGTGGTGCCCGTACACACCTGCTTGTAATCGGGATGGTCGGTCTTGCCCCCGGTGTAACCCACCCGGGTGGAGAGCACTCCGTTGATTTTTTTCATGTAATATTCAACGCCCCAGAAACAGCCGCCGGCAAAAATGGCGGTATCGGTAGCGGGTTTGCTGACTCCCGGAACGAAATCGAGTGATACGGAGTTCACGCAGTGGCGCGTATCTTTTGGCGTAAGGCCTTCTCCCTTGAACACGTGGCCAAGATGGGCCCCGCATGCGGCGCACTCGATTTCGGTCCGCATGCCGTCGGCGTCGGGGATGCGTTTCACGGCACCTGGAATTTCGTCGTCGAAGGCCGGCCACCCGCAATGAGCGTCAAACTTGTCGCCCGAACGGTAAAGCGGGGCGCCGCACCGCTTGCACACATAGGTGCCCGTTTCGCTGAATTTCTCATATTTCCCGGTAAAAGGGGCTTCAGTCCCCTTATGAACGATCACCCGTTCTTCCTCCGGTGTTAATTGCTTAAATTTCATATTCTTCTGTGTTTTAGCCACCGGCTGATCCTGGTTCTGTGTGCATCCGGCCATGGTGAAAAAGGAAAATGCGATGATAAAAATACGACATTTTGTTAACATATAAATTCTATTTAGACTTAATAAATACGAAAAATCCGCCAATTTATTACATCTTCCCCAAAAAACAACCTCCACCTGTCCACCCGCCCACCCGTCCACCCGTCCACCTGTCAAACAAAATCCCCCCCGCCAATTAAAATTATTATCGTAGTTTTGACCCCCTGAACATTGAAACCAGAAATATGAAAAAGATACTTGGTATGGGCAATGCCCTCGTTGACATCATGATCCCGCTTGAAAGCGATACCATCCTTGAAATGCTTGAACTGCCGAAAGGCAGTATGCAGCTGGTCGACAAAGACCGCAGCAACAGCGTGCTTTCTGCGCTGGAGGGATATAAAAAGAGCCTTTCGGCCGGTGGGTCGGCGGCCAACACCATTCACGGGCTGGCGATGCTCGGAGCCAGGACAGGATACATCGGCGTGGTGGGAGAAGATGAACTGGGCGGCTTTTTCGTCAGAGACCTCATCCAGGCCGGGGTCGATCCCCACATGATCCACAGCAAACAAGAGACGGGTCGTGCCGTTGCGCTTGTAACGCCCGATTCGGAACGGACTTTTGCCACCTTCCTTGGTGCGGCCATTGAGCTCTCGGCCGGGCACCTTGCGTTTGGCGATCCTGACTCACTTGCTGAGCCGGCTATTGCAAAACCGGAGATGTCCATCTTTAAAGATTATGGTTATTTCCATATCGAAGGGTACCTTGTACAGAACCATGAACTGATCAGGCAGGCGGTGAAACTGGCGCGTGAACACGGACTGATCGTCTCCCTCGATATGGCCAGCTACAACGTGGTAGAGGCCAACCGGGATTTCCTCCTGTCGATCATCACCGAATTCGTGGACATTGTTTTTGCCAATGAAGACGAAGCCCGAGCCCTCACCGGGCTGGAGCCGGAGGAGGCCCTCGACGTTTTGAGCGACATGGTGAAAATCGCCGTGGTCAAGACCGGCAGCAGCGGGTCGCTGGTAAAATCGGGAAATGACAAGTTTACCATCGGCATCATCGATGTGAACCCGATCGACACCACCGGCGCCGGAGATCTCTATGCCTCCGGGTTCCTTTACGGGCACGCCCGGGGGATGAACCTGGGGCAATGCGGCACATTGGGCGCCTTGCTCGCCGGTAATGTCATTGAATTCATGGGATCGAAAATGCCGGCCGATCGCTGGGAACAGATAAAGACCCAAATGGAGGTGAATGGCTGATCCCGTTCCTGCCCGTTAACACCCGGTATAATAGATTGATTCTTAATTAGTAATTAGTAATTCGTAATTGTCCCGGGGGCTTGGTTAATTCCATAATAATTTCTATTTTTGTCGCCCTTTCACGAAAATAATAATTTTCAGTCACTTATATAATCACTTAGCTGCCATGAAGGTATACCAAACTAACGAAATCCGCAACATCGCTCTCCTGGGGGGCGCCAAATCAGGTAAAACAACCATTGCTGAAGCCATGCTGTTTGAAGGAGGCGTGATCAGCCGCCGTGGATCGGTGGAAGACAAGAACACGGTTTCCGACTATCGTCCGATTGAACTGGAGCGTCAGAACTCTGTTTCAGCAACTGTACTGTATACACTTTGTGACAACAAGAAGATCAATATCATTGACACCCCGGGTTTTGATGATTTCTGCGGAGAAGTAATCTCGGCGCTGCGCGTTGTTGATACCGCCGTCATGATCGTCAACGGGCAGAATGGCGTGGAGGTAGGAACGGAGATCACCTGGCGTTATGCCACCCGTGCCAATACACCGGTAATTTTCGTGGTAAACCACCTCGATCAGGAAAATGCCAATTTCGATGAAACGATTCGCCAGATGAAGGCCAATTTCGGCAAAAATGTTACCCTGATGCAATACCCGGTGAACGCCGGATCAGGTTTCAATACCGTGATCGATTTGCTTATGATGAAGCAGATCAAATTTACTTCGGGCGGCGGAAAACCTGAAATTTCAGATATCCCTGCCGGTGAAAAGGACAAGGCTGACGAGATGTATGCCGCCCTGGTCGAGGAACTCGCTTCGAAAGATGAATCGCTGATGGAGATTTTCTTCGACAAGGGAACGCTCACCGAGGAGCAGATGCTCCAGGCGCTGAAAACAGGGCTGATCAACCGTGCCGTCTTCCCGGTGTTGTGCACCTGCGCAAAACAGGATATGGGCGTTGGCCGCCTCCTCGAATTTATTGCCGGCAGCGTACCCGCGCCGAACGAAATGCCGGGGATCAAAACCAAGGACGGAAAACTGATGACCTGCAAATCGTCGGAACCCGCTTCAGCCTTCATCTTCAAAACATCCATTGAACAGCATCTCGGCGAGATCTCCTATTTCAAGGTCTATGCCGGCGAGATCAGCGAAGCCATGGACATGGTCAACCCGGTACGGCAGTCGAAAGAACGCCTTTCACAGCTTTTCGTGATCAACGGGAAGAACCGCGAAAAGGTTGAAAAAATGGTTGCCGGTGACATCGGCGCTACCATCAAGCTGAAAAATTCATTTACCAACAATACGCTGAACTCGGTCAAGAATCCCGATGACGTGATCGAGCAGATCACCTACCCCGATCCCAAGTTCAGGACAGCCGTAAAGGCGAAAAGCACCGCCGACGACGAAAAGATCAACAGCAGCCTGAATGAACTGGCCAAGATGGACCCGACGCTGGTGATGGGATATTCGCGCGAACTGAAGCAGATGATCCTGCAGGGTCAGGGTGAACTTCATCTCAACCTCGCCAAATGGCACGTTGAGAACATCGAGAAGATCCCCATGGAATTCTACGCACCGCGCATCCCGTATCGTGAAACCATTACCAAATCGGCGAAATCAACCTACCGCCATAAAAAGCAATCCGGCGGTTCAGGCCAATTCGGCGAAGTTCACATGCTGATCCAGCCATACCGCGAAGGGATGACCGAACAGAGCGAATTCCCTATTCGCGGACGCGATGTGATCGATCTCGAATGGGGCGGCAGGCTGCAGATGAACAACTGTATCGTAGGGGGGGCCATCGACGCCCGCTTTATGCCGGCCATTCTCAAGGGGGTCATGGAAAAGATGGAAGAAGGACCGCTCACGGGTTCCTATGCCCGCGATATCGTGTTCAACGTGTTCGACGGTAAAATGCACCCGGTCGATTCAAACGAAATCTCCTTCAAGCTGGCAGGCCGTAATGCCTTCAGGGAAGCTTTCAAAAACGCCGGACCCAAGATCCTCGAGCCCATCTATGATGTGGAAGTCATCGTTCCCGAGGATAAAATGGGTGAAGTCATGACCGACCTGCAGGGCCGCCGTGCTGTGATCATGGGCATGGACAGTGAAGGAAGTTACCAGAAGATCATGGCGAAAGTACCCCTGGCCGAGCTGAACCGCTATTCCACCGCGCTCAGCTCCATCACCAGCGGCCGTGCCACCTACAACATGAAATTTGCCGAGTATGCACAGGTTCCCGCGGATATCCAGGAGAAACTGCTCAAAGCATATGAAGACCAGGAGAAAGAAGAAGAATAACCTGTATTTTAAATTCCTTAAAAACCCGGTCATTTGGCCGGGTTTTTTTGAATATATCCATGCCAGATGTCAACCGGAAATGCCCCTTTTGTCAAACATGATGCCTATGCCGTTTTAAAGGTTCGCGATTTCAGGCTGTTCCTGACGTTCCGTTTCTTTACGACGATTGCCTTCCAGATGCAGAGCATCATCGTGGGCTGGCAGATGTACGAACTCACCAGAGACCCGCTGGCGCTTGGCCTGATAGGCCTCGCAGAGGCGCTGCCCAACATCACGGTGGCCCTCTTTGCCGGTCATGCCGCCGACCGGTACAACCGGAAAAAGATCATCGTTTTATTTACCCTGCTTTTCCTGGTAGGAACCCTGGCCTTGTTCCTGTTTACCATCCCCAAACTTGGGATACTTGCAGCACTGGGTGTATTCCCGATCTACCTGGTGGTGGCGGTTTCCGGGGTATCGAGGGCCTTCCTCTACCCGTCGATCGTCGCGCTGATGTCGCAACTGGTTCCGCGTGAACTCTACACCAACTCCTCCACCTGGAGCAGCACCGTCTGGCAGCTTGCTGCAATTACCGGCCCGGCCATCGGCGGACTGGTATACGGGTTCTTCGGCGTTCGCGTGGCTTACCTGGGCGTGCTGTTTTTCCTGGTAATCGCCATGATCATGCTCGGATTTGTAAAAAACCATCCTGCCCCCCCGCGGGTGGAAGGTGAAACGTTGGTTCAGCGGCTGGCTACAGGTTTGAAATTCGTGTACCACAACCAGATCCTGCTGGGCGCCATGTCGCTCGACATGTTTGCCGTGCTTTTCGGCGGGGCGGTGGCCATGCTGCCCATTTTTGCCGCGGAGGTGCTGAAGGTGGGCCCCCAGGGTCTGGGTTTCCTGCGCGCCGCACCGATGGTGGGCGCCGTGCTGATGTCGGTGGTGATAGCGCACCGGCCGCCCATGGTACATGCCGGCCGGAACATGATGATCGGCGTGGCCGGCTTCGGGCTGAGCATCATCTTTTTTGCCCTGTCGCGGAACTTTTACCTGTCGTTCGTATTGCTTATGTTCAGCGGCATGTTCGACAACATCAGCGTGATCATCCGCGCCACGGCCATGCAGCTGCTCACCCCCAACGAAATGCGCGGCCGGGTGGCCTCGGTTAACGCCATCTTCATCGGCTCTTCCAACGAGATCGGCTCTTTCGAATCGGGGCTCGCAGCAAGGCTGATCGGGCTCATCCCGTCGGTTATTTTCGGGGGGATCATGACCCTGGGAATCGTAGGATTTACCGCTAAATTTGCACCAAGGCTCAGGAAGTTGAATTTGAAGGAGATTTCATGATTAGGAACTGGTAACAAGGTAACAGGGTAACAAGGTAACAAGGTGACAGGGTAACAAGGTGACAGGGTAACAAGGTAACAAGGTAACAGGGTGACAGATATTCAAGGGTATAAAGGGGAAAGAAGATATCGGGGAGCAATTTTGTTAATAACTTTTCTGTTTTTTTGTATTACTTTTTTCAGTTTTCAGGATTAACCAGTAAACTGAATCATGAAAACACACAAAGATCTTAACGCGTGGAAAAACAGTATTGACCTTGCAGTTGAAATATATAACTATACCAGTGCTTTTCCAAAATCAGAACTTTTCTGTCTAACCAGCCAATTACGCAGGGCGGCTGTATCTATTCCGTCAAATATAGCCGAAGGTGCCGCCCGGAACCAGAAAAGGGAGTTTATCAGGTTTCTTAGGATTTCTTTAATCTTATGGGCAAAATCAACAAAATAAGAGCGCAGATTGCCGGACTCATCAGAATCCTGGAAAAACAACAGGTAACCCCGCCATAAAAAACGAATAACAAATCCACTTACCTTATCACCTTGTCACCCTGTTACCCTGTTACCTTGTCACCTTGTCACCTTGTTACCTTGTTACCTTGTCACCCTGTCACTGTCACCACCCCCTCTACCTCAACAAAGTGACCGACCCGTGTGCATGGTAGGTCGTCCCTGACGATTCATTCATCTCATAGGTGGCGATATACATATAAACCCCGTCGGAGGACATCGCCCCGTTAATCCTTCCGTCCCATCCCGGCAGCATTTCCGCTGATTCGTAAACCTTCCTTCCCCACCTGTCGAATATCAGGATGCTGAACCGGGCAACACCTGTGCCCACAGGGTGGAATGTTTCGTTAAGTCCGTCGCCGTTGGGTGTGAACACATTGGGGAACCATAACGGGGATGAACATTCGCCAAGCGTGATGCTGTCGCGGGCGCTGCACCCGTTCTTTGTGACGATCACCCAGTATATGCCGGGCCCGGTGGCGATAAATACCGAATCGGCCGACCTGTCCTGCCATTGATATTTTGTGGCGTTGACACCGGGATGCAGAACAAAAGGCACACCGCCACAGAT
>Ga0209083_1000565_pt1 | contig 52730 bp, 44 predicted proteins | sample AM7aDNAmetaG_FD_184132 | JGI IMG/M metagenome (GOLD analysis project Ga0209083, IMG submission 184132) | Freshwater microbial communities from Finland to study Microbial Dark Matter (Phase II) - AM7a DNA metaG (SPAdes) (version 3) | ecosystem: Environmental > Aquatic > Freshwater > Lake ...
GTCATGGAAGGTCTGAACCTGACGCCTTACAAAATATGGCTTGCCGTGGTGGTCATCTCCTCCATCTCCTATTTCAGTTACCTGCTTAAAAAATTTGTTTTTCCGAATGCCAGCATTATCCTCTCAGGGATCCTCGGGGGGCTCTATTCCAGCACAGCCACGACCATTATCCTGGCCAAGAAAAGCAGGAAGGAGCCGCAGCACCTGAACCAGTACCTCGCCGGGATCATGTTCGCCACAGCCCTTATGTACCTGCGCATCCTTATCCTGATCGTTATTTTCAGCCAGCAATTGTTCATGCTGGTGTGGCCATGGTTTGTCGCACTTTTTCTTTTTTCGGCCGTCATCGGGCTGGTAATCCTTTTTTACCGAAACAGGCTTACCACCACCACCGACCAGGAGCTGCAAACGGATAAAAATCCGCTCGAATTTAAAGTGGCGCTGATCTTTGCGGCACTATATGTTGCCCTCACGCTGGTAACCTATGAAATGCTCAACCGGTTTGGCACCCATGGATTGAATGTTCTTTCGTACATCGTCGGGTTGGTGGATATCGATCCTTTTCTGATCAACCTGTTCCAGGGGAAAAATGCCGTTGCCCTCAATGCCATTGCCCTGGCTACCTTCCAGGCTATCGTCAGCAACAATGCGATGAAGATGATCTACAGCCTCTTTTTCGCCGGTAAAAACGCACGGATCTACCTCGTTCCGGGTTTTCTTCTTATCATTGCACTAACGATTGGTGTAATGTTTCTCGTTTAGCAAAAAAGTATGGCGGATCATTTTTCGGTTGGGTTATCTTTAGTGGACAAGTCGTTCAATCCCGATGAAACCCGGAATTACGGGCTGGCCATCCTGTTCAGCAATACACGGCTGACGTTCTGCATTCTTGATGTTAAACGCAATAAATTTATCGGGCTGCAGCAGCTAACCAAATACGGCTCATCACTACACAGCGATTCGCCTGGCCGGAATGAATCGTACGCCGGGTTCCTCGACAGCGTGATGGCGGAGGTGCCGTGGCTTAAAAGCCCGTTTAAACTCGTCAGGGTAGCCTGGGAAGGCCGGAAATCGACGCTGATACCCGCCCCGCTATATGAGGAGGCCAGGATGGAAAATTATCTGAATTTCAATTTTCAGCCGGGAGGGGAAGAGCAGGTCATGTCGGACCATTTGTTGTCGGTCGATTCTTTTCACGTGTTTTCGGTGCCGGCATTTATCGCATCATCGGTCAGTCAGCATTTTCAGGAGATCAGGCTGGTTCATTCGGCCAGCGTGCTTATCGAGAGTATCTGGAGAAGTTATAAAAACCGCATTAACAGTCCCCGGGTTTTCCTTCATCTTTGCCCTGGTTTTTTCAACCTGGTGATCTTTGACGGAAAACAGATGAGTTACTTCAATACGTTTCCTTTTCAGAACCAGGAAGACGTCACCTATTACCTTATTTTTGTCATGGAGCAACTTGATTTCAACCCTGAAACGGTTCCGCTGGTCCTGCTCGGCGACATCGAAAAAGGTTCGCCGATGGGTGAACTTCTCTTCAGGTATGTACGTCATGTGGAATTTGGCCGGAGAAATGATGCAAGCAAATTCAGTTACGTGCTCAACCAACTTCCCCCTCAGGTCTGTTATTCACTTTTTAATATATTCTCATGCGGATTGTAAGTGGAAAATACAGGGGCCGGCGCCTGCAGCCGCCGGTAAACCTTCCGGTGCGGCCCACCACCGATTTCGCAAAGGAGGGGCTCTTTAATGTGCTCAACAACATGGTGGATTATGAATCACTGAAGGTTCTTGACCTCTTTGCAGGAACCGGGAGCATTGCATTTGAATTTCTTTCACGCGGGGTCATTGAAGTTACTGCCGTAGATTCAAACAACAGGTGCGTTGAATTCATAAAAAAAACTGCTGTTGAGTTTGGCGAAACCAATTTAAAAGTGGTCAAATCGAACTGCTTCGTTTTTATTAAACGCATGGTTTCATCATATGACCTGGTATTTGCCGATCCTCCGTATGACCTTGAAGGCATCGAGGCGATTCCCGACCTGGTATTTGATTCGGGGTTGCTGGCTGATGGCGGTCTGCTGATCATGGAGCATTCGTCTGCCTACAAGTTTGAGAAGCATCCATGCTATAACCAGCATCGTCAGTATGGAAGCGTGAACTTCAGTTTCTTCCAAAAATAAAACAGACATTAACCGGGGTCAATGTCTGTTTTACCTTCCAGTCAGGATAATCTAACTGATCAGTATTCGTCTTCGTGGAAGAAGAAATCGTCTTTTGTAGGATAGTCGGGCCAGATGTCCTCGATGCGTTCGTAAGATTCGCCTTCGTCTTCAATTTCCCGTAAATTTTCAATTACCTCCTGTGGCGCGCCGGATCGGATCGCCCAATCGACCAGCTCTTCCTTGGTGGCAGGCCAGGGAGCATCTTCCAGTTTTGAGGCCAATTCGAGTGTCCAGTACATGTATTAGTTTTTTTGAAATTTATGCAAAAGTATAAAAAAAAAAATCAGAAAGTCAAGAGTTATTTTTAACAATCCAAGGTGTTTCCGTTGCACCGAGGTCTTTGCCTGTTTTTCGCGCCAGGACAAAAAGATAATCCGATAAACGGTTCAAAAAGCAAATTATTATATCATCCACCGGACTATTGAGGCTCAGCCTGATCAGTGCGCGTTCGGCCCGGCGGCAAATGGTTCGTGCAATGTGGCATTCGGAAACAATGGCATGACCGCCGGGTAGGATAAAACTTGTCAACGGCGGGAGTTCCTCATTCATGGCATCGATCTCCTTTTCCAGGAGGGTGATATCCTCCTCCGACAGCAAGGGCAATTCGCGGGTCGGCACTTCCGGATCACGTGCTATGAGGGCTTCGGAAATGAAGAGACATTCCTGAACCCTGATAAGAACTTCACGGTATCGGGCAGCAATTTCCCGGTCCCTGAGCAGTCCGATGAACGAGTTCAGCTCATCAAGGCTTCCATATGCCTCAACACGGTCGTGACTCTTGGCAACACGGGTACCCCCCAGCAGGGAGGTTTCCCCCTTGTCGCCACCTTTCGTATAAATCTTAAACCCGTCAGCCATCTACCTATTTTACCATTTTACCATTTTACGATTTTACCATTTCGCTAGCTCGCTAGCTCGCTAGCTCTCTACTTCTTAAGCCTCTCCTTCAGTGCCTCAAACTGCTCAGCCATCTCCTTAGGCAAACGGTCGCCAAAAAGCCTCTGGTGTTCATCAATGAGATCGCATTCTGCGATCCATTCAGCCTTGTCAACTTTCAGGATGTTTTCCATTTTGCCGTCCAATCCGGCGAGTCCGGAGATGTCGATCGAACCGGCTTCGGGGACGAAACCGATGGGCGTTTCAACCGCATTTGCGGTACCTTCCATGCGCTCGAAGATCCATTTCAGCACCCTGATGTTGTCGCCATATCCCGGCCACAGGAATTTGCCATCGGCGCCCTTGCGGAACCAGTTGACGTTAAAAATACCTGGTAATTTTGCTTTATCCGTGGCTGATGCACCAACTTTCACCCAATGGCCGAAATAGTCGCCCATGTGGTAACCGCAGAAGGGAAGCATGGCAAACGGGTCGCGGCGAACGCCGGCTTTAAGCCCGATGGCAGCGGCAGTCACTTCCGATCCCACGATTGATCCGATGAAGACCCCGTGATTCCAGTCGAATGACTGGTAAACTAATGGAACAGTTCCTGGGCGGCGGCCGCCAAACAAAAATGCGGAAATAGGCACGCCTTTGGGGTTTTCCCAGTCCTTGTCGATCACCGGGCATTGTTTCGCAGGCGCTGTGAACCGGGCATTCGGGTGTGCCGCAGGTTTACCGCTGGCAGCATCATACACTTCATTGGTCCAGGTGATGGTTCCTTCAGGAATATCGGTGCCAATGCCTTCCCACCAGATATCGCCATCGGGTGTAAGCCCGGTGTTGGTGAAGATGGAATTTTCCTTGCATGACAACATGGCGTTGGGGTTGGTTTCCATGGAGGTGAAGGGCGCCACGCCGAAGAAACCGGCTTCCGGATTGATGGCGTACAAACGGCCGTCTTCACCGAATTTCATCCACGCGATATCATCGCCAACCGTTTCAACTTTCCATCCCGGGATATTGGGGATGAGCATGGCCAGGTTGGTTTTTCCGCAGGCACTCGGGAAAGCTGCTGCAAAATAGCGTTTTACTCCCTGGGGATTGGTGATACCCATAATGAGCATGTGTTCGGCAAGCCACCCCTCGCGGCGGGCCATGTTGGTGGCAATGCGCAGGGCGAAGCATTTTTTGCCGAGCAGGGCGTTTCCGCCGTAGCCGCTTCCGAACGACCAGGTTTCATTGGTGTCGGGGAAGTGGGAAATATATTTTTTATCGATGGGGGCGCATGGCCATTTCACATCCTTCTGTCCGGGGGCCAGCGGGGCTCCGACTGAATGGATACATGGAACGAAATCACCGTCGCCAAGCAAATCAAGCACGGCGCTTCCCATGCGCGTCATGATGCGCATGTTGACCACCACGTATGGAGAATCGGTAATCTGGATGCCGATGTGGGCGATTTTTGATCCCAGGGGACCCATGCTGAAGGGAATAACATACATGGTGCGGCCTTTCATGCATCCGCGGTAATCTTCCGTGAGGATCTTTTTCATTTCGGCTGGGGCCATCCAGTTGTTGGTAGGGCCGGCATCTTCCTGTTTTGCAGAACAGATGAAGGTGCGGTTTTCCACGCGGGCTACATCGCTCGGATCGCTCTGGAAATAGTAGCTTCCCGGGCGTTTGGCTTCATTCAGCTTAACAGCCATCCCGGTGCTCACCATCATGTCGAGCAATTTCTGATTTTCAGATTCTGATCCGTCGCACCAATGAATTGCATCGGGCTGGCAAAGGTCAGACCAACCCTTTACCCAATTTTCAACTTTTTTGCTGATTGTCATTTTTCAATTATTAATTAAAAATTATTAATTACTAATTATTGCTATTTCAATTCTGCCAGGGCACTTTTAATTCTTCTCACCGCCTCAACCAGTTTTTCCTTGCTGGTGGCGTAGGAAAAGCGGATACAGTTGGGGTCACCGAAGGCATCACCGGGGACAAGGGCGACAAATACATTGTTTAAGAGATACATGCAGAGATCATTGGCATTGCTGATGGTGGTGGTGCCCGTGCTTTTTCCGAAGTACCAGGAGATATCGGGGAAGATGTAAAACGCCCCGTCGGGGTGGTTGAGTTTCATGCCCGGGATTTCGGCAAGGAGTTCAAGCATCAGGTCGCGGCGTTCGCGGAATGCCTGCTGCATGACCTTCATATCCGGTGTGCTGTCCGGGGCGGTGATAAACGCCTTCAATGCCGCGCGCTGGGCTATGGATGATGCTCCCGATGTGAACTGCCCCTGGAGTTTGTCACAGGCTTTTGCAATGGCGATGGGAGCAGCGATAAAGCCGATTCTCCAACCGGTCATGGCGTAGCCCTTTGAAACGCCGTTGATCAGCACGACCTGGTCTTTGATATTGGCAAACTGGCAAATGCTTTCATGTTTGCCAACGAAATTGATGTGTTCATAGATTTCGTCTGCCACGATGGTGATATGCGGATATTTGGCCATCACATCGGCAATACCCTTCAGTTCTTCGCGCGTGTAAACAGAACCCGTCGGGTTGCACGGGGAGCTGTAAATCAGCAATTTTGTTTTGGGGGTGATTGCGGCTTCCAGCTGCTGCGGGGTGATCTTGAAATTATGCTCAATCGTGGCCGGGATAAAAACGGATTTTCCTTCGGCAACTTTGATGATTTCCTTGTATGACACCCAGTAGGGTGCCGGCACAAGCACTTCATCTCCCGGGTTGACCAGGCTGAGCATGACATTGGCGATGGACTGTTTTGCGCCGGTTGACACAACGATCTGACTGCAGTCGTAATCAAGGTTGTTGTCACGTTTCAGCTTCACACAGATCGCTTTGCGCAGATCCTCGTACCCTGCTACCGGGGAGTAAAAAGTGTAATTCTGGTCGATCCCTTCCTTTGCCGCGTTTTTGATGTAATCGGGCGTGTTGAAATCGGGTTCCCCGAGGCTGAGGTTGATCACGTCATGCCCTTCTGCTTTGAGTTCGCGGCTCTTGCGCGACATGGCCAGTGTTTCACTTTCGGCCAGATACTGGATTCTGTTAGCGAGTGTTGTCATAGTGTTATAAGAGTGTGAAAATGAAAGTTTTGAAAATAAGGAACAAATGTAGGAAAAAATACGGATTACAAAGGGGGGAGTGGGAAAAAATATGGGGGGGGAACGGGTGAACGGGTGAGCGGGTATACGGGTGAGCGGGTGGACAAGTGGACAAGCGGACGGGTGGACAGGTGAACAGGTGGTCAATTGGAATGGTATAACGTATTCCAGCTCAAATTTGTCTTTTGTCTTTTGTCATTCGTCATTCGTCATTCCAAAATCCTAAATCGTAAATCCTTTCTTTTTGTACTTTTGTAAAAAATCCCCTATGTCTCCTTCTCCCTTCGTTTTTCACCTGATTGGCATGGTCGTCAGGCTGGTTGTTTTTTTCAGCGGGGCATTTTCCCTGTTGTGGTATTATCTCAGAGAAACCCGCAAGGTGGCTCCAGTTGCTGCAAACAACGAAGATCAGAAAGTCATTCTGCCGCTGCGCCTCCAGGCATGCGAGCGTTTTGTCCTTTACCTGGAACGGATTCATCCGTCGAACCTGCTCATGCGGCTCAATAGTACCGATATCACGGCGATGCAGCTACAGTCGTTGCTGGTAAGGACCATCCGTGAAGAGTTTGAATATAACCTGTCGCAGCAGTTGTATATTTCGGGTAATGCCTGGGAACTGGTTAAAAATGCAAAGGAGGAGACGATCTCCATGATCAACCAGGCGGCAGCCAAAGTCGGCGATGAGGCCCATTCCTCAGCGTTGGTAAAGGAGGTGCTTGAGATGTCCATCTCAAAAAACAATCTCCCCGTGGACCAGGCCCTCGGGGAGATCAAGAAGGAGTTGCAGAAGATGTTCTGAGGCGGTTATTTTCCGAACCGGTAAGCGATCGACAAACCAGCCGAATTGGTATTTAACGCGCAGCTAAAATTGTAATTGTTTGTCTCAGTGCTCTGGGAATTTCTTGTTGTCTTGGTCTTCCCGATTCCGTAGGAGACATTTGGGGTGATTTCGGCACCGAAAACAAAATGGTCCGACAGGGTGTAGGTGACTCCCAGTACCGCGTCCACCATGGGAGCCACGTTCCACGTAGTGGTTTCATAATCGTTATATACCCCCGACATGTTTTGTTTTTGTTTCTGGAACGAGAAATTAGCCCCTGCCTCAAACCCCCAGATGAAATTTACCTTGCCGGATAATGCCACATGTTTTTCGAATCCCACCCTGATACCGGCACCCGATGTGATGTTCTTTATATCAATAGAATCAGAGGTCCTGCCCTGGGTTGAAGTAAGCCCCAGGCTGACATTAAGCAAACTCACCCTCAGGAGGGTTTTGTCGTTGCCGGTTTTAAAATGCATTCCGAAGCTGTTCAGACTGCTGAAGTTCATACCTAACTGGTAGTAATGAAGCGGATTTTCCTGCTGGGCAAAAAGGCTGGTTGACATGGCTGCAAGGAGCATTGTGAAGAGAAGAACATACTTTTTCATATTTTACAGGTTTTGGTTATATTTTTAACGAAGGTACGTATCTTCTATTACAAAACCCTGTCATGTAAATTGTTATTTTTTGTTAATTGCACAGGGAACCACAACACACGTTTCTCAGGGCTTCATCCGGTACCAGTACTGGTATATTTCCCTGAACCCCATTTTTTCATAAAGCCTGATGGCCGGGGTATTGTCGATGAGTACCTGCAGGTAGGCGGTCAGCGCTCCTTTTTTCCTTCCCCACCGCAGGAGGTTTTCCACGATCAGGTATCCCAGGCCGGTGTGCCGGTACTCCTTGTCCACCACAATATCGAACAGACCGATGCATGAACCTTCTGTCACGCCAAGTCCCACACCGATGGTCTGGTGGCCGCGGGAAAGGGAGATCAGACATTTGGGCGTGCGAAGTTGCTCCATAATGTCAATGTAGGTTGCCCTGCGTTTTCGGTCAAATTCGTTCATCCTGATGAAATCATCAATCCAGCGCGGGTTTAATACTGTTTCAATCCGGATATCGCTGAGCGGTTCGCGGGGCCAGTTCGATATATCGATTAGCTGGAAGGAGATAGTGGAATGCAGGAAATAATTACGGGCAGCGAGCCGCTGATCAATATCAGGCGGGTCGGCTATCGAGGTGATCTTGAAACAGGGTGCAATATGATGCGAAAGGTAAAGTTTTTCACAAAAATCGATTTTTTCTTCAGGGTCCAGGGTGGAGGGATAGAGCAAATTTACCGAATTGGAACGTTTTGTCACCCCGTTGGCAAACCGTAATATCCAACCATCATACTGGACCGTTTGCAGGGCAGGCCACGCGTTATTGCTGATCTCTTCGAAGCGGCGAATCATTTTATTTCCCCCGCCTAAACCGCTCCTTCCCCTCCGCCGTCATCCTCTCCGTTGCGTATTGAAAGATCAGCCGAGGGGCAGTGTCCTTAAACCGTAACAAAAATTGTTCGGCGACCTCGGGTTGTTTTTTCCAGGTTTCGCGCAGGAACCAGCCCAGCCCCTGGTGGACCTCACGTGCGGGGTCATGCATCATCGGTTCAATAAAAGTGAACCAGGGCTGGAAGTCGGTTGAGATTTTCATAGGCTTGATGAGACTTACTACTGCAGCCCTGCGCTGAAATTTATTTTCTGCAGTTCTCCATAATCCGATGGAATCAAGGCTGACAAGTTTCTTTTTAAAAAACAGGTTCATCAGCTCGCCGCAGATATAATCTGTTTGAGCCCAATTGGTGATGCCCACGGAAAACCATTTTTCAACCGTGTTAAAAGTGGAAGTCGTCCATGTCTTTTGATAGTGGAGCACGAGCCTGATGGCAATAACCGTCATTTCATATTTCGGAGATGCGGCAAGCAGGATGGAGGTTTCGAGAACCAACGCCTGGTCAACACCCGGCATGGCCAGAATTCCGGTTACCAGGGAGGCTGTCTGCTCCTGGCTGAGGCCATAGGCATCATATCCTTCCTTGAAATACCTCTGGTACTTTGCAACAACAGCCGGATTTTGGTTCTTGATACCAAAATCATGAATGTGATCGAAGATCTCCCGGGCAGTCATGACGGATTGGTTAGTTCATGATAAATCCCCTGGCTTTTTCAAGGGCCGCAGGTATTCCTGCCGGATTTTTGCCACCTGCAGTGGCAATGTGCGGCTGTCCGCCCCCACCACCCTGAATCTCCTTTGCAATTTCACGAATGATATTGCCGGCATGGAGTTTGCGCTCCTTCACCAGGTTTTCCGAAAGCATCACGGTCAGGGTAGCCTTGCCTTCGGCGGCTGTGGCCAGTACCAGGAAAAGGTCGGGGATGGAGGCATTCAGTTCATAGGCCAGGTTCTTGACGGTTTCTGCATCCAGGTCGACCCGGACTGTGAGAAAATTGACGCCGTTGTAATGCTGCACAAGTGCCGCATACTCCTCGCGAAGCTGGATAAGTTTGAGCTTGCCGAGCTCGGTGACCTGCCGTTTGAGGTCGGCATTTTCGTCGAGCAGATGCCTTACGCCTTTATGCAGGTCCTTTGGATTTTTAAGCAGTTCCCCGATGCTTTCGATGAGCGACTCCAGTGAATTCCAGTATTCTTCGGTCTTGCCGGCCGTGATGGCCTCGATGCGGCGGATACCCGCGGCAATGGCGCCTTCCGAAATTATTTTGAAGGAACCGATCTGCCCCGTGGCAGGCACATGCGTACCGCCGCAAAGCTCAACCGAAAATCCGGGATCGAAGGTGATCATGCGCACAAGATCCCCGTATTTTTCTCCGAAAAGGGCCATGGCACCCCTTGCCTTTGCCTCTGCCACCGGCACGGCACGCTCTTCCTTCAGCCCGATATTCTCCCTGATTTTAGCATTCACGATCGATTCAACCCGGGTTGTCTCTTCACGTGTCATCTTTGCAAAATGGGTGAAGTCGAACCTGAGCCGGTTCTCGTCGACCAGCGAGCCTTTCTGCTCCACATGCGTGCCGAGAACCTCGCGGAGTGCGGCATGCATGAGATGGGTGGCCGAATGGTTATTGGCAATGCGCTTCCGCCTCGCTGCATCAACCTGAGCTATGACCGCAAGTGAAGGATCGGCCGGCAACGATTTAGTGATGATGATGCTCAGTTCATTTTCCCTGACGGTGTCTTCCACTTCGATTTTTTCATCTCCCGAAATCAGCCAGCCCTTATCGCCGGTTTGTCCGCCTGATTCGGCATAAAATGGCGTTTGGGCGATCACCAGGTGATAATATTCCTGGCCTTTGGTCACGACCTTGCGATATCGCCAGATCTCTGTTTCCACCTGCAGGATGTCATACCCCACGAATTCAGGCAACCCCGCATCTTCGTGGAGGATCGACCAATCGGAAGCATCAACGACTGCATCCTGGCGCGACCGCGCTTTTTGTTCTGCAAGTCCTTTTGAAAAGCCTTCCATGTCGACGCTCCAACCGATTTCACGCGCCATGAGCTGGGTGAGGTCGATGGGGAAACCGAAGGTGTCGAAGAGTTCAAAGGCGAAGGCACCGTCAATACATTTTTTATCATTAACCTCCTCAACGGGAATGGGCTGGGCAGGAGCCACATAGCCATTGAACCGCTGTATGCCGGTTGCCAGTGTTCTGAGGAAGGCGGTCTCTTCTTCGCGGATCACGTTGGTGATCAGGTCCTTCTGGGCAATAAGTTCAGGGAAGACCGGGCCCAGTTGCGAAAGAATGACCGGGACGAGTTCATGAATGAATGGTTCTTTGAATCCCAGGAAGGCATAGCCGTAACGAACCGCCCGGCGGAGGATCCTGCGGATGACGTAGCCGGCTTTTACGTTGGAGGGAAGCTGCCCGTCGGCAATGGCAAAGGCAATGGCCCTCAGGTGATCGGCCACCACGCGCATGGCAATGTCGGCCTTTGGCTCCCTGCCATAAGGAATCCCGGCATTCGCGGCGAGCACCTGGATGATCGGCTGGAAAACGTCTGTGTCGTAATTTGATTTGGTTCCCTGCATGACCATGCAGAGCCGTTCGAATCCCATCCCGGTATCAACATGTTTTGCAGGGAGTTCAACCAGCTGGCCGCTTGCCATCCGGTTGAACTGGATGAACACCAGGTTCCAGATTTCGATGACATGCGGATCGCCTTTGTTAACCAGGTCCTTTCCGGGGATCTTTGCCTTTTCGGCTGCATCGCGAATGTCGGCATGGATTTCGGAACAGGGACCGCAGGGGCCGGTATCTCCCATTTCCCAGAAATTATCCTTTTTCGATCCCAGCAAAATGCGGTCTTCCGGGATATGTTGTTTCCAGAATCCGATGGCTTCGTTGTCGCGCGCCAGTCCTTCACTTTCATCCCCTTCAAATACAGTCACATAAAGCGATTCCGGGTCGATTTTGAACACCTCCGTCAATAGTTCCCAGCCCCATGCAATCGCCTCCTTTTTGAAGTAATCGCCGAATGACCAGTTGCCCAGCATTTCAAACATGGTATGATGATAGGTGTCGTGGCCAACTTCTTCAAGATCATTGTGTTTGCCGGAAACACGCAGGCATTTCTGGGTGTCGGCAATTCTGCGGAAAGTGCCTTCGCGGTTGCCAAGGAAAATATCTTTGAACTGGTTCATTCCGGCATTGGTGAACATCAGGGTTGGATCGTTCTTAACGACCATGGGGGCTGAGAGAACGATCTCATGTTGCTTGGACCGGAAAAAGTCGAGGAAAGTCTGGCGAATATCAGTAGAATTCATTTAAAAATATGATTAACAATGGATTAACAAACTTTAACATTTTTTAAACTTCGGAAACGACTGCAAAGTTAATTATTTACTTAATTTTGTAGCTGTTAGCCCCCCCTGTTTTGACTAATTCTTTATTTACCTGTCGATGAGCAAGGTAAAGTACAAGTTCAATAAAAAATCCCTGACCTTTGACCGGGTGCATACAACGATGCGGAAGCGTTTGCTGTATTTTTTCTCGCATCTGTCAACGGGCGTGGTATTTGCTGCCGTTGTGCTGGTACTGGCCTATAATTTTCTTGACTCGCCGAAGGAAAAGGCGCAGAAACGCGACATTGACCAGATGAAGCTTCAGTACCAGATCATAAACGACCAGCTGGACAAGGTGACCAAAATTCTTGCAGATCTGCAGGATCGCGACGACAATATTTACCGGGTGATTTTTGAAGCTGAACCGATTCCCAATGCCATCAGGTCGGCCGGTATCGGAGGAATTGACAGGTATGAGGCGCTCAAAGGATATTCCAATTCCGAACTGATGATCGAAACGGCAAAGAACGTGGACAAGATCATGGGGAAACTGTATGTGCAGTCAAAATCGTTTGATGATGTTTTTAACCTTGCAAAAAACAAGGAGAAGATGCTTGTTTCGATCCCGGCCATTCAGCCGGTGAACAACAACGACCTCAAACGCATCGGATCTTATTTCGGGAACCGTGTCGATCCCTTCTACAAGGTCCGGAAATTCCATGAAGGAATGGATTTTTCGGCTTCAATCGGCACCGAAGTTTATGCAACCGGCAACGGGGTGGTCGAAGATGCCGGGCGTGATGCAGAAGGTGGTTACGGGAATGTGATCAGGATCGACCATGGTTACAATTACCATACGGTTTACGCCCATCTTTCGCGCATCTTTGTGAAGCCGGGCCAGAAAATCCTGCGTGGGCAGATCATTGGTTACGTTGGAAACACCGGGAAGTCCACCTCCCCGCATCTGCACTATGAAGTCAGGAAAAACGGGATTGCCATCAACCCCATCTATTTCTTTTTCAACGACCTCACACCGTCACAGTTCAAGATGATGCTGGAGTTATCCTCGCGTCCTTCACAAACCATGGATTAACCCGGACCACCGATGTTGCGAAAAGAGAAAAAAATAGGGAAATTATATTATTCCATCGGGGAGGTCGCCGAACTGTTTGAGGTGAATGCCTCCCTGATAAGATACTGGGAAAAGGAATTTGATATTCTGAAGCCTCAGAAGAACAAGAAAGGAAACAGGTTGTTCACACCCGGGGATCTCGATAACCTGCGCATCATTTATCATCTTGTGAAGGAGCGTGGATTCACCCTGCAGGGGGCGAAAGATAAACTAAGGGAAAATAAACAGGATGTTGCGAGCCATGTTGAGATCATCGATTCGCTGAACCGGCTTAAGGGATTTCTGCTCAACCTGAAGGAGCAGCTGTGATGTCAGGACAAGGAAAGCCGGCATCAAATTCTTTTTTTGACAACGTGTATGCGGTTGTATGCATGGTTCCATACGGCCGCGTGACTTCCTATGGTGCGATTGCAGCATATCTTGGCACGCGGGGTTCGGCAAGGATGGTAGGATGGGCCATGAATGCATCGCACACGCAGGTAACGGGTGTTCCCGCTCACAGGGTGGTCAACAGGAACGGACTGCTTACCGGGAGGCATCATTTCGGGAGCCTGAAAATCATGCAACAACTCCTCGAAAGCGAAGGAATTGAAATCCTCAACGACCAGGTTGTTAGGTTCGGCGAGCTGTTCTGGGACCCGGCAAAGGAAATTAAGCATTAAAAATTAAAAATTAAAAATTACAAAGCTTTGAAAATACATTCACCTTTTTTCTTGTCCACCTGTCCACTTGTCCACCTGTCCACCTGTCCACCTGTCCACCTGTCCACTTGTCCACCTGTCCACTTGTCCACCTGTCCACCTGTTCACCCATTTACTAACCCAAGCAACCCACAATGACCATAGATAAAACCCAGATAATCGATGCCTTAAGGCACGTAGACGACCCGGACCTCAGGCAGGACCTGGTCACGCTGAATATGATCGATCATGTTCAGGTAGAAGGAAATAAAGTCAGTTTTGCCGTCGTGCTCACCACCCCGGCCTGCCCTTTGAAAAACCAGATCAGGCAGGCCTGTATTGATGCAATTCACCAATATGTTGATCACGGGCTGGAAGTCGAAGTGGAGATGACGTCAAAGGTGACCTCCCGCCGCAAGGAGACCGATACGATGCTGAAGGATGTTAAAAATATTATTGCCGTCGGATCCGGCAAAGGCGGAGTCGGGAAATCGACGGTAGCGGTCAACCTGGCCGTTGCACTTGCGGCAAGCGGTGCCAAGGTTGGACTGATCGATGCAGATATCTACGGACCGTCCATCCCGATGATGTTCGGCATGCTGAACGAACGTCCCACCGGGTTCGACCAGGACGGCAAAACCTATGTCTACCCCTTCGAAAAATTCGGGTTGAAGGTACTGTCGATCGGTTTTTTTGTCGACCAGTCGAAAGCCCTGATCTGGCGAGGACCGATGGCTTCGATGGCCCTTCGCCAGATGTTCACCGATGCCGTATGGGGCGAACTTGACTACATGGTGATCGATCTTCCTCCCGGTACGGGCGATATTCCACTCACCCTCATCCAGGATTTCCCGCTCACCGGGGCGATCATTGTCAGCACGCCCCAGCAGGTAGCCATTGCGGATGTGAGAAAAGCAGCCGACATGTTCCGCAACGACAAGATCAACATTCCCATCCTCGGGCTGGTTGAAAACATGTCCTATTTCACGCCGCAGGATATGCCCGGTAAGAAATATTATATTTTCGGGCAGGGCGGATGCGAAAAATTTGCCGCCGAACTCAATATCCCGCTGATCGGCGAAATTCCGATCGTACCAGCCATTGCCGATTCGGGAGATGCCGGGATCCCCGTTGCCACAGATAACACCTCTCCGGTCACCGCAGCCTTCTTAAAACTTGCAGAGAACGTGGCGCAGCAGATAGCCATCAGTAATTCGATTAAGGAGATTTTTGGAGGGGTGAATGGGTGAACGGGTGAAGGTGTGGACAGGTGGACAGGTGGACAGGTGGGCAAGTGAACAGGTGGGCAAGTGACAGTACATCCGGTGCCGGTTAATATAGAGCGTTGGCCCGCAGTTTAAATAGTAATTCAATTATTAATTCATTCAATAATTTATTATCATGATTGCAAACGCAGAATTAGAATCGAAAGTAAAAAATGTGATAGAGCAGATCCGTCCGTATCTTCAGGCTGATGGCGGCGATGTGGAGTATGTTAACCTGACCGAAGACAATACCGTCAATATCCGCCTGCTGGGCATGTGCGGCAATTGTCCCCACAGCCAGATGACCCTGAAAAACGGGATCGAAGCTGCGGTTATACGTGCGCTTCCCGAAATCAAATCGGTGGAATCGGTTTCAGCAGAATAGCCGGTTCAGGAAAGGTATTTCGCCACGATAGGCATTCGGCGCCCCATGCCGAATGCTTTTGGCGAAACCCGCAGGATTGGCGGGGTTTGTGCGCGCTTGTACTCGTTGGTGTTTACCAGTTTGAGAACGCGCCTTACCGTCGTTTCATCATAGCCTTCGCGGATCAGTTCCTCCGGGCCGGTGCGTTGTTCAATATACCGGAACAGGACCTGGTCAAGGATTGAATAATCTGGTAGCGAATCCGAATCTTTCTGATCCGGTCTCAGCTCGGCGGAAGGGGGTTTCAGGATGGTATTTTCCGGGATAACTTCGGAAGCTGCATTTATCAATCGTGCTAGCTCGTAGACCTGGAGTTTGTATACATCCCCCAGCACCGACAAACCGCCGCACATATCGCCGTAAAGTGTGCCGTAACCAACGGCAGCCTCGCTTTTATTGGAGGTGTTAAGCAGGATATACCCGAATTTGTTCGAAAGCGCCATGAGGATCACGCCGCGTATCCGTGCCTGGATGTTCTCTTCGGCGATGTTGAAGGGTTGCCCGGCGAATTGTGGTTGCAGGGTCAGTTCAATCGTCTTGTAGGCATCCTCGATCGGGATGATATCATAGGCCACATCCAGATTTTCGGCAAGCAAGCGGGCGTCGGTGATGCTGTGATCGGATGAAAACTGCGAGGGAAGCAGGATGGCGCGGACATTTTGATTGCCCAGCGCTTCTGCAGCGAGGACGAGGGTAACGGCTGAATCAATACCGCCCGAAAGGCCCAGGATTGCCTTTGAGAATCCCAGTTTTCCGAAATAGTCGCGGATGCCAAGGACCAGCGCCTGGTAGATCAGCCGGGTAGCTTCAGGCGACGTGAAAGAATGAAAGGATGATTTGGGAACGTGGGAATGGGGTGCTGGATTTGGTATCCTGGATTTGGAAAAATCGTAAATCGCAAAATCTTCGGAAAATTCTTTCAACCTTGTGCCGACGGCCCCGTCGGAACCCACCACCATGGAACCTCCGTCGAAGATCAGCTCGGTTTGTCCGCCCACCTGGTTGACATAAACCACTGGCAGGCTATAGGTTACCGCGTTCCTGGAAAGGACTTCCAGCCGTTTTATCTCCTGGTTGTAGTTGAACGGGGAAGCGGCAATGTTGATGAGGATGTCGGGCGATTGGCCGCTAAGTTCATCCATAGGGTTGCGCACATAAAGCGGATCCTCCGCAATGTTCCAAAGATCCTCGCAAATGGTGATGGCAAACCGGAACCCTTTGTATTCCACCACCGAACCTGGCAACCGGTTTGGTTCAAAATAGCGGTATTCATCAAAAACATCATAATTCGGGAGCAAGGTCTTATGGATCTCTGCCCGGATTTTGCCATCGGCAAGGAAAAATGCCGTGTTGTAAAGAGGTTTTCCTTTTGCTGCGGGGTTGACGGAGGGAGCACCTACGATAGCCGCTATTCCTGTGCATTTTGAAGCAATTGTTTCAACCGCCTCGCTGCTTCTCCTGATAAAATCGCTGAACTCAAGAAAATCGCGCGGGGGATAACCGCAAACCGAGAGTTCGGCAAAAACAACCAGCCCGGCGCCCTGCGATTTCGCCTTTTCGATGGCATCGCAGATAGCCGAAACATTGTTCGAAAAATTACCGACGTGATAGTTCAGCTGTGCCAGCGCGATTTTCATGATAAGCGGTTAAAACAGGATCCCGATTGTAAGCTCGACAAAATTCAGCATGCTTTTTTCATTGAGATGCGTTTTGTAATTCATCCCCGACAGCACGTTATTGAGGGAATTATTGTATGAAAGGCCTGCAAACAGCCTTGTTGATTCATCCACGTGGTATTCGCATCCCACACCGATGATGATCGATTCCCTGATAAAGGAGGTGCTGTCGGTGAGGTTGTCCTGCTGGTCGATCTCCTGGCCCCGAGAGGAATAAAACTTCTCCTTGTAGGTGGCTTTCAGGCGGAAGGCCGTGCCAAACCCTATCTGACCGTAAAATGAAATCTTTCCGAATGTTTTGGTCTGCATCTTGATCATCAGGGGAATTTCAAGATAGAGGAAATTGTACTTCCGGCTGATCTGGCCGCTCAGGGTGTCGCGGGCATCGGGGTAACTCAGTTTCCCGTTCAGGAACTGGAAGTTAAAACCGGTTGACAGGGCATAATTTTTAGCAAAATAAAAATCGCCCACAAACCCTACGGTTGCTCCCGCGCATGCCCCGTCGCTGGCATAATCCTTGCTGCCTGGGCTCATCCAGCCAATGTTTGGAGAAACCTTCAGTCCCAGTTTGAAGGGAAGTTTTTCCTGGCTGCAGGCAATATTTGTAAGGGAAAAGAGTATTGAAATAAAAATAAAAGTCAACAGTTTTTTCATGACAGGTTGTTTAATCACGATTACACGGGATGTTCCGGGGCAAAAATAGGGATTAATACCCCAGCCGGGGAATGAAACTTCATTTTTTTATCCAAAAATAATCAACCGGGTTTTTCGTTTCATACTGTTGATCAGCAATCATTCATCCGTTAAAAGGTCATTTATGGTTTGGCATAAACATCATTCAGCGATTTTATTCATGATATGCCTGGTGGCTTTTTCCGCCTGCGGTCGTGGAAAGCAACGGCTTCACCCCGATGTATCAAAGATAAGCCTGCCGCAGGTGATCATTCACAGGTACGACCTCGACCTCTTCAGGGTCCATTCGGGGCAATTGCAGCAGGAGCTTGAGAAGCTGAAACCGGTCTATCGGTTTTTCCTGGGCGCCGATCTGAACGATCCTGCCAAGCTGGCCGATATGAAAGATTACCTGGAGAATCCGCGCAACATAGCCTTCCATGCGGAAGTTACAGCAAAATACAGCGATATCCATGCCATTGAAAATGCACTGACGGATGCCTTCAGACACTACCAATTTTACTATCCCGGTGTGAAAATACCGAGGGTCTACGCCTATATTTCGGGCGGGGATTATGACTTTCCCGTTCAGTTTGCCGACAGTGTGATGCTCATAGGGCTCGATAACTACCTTGGAAAAGATTACAAACCCTATATTTCCGACGGACTGCCCTTTTACCGGTTAACAAGGATGAATCCTGGAAATATCGCTCCCGACTGTATCAAGGCCTTGTCGAACATCTTGCATCCGAAGCAGATCGCGGGAAATAATCTCCTGGAGCAGATGATCGAGGCAGGGAAGCGGTTGTATTTCACCGATGCCATGCTCCCTGACGCCGTCGACCGGTTCAAGATCGGCTATACCGCCGCACAGCACGATTGGATTGTAAAAAATGAAGAACATGTGTGGGCTGCCATCATTGAAAACCGGATGCTTTATACAACCGATGGAAAACTGATGCGGGCCTTCATGGCCGATGGTCCCTTTACCGCCGAATTCTCCAAGGAGGCCCCCCCTCGCCTTGGTGAATGGCTGGGTTGGCAGATCGTCAGGAAATACATGGAGAACCAGCCTGCCGTAACCTTGCGGGAAATGATGAACGATCAGGACGCGCAGAAGATACTCACCAACTCCCGATACAAACCGGAGAAATAATTAAAAATTAAAAATTAAAAATTACCCGGAGACCAATTCCATTATTACGACTTTCTTCAGTTTATGCCCATCCTTAAGGTCCCCGTTCACCCGTCCACCTGTCCACCTGCCCACCCGTCCACCCGTCCACCCGTCCACCTGTCCACCCGTCCACCTGTCCACCCGACCACCTGTCCACCCGACCACCTGTCCACCCGTCCACCTGTCCACCCGTCCACCTGTCCACCCGTCCACCCCAAATTGTTAATAACTTTCCCTAAATCCCGTATTACCTTTTGCCACTGAACCCGATTAAGCAGTAAAGAAGTCGGATCATGCTGGTAAAGACATATGGAAGCGCTGTTTTCGGGATCCAGGCCATTACGGTCACCGTGGAGGTATACATGGACACAGGGATCCAGTTTTTTATGGTGGGTTTGCCCGACAATGCTGTGAAGGAGAGCCACCAGCGCATCGAATCGGCGCTGCGCAACAACGGTTACCGCATCCCCGGGAAAAAGATCATCATCAATATGGCACCGGCTGATATACGGAAAGAGGGCTCCTCCTACGACCTCACCATAGCCATTGGCATCCTGGCGGCCAACGAGATCATCAAAACCACGAGGCTCGAGCAGTACATGATCATGGGAGAACTGTCCCTCGACGGCGGGCTCCTGCCAATCAAGGGAGCCTTGCCGATAGCCATTGAAGCCCAAAAGCGCGGCTTTAAGGGAATTCTGATACCCATGCAGAATGCGCAGGAGGCCGCCATTGTCGCGGATCTGGAAGTCTATGGCATTGAAAAGATCGCCGACGTGATCGCTTTTTTCAACGGAACGGCTGAACTACCCCGTGCCCGGATGCATGATTCGGCTGATTTTGACCGACTGATGCTGCAGTATGAATACGATTTTTCAGATGTCCGCGGACAGGAAAATATCAAACGGGCACTGGAGATCGCGGCGGCCGGCGGGCACAACGTTATCCTGATCGGGCCGCCGGGTGCGGGAAAGACCATGCTGGCGAAACGGTTGCCGTCGATTCTCCCTCCACTGAACCTCCAGGAGGCAGTGGAGACCACCAAAATCCATTCGGTGGCTGGGAAACTGGGGAATAATCGTTCACTGGTATCCATCCGGCCCTTCAGGGCGCCGCACCACACGGTCTCAAACATGGCCCTGGTCGGGGGCGGCAGCATACCGCAGCCGGGGGAGATATCCATGGCTCACAACGGTGTTCTGTTCCTGGATGAATTGCCTGAATTTAAGCGCACCGTACTCGAAGTGCTGCGGCAACCCATGGAAGACCGCGTAGTGACCATCTCCAGGGCGAAAATGACGTTGGAATACCCCGCAAGTTTCATGCTGGTGGCCGCCATGAACCCCTGCCCGTGTGGGTTTTACAACCATCCTACGCAGGATTGCCAGTGCGGGGCGGGGGAGGTGAAGAAATATATCAACCGGATTTCGGGCCCGCTGTTCGACCGCATCGACATCCACGTGGAGGTCGTTCCGGTCGACTTCAAGAAGCTGAGCGACAGCCGTCCGTCGGAGCACAGCGATCAGATCCGGGCAAGGGTGATCGCGGCCAGGCACATCCAGGAAAAAAGGTTCGAAGGGCTGACAGGGATATACTGCAATTCCCAGCTCCCATCGAACATGCTTCACCAGGTGTGCAACATTGGCGAAACCGGCAACCAGTTGCTAAAAACTGCCATGGATAAGCTGGGGTTGTCGGCGAGGGCCTACGATCGGATTCTGAAGGTTTCACGCACCATTGCCGACCTGGACCAGTGTGATGGGATTAAATTGGAGCATTTGGCCGAAGCGATCAACTACAGGTCGCTGGACCGGGATAACTGGGGGAGATGATGTTTTTTTAACCACAAAGGCGAAAAAGGATGCACGAAGGCGCACAAAGGGTGGTTATTTGTAAACAGATACTGGATGCGGCGTTTTTTGTGCATTCGGAACTGGGGCCGGGATTGCTGGAGAATGCGTATGAACAGTGCTTGTATTATGAGTTGTCAGGAAGAGGGCTCAGGGTTGAAAAGCAAAAGGGCATGCCGTTGTGGTTTTGTGACATGAAAATGGAGATGGGTTACAGGCTGGATTTGTTTGTTGAAGATGAGATCATTGTTGAAGTTAAGGCTGTTGAATCGTTGAATGATGTCTACCTGGCCCAGGTTCTGACTTACCTGAAAATATCCGGGTGCAAACTTGGGCTGCTCATTAATTTTAACAGCCGACATCTCAAAGATGGTATCCGCAGGGTCATGCGATAACCCTCTATTACTTTGTGGCTCCATCTCTGTCCGTTTCGCCCCTTTTTCGCCTTTGTGCCCCCTTCTTCGCCTTTGTGGTTAAGAAAGGTGAACACCTTCCTTTCTTAACCGATCAACATGCTCATAATCTGGTGAAAGTAAAGAAACAATTTCAAACCGAATGTGTTTGTAAAATTTCCTCCCAAGTTCCCGCCTGATGACCTGGAGTTTTTCATCCGTCAAATCTGAAGAAATGCCAATTACGTGATAAGGGCTCTCATCCCGGGCTGTATTGATAAAAAAGCCGGCAATGACGGGTTCTCCGATGATGCCATATTTCTTAACCTCCCGGAATACCTTTTCGAGTTCCTTCAGGTTTGACTTTGTGGGGGCCTCGAAAAATCTTGCTGGCTTCTCTAGGCTGATCTCCTTTTTTATGAGGGTATCCGCCTGCAGGTTCACCATCACCTCCTCGGTAAAATCAATTCCGCCATTCATGTTCAGCAGGAATATTTTAACCAGCGTCGGCGGGCCAAAGGGCAATCCCCAGATACCGAGTAAAAAACTGAGGAAGTTGTATCCAGTTGCATACCTGGACGAATTTTCCCCTGGTTTAATGAAGAATAGTTTTGAAATCCTTTTCACGGGACGGAAAACAGGAACCGAAATGATGTACTGGTAAGCGACAAATTTTGCACCCCGGCTTATGAGGCCGGCGATTTCCTCAGTCTTTACATCGTTTCCGATATGTATTTTCATTGCTGGGATGATTTCATAGCAGGAACAAATCCCCGATCACAAAACAGGCGAATAACACCGAAGCCATCCCGTTCATGGTCGCAAAGGCAAGGTCGACGCGGGAAATGTCGTCAGGCCTGACGATGATATGTTCGTAACACAGCAAGGCGGTGAAGACGGCAGCCCCGATCCAGTAGAGATAGTGGAAATTGCCCGTAAAGCCCCCCAGTACCACAAGCAGGACGGCTGCAAGGTGGAAAATAGCCGACAGGATGAGGGCATTGCGCTTGCCCATCGCAACCGGGAGCGATTTCAGGTTCTCCGACTTGTCGAAGCTGATATCCTGCAGGGCATAAAGGATGTCGAACCCGGCCACCCAGAAGATGACTACGAATGAATAGACCAGGGGCAGCGGGTCAAAAGCGGCGGTGACGGCAAGATAGGCGCCGATGGGAGCAAGGGCAAGCCCAAGCCCCAGGAATACATGTGACAGGTAGGTAAAACGCTTGGTGAGACTGTATCCTAAAACCACAATCAAGGCAACCGGTGAAAGGAAAAAACACAACTTGTTCAGGAAAAAGCTGGAAAGCATGAACAGCAGCGCGTTGATGATGACAAAAACCATGGCTGACCTGGGATGTATGATGGCACTCGGGATCTCGCGCAAGGCTGTGCGGGGGTTTTTTTTGTCAAATTCACGGTCGGCGTAACGGTTAAAGCCCATGGCGGCATTGCGGGCGAAGAACACGCAGAGCAACACCAGCAGTAAAAGGCGGAAACTGAGATTTTCACCATGCGTTTTAACTGCAAGGAAAAAACCGATCATGGCAAATGGCAGGGAAAATATGGTGTGATTTATTTTTACAAGAGAAAAGTAATCGGCGATTTTAAAACTTCTGGCAATCGTCATGTAGGATAATTTTGCCGGCAAAGTTAGTAATTTGTAACTATTTCCCCGTTGGATCGTCCAACTTGTTATTCTGATGATTTAGGCTAATTTTGTAGTCTTATATTTAAACCATGAGCAGGCAGGTTGACATCATTGTGGGGTTTCTGAAATATTCGCTGCGATCACAGTCTAAGTACCGGATTCACTCGCCTTTCGTCTTTGATTTTTATAAAAATGTACTGAAAGATACCCACAGTTATCCGCAATACAGGACCATCAACAGGCTGCGTAAAGAACTTGAGAACGTTTCCAGGTTTATTAAGCGGAAGGACCTGGGGGCAAGGAGCAAGGACTTCCCGGGTGATCAGCGTTTTGTGCGGGTCAGGGACATCGTTCACCGGGCTTCGGTGAGCCAGAAAAAGGGCGAGTTGCTTTTCCGACTTGTGAAGCGGTATACGCCCGGAAACATCCTGGAACTGGGTACCTCGCTTGGCATCAGTTCAATCTATTTGGGTCTGGCATCCCCCGAAAGCTGCATTGTAACCATCGAAGGATGCATCGACTCGGCCAACGTAGCCCAGGAAAATTTTGACAGGGCCGGGCTTAAAAACGTTCATATCATTACCGGCAACTTCGAAGACAAGCTTGCGGGTGCGCTTGATGAAATGCCGGCACCGGACCTTGTTTTTTTTGACGGGAATCATAAAATGAAACCAACACTGGCCTATTTCGAAGAGTGCCTGCAACATATTCACCCGGGAACCGTTTTTGTTTTTGACGATATTCACTGGTCAAGGGGGATGGAAGAGGCCTGGAAGGTCATATGCAGGCATCCGAAAGTCAAGGTTACTATCGACATTTACCAGATGGGATTCGTGTTTTTCAGGGAGGAGTTGAGTAAAGAAGATTTTATATTACGCTTTTAATAATTCATATTCATGGAAAAAGAAGTCATCCGTCTCGACGGCATTGTAAAGAATTACAAGATAGGAACCATTTTAGTGGAAGCATTGCGGGCAGTATCCCTGGTAGTAAGGAAAAACGAATTTGTTGCCCTGATGGGCCCTTCCGGATCAGGAAAATCTACCCTGATGAACATTCTCGGATGCCTTGATACGCCGACCAGCGGGAGTTATTTCCTGAATGGGGAGGATGTGAGCAAAATGGATGACAACGCCCTTGCCGAGATTAGAAACCGTCAGATCGGTTTTGTTTTCCAAACGTTCAACCTCCTGCCGCGTTCGTCGGCGCTTGAAAATGTCATGCTGCCCTTGATCTATGCCGGCGTTGGTAAGGCCAAACGCCTGGAACTTGCCAAACAAACGCTCGAAGAGGTGAAACTCGGCGACCGTATGGCACATAAACCAAATGAATTATCGGGCGGACAACGTCAGCGTGTTGCCATCGCCCGCGCCCTGGTTAATCATCCTGCCATCATCCTCGCCGACGAGCCCACCGGGAACCTCGACTCCAAAACCTCCATCGAAATTCTCGGGTTGCTTGAAGAGATTCATAAAATGGGAAACACGGTCATCATCGTCACCCATGAAGAGGATATTGCCCAGCATGCCCACCGCATCATCCGCCTGATGGATGGCAAAATTAACGTGGATGAAGCGAATAAGAATATAAAAACCATCTCCGATTACCATTTCAACGGCGTGGTTTAAGGAACGGCATTTGTTTGACCACGAGAAAATTCCCGGAATGATGCAAAAAGAAGGTAATTACAAAAAGCTGTTTAAGGATTTCAACAAGCTGAACGTCATGATCATCGGTGATGTGATGGTTGACTCGTATCTGTGGGGAAAGGTTGAAAGGATCTCGCCCGAAGCCCCCATACCGATCGTTGCTTTGCGCAAGCGCGAGCATCGCATGGGCGGTGCTGCCAACGTCGCCATGAACATCAGGTCGATGGGGGCAAACCCCATCCTCTGTTCGGTGATCGGGACCGACGACAAGGGCGATCAGTTTCTTGACCTGCTGAAGAAGGAGAAGATCGATGATGCAGGTATCGTGCGGAGTACACGTCGCATAACGACCACGAAATTCAGGATATTCGGGAATGCATTCCAGATGTTGCGGGTTGACGAAGAGATGGACAATGACCTGGTGCAGGGTGATTTCTTTACCCTCCTCAGGGTGATCGACCACATCATGACGAAAGTGAAAGTCGATGCCATCATCTTCCAGGATTACGACAAGGGTGTGATAACCCAGAAGCTCATTTCAGAGGTTGTAAAGCGGGCTCAGGCTCGCGACATCCCGGTAACAGTTGATCCGAAGAAAAAGAACTTCATGTCGTATAAAAACGTCACTTTGATTAAACCCAACCTCAAGGAACTCAGGGATGGGATGAACCTTCCCCATGAACTTGTGGATAAACAGTCGGTAATTGCCTCTGCTCAACAGCTGCGCGACAGTTTGAACTGCAGGTATGTCCTTACGACGATGTCGGAAAAAGGGGTCATGATGAGCATGAAAGATAACACGGCGGGCGACAATATCTTTATCCCTGCGCACATGCGGATGATCTCCGATGTTTCTGGGGCCGGCGATACGGTGATAAGCCTGGCATCGATGTGCCTGGCATTGAAGTGCACACCCTACGAGGTTGCCTATATCTCGAACCTGGCGGGCGGCCTTGTTTGCGAAGAGGTGGGCGTCGTGCCGATAAACAAGGAGAAACTTCTGAAAGAGGTGCTCGCCCTGCTTTAATATCCATGATTTTATTGAATCACCCATGACGACAGATGCCGATGTGATAATTGCCGGCGCCGGTCCTGCCGGCACCATGGCTGCATATGAACTGGCCAGGCAGGGCGTTTCGGTGCTGATCCTTGAAAAATCGCAGTTTCCGCGATACAAGGTCTGCGGCGCCGGGCTCACCCATAAGATATTGCAGGAAATCCCCTTTGATGTTTCACCGGTGTTTGAGACCACGGTTAACACGGTCATTTTTTCTCGGGGTTTCAGGGATGTCTTTACCCGTACCTCAGCTGAACCGTTGATCTACTGCACGATGCGCGACAGGTTTGATGCATTCCTGTTGTCAAAGGCCGTGGAGGCCGGGGCAAGGGTTCTGCACGGGATAAAGGTCGATGATGTGCGGCAGGAGAAGGAATTTGCTGAAGTGATCACCCGTACTGGAAGTTTCAGATCGCGGTTGGTCATCGGAGCCGACGGAGCCTCCAGCGCCGTTGCAAGGTCGGCCGGGCTGAGGGAAAATATCATGCCCGGACTTGCCTGGGAAGCGGAAGTGACCGCCGGCCCTGCCGTGGTGAAGGCTTATTCTCAATCAATTTTTCTCGATTGGGGTTCGTTCCCAGGGGGATATGCCTGGTTGTTTCCCAAAGCTGACCATTTTTCTATCGGGGTAGGAGGGCCGGCCTCGTTGTCGAAGGGGATGATGGACTATTACAGGAGGTTCGTGGATTACCTGGCGGCGGGGAGCTGGCAGGATGAATCCCGAATGAATAATGAATATCGAATATTGAACAACGAATTTAGAAATAAGAATTCTGGAATTGATATACTCAATACAATTTCGCTGAAATCGTGGCCGATCCCGGTGAGGGTGAAGAGAAGCCGGTTTCACGAGGGACGGGTGATGGTGGCGGGCGATGCAGGGGGATTGACTGACCCACTTACCGGAGAGGGGATTTACTATGCGGTACGCAGCGGCAGGTTGGCGGCTGAAGCCTGTTTCAAGTATCTTGGATCAACAAACCCGTCGCTTGATTCCTATACCCAGGTTGTTAACGACGAACTCATGAGCGAGCTGATCGAAGCCAACCGGATTAAGTACCTGTTCAACACGGCCCCTGTTAAAATTCATTCATTTGTCCGCGACAGCGACCGGGCCTGGAGGGCTTTCGGGAAAATTTTAAGGGGCGAACGCTGGTACGCGGATGTCAGGCTGGGGTTCGGGAAATGGAAGTTCCTGTGGAGCCTGGGATGCCGGGTTTCAAAATGGGTGTCGGATTACAGGGAGAAGAGGTTTGGAGACGTGATGATGTGATAATGTGCTGATATGCTGATATGCTGATGTGCTGATGTGCTGATGTGCTGATGTGCTGATGTGCTGATGTGCTGATGTGCAAACCGCACACTGAGGTTCCCGAAGTGTGCGTATCTCTTTATCCCAACAGGCTTTTTACGATCGTGGAGATCATCTTATTATCGGCTTTGCCAGCCAGTTCCTTTGAGGCGGCACCCATTACCTTGCCCATGTCTTTTACAGAAGTTGCGCCGGTATCGGCAACGATTTTCCGGATGATGGCGGCAACCTCGTCTTCGGACATCTGTTTGGGAAGGTAGGTTTCAATGACGGAAGCGTCGTACAGCTCCTTGTCGGCAAGGTCGGCGCGGTTTGCATTGGTGTAAATATCGGCCGATTCGCGCCGTTGTTTTACCAGTTTCTGAAGGATTTTCAGTTCCACATCTTCGCTTACTTCACCGGTTGCACCTTCTTTGACTTTTTCAAGCAGCAATGCTGCCTTGATGGCCCTGAGTGCTTCAAGTTTCTTTGCATCGCGGGCCAGCATGGCCGCCTTTATATCGTCGTTGATCTTCAGTTCGAGGCTCATTAATCTACAGTTTTGTTGAGAAAGGAGTTGCCACCGGTTGATTCCAGCGGGCTGTCGGCATTGTCGGTCAGGTTGTACTTTGATCTGTGCGATTCGGATGACGGTGTTACGTCGGCTAAATCCACATTCCGCCGTTTGTAGGCTGGTACGTTTTCAAGTTCGTACAGGTTGTTTTCAATGGGTTGATGGCTCTTGAGTTTTTCACTCAGGTGTTTGAGCTTTGATACCCGTTCACTGAGTTTTTTGTTCTGAAAATCGTATGAATCCGGTTCCTGGGATGGCAGCGGTTCACTGGCCGGCACGGGTTTGTATTGCACTTCCATCACAGGTTCTCCCTCATATTCTTCGGGCTGCAGGTCATGGATCAGCGTTTGTGTAAACTCTGACTGGGCATCGGGTTCTGGTTTTTCAACCGAGAATTCGATGATGCGCATGGGTTCATCGGTGTCGGGTTCAGCAACAATTTCATAGGGCACCGGTTCGGGAGCCGGGGTGAAAAGGTGGCGAACGGAGGGCGGCTCCATTCGTGGAGCAGGCTCGTGCTGAGGGGTAACGACCCGATGTTCAACCTGCGGTGACGGCGAATCGGAATAGAGATCATGAACCATCACATCAACAGGTTTTGACGGATCTTTCTGTTTATGGTCTTCATCAAATCCCGTGGCGATGATGGTTACGCTGATCTTGTCGTCGAGGGTTTCGTCAAAACCGTTGCCCCAGATAACATCTCCCGTCGATTTGGTTTTTTCCTGGATATAATCGGTTATTTCGGTGACTTCATCCATGGTGATCTCGTTTTTACCCGAGGAGATATAAAGGAGCAGGTTGCCTGCCCCGTTGATGTCGTTGTTGTCGAGCAGGGGGGAGTTGAGGGCTTCTTCTACGGCCACCTGCGCACGGTTAGGCCCGTTTGCAATACCGGTGCCCATAATGGCTACGCCACTGTCTTTCATCACTGTTTTAACGTCTTCAAAATCGACGTTAATGTACCCTACCACCGTGATGATCTCGGCAATGCCTTTGGCGGCGGTTGTAAGTACGTTATCAGCACGGGTAAACGCTTCCGATAGGGGAAGGTCACCGCACAGGAGCCGCAACTTGTCGTTGCTGATGATCAGCAAGGCGTCAACATTTTGTTTCAACTGGCGGATGCCGTCTTCGGCCGACTGGCGGCGTTTACGGCCTTCGAACGAGAAGGGGATGGTGACAATGCCAACGGTAAGGATACCGAGTTCCTTTGATATCTGGGCGATCACGGGTGCGGCTCCGGTTCCGGTACCCCCGCCAAGCCCGGCAGTTATAAAGAGCATTTTTGTCCCTTTTTCGAGTACGGCCCTGATGTCGTCGGAATTTTCAAGAGCGGCGTTTCGCCCAACCGTTGGGGCGGCCCCGGCGCCAAGGCCACCGGTAAGATTCACACCCAGCTGGATTTTCGTCGGGACCGGGCTCATGATCATGGCTTGTTCGTCGGTGTTGCAGATGATAAAGTCAACTCCTTTTATTCCCTGATGAAACATATGATTAACAGCATTGCTGCCGCCACCGCCCACACCGATGACTTTAATGATGGAGGATTGGTTTTTAGGCATGTCAAATTTTATCATATCGGCCATGAGCATATTTTTTAACGTGTTAAAATTATAAAGAAAGGTTATAGAAAAGTTCTGTTTGTTAATTAGTTATTAACGCATGATTGTTAATAGATTGATTATTGGACGTCCTCCTCGAAAATATTCCTGATTTTACTCAGGAAGGTGTCGAGCAAACGTCTGTTTTCCTTTTCAACCGGGGCGGAAACCCCGGCCGGAATACCTGTTTTTACAGGTTCAGCAGGTTTGTTCTCCGTGTCTTTCTGGTAGCGGCCTATCCCTTCGATCACCAGGCCGATTCCTGTGGCATACATCGGGCTGGCCATTTCGGGAGGAACATCGCTGGCCAGGTGTTCGTTCGGGTAGCCGATACGCGTATCGAGGCCGGTTATAAATTCGGTGAGCTGGGCGACATGTTTCAGGTGGGCGCCGCCCCCGGTGAGCACGATGCCTTCGATCAGTTTTTTCTCGTACCCCGAATTTTTAATTTCATAATAGATGTGCTCGATGATCTCTTCCATCCTGGCCTGAATAATGGAGGCGAGGTTCTTCAGGCTGATCTCCTTTGCTGGCTTGCCGCGTGTTCCGGGGATGGACACAATTTCTTCCTCCCTGTTTTCGCGGGCCATGGCTGAACCGAACTTCACCTTCAGCTGTTCGGCATGTTTTTTAATGATGGAACAGCCTTCCCGTATGTCTTCGGTGATGATTTCGCCGCCCAGGGGGATAACGGCCGTATGCCGGATGATCCCGCCATGGAAGATGGCAATGTCGGAAGTTCCGCCGCCGATATCGACAAGCACCACGCCGGCTTCTTTTTCATCCTCGCATAAAACAGCTTCTGCCGAGGCGATGGGTTCAAGGATCAGTTCCACCACTTCAAGGCCTGCCTTGCGCACGCAGCGGTAAATATTCTTTGCTGCCGCGGTTTGTCCGATAATGATATGAAAATTTGCCTCCAGCGAGCTCCCGATACCTCCTTTTGGCATGGTAATGCCGTGTTCCCCGTCGATGCTGAATTCCTGCGGAATCACGTCGAGGATCTCCTCCCCGGGGTTCATGTTGAGGTTGTACATGCTGTTGCACAGCTTTTCAATATCCGCCTGGCTGATTTCAACTTCACTGTCTTCGCGTATCATGCTGCCCCGGTGCTGCATGCTTTTGATGTGCTGTCCGGCGATCCCGACGTTGACATACTTGATGTTGACCCCCGATTTGGCGGCAGCTTCTGCAACAGCATCTTTAATGGACTGTACCGTGTTGTCGATGTTGGCTACGACTCCCCGTTTCACTCCGATGGAAGGTACTTTGCCATATCCAAGGATCTCAATTTTCCCATATTCATTTTTACGGCCTACAATGACCGCGATCTTTGTTGTACCGATGTCGAGACCGACAATGATGCCTTCGTTTTTCATATGATCATGTTTATATTTTGGAACAGACTACTTGATTCTTGTATTTTATGTTGATTATGTTGTATTTATTCCAACCGATTTTATTCAGCCCGAACTTGTAAAATGCAAACAATTTTCTGAATTTGTCGTCAAGGTCAACTGCCCTGCCCAGCAGGATGACATGGTTCCCGACCCGCGGGATTAACTCGAATTCACCTCCCTCGTTCACGTAGACCTGGCCGATCTGGGCTTTCAGGAATTTATCATGCGTGATGTACATTGTGAGTTTGTAGAGGTTGGTCATCAGTGAATCATAATAAACAGAGTCGGCAATCCCAAGGATATTCACCCTGTAATTCGGATTTTTCATGTAAGAATCATCGATGATGCCATTGGCCACCAGCACGCGGGCCGAGAAATTCGGGCTTACCGGGAGCAGGGAGCCTGATTCGTCGAGGTAGAAACTCTCATACTTCCGGTTGATGATGCGCAGCAACGGTTCGCGCTGCCTGACCTGGATATAGAGATTTCCTTCATTGTTTTCAAACACCTTCACGCCAGCGACATACGAATGTTTCCGGATGACAGCTTCAATGGATGCCGTGTTGATGTAACCAAGCGGTTTGCCTTTCAGCATCCCGGCTGTTTTCAATACAATTGAGTCAACCTCCCTTTTCGTAATCAGCACATCTGCAGCGCCATAGTCAACTGTGATGACTACCTGCCGGCATGGCCGGCTGTATTGCTCAACCTCTGCAAACCCGACAACAACACCTGTGCCTGCCACCAGGAGGATCCAGAACGTTATCTGCAATATTTTTAAAAATTTCTTCATCCGTTAGTCCAATACCGTCAAAAGTTCAGTGATGGGGCCTGCCAGCTGGTCAATGTCGCCGGCACCCAAAGTGAGCAGGATCTCCGGTTTACTGTTTTTAATCTCTGCGGGGATATCTTCTTTTTGAACGAGTTTCTTATGCTGAATATTCACCTGGTCAAGCAATAGCTTTGAAGTCACCCCCTCGATTGGCAGTTCCCGGGCAGGGTAAATGTCGAGCAGCAGCAGTTCGTCGAGCAGTTCGAGGCTCCGTGCAAAATCACCGGCCAGGTCGCGGGTGCGCGAGAAAAGATGGGGCTGGAAGATCCCCGTGATCTTTTTTCCCGGGTAAAGGTCCCGCACAGCACTGATGCAGGCGCTGAGCTCGGCGGGATGGTGTGCGTAATCGTCGATATAAACCACGTCGGGCCTGCGAACCCGGAAATCGAACCTGCGCTGCACGCCCTGGTAGGTGCTAAGGGCCTGCCTTAATTGATCCTCCCCGACGCCGGCAAGATCTGCCGCCGCCAGCGCTGCAATTGCATTCTCAAGGTTGAACTTGCCGGGAACGCCCAGAACAAGATCACGGATGATTCCCGATGGTTTTACGAAATCAAAGTGGAGCAACCCGTCGATAAGCCTGATATTTTCAGCGCAATAAGCGGCTGTATCGCAGATGGAATATCCGAATACCTTGTAGTCGTTTATCATGTCGGGGATTACGCTGATCCCGGCTTTCATGATCAGGGAACCTCCGGATACGATTTTCCCCGTGAAGTCAGAAAAGGTCTTCTTCAAATCCCCGAGGCTTCCGTAAATATCAAGATGATCGGCGTCAGCCGAGGTGATTATGGCGATGTATGGTGAAAGTTGCAAAAAGGATTTATCATACTCGTCAGCCTCCACGACGCACCAGGTCCCGCCAGTATTATCCTTCCCGGTTCCCGTCACCCTGTCACCCGTTACCTTGTCACCTTTCTGCCCTGTCACCGTTTTACCAGTTGGTTCAAACATGAAATTCGTATGGTAGTTCTTCGAAATCCCTCCCAGGAAGGCGATCTGCCCGGCGCCTGCCGTTGACAGGATATGGGCGATAAGGGTTGACGTTGTCGTTTTGCCATGGGTACCGGCAACGGCGATCGTTTTGTATGTGCCGGAAATCATGCCCAGGACTTCCGCCCGTTTCTTCATCGGGATGGCGTTTTCCTTAAAATGAAGGTATTCGAGGTTGTTTTGGGGAACTGCCGGAGTATAAATTACCAGGTCAGGATGTTCCGGGATCAGGGAAAGATCTTCGGTAAAATGAATATCCATGCCTTCGCCTGCAAGTTGATCGGTAAGGGCCGTAGATGTGCGGTCGTAACCAGCCACCGCTGCGCCCTGCAATTTGAAATACCTCGCCAGGGCACTCATGCCAATGCCGCCAATCCCCAGGAAATACACCGATTTCAGATTTCGGATTTCGGATTTCAGATTTGGGATTTCAGATTTCAGATTTGGAATGAGCGACAGCGCCACATCCGCAATGGCATCTGCGGCATCAGTGATTCCAAGGGCGCGTATATTGTGGCTGAGTTCATCCTGCCGGTCCTGGTTTTTAAACAATTCCACGATAAGCCTGCCAAGGCTTTCAACAGCCATGTTGTCGCTTACCATGGCTGCAGCATTTTTATCAGCCAGGGCAACTGCGTTTTTTGTCTGGTGGTCTTCCGTGACATTCGGCGACGGTACCAGGATGACTGGTTTACCTACGACGCAGAGTTCGGAAATGGCAATGGCGCCGGCGCGTGAAACGATAATATCGGCAGCTGCATACGCGAGATCCATGCGGTCGATGAAGGAAAGAACAACAGGGGTTCGCACAGAGGATTGCGAATCGCGGGTCGCCGGGAAACTTGCCCCGATTTCGTTATAATAGTGTTTCCCGGTTTGCCACAATATCTGGAAATCCTGGTCTGCATCCGATCCGATCACGAATTTCAGGATGGCCTGGTTGATGGTCCTTGCACCCAGGCTGCCACCGACGACCAGCAGTGTCTTTTTAGCCGGATCAAGCCCGAAGTAGGCCATGGCTTCCTCCTTTTTCCCAAGGATATCCACCACTTCGCGGCGGATGGGATTCCCGGTAAGCACGATTTTCCCTTCCGGGAAATACCTGGCCATGCCGGCATAGGCCACGCAGATCTTCTGAACGCGTGGTGCCAGGAGTCTGTTTGTAACGCCGGGGAAAGAATTTTGTTCCTGAATGAGTGTCGGGATGCCCATGGAGGTGGCCATGCGCAGGGTAGGGCCACTTGCATATCCGCCAACGCCAATAACCACGTCGGGTTTGAAACGGGAAATGATTTTCCGGGCTTTGATCATGCTCCCGATGAGTTTTACCGGGAACGAAAGGTTCTTCCAGGTCAGTCTGCGTTGAAACCCGCTGATGGTGAGCCCTTCAATGCTAAAACCTGCTGCCGGGACCTTTTCCATCTCCATGCGTCCCTTGGCCCCGATAAACAGGATTTCAACCCCGTTCAGTTTTGACCTGAGCGCGCTTGCAATGGCGATGGCAGGAAAAATATGACCGCCAGTACCTCCTCCGCTGATGATGATTCGTTTCATAAGGCAGGTACGGTTTGAGGTTTGATATTGAGGGTCGGCTCCCGGAGGATGTCTATTTCGGTGCCGTCTTTTGTTTCAATATCCGAAACACGGCTTACGCTCAGGATGATCCCCAGGGAAATGCTGGTGAACCAGATGGAGGTGCCGCCCATGCTCACAAGCGGCAGGGTTTGACCTGTAACCGGGAAGAGGTTCACCGCAACGGCCATGTTGATGAGTGCCTGGAAAACCAGGCTGAAGCCAATGCCGATGCTCAGGAGCGATCCGAAATTCCCCTGGCTCCGGCCTGCGATCCGGATCACCCTGAAAAACAGGATCAGGTATAAAAGCAGCACGAAACTGCCGCCAATCAACCCGTACTCTTCGATGATGATGGCAAAAATAAAGTCGGAATAGGGATGGGGCAGAAAGTTCCGCTGGGTGCTCTTTCCGGGCGATTTCCCCAGGATTCCGCCCTGGACGATGGCAATCTTGGCCTGGTCGACCTGAAACGTTGCATCCGGGTCGGCCTCTTTTTTATGAACGAAGTGATTGATACGGGAAACCCAGGTGGTGCCGCGGGGAAATAAGGTCGGAAACGAGGTTGCAAGGAAGTAGATCATGACGATGCCTGCCAGGCCAAGGAGGGCCAGGGATAACATGTACTTAAGGCTGATCCGGCCGATAAACATCAGCACGATGCATGTTACAAATAAGATTGCCGCCGTTGAAAAATTGGCGGGAAGGATCAGGATCGTAACCAGTACGACCGGGATGATCACGGGCAGGAATCCTTTACGGAAATCCTGAACCAGCTCCTGCTTTTTGCTCAACACCCTGGCCAGGTACATGATGAGAAAGAGTTTGGCGACATCCGAACTCTGGAAGGTAAGGTTTACGATGGGCACGGTGAGCCACCGGTTGGCTTCATTGAGGTGTGTTCCCGAGATAAGGGTGACCAGCAGCAGCGGGAAGGTGAGGAACAATCCGATTTGCGATATCCTTGAATAATAGGTGTATTTGATGAGGTGGGTTATATACATCAGCGCCAGCCCAAACATGAGGATGAGGAAATGCTTGAAAAGGTAGTACTCGGTGTTGCCGTGCTGTTTTTTATATGCCAGCATGCCGGTGGAACTGTATACCGCCAGCAGTGAAAAAATGCAAAGGATGACCACCACGATCCAGATCACTTTATCTCCTTTGATATCCCTGACAAATTTCAACATCGGTGCCATGTTTTACAGGTTTTTCACGTGTTTGCGGAAAGCCATGCCACGCTCTTCGTAATTTTCGAACAGGTCGAACGACGCGCAGGCCGGTGAAAGGAGCACCTGGTCGCCCGGGGTGCCCATGTAATAGGCAGCCTGAACCGCTTCTTCCATGGTCAGCACATCGGTCATGGGAATGTCCAGGTCATCGAATGCCTGGTGAATGCGGCTGTTGTCAACGCCAAGGCAGACAATGCCCTTGACATTGGTCCTGACCAGGTTGCGCAGCACCTCGTAATCGTTGCCGCTGTCGACACCTCCCACGATCCATATCACCGGGCGCGAGGTGCTTTCCATGGCAAACCAGGTGCCGTTGATGCTGGTCGATTTTGAATCATTGATGAATTCCATGCCATGGATGATGGCAACCAGTTCGAGCCGGTGTTCCACCTGCTGGAAGCCGTAAAAGCTCTCTTTGATATATTGCTTCCGGATTTCGCGGATCTTCGGGCCGATGGAGGCCACCAGTGATTCGTACCTGGTTGTCTGTCCCTGGTTCGCCAATGCTTCTAATGTCATGGTTTTTATCTTAGTTTAAGTGTGACAATGGTTAAAACGGCCAGCATGATCCCGACGATCAGGAATCGCATCACGATTTTCGACTCATGATAGCCCAGTTTCTGAAAATGATGATGCAGGGGTGACATCCTGAAGATTCTTCGGCCCTCCCCGTATTTTTTCCTGGTGTACTTGAACCAGGTTACCTGCATGACCACCGAGAGGTTCTCTGCCAGGAAAATCCCGCAGAAGATCGGGATCATGATCTCCTTGCGGATCATGATCGCAAACACGGCAATGATGCCGCCCAGGGCGAGGCTCCCGGTATCGCCCATGAACACCTGTGCCGGGAATGAGTTGTACCAGAGGAAGCCGATGCAGGCACCAACGAAGGCGGAGATGTAGATAGTCAGTTCTCCGGAGTTTGGTATGTACATTATATTCAGGTAGTTGGCAAAAACAATGTTGCCCGATACGTAGGCCAGCACCCCCAGCGTAAGCCCTACAATGGCCGAAGTCCCCGTCGCCAGTCCATCCAGCCCGTCGGTGAGGTTAGCCCCGTTTGAAACCGCGATGATGATGAAGATCATGATCGGGATGAAGACCAGCCAGGTCCATTTTTTAGCCCCGGGGCTGATCCATGAAACCAGCCAGCTGTAGTCAAATTCGTTGTTCTTGATAAACGGGATGGTGGTTTTTGTCGATTTTACAGGTTCCTTCGAAAAGATTTTTGATTTGTCTGTTGCCGATTCCATGGTAAATACATCGGTGGTGGGAACCAGCGCAGATTGTTTGATATGTTCACGGATTACGATGGTGTCGCTGAAATACATGGTAAACCCCACGATCAGGCCAAGCCCGATCTGTCCGAGGACTTTTAATTTCCCGGGCAGCCCTTTTTTATCTTTCTTGAAAACTTTGATGTAATCGTCGAGGAACCCGATAAACCCGAGCCATATCGTTGCGATGATCACCAATATTATATATATGTTGTCCAGTTTGGCAAACAACAGCGAAGGGATCAGGATTGATGCAAGAAGGATGAGTCCGCCCATGGTAGGTGTTCCCTGTTTCAGGCTCTGTCCTTCCAGCCCCAGGTCGCGCACGGTTTCGCCAACCTGTTTTTTCCTCAGAAAATTGATGAGACTTTTGCCGATAATCATCGAAATGAAGAGCGATGTGATCAGGGCTGCCGCCGCACGGAATGAGATGTACTGGAACACGCCGGTGCCGGGGATGTCGAATCCTTTGTGCAGCCATTTGAAAAGATAGTAGAGCATAGGCCTTATGGATTTACTATGTTATCATTCGCGAAAATTTCACGCACCACTTCCCGGTCATCGAAATGATGCCTGACCCCTTTGATCTCCTGGTAAGTTTCATGTCCCTTGCCTGCAACCAGGATGATATCGCCGGATTTAGCGAGCGCACAGGCGGTTTTGATTGCTTCGAGCCGGTTTTCGATGACCAGCACTTTTTTCGACTGGTGCATCTCCACTCCCTTTAACATATCGGCCAGGATTGTTCCGGGCTCTTCGTTGCGCGGGTTGTCGGAGGTGAGGATGACGCGGTTGCTCAGGTTGCAGGCGATGCCGGCCATCACCGGCCTTTTCGCAGCATCCCGGTTGCCGCCGGCTCCCACCACGGTGATAAGTTGTTCGTTGTGGCCGCGGATGGTATTGATGGTTTCAAGTACGTTTTTCAATGCATCCGGCGTATGGGCGTAATCAACGATGGCGGTAACCTGGTTTGATGACCTGATGTAATTGAACCTGCCGTCAACAGGCTCCATGCTGCTGAGGATGGTCACCACTTTGGTTTTATCCTGCCCGAGCAGCATGGCAGTTGCATAAACGGCCAGCAGGTTCGAAGCATTGAAACTGCCGATGAGTTTGAACCATGCTTCCCGTCCGTCGATGTTGAGATGCAGTCCCTGGAATTCATTTTCAAGGATCTTGCAGCGGAAATCAGCCATCGATTGCAGGCTGAACATGAATTTTAAAGCCCGGGTACTCTGTATCATTACCTTGCCATTGCGGTCATCTTTGTTCGCCAGCGCAAAGGCTTCTGCAGGAAGGTTGTCGAAAAAGGCCTTCTTTGCCTGCAGGTAGGCGTCGAAGGTTTTGTGATAATCGAGGTGATCGTGGGTGAGGTTGGTGAAGATCCCCCCGCGAAAGGTGAGCCCGGCAATGCGTTGCTGATCTACTGCGTGCGATGACACTTCCATAAAACAGTACTCGCACCCCTCGTTCGCCATGTTGGCCAGTAGTTCGTTGAGCTGGAGCGGGTCGGGGGTAGTATGGGAGGCGGGGATCTCTGTCAGGTTGATCTTGTTGACAATGGTTGAAATGAGCCCTGTTCCATAGCCGAGATCAAAGAATAGCATGTGCAGCAGGGTAACAATGGTTGTCTTCCCATTGGTGCCGGTAACCCCCACCAGTTTCAGTTTGCCGGATGGATTTCCATGAAAAGCGGACGCCATGATCCCAAGGGCCATACTGCTTTTTTCAACCTGGATGTAACATACATCGTTTTCCGGACTGTCGGGAATTCTTTCGCAAACGATCGCGGAGGCGCCTTTTTTAACAGCCATTTCAATGAAGTCATGCCCGTCGGAGGATGTTCCGCCAACAGCAAAAAACAGGTTGCCGGGCATCACCTTGCGTGAGTCGAACTGCAGCCCGGTAACGGTTATATCGGTGGACCCGGTTACCCGCAGGACGGCTGCATCAGCAATTATATCGCGTAGCTGCATCATACCTGGGTTTTTGGTTTATCCTGTTTCAACTGGAGGTCAAGTACGACCGGCATTTTCCTTGTTATCTGCTGGCCGGGTGCAATGGACTGCCGCACAATGGTGCCCCTGCCGTTCACCAGTACATTCAGCCCCTGCGATTCAAGCAGAAAAAGGGCATCTTTTAGTCCCATACCACAAACATCGGGCATGATACCGCGTGCGACGGAAGCGGATGTGATCACAATTTTATCACCGGAGGCTTCAGGGCGCCCCCAAACCGATTGCGTGCTTTCCTGCCTGGCGTTCATGCCCAGGAAGGAAAAGGCGTCCTCCATTTCCTTCATCTGTCCGGATTGGGCAAATGGGATGACGGACGAAATGCTATCGTGAGGCAGGGGGATCATGATATCGGGACGGATGGCGTAGAGCCTGTCGGATAATTCCCTGAATACCGGCGCTGCGACCGCCCCGCCATAATACTTGCCTTTCCGGGGGTTAACAATCACCACGATCATAGAATATTTGGGGTTGTCGGCCGGGAAATAGCCAACAAACGATCCTTTGTACTGAACCTGTTTGGTGCCCTGACGGTATCCTTTGTTGCCGGCGGCGATCTGGCAGGTGCCTGTCTTCCCGGCGATTTTATAGTTGGGTGATTTGATCGCCGCACCGGTCCCTTCGGTAACGACCCCTTCAAGCATGGCTTTGGCTTTCAGGATAGCTGCAGGGGAGACGATGCGCGGGTTGACGACCACTGGATTGAATCGTTGCACAAGTTGGCCGTTCCTTCGGATTTCACGCACGAACAGCGGTTTCACCATGACTCCATTGTTTGCAACGGCGTTGTACAGGGCAAGCAGGTGGATGGGGGCAAGGGAGATCTCGTACCCGATCGACATCCACGGCAACGACAGCGCCGACCAGTATTTGCTTTTGGTGGTTTTTATATATGGTGTTCCTTCACCGGCGATCTGCAATCCCAGGGGCCGGTTGATCCCGATCCGGTAAAGACCATCGATGTATTTCTGAGGGTTGTCGGCATAAGCGCCGTAGATCATTTTAGATGTGCCCACGTTCGACGATTTTTCAAACACCTGGAGCGCGGAAATGACGCCCAGTCCGTGGTGCGAATCTTCCATTTTCCGCCCGTAGAAAGTAGTTTGTCCGCCGGAACAGTTTATTGGCGTTGTCAGATCTATTTTGTTGTCATCGAGCGCGACCAGGAATGATGCCAGTTTGAAAGTGGAACCGGTTTCCTGGCTTTCGCCGATGGCGTAGTTGAATATCTCCTCGTAGGTTCCTTTTTTGGTGTGTCCCAGGTTGGCCATGGCTTTGAGGTACCCCGTTTTCACCTCCATCAGGATCACGCAGCCATGGTCGGCGCTGTCGGCAATGAGTTCTTTGCGCAACGATGATTCGGCAAGGTCCTGCAGGTTTACATCCAGGGTGGTCATGATGTCATCGCCGTTCTGGGGCTCTACCTGGCTTTCAGGATCCACCGGCAGCCATGCCTGTCCGCCGATACGGCGCATCAGGCGCTGGCCGTTGACGCCCTGCATGTTTTTGGTGAAGGAGCCCTCCAGCCCGACATACACTTTTTTATCACCTTCCCCGCTTTCGTAGCCTATGATGCGCCTGGCCAGCGATTTATAGGGAAGTTCTCGCTGGTACTGGGCAATCACGATCAATCCGCCTTTGAACTTGCCCCGTTTGAAAATCGGGAACTGGCGCATCCTGTTCAGTTGTGGATAGGTAACGTCACGCTGGATGAGCAGGTAGCGGTTTTCATTTCTCCGGCCTTCCCACAGCATGTCTTTGTAAGCCGATGGGGTGCGGTCCCTGAAAAGCTGAGACAGGCATACGGACAGGGAATCCACGTTCCGGGCAAACACCTCGTCGGTAATGGAATCGGTCACAATATCCATACGCACCTCGAAATTGGGGATGGAAACAGCCAGCAGGCTGCCATCATCGGCGATGATGTTGCCCCGGATCGCTTCAATCTCGAAGAGATGGATCTCCTGCTTTTTGGCCATATCCAGGAATTGCTTCTTTTCAAACTGCTGGATCATCACCACCCGGGCAATGATGAACAGCCCGAAAAGCAACACCAGGAGGTATACCATATATACACGGATCAATATGTCTTTCTTGATGTCCTTCATCCTGTTATTTACTCCTGGGTTTCAGCATCTCCCCTGAATAGAGAATCTTGTAGGGAGGCATTGTTGTTTCTTTCAGGCCATGAACGAGCGCCCGTTTCGCGATTTCCGACTGGCGGCCCTGGAACATCAGAACGGATTTCGTTGTGATATACTGGAACCGCAGCTCTTTCAGTTCGTTCTTTGTACGCTCGATGCTTTTGAATTTTTTCTCTGTGTAATACGTGTTCCCGATATAGATCATGGCCAGCAGTCCCAGGTAAAGTATGTAAAACAGGTTCCCGGTAACCCACTTCTGTGATAGATAATCGCCACCCAGGAAGTCCTGGACTGCCTTGCGGCTTTTATTCGGTTTTTTTACAGGTTTTACAGGGTCGGTGGCAGCTGCATCGTCACCCATGGTGCCGGGTTCGGGACCGCTGGCGGACGAAGATGCTGATCTGTTCAGATCATCCGTTTCATCGCTGTATTTCAGGTTTTCCTTTGCCATTATATTTTTTCGGCTACACGCATTTTTGCACTGCGGGAGCGGCTGTTTTCTTCAATTTCTTCTGCAGCGGGCACGAGGGCCTTGCGCGTAATTACCCGCAGGGGTGAAAGCACATTGCCATAAAAATCCTTTTCTATGGCACCTTCAAAGTTCCCTGCCCTGAAATAGTTCTTGACCAGTTTGTCTTCCAGCGAGTGGTATGCGATCACCACCATCCGTCCGCCGGGTTTAAGCGCATGGGTGGCCTGTTTCAGGAATTCCTGCAGGGCGTCCATCTCCTGGTTTACCTCGATGCGCAGCGCCTGGAACAGCTGTGCCTGGTATTTGAACTCTTTGCCGCGTTCTGCGCAGGTATTCGCGATTTCCTTGAGCGAAGTGGTCGTTTCAATGATGCTGATCTTCCGGGCTTCCACTATGCGGGAAGCCAGTTTCCTCGCGTTCCTGATTTCACCGTAGGCATAAAAAAGGTCGCGCAGGTTTTCTTCACTGTAATGGTTTACGATATCCTTTGCTGTCTGTTTCTTTTTCCGGTCCATGCGCATATCGAGGATGCCGTCGAAACGGGTTGAAAACCCCCGGTCGGGTTGATCAATCTGGTGGGAGGAGATGCCCAGGTCGGCCAGGATCCCGTCGACCGCAGCGATGTTGTGCAGTTTGAGGAAATTGCGCAAAAACCTGAAATTGCTGTTGACCATGATCAGGCGGGGGTCGTCGATGCGGTTGCTGATGGCCTCCTCGTCCTGATCGAATGCCACCAGCTTCCCCCCCTCCATCTGCCCAAGAATCTCCCTGGCGTGTCCGCCGCCGCCATACGTGGCATCAACATAGATGCCTCCCGGTTTTATGGACAGGGCTTCTACGCTTTCTCGCAGCAGGACACTTTTATGATATACCATGTTCAGTAATTGCTTATTCCTGTTTTCCCATCACTTTTTCTGCCAGCCTGGAGTATTCCTCCGATCCCATCGACATCATCTTCCGGTAGGTGGGTTTATCCCACACTTCAATACGGTTGGCGTAGGCAAATAAAATCACCTCCTTATCGATCGTTGCATGGGGGATGAGGATCTTTGGCAGCAGGAACCGGTTCTGGCTGTCGAGGATGACTTCGGTGGCCCCGTCGTGGAACGCCCTGGAAAAGCGGCGGTTCTCTTCGACAAACAGGCTGAGTTTGTTGACATTGCTGCTGATCTCATTCCATACATCCATGGGATGGATCACCAGGCAACCTTCAAACCCCCGGTTGATGATGAACTTATCCTGGAACTCCGGGGCGAGTTGTTTTTTCAGCGCAGACGGAAAGATAATACGGCCTTTCTCATCCAGCTTGCACTCATATTCACCGATCAAATTGGTTGTCGCCACGCGCTCTTGTTTTCGACGGTAAATATATGCATAAATACTCCACTTTGCTCCACTTTACTCCACTGTTAATAACTTTTTTTAATAGTGAGGTATGAATTGGGCAGAAAGCGAGCGAAATCGGGGAGCTGAAATGGGTGTTAACGAAGAAACATCTGCATCTCCTGCGAGGTGACGATAGCTGGAATGCATCCTGAGATTAAAACAGCAGAAATTCAGTGCCCGGTGAGCAGTTTAAACCAATGGAGATGGTTGCCAGGCAGCAAAAAAGAAGGTAATCTGCAATGGGAATTTCAATGATTCAGCGGGTGGAAAACCACCAATTTTTCCGCCGTGCCGCCGTACCTGAGGATATAGATCCCCGCAGGGAGGGAGGTGGTTGAAAGGGTAATCTTCCCATGGAAGGGAAGTCTGACTATATGGCGGCCAGGGAGGTCGCAGATGATGATCTCTGTACCGGGAAGAGGAACCCGGGATGACGGGTATTCAATGGTCACGGTGTTATCAGAAGGATTGGGGAATATCTTCAGCAATGTGTGATCATCTGTATGGTTTTCAGCAATTCCGGCAGAAAATCTTTTCGAAATATAGTTTAGTCCGCCTGAAAAATTTCCGGTTATCAAATCAAATGCCATGGGATCGGTAAGGTGGCCCAGGGCAGGGGAGGTTTGCCATCCGAACAGGGTATCTGCCGGTGTTGATGAAAGCCATTCGAACAACCCCCCGGATTCTGTGAATTTACCACCCAGGTTCTGATCGATATTTTTGAAAAGGTGAATTCTTCCTTCGTCAGAACCGCACAAAAGGACAGTAGTCCCGTCGGGAAGCCTCGAAAAACAGGGGGTGCTGAACCCGTTGTAGGAGAGGTCGTAATTAGTCACGTTGATCTTGCCGAGGCTGTCGGTCACCAGGCTGAATGCGGGGTTCTGAGCCGTGCCTGTATTCGCATAGTAGTTCAGGTTGCCGTTCTGTTCCCCGATCACCAGGTCGTATTTGCCGTGTTTGCCGAGGTCGAACAACTGGGGCGCACTGTAATCTCCCACATCGATGCCCTTGTAGTTTTTCACCGGGGGGCCGAATTGCGGGACATTCCCGGTGCCGCCTGTGTTCGGGAAAAAGACGAGGGTCCCGTCGGAATTCCCGGTAAGCAGATCGGGCAGGCCGTCGCCGTTGAGATCGCCCAGGGCCGGAAAGGCTCCCCGCATATGCAGGGACGAGATACCGGCAAGGTCATCTGTTACAAGGGTGAAAACTGGCATAGCCGAAGTGCCGGTGTTCCTGAAATACGATATTCTTGAAGTATAAACTGTGCGAAGCGTCGCCTGGTAATAATAGGATGAGTCGAAATAACCATCGTCCCCGACAAACAGGTCGGCAAGGCCGTCGCCGTCGAAATCAAACAGAACGGGGTGCGAGGCTGATCCGAAGTCCATCATGTCGCTGATAAAAAGGCGGTTCGTTTTGTATTCAAAGTGCTGTTGGGTAATGGTTCCCGTGTTTTTATAGAACCAAACGCTACTGAAGTTATCGGCGGTGTAGAGATTCGGATCGAACGGTGAAACTACAAGGTCCTTAAGCCCGTCGTTGTCAAGGTCGATGAGTGAAACCGCGGGGAAGGAGAAGAGATGAACGGCATTGGTCCCCGACGGGAATACCGTATCCTGTGCAACCATGAACGCCGAATCGCGTGTACCCCCGTTGGTGAGGGCCTCCAGCCCGGGATAATCGACGTCCCCGACTACAAGATCTTTCAGCCCGTCGTTATTCAGGTCCAGGGCAAGCAGGGTGGAGCCGGTATGACGCGAAGCGCGATTTTCGATTTTGGATTTATGATTTACGATTTCCGCTTCGCCATCCCTAAATCGTAAATCGTAAATCGTCAATCGTAAATCCGAATAGGGGCACCCGGCATTCAGCGTGATCCTGTTCCCGCCTTCGCTTTCCTTGAATTTTCCCCAGCAGTGATCGGAGAGTTTGAAATCGAGGCTGTCGCAGTTGCCGTATTTTTCCATCGACAGGTTTTTGTGGTATTCGACATAGGAACCCAGTCCGAAAAAGGTGAGCAGGTCCAGGTCGCCATCCCCGTCGATATCTGCCAGTGCCGGGTAATCGACGCTGGTCACCAGGATGCCGACTTTTCCGGTGTAGTAAAACGATTCAAGCAAGTCGGTAACCAGGCTGAATTTCAGCGCCGTGTCGGAAACATTTTTTAAAACGCGCACGCCACCCAATCCGTAGGTGAAGATGTCCATTTTCCCGTCGCAATTGTAGTCGGCGGTTTGAACCCAATCGTGCAGGTCGGGAAGTTTGGCTGCATATTCAGGGGCAAAGGTATAATCGATCGTGTTGGGGGTACCATGGTTGATGAACGTGAGTTTGCGATTCCCGTGACGGTCGAAGACGAGCAGGTCGGAAACCCCGTCGAGGTTCAGGTCGATGGCGCAAAACTGGCAGGAGTTCAATCCCCCGGCCCAGGGAAATTTTAACGGCAGGCCCGAAAACCCGGAAACGGCTGAACCAGGTTCTGCAGCAGGGGTATTTTGCGCCGAGACCCGGAGCCCAAAACTGAGAACAATCAGGAAAATCCCGAAACAAAAATGAGATATTAAACAGTTTTTCCCCGGGTGGTTTTGCATCATGTTGCAAAGTTATCCAAACTTTCTCTACTTTTGAAAAAGATGATACAGGAGCGTAAACATGTAATTAATCCCTAAACTTTGCAAGCGGGAAATCGCCCCCTGCCTCCCGTAATTATTAATTATTAATTTTTAATTATTGTATGTCCCGCATTTTAGTAATCGACGACGAAAGAAGCATCCGGAGCACCCTGCGTGAGATCCTGGAATACGAAAAATACACGGTGGATGATGCCGCCGACGGGTTTGACGGGCTGCGCATGGTAAAGGAGAACAAGTACGACGCCATCCTGTGTGATATCAAAATGCCTAAAATGGACGGCATTGAATTGCTTTCACAGATTTTTGAAATAACCGACACCCCCGTCATTATGATTTCGGGGCACGGCACCATTGAAACAGCAGTTGAAGCCATCAAGAAGGGAGCGTATGACTATATCGCAAAGCCGCTCGACCTGAACAGGCTGCTGGTTACCCTGCGGAATGCCCGCGACCGGATGCACCTTATTGATGAAACCAGGCTGCTCAGGCGCAGGATCGGGGCAAACTATGAAATGATCGGCACCTCGGAGGCGATGGCCCAGATCAGGAACATGATCGTCAAAGTTGCACCCACAGATGCCCGTGTGCTCATCACCGGCGAAAACGGCACGGGAAAGGAACTGGTGGCCCGCCACCTGCATGCCCTGAGCAACCGTTCAACCGGTCCGTTCATCGAAGTCAACTGTGCAGCGATTCCTGCCGAGTTGATTGAAAGCAACCTTTTCGGGCATGAGAAGGGTTCCTTCACTTCTGCCATCAAGCAGCACAAGGGTGATTTTGAGCAGGCTAACGGAGGAACACTTTTCCTGGATGAGATCGGCGACATGAGCCTTTCGGCCCAGTCGAAAGTGCTGCGCGCCCTGCAGGAAAACAAGATCACCCGGGTGGGAGGGGAGAAGGAGATCCCGGTGGATGTGCGGGTGATTGCAGCGACCAACAAGAATATCAGGGAAGAGATACGGAACAGGACCTTTCGCGAAGACCTTTTCCACCGGCTCAGTGTGATCATCATTGATGTACCGCCCCTCGCAAAGCGGGTTGATGACATCCCGTTGCTGGTCGATCACTTTATCGACGGGTACTGCCTCAGCATGGGCAAGGCCAGGATGGAAATCGCGCAGGATGCCATGGACGAGCTTGCCAGGCTGCCATGGACGGGGAATATCAGGGAACTGAAGAACGTGGTGGAGCGGCTTGTGATCCTTTGTGAAAGCCCCATCACGGCGGAGGGGGTCAGGCTTTATACATGAATATCGAATATTGAATACTGAATATTGAAGATCCAATGCCTACTGCCTATTGCCTGATGCCTCTTTTTAAAATTTCCTGATGCACCTCACCTGGTCAGGTTGGTCCTTGTCGTCTTCGTGGATTGATCCGAAGCGGAATTCCTGTTCAAATGCCTGGCTGGCGGGATCGGTCTTTCCTTCCGTGGAGCTCCAGTAAATGCCGCTTGTCGTGTTGAAACCGCCGATCATCGCCTTCTGCCGGAATAAAAGATCCAATTCATACTTCGACGGCAGGTACCAATCATTGTAAACAACGCCATTGGAAGTGGTTGAAAAATCCCTGCATACTTTTGCGGCATATTGTGTGTTTGTGCCCTGGGCAACAACAATTTTTCCGGTGTTGGCAATCCCGGCATAGGCTGCATCTCCGCTGGCGCCCGTAAGTTTCGCCTCCCCGCTGTTCCATGCAATGCCCTTTGGACTCTGATCGGTCAGGGCAGAGACAAGTCCGTGTTTTTTGGTTTGATCAAGCCAGAATATCTTCCCGCCGCCAAAATTTTTCCCGGTGAAAAGCGAATCACCAGCCCCATTTTCCGATGGCGGTGATGCAATTGTAATGTTAGGTGAAATATCAGCTGTATAATCAAAATATCTTTTCTGATCTCCAATAAAAGGTAATCTCCCCTCGCTTACATTTGCCGTACAAGCGCAAAGAATATCCTGTGAAACGGAGGTTCGATTAACCAACGGGAAAAGAAAAAGGAGTAAAAAAAGTGGAAGGGTGTTTTTCATATTTTCGAGGTATATTCCTGAAATTTTGTCCGTTGCAATTATGTTACTATCCTGATTTCAAGGCAGGTAATGCACGGTGAGTATCCATTCCCATGCAGGTTCCGGTTTCGAGGATCGTTAACTAAACGCAAAATTAGGAGGAAATTCCTAATCCGTTTGTTTTTTTTTTCGCAAAGATAGAAACGGAGGTTCATGGCCGGAAAAAGTATTTTTTATACAGGGTTCCCCGTTTTAAAATCAGGATAGCATTTTATCCCGGATTTGAGTTAGTTATTTGTTGAAAATGAATATAATGCTGGTTTTTTACAATCCATATGTTAAAACATGCCAGGAAGGAAAAATTAATTATATAGGCATATAAAGATAACAATAATATATCAATATTTTAAAACCATATGGTTTAAGAAAGTTTTGTGCTTTTTAACCTGACGTGAAAAAGAACAGAAAGATGCAGTTCCCGGGAACGAAAATTTGGAAGGTTATAATTTAGAATCATTTTAAATACAATGGGTTAGCCCCGTGGTTTTTTTAAGGAAAAAAAATTTGCATTTTTTTCAATGTTATGTTCAAAAAAAGTGAAATATATTTTGAAAGGTTCCGGATTGTGTATATCTTCGCAGTTAAAATATTTTACTGATTATATTTATAAAACATGCTATATCAGTCGTTTAGCATTAGTCTGGTCACAATATAACCGCAATACCTATGGAAACATCGTTACGCTTTGCCCTGAGAACCAAAATTAACCCTGTTAGGAGTCCCTTCACCCTGTTGATCGGTTTATTCCTTATAACCATGTTCACTTCTGAACTTCAGGCTCAGAATTGTACCGTGAATGCAGGCGTGACACAAATCATCTGCCCCAACAGACCCCTTCAGTTGCATGGCAATTCGCACGGGTTGTATACCGGCGATGGTAACATTCACTGGACGCAGAAGGACGGCCCCGGGGTAACCATTGTCGACCCCTATGATTTAAATACGTATGTCACGGGATTTTTCGAAAATACCGTGATGAATTTCTATCTCTGGGGAAAGTGCGGTGATGGTACGTTGGTGCGTGACTCCGTAGAGGTAACGATACGGCCTTTATCAACAGCGTCTGCCGGAGGCAACCTTATCAGTTGTCCTGGCACAAACGTGCTCACCCTTTCAGGAAATGAACCAGACGCTTCGAATGGTGAGACAGGACTATGGCAGGTTGTGGGAACGAATAACGGGGTTTCGTTTACAGATGCTACGCTTTACAATACAACGATCTCCCTGGCTCCTGGCTCCTGCGGGGTAACGGTACTCCGATGGACGATATTCGGGCCGAATTCATGTACCGGTTATGCCGACATGCAGGTTACCAACCGCGGTGGCGTTTCTACGGTGACGGCGGGCAACCAGACGCTGGGCGGATGTTATTCCGTCACTCAGTCGGCAACGCTCAACGGCTCTTTCGCCGGCTGCAGCGCCTACGGTCAGAATGGCCACTGGACCCTGATCAGTGGTCCCAACACGCCAACTTTCAGCAACCAGAATGCCGGCAACTCAACTCTTTCCAACCTTGTTGAAGGGGTCTACCAACTCAGGTGGGATGTTACCGGGACATGTGCAAGCGGCACGGCCTATTCAACAATTACAGTCCCCCACGCACTGGGGGGAGTAACAGGCGCTTCGGCAGGCGGATCCCAGGTTTTTTGCGACGGCAGAACCACTTTTACCCTGACCGGCAACAATGCCCTTAATGCAGGGGAACAGGTTACCTGGTCGCAAAACGGTACCAGCCCGGCCGTTGCCACCATTGCCAGTCCTCATTCTCCGATCACCCTGGTCACGGTTCCTGCCAACAGCGTGGGTACCTACAATTTCAATTACGTTATTAAGAACACTACAACCAATTGTTCGTCATCAGCCAGTACTTCCATTAACTATGCCGCTCCTCCCACTATTTCTCTTAATGGTGATATCGCTTTACCTTGCGGTGATTCCATCGCGACGGTCACCTACCAGACATCGGGTGGCGGATCGGTGCAGTGGAGCATCATCAGCGGTTCAACCAACTGGTATTACCCGGTCATCCCAAGCCCATGGTTTGATGCTACCACCTCTCCCCAGTTGATTTACCACCTGAGCATGGTCGGTACCTACGGAGTCAGGTTCAGGATCACCCCGGGAACGGGTGCAGGTTGTACCACCGCCACCGCGGATATGAACATCACCACATCCCAGCTTCCTCAATCCAGTAACTCGGGAACGCCCCAGCTGCTCGATTGCGGCATTTACCAGACCCATCTCGCCGGGAACCTCGCCAACAATGTAGGAACCCTGGTGAACAAGGGCATCGGCCACTGGATACAGAACAGATGGCCGGGGTATCCCCATCTGCTGCCAACCGATTCCCCTCCTGGTTATCCTGCTACCGTGGCCGATATTTATGATGCAGGCACCCTCATTTCGGATTTGCATGCAGGCCTTTACCGTTTTACCTGGATCATCGAAAACGGATCTGAATGTCCTCCTTATGCCTCCACAACACGTGTAATCGTTTCCTCTGCACAACCTGATGCCGTTGATGCCGGTCCTGATCAGAATGTGTGTTTCGGGACGCCTGTTATCATGTCGGGAACACCACCCGCCCTGCATGAATGGGGACTATGGACTGTGAGCCCTTCCGGTCCGACGTTCTCCAGCGCTTCTAGCCCCTATGCCGTGGTGAATGGGATGGCTATGAATACGCTGTACACCTTTACCTGGACCCTGTCGAACCGCTGCGGTTCGATCAACGACGTTTGTTATGTACAAACAACCTCTGACCAGGGCCCTATTCAGGCAGCTGCCGGAACTGATCAATGCCATCTGAATAATGCAACCTCGGTGACATTGAATGGAAACGATCCGGGGGTCTATACCGGGCTTTGGACCCAGCTACCGGCTCCATATCCTTACACTTCACCCACATCAAACATTACTGATGCAAGTCTTTATAATACAACTGTGACAGAAATGACACCGGGTGATTACTGGTTTGAATGGTCCATTACAAGCCCAGGGTGTAATGCAACAAGAGATACCGTGCTGGTTACCATTGGTGATCCTGTTACGGCTTCCAATGCCGGTACTGATCAGATTGTTTGCGGAACGCATACACTGCTGAATGCAAATGCTCCAAATCCAGCGCACCCGGGAGAAACCGGAACCTGGACAAAAACAGCGGGTGATGAAACACCTTCGTTTACCGATGTCCATTCTCCATCCACCTACATAGGGCCTTTTACTTCCGGGTATTATGAATTTACGTGGACCATAACCAATGGTGCATGTACAAATAATTCAGATGCAGTTGTAATAAGGGTAACTGTACCTCCGAGTGCGGCAGTTGGTGGGCCTGATCAAACGCTCTGCGCCCAGAATTCCACAACCCTTGCTGCTGAAGCACCCACATCCGGAACAGGCTCGTGGAACCAGGTCTCAGGGCCCAATGCCGGGGTATTCTCAAATCACCTGGCACCGAATTCCACTTTTTCAGGTCTTATCACCGGCACCTATGTTACCCGGTGGACCGTTACAGGCGGACCCTATTGCCCTGACACACATAGCGATGTGCCTATCATTGTGTACGCAAGTGCCGATGCCGGACCTGACCAGGTTTTATGCAATGCAACCAGCGTTGAACTCACTGGTAACATTGGCAGTATCGGAACATGGGCCTATGTAAGCGGCCCGAGTATTCCTACGATTACCCCTACTAGTCCTGCTTCTAATAAATCGACAGTTTCTGGCCTGTATACCGGGGTTTATACCTTCTCTTATACTGTGAGCTATATCGGTTGTTCCAGCAGCGACCTGATGACGGTTACCATTTCCGGGCAACCTACCACGGCCAATGCAGGGCCTGCCCAAACGCTTTGTAAAACATCCACGCCATATTCTATTTCCCTGGCAGGCAACGCGCCTGATCCGGGACATGGATCAGGGTTGTGGACCCGGGAATTTCCTACCACGGAAACCTCGCCGGCAGGGTTTACTGATCCGACCAACCCGTTGACAACATACCATGATGCTTCGTCGGGATTGCATATCTTTAAATGGACTATTACCGACGGCACCTGCAGCAATTCATCCGAAGTCTGGATCAACCTCTATGATCCGCCTTCGGTATCCAATGCCGGGCCTACCCAGGAGGTGTGCGGAACCATTGCCCACATGAACGCCAACGTGCCAACTGCCGGTACTGGGAACTGGACCCAGGTTTCGGGCCCCAACACGGCAACCTTTACCTCGGTTGTGTTAGCAACTACCTCAGTTACCGGGTTAATCCCGGGGACCTACGTATTTCGGTGGACCATTTCAAACGGCAGCGCCTGTGCTACCTCAAGTTCAACCGTGACGGTCAATGTCCACGCGAATCCCACCATCCCCAATGCCTCTACCGACCAGCGTTTCTGCCAGGGAACGACCACGCCGATCACGCTCCAGTTAAGCGGCAACACGCTTACAGCAGATAGTTACCACTGGTATCAGTCATCCACAGATATAAACACCGGAGTTACCTACAATCCCTCGGCAACAACCAATAATGCCGTCGCCACTTTCCCCGGACCCGGAGTTTACAACCTGATCTGGATGGATGTCAACAACTACGCAGCCGTAAGCTGTATTCTGAGAGATACCGTTATCATCACCATTGATCCGAATGCGGCTGATCCAAATGCAGGCCCGGATTTTGTTACCTGTAATATTTCGTCATGGCACCTTAATGCAACCCCGCCACCCGACGGCAACGGATGTTTCTATTATGCGGCTGTTGATATACCCAATCCGGTCAAACTGGAAGCTCAAATTACTTCATTAACGAATACGACCTGCCATGGAGCGGCGAATGGGACAGCAACCGTGAGTGTTGTCGGAGGCGTTACACCATATACTTATTTGTGGAATACTTCCCCGGCACAAACAGCAGCCTCGGCTACCGGGCTTGCACCCGGAGCATATTCTGTTACCGTTTCTGATGCCCACAGCTGTACAACTTCAGTTTCAGCCAACATTCAAGGGCCGGCCGCGGCATTGTCGGTTACCGGTTCTAAAAACAACATATCCTGCTTTGGAAGCCTTGACGGCAGCATTAATATTACTGCAGCCGGAGGAACTACCCCTTACAGCTATGCGTGGAGCAACAGTTATAATGGAGCGGATCCTTCAGGACTTGCACCCGGAAGTTACACGGTAACGATTACCGATGACAACGGTTGCTCAACTGTCCAGACCTACGCGCTGACCGGACCTGCCGCTGCAACGCTGGCAGCAGGCAGTATCGTCAATTCGCCCTGCGGATTAGCCTCTGGTTCAGTTGTCCTTACCGGCAGTGTGCCTGGAACGGTTACCCTGAACGGAATAGCCAAAGCATCACCAGCCAGCTTTACAAACCTGCGGGCAGGGGCGTATACAGCAACTTTTGCAGCAACATCACAAGGGTGTATGGCTTACTGCAGCTTCAACATCGCCAATACAAACAGTACATTGGATGCATCCGTCAGTATTACCCAGCCTGCATGTAACGGATCAACAGGTTCTGCAACAATTACCGCTACGGGAGGCACACCCCCTTACACATACCGATGGAATAATTCAAATACCACCGAATCGGGTTCGGGCCTGGCAGCAGGCAATTATTCCGTGAGTGTGTCCGACGCGGCAAGCTGCCGGAACCTTGTCGTCTTTACCATCACCCAGCCGGCACCGTTGACTTCGGTAATAAGCAATTCAACAGATGTGACCTG
>Ga0209083_1000567_pt1 | contig 52611 bp, 49 predicted proteins | sample AM7aDNAmetaG_FD_184132 | JGI IMG/M metagenome (GOLD analysis project Ga0209083, IMG submission 184132) | Freshwater microbial communities from Finland to study Microbial Dark Matter (Phase II) - AM7a DNA metaG (SPAdes) (version 3) | ecosystem: Environmental > Aquatic > Freshwater > Lake ...
TTGCAAAATCCTTGTATCGATCATAGTATTGTAATACTCCCTTTCGTACATCGACATGGTTGATGCCTGTAACCCACTGCATTTCTTTTAATTGAAGGGACTTTTTCGTAAATAACAGCAGGTTCCAATATGGCGCAAAGGTAATGCTTTGGTTCAGTCCATCTCTCAACCGGCAGGCCGAAAAACACGGACAAGTATGGGGAAGGAAGCTGATGCACGCATCAAAATCAACAAGCTGCTTGAAGCTTCCGGTTGGCGCTTCTTTGCTGAAGGGAACCTGCCTCCCAATATCCAGCTTGAGCCAAAGGTTGCGATAAAAACGCAGGACCTTGATGCACTTGGCAACAACTTTGAAAAGCTTTCCAGGGGGTTTATTGACTTTCTTCTTCTCAACGAGAAAGGCTTTCCCTTCATTGTGCTCGAAGCAAAGTCAGAGGAGAAAACTCCCCTTACCGGTAAAGAGCAGGCTCGCAAATACGCCCGTTCCCAGAACTGCCGTTTTGTCATTCTCTCAAACGGCAATCTCCACTATTTTTGGGATCTTGAACGTGGCAATCCCTATATCATATCATCGTTTCCAACTCCCGATTCTGTTTCCGGCTTCCAAAAAATTATAAGCGACCCACAGCGTCTCCTCGATGAGAAGATTGCTTCCGACTATATTGCCTTAACCCAGCGCCCGAACTATGCCGCTGAAGCCGGTTGGCAAAATGAGGTAGAACGTTCAGGATACATCCAGGCCAACAAGCTTCGATTCCTGCGTCCATACCAATTGAACGCTATTGTTGCTCTGCAGCAGGCAGTCAAAGAGGGCAAAGACCGTTTTCTTTTTGAAATGGCAACCGGCACCGGTAAAACCCTTGTCGCTGCTGCAATAATCAAACTCTTTCTCCGAACCAGCAACGCCCGTCGGGTTCTCTTTCTTGTTGACCGCCTTGAACTCGAAGATCAGGCAAAGAAATCCTTTATAGCCGTTCTTTCTAACGATTGCAAAACGGTCGTCTACAAAGAGAATCGCGATGATTGGCGCCGGGCAGAAATCGTCGTCACCACCGTTCAGTCCCTGCTTTTCAACAACAAATACCGGCAACTCTTTTCTCCGACTGACTTCGATCTGGTTATCTCCGACGAGGCACATCGTTCCATTGGAGGAAACGCACGTGCCGTTTTCGACTACTTTATCGGTTATAAACTAGGCCTCACTGCCACGCCTCGCGACTATCTCAAAAAGGTCACCACTACAAGCAAGGCGGTAAAAGACCCCCGTGAGGTAGAGAGACGCATGCTGCTCGACACCTACCGCACCTTCGGTTGCGAAAACGCTCAACCAACATTCCGTTACTCACTGCTTGACGGTGTAAAAGAGGGCTTCCTTATTACCCCGACCGTGGTTGATGCACGGACCGGAATTACCACAGAGCTCCTTTCCGAAAAAGGGTTTATCGTCACGATTACCGACAGCGAAGGTGAAGACAAGGAAGAGGCCTTCAAACTGCGGGAATTTGAAAAGCGCTTCTATTCCGACGCCACAAACATGCTTTTGTGCAAAACATTCCTTGAGCACTCTCTGCGCGACCCAGTCAGCGGCGAAATAGGCAAGTCAATTGCATTTGCTGTCAGTCAGCATCACGCTGCCCGTCTCACACAGATGCTCAACCAGATTGCCGACAAGATGTTTCCGGGCAAATACCAGTCAGACTTTGCCGTACAGGTCACCTCGCAAATTCCGGATGCCCAGCAATTTACCATCAACTTCACCAACAACAACCTGCTCGGTTCCTGCAACTTTATTGATACCTATAAAACAAGCAAAGCCCGTGTCTGTGTCACAGTCGGCATGATGACCACCGGATACGACTGCCCCGATATTCTCAACATCGGCCTTTTTCGCCCCATCTTTTCACCGACCGACTTCATCCAGATAAAAGGTCGTGGCACCCGAAAGCACAATTTCCTTGAACAGCTTTTTGATGACAACCTGAAAGAGAGCATTCGCAATCCGCAAAAAAGCGCCTACATGCTTTTCGACTTTTTCGCCAACTGCGAATATTTCGAAGAGAAGTTCAAATACGATAAAGAGATCAAGCTTCCCAAGCCAATCTCAAAAGGCAGTGATGGCCCCGATACAGGTACAGAAGTAACATTGCATAGTTATGAACACCTCGGTGAAGACATACTCAAATCAGTAAAAGAAGAAACTATCGGCCTCGAAGGGATGAAGATCGACCGGATGTTCTTCGAACGCTTTGAAGACGTTATTCGTGAAAATGACTTTATTGCCGCAAGTGTTGAAGCCGGTCAGTGGGACAGGGTTATTGATTATGTCAACCACGAAGTTTTCGATAAACCCAACGAGTTCTACACCCTCGACAAACTCCGTAAAGCAGCCGCAATTGATCGCCGGTTGACGCTTCGTGAAATCCTGGAAAAAATCTTTGGTCTGATCCCCAGATTCAAGTCAAAAAACGAACTGCTCGAAGAGGAGTTCAACAAATTTGTCGCAGATTACAAGCCCGAAGAAGCCGAGGCTATCCCGGCTATGAAACACTACTTCAAGGCCTACATCACAAACGACAGGGTTCGCGAAATCATCAATACAAAGCACTTCACTGAACTCGCAACCAATCCGGTATTTTCAACCCGCGACCTGAAGGCTGTGCCCGATAAATACCGGTTCATTATTCCCGAATACATAAAAGACTACGTCTCTCTCAACCTGTTTGCAGCATAAAGAAGCACCTCCCCATGTTAGATTCTGCCACTAAACGCCGTATAGACTCAGCCCGTGATATTCTTGTTGGTAAAGTTCCTGACCCCAAATCACAGGTCGAACAGATTACAATCGCCCTCATCTACAAGTTCATGGACGATATGGACGCCGACAGCGAAGAACTCGGGGGTAAACGGAGCTTTTTCACCAAAGAGTTTGCGCGTTACGGCTGGGCAAAACTCATGCGCTCCGGACTTGGAGGTTACGAAACCCTCAACCTTTATAGCGAAGCAATAGCATCAATGCCGGAAAACCCCGGTATTCCAGCACTCTTTCGCTCCATCTTCAAGAATGCCTACCTCCCCTACCGCGACCCCGAAACCCTCAAAAGTTTCCTCAAAATCATCGACGAATTTGAGTACGATCACTCCGAACGACTTGGCGACGCCTTCGAATACCTGCTTTCCGTTCTCGGCTCCCAAGGTGATGCAGGTCAGTTCCGTACCCCCCGCCATATCATCGACTTTATGGTAACCATCATCGATCCCAAAAAAGACGAAAAAGTCCTTGATCCAGCCTGCGGTACAGCCGGCTTTCTGATCTCATCATACAAACATATCCTTCTAGCTAATACCGATGCAGAGGGCAACAGTACCCTTACACCTGACGAAAAAGGGCGCCTTGCACTGAACTTCAGTGGTTACGACATCTCCCCCGATATGGTTCGTCTCTCACTGGTCAACCTTTATCTTCATGGCTTCGCCGATCCACATATTGAGGAGTACGACACCCTGACCTCGCTGGACAAATGGAATGAGTATGCCGACGTCATCTTAGCCAATCCGCCCTTCATGTCGCCAAAAGGCGGCATTAAGCCTCATAAGCGCTTTTCAATTCAAGCCACCCGCAGCGAAGTGCTCTTCGTCGATTACATGGCAGAACACCTTACACCAAGCGGACGAGCCGCCATCATTGTACCCGAAGGTATCATTTTTCAGAGTGGAACCGCATACAAACAACTCCGTAAAATGCTGATCGATACCAGCCTTGTCGCCGTCATATCACTCCCAGCCGGAGTCTTTCAGCCTTATTCCGGTGTCAAGACATCCATCATCATTCTCAACAAATCAATAGCCAAGCACAGCACATCCATCGCTTTCTTCAAAGTAGATAACGACGGCTACGGCCTCGGCGCACAACGTCGTGCCATTACGAAGGACGACCTTCCCGTCGTAGTGACCGAAATCGAAGAATATCTCGGTAAACTCAGAAGCTATGAGTCAGTTGAAGATTTGCAACTATCCCAAGGTTTGATCGTACAAAAGGAAAAGATTGCTGAGAATGGAGATTACAATTTGAGTGGAGAGAGGTATCGAGAGAATGAGGTCAGACAGTCATCGTTTCCTCTAAGACCATTTGATGAAGTCTGCACTTTAGAATATGGATCCAGTCTTCCCAAAGAGAAACGACTCGACGGGCCGTTCCCTGTCGTAGGGTCAAACGGTATTACGGGCTACCATAATGATTATTTAGTTGAAGGCCCCACAATTGTAGTCGGCCGTAAGGGTTCTGCGGGTGAAGTAACGTTCATTGAGCAGAATTGTTTTCCTATTGATACGACTTACTACATTAAACAAACAAATCCTCACCAATCTGAAATTCGTTATTTGTATTGGATTTTAAAAAGTATGGGTTTGACAGAACTAAGGGGTGGCGCAGGAATACCTGGTTTAAATCGAACTGATGTTTATCAAAAACATCGAATTCCTCTTCCACCGCTGGAAGTCCAGAAAGAGATCGTTACAGAGATACAAGCCTACCAGAAAGTCATTGACGGCGCCCGAGCAGTCCTCGACAACTACCGCCCCCACATTCCCATTAACCCCGACTGGCCGATAGTAGAGTTGGGGGATATTATCGATGAACTTGAGTCAGGCGTAAGCGTCAATTCCATCAGCAAATCTAATGAAAAGGGCAAGCTTGGCATTCTGAAAACTAGCTGTGTGACCACTGGAATATTCCAGCCCGAAGAGCACAAGACAGTCGTTCCTGATGAGCTAACGAGAGTGCGATGCCCTGTAAGAGCAAACACCATAATCATCAGTAGAATGAATACGGAGGCATTGGTAGGAGCGAATGCCTACGTTGACAAAGACTATCCGGATCTCTTCCTGCCTGACCGTCTTTGGCAAACCGTAATAACTCGATTAGATATTGAAGTTCGTTACATACAAACCCTGCTTGCCTCCGATTCTTGTCGAAGCCGCATTAGCGCAGTCTGTGGGGGAACGAGCGGCAGTATGAAGAACATTGCCAAGCCGCAGCTGCTTGCAATAACAGTTCCTCTCCCACCTCTCGAAACCCAGCAATCCATCGTCGCCGAAATCGAAGCCGAGCAAGCACTTGTTACAGCAAACCGCGAACTCATCGAACGCTTCGAAAAAAAGATCCAGGCAACTATCACCCGAGTGTGGGGAGATGATAATGCTGATTTAAAGGCCCTGCCATGACTAAAAAGCCGCAACAGATAACCATTTTTCCTGATATGATGCGTGAAGACGTCACCATTTCCAAGTTGATAGAACAAATTGCCCAAAAAGACACTGCAGCCATAGGCCTATGAAAAGGATTCTTGCTGAACTAAAAACGATCTAATTGTCAAATGGACTTGGATTATTTGTCATACAACCGGGAAGAAAGGGACTTGTGCACACACTTACAAGGCGATTAAATTATGAAATCAATCTGAGGAGGCAATGATGGATAAAACTCATGTTCAAGCACTCTTGACTGACCTGATTGCTTCCTGGGAAAACGAAGTCATTGAATTTAAGCAGGCAGGGAAAGATTATTCGACCGACGATATTGGAAAGTATTTCTCTGCTTTGGCCAATGAAGCGAATTTGCGTGGCGAAGAGGCCGCCTGGCTGGTTTTTGGGGTCCATAACAAAACCAGGCAAGTTGTCGGCTCCGACTTTCGTCCGCAATTTGAGCGCCTGCAAAGCACGAAAATGCAGATCGCTGAAAATACAGAGCCAAGTATCACTTTTCGCGATATTCATGAACTTCAAGCCACCAATGGACGAGTAGTTTTCTTTGAAATACCCGCAGCTCCGCGGGGATTACCGATTTCGTGGAAGGGGCATTATTATGCACGAGCTGGCGAAAGCTTGACCCATCTTGGACTTGATAAGCAAGATGAAATCCGGCAGCAGACCATGTTGAGCGACTGGTCGGCGCAGATCATCCCTGATGCGTCTATAACCCATCTTGATGAGTCTGCCTTGCAAAAGGCACGGGAATCTTTTATCCGCAAGTATGCTAATCGTTTCTCATCTGAAGAAATTACACAGTGGTCTCTGCCGGTTTTTCTTGATCGTGCAAAACTGACACAGGATGGCAAGATCACACGTTCCACACTTTTGCTGTTGGGTAAACCAGAATCGGCATTTTTTCTTTCCCCTCATCCAGCCCAAATGACATGGAAGCTTGAAGGGCCAGAACGTGCTTATGAACATTTCGGTCCACCCTTTTTGCTCACTACAACAGCGCTCTATCAGAAAATTCGGAACATCCAGCTTCGCATACTTCCTGATGATGCGTTACTGGCTGTTGAGGTTGCCAAGTATGACCAGAAAGTTGTTTTGGAAGCACTTCATAACTGCATCGCCCATCAGGATTATAACCGTAGCGGACGCATTATCGTTACTGAACAGCCTGACAGACTGATTTTTGAAAACGAAGGTTCTTTCTTTGAGGGAACACCGGACGACTATATCGCTGGCAATAAAACTCCTCGACGCTACCGGAACCCTTCCCTTGTGCAGGCCATGACCGAATTAAACATGATCGATACCATGGGATATGGTATTCATGCGATGTATTTAGGTCAGGCGCGGCGATATTTTCCTATGCCAGACTACGATCTCAGTGATCCTCTTGCTGTCAAGATGACTGTTTATGGACACGTCGTTGATCCCGCTTATAGTCGATTGCTTATACAGAAAACTGATCTTCCGCTAACAGATATACTCTGCCTGGACCGTATCCAGAAAAATCTGCCAGTGTCGGAAGCAACAATCCGTCATTTAAGAAGAAATGGACTCATTGAAGGAAGAAAACCAAACATTCATGTTTCAGCAATAGTGGCGCAGGCTACTGCGAGTAAAGCTGAATATATTAGAACCAGAGCACAGGATGATACGTTTTATGCTAAACTGATCATTGACTATCTGACCAAATTCGGCAAAGCTTCGCGAGCTGAAATTGACAAACTTTTATGGACAAAATTAAGTGATGCATTGAATGAAGAGCAGAAAAGTAAAAAAGTAGCAAATTTGATTGCTAACCTCCGTAGGTCAGAACGCATTCATAATGCAGGACCCCGGAAATCTCCAGTCTGGACACTTGCAAAAAAGAATGCAGAATAAAACAGCTCTATTGCAGAATAAATGCAGAATAAATTAGCATTAACTTGTTTTTAAATAACATCTTATATAAACCATAAGATTTGCAACTTGCAGAAAAGAATGCAGAAAGAACTTTCGAAATAAAGTGAAATCACTCTGAGGAGGCAATGATGGATCATGAAGAGTGATATTGGAACATTCCCTTTTGGACAGCCAATTCAAAAAGTATGTCAGACGGATCGTACTCAAAAAAAGGTATTCGTTCTTGGGGTGTATGCCAGCGCGGTACATGCTCGATGGATTTGTCCCGATAAGAAAACGCTTATCAGGGCACTTGCAGTAGATTCTGAACCGGAAATATTCTGGACAGGGGAGCGGCATGCTAAAGAAATTATCGAAGTCTATAACAAGACACCTCGGCTGCCATGAAACTTGAGTTGAAATGATTGCTGGGCTAATAAATTTTCATTGCAAAGTATAGCACTTAGTGATATCCTAGAGAAGATGAGAGTATTTACAAATAAATGGTTTTCCCGCTGGGCGGACGATGAGGAGCTTCATAGTTAATGAGCAAGATTCTTGATATAGCCCATGAAATGGCCAAGGACCTTTTTGAGGTCGGAGCGATGGACGAAGTAACGATGCGTACAGTAGAATCGCTGTGTTTGCCCGAAGCAAAGGCTTTTCGGCCAGAGGACATCCGCCGCATTCGGACAAAAAACCATCTTAGCCAGCCTGTTTTTGCTTTGATGCTCGGGATTGGCAAAACAACTGTTCAGCAATGGGAGCAGGGGGTAAAGAAGCCCGGCGGAGCCGCCAAGCGGTTATTGGACGTGATCGAAAGGAAGGGTATTGCGGTACTACGCTGACTTCATTTCCCGGTCAATATCCTTTGGATCAAAAATAAGCTTTCCAAACGGAGAACTACAAACGACAAAGGCGCATCTCCATGCGCCTTTGTCGTTTACTATCTACTAATACTGATCAATCTGGTGGGTATTACCTGCCAAGTGCCTTGATCATGGCTTCGCCCAAATCTGCAGGGCTGTCAACAACGTGAATGCCTGCGGCTTCCATTGCTTTTATCTTGTCGTCAGCGGTTCCTTTACCTCCGGATACAATGGCGCCAGCATGACCCATTCTGCGACCGGGAGGAGCGGTACGACCGGCAATAAATCCGACAACCGGCTTCTTGAAATATTTTTGAATATACTCGGCGGCCTCTTCCTCTGCGCTTCCGCCAATTTCACCAATCATAATAAGGCCTTCGGTTTCATCATCTTCGGCAAAAAGCTTGATAGCATCAATAAAGCGGGTACCAATAATCGGATCCCCTCCAATACCGATACAGGTTGACTGACCAAGACCGACCTGTGTCAGCTGATGAACCGCTTCATAGGTCAGGGTGCCACTCCGGGAAACAACTCCGATAGAGCCTTTTTTATGGATAAAACCAGGCATAATACCGACTTTAGCCTCACCAGGGGTAATCACACCAGGACAGTTCGGACCGACAAGAACAGCTCCCTTCTCCTTGACAAAAGCATACGCCTTCATCATATCGTTCACAGGAATACCCTCAGTAATACAGATAATCACCTTCAATCCGGCATCGGCAGCCTCCATAATGGCATCAGCGGCAAAAAAGGCAGGAACAAAAATAACAGTCGCATTGGCTTCGGCTTTCTGCACAGCTTCCCTTACGGTGTTGAACACGGGAACTGGCCGGCAGAACTTGTCTTTTTCGTTGCCATGATAGAGTATATCACCTTTTCCGGGAGTCACTCCGGCAACTACATTGGTTCCATATTCGAGAATCTGGGAAGTATGAAAGGTCCCTTCCGCTCCGGTTATCCCCTGCACAAGCAGACGGGTATCCTTGTTTACTAATACACTCATAGTAAAGAATATTATAATTAATGGTTGTTATGGACTCCCCTCGACTTTTATAAAGAGTGCTGCATTTTTTTTGCAATACCAAGCAGCTTTCCTTCCTCAAAAAAATTACAGATCAAGTGCATTCCGACAGGAAGATTGAGACTGTCAAAACCAAGAGGCACACTCACAGCCGGCATGCCGACTATACTTGCCGGAACGGTAAACACATCGGCGAGATACATCTCAAGAGGATTTTCAGTTTTGTCACCAATACCGAAAGGAGGATACGGTGATGTCGGACCGGCAATGACATCGACCTTTTCAAGCGCTTCACGATATCTGTCCTGAAATACCCGTCGCACCTGCTGAGCTTTTTTATAATAGGTGTCATAATACCCGGCAGAAAGCACATACGTGCCGAGCATAATCCTGCGCTTAACCTCTTTGCCGAACCCTTCACTCCTCGAATTTACATACATGGATGAAAGATCTTCCGAATGTTCAGAACGGAACCCATACCGGGCACCATCAAAGCGTGCCAGGTTGGAAGAGGCCTCAGCTGTAACGAGAATATAATAGGCCGCAATGGCATATTCACTGTTTGGAAGGTGTATATCGACAAGTTCAGCACCCTGATCGCGAAGTTCATGAAGCTTTCCCTTCACAATACGGGCAACATCCGGATTAAGGGACTCCGGGAAATATTCCTGGGGAACACCGATTTTCAATCCTTCGACCGAAACACTCGCTATTTCCGAAGCGTAATCGGTAACGGCATGATAAGAAGAGGTTGCATCATGGCCGTCCTTGCCAGCCATAACCTCAAGCACAAGGGCAGCATCATCGCAGTTTCGTGCAAGCACACCGATCTGGTCAAAGGATGACGCAAACGCCACAAGCCCGAATCGGGAAATCCTTCCGTATGTTGGTTTCAGGCCTACAATATCACAGAACCCGGCCGGCTGCCGTACTGACCCTCCTGTGTCCGATCCAAGAGCCACCATGGCAAGTCCATTGGCCACCGCTGCAGCGGAACCACCCGAACTGCCGCCAGGCACCCTGTTTTTATCAAACGGATTTGGAACATTGCCAAAAGCCGAATTTTCATTCGAACTGCCCATGGCAAACTCATCCATATTGGTTTTGCCAAGAAAAATAGCGTCTTCCTGCTCTAGCCTTATTACAGCGGTTGCATCATAGACGCTCTCGTAATTTCCAAGAATTTTAGATGCACAGGTTAGCCGCCCCCCTTTCATGGCAATATTATCCTTAATTGCCATCGGCATTCCGAAAAGTCTTCCAACGCTTTCCCCCGCAGAGAGTTTCCGGTCAAGGCTCCTGGCCCGTTCCAGAGCCTGATCATGAAAGACTGTTATGTAAATATTATCATCCTGAAAGCGATCGATACGTTCCAGATAAAAACGTATGACCTCTTCACAGGTTATTTTCTTTGAAAGTAACCTGGAGCGTAAATCCTCGTAACTACTTAATTGCACGTCTATTGTGAATTATTTTAACAGAATGAAATCTATACCTGATATTTCTTGAATTTCAAGAAAAAAATGCCTGTACGCATTACAGGTGCTCGTTATGAGTAAAGTTTGTATAATAGCAAATAACTGCATATTATTCAATTCAAGCAATGTTAGGCTCCAGTGAATATCAGTGTATGAAATGGTATGTTCATGACTACCTGCCAAGCGATAAGGAGTTAAAAAAGATTTATGGCACGCACAACAAATATGAACCTTTCATCAACCTTTAATCCTCACTGGTTTTCCTCAGACAATACCACTGTTGATAAGCAGATACAAGCCGAGCTTAAGTCATCGTGTACTCTCCCTCTCCATATTGCAGTCATTATGGATGGTAACGGACGATGGGCAAAGTCGAAGGGCAAAACAAGAATTGAAGGCCATGTTGCGGGTGTGGACTCAGTCAGAGATATTGTTGAAGCATGTACAGAACTCGGCATTAAATATCTCACTCTTTTCACCTTTTCAACTGAAAACTGGAAGAGACCGAAAAAAGAGATTTCCGCTCTGATGCAGCTTCTCGTCAAGGTTATCGGCAGAGAAACCCGTAAACTTCACGAGAACAATATCCGGCTTAATGTCATAGGTGAAATCGATATACTGCCGGATAAAGTTCGCACAACCCTGCAACAGACCATGGAGCAGACAAAGAACAACAATAAACTTGTTCTGAATATTGCTCTCAGTTACAGCGGTCAATGGGATATTGTTCAGGCTTGCAAGGCAGTTGCCATTGATGTACAGGCGGGTCGGATCACTGCTGAATCTATTGACGAGCAACTGATTTCATCATACCTCTCAACCGCCTCTATGCCTGATCCCGAACTGTTGATCCGTACAAGCGGAGAGTTCAGAATCAGCAACTTTATGCTCTGGCAAAGCGCATATTCCGAAATTTACATCACCGACACCTACTGGCCTGACTTTCGCCGCCCGAAACTCTATGATGCCATTCTTGAATTTCAAAAGAGAGAACGACGGTTTGGACTGACTAGCGAACAAGTTCAGCATAATAATCTACCAGCAAAAAAGCTTTAACCTGATTACTCCCGGATATTCCATGAAAAAAACGCGAAAGCTGATAACCCTCGTTTTGCTTGCTCTTGCCCTGAACTCAATAGCAAATACCGTTGAAGCAAAAACCAGACCGACCAAAGCCGGTAAACAGAGTGCAACTGCAAAGCAGACACAAAGCACAGACGCCAAAAAGGATCTCTACTCCGTTACTGCTATCTCCTTCACCGGCCTTGAGACACTGAAGGAAAAGGAAATAACTGCCAGTTTGCCCCTTAAAGCGGGCGACCGGATTTCCATCCCGGGGCCGGAACTCGCCGGTGCTCTGCAATACCTCTGGCAGCTCCAGCTGTTCAGTGACATCAGTGTTCAGCAATCCGATCTGGGACAGAAAAACATCTCCCTGTCATTCAGCGTCAAGGAGCTGCCCATTCTGGACAAGGTGACCTTTGAAGGGAACAAACAACTTGATAATGATGAGGTTCGACGTAAAGCCGGTCTTGTAACGGGAAAAAGAATAAGCCAGCAGGAGCTGCTCACAGCTGTCAATAAAATTGAGAAGCTCTATGCTTCAAAAGGCTATCTGACGGCCGGAGCTGAATTTCACCTCCAGGATAACGGCAAAAATCATGTCAATGCCCTTGTTTCGATCACGGAAGGAACAAAGGTCTCCATTGAAAAGATCACGTTTCACGGCAACACAGCCTTCGATCAGAAAAAACTGAGGGGGGTGTTTAGTGAAACCCATCAAAACTCCTGGTGGCGCAAAATCTTCGGTTCGCCAAAACTCGATACCGACAAGTTCAACGACGACAAAAACCTCCTCGTCGAGTTCTACAGAAACAACGGCTACCGCGACGCCAGAGTACTGCGCGATGCGATCAGTTATACCGATGACAAAAAAGGCCTTATCCTTGACATCTATCTTGATGAAGGGCAGAAATATTATATCGGCACGATCTCCTGGACAGGCAATACCAAGGATTTTGCAACGACAGACATCCTCAACACCACCTTCAAAATTAAAAAAGGTGATGTCTATAATGCAAAACTGATCCAGGAAAGACTGAATTTCTCGCAGGACAACGCTGATGTCAGCTCGCTTTATCTTGATCGCGGCTACCTCTCCTTCAAGGCAAAACTTGAGGAAAAGGTCATTAAGCCCAATTTGGTTGATCTCGATATCTCTCTGCGTGAAGGCGAGCCATTCCAGTTGAACACCATCAATATCAAAGGCAACACCAAAACGAAAGATCATGTCATCCGCAGGGAGCTCTATACCGTTCCTGGCGATATGTTCAGCAGGCAGAACGTTGTACGCAGTATCAGGGAATTGAGCATGCTCAACTACTTTGACCCGGAACAGATTACCCCTGATATCCAGCCGAACCCCGAAAACAACACCGTTGACCTTACCTACAATGTCAGTGAAAAGCAGACCGATACCTTTAACACATCGGTCGGCTACAGCAGCACCGGGTTTGTTGGCTCTCTGGGCGTTACTTTCAGTAATTACTCGCTGAAGGATATTTTCAATCGCGAAGCATACCAGCCGCTCCCGCATGGTGATGGTCAGAAACTTGGCTTTCAATGGCAATTCGGCAGCAATAACTTCAACACGCTGAGTCTTTCCTTTACAGAACCATGGGCATTCGGCACACCGACCGCAGTTGGATTCTCCGTTTTCGACACCCATACCGCCTACATCTACAACAGTGATGGCGTTACGCCAACCATTATGGATCAGTACGGTGCAACGCTTTCTGTTGGCAGAAGACTGACCTGGCCGGATGACTACTTCTCGGTCAACTGGAAACTTAAATACCTGCACACGAACGGTGGGCTTTTGAGTTTATATGCGTCGCAGGCAAATGTTCCAAATCAGGCTGATGAGTACTCGATCACACAGACCATTGGACGCAACAGTATTGACAACCCGATCTATCCGCGCAGAGGCAGCAAAAACTCGATCTCGGGAGAACTTGCCGGTGGACCACTGCCAGGCACTGTTGATTTCTACAAGATCATCGGAAGCTCAAGCTGGTTTTTTCCTATCAGCAAGAAACTGGTCTGGAACGTTTCAACCCAGCATGGCTATCTGGGCACCTTTACCAACAATGATTACGTCCCCTACACTGATTTCTTTTATATGGGAGGCAGTGGCATGTCAACGCTCCCTACCGTGCCGTTGAGAGGCTATGGTGACCGGAGTCTTGGAGCAAATCTCTACCCATCCGATCCTTCATCGACGCTCTATGGCGGTAAAATCTATTCCAAGTTCACCTCGGAACTGCGTTATCCGCTGACCATGTCACAGTCGGTGAGCATTTACGCTCTTGCTTTCGTTGAAGCGGGCAATCTCTGGCAAAACACGCAGTCGGTAAACTATGGCGACCTGAAAAAATCAGCTGGCCTTGGTCTGCGACTTTACCTCCCTATTATCGGCCAGATCGGGCTTGATTACGGCTACGGATTCAATGCCGTTAACAGTGTCCCAAACAAAAAACAGCAGGGGTTCAGCTTTACCTTCAGCTTCGGTGGAGCTAATGAGTAAAACACAAGCTGTCATGTTCTGGAATAGTTTGTTCCAAACGAAAAAAGGAGGCACTGCCTCCTTTTTTCGTTCTACATGTTTGATATGTTCATGAACTGCTTTTCAATCGTGTAATTTCATCCCTCAACCGTGCTGCCTCTTCATAATTTTCATTGCTTATGGCGTCGTTGAGTGCCGACTGCAGCTCCTCAAGCCTGACATTAGGACTGACAAGAGCGGCAGGCAAAACCTCTTCCGCCTGCAGTACCTCATCCTCCTCTCCATCCTCTTTCTGCTCTTCCTTTATACCAGCCTCATTCATTATCTCTTCAGTAACAAACAGTGGCGCATTAAATCTCACGGCAATGGCAATGGCATCGCTTGGACGTGCATCTATTTCATGCACTTCTCCATTGACTTCACAGACTACCTTGGCATAAAAAGTCTCATTGTGCAGTTCATCGATAATAATTTCATTGACATGCAGATGAAAAACATCGGCAATATTCTTAAACAGATCATGAGTAAAAGGCCTCGGTGGCTTGATATTTTCAAGCTTCAGGGCAATCGCCTGAGCTTCAAACCCACCAATAATAATCGGAAGCTTTCGCTTTCCCTCCAATTCATAAAGAATAAGAGCATACGCCCCGTTAGTATGAGGACTTGTAGAAAGTCCCAGAATATCCACCTGAAGTTTACGCATTGGTTTTTAAAAAATATTTACGTTGTACGTGGTCATCCAATACAACCCGTACATCTTAACCATAAAGTACCGTTAATCATTGCTTCTTCAAAAATTCCTTAACCAAATCAATCAGTTTCGGCAGCACAATATGCACATCGCCGACAAGACCATAATCAGCTGCATCAAAAATAGGCGCATCCCTGTCACTGTTAATCGCAACAACGACTCCCGCTGACCCGATACCTGCCAGGTGCTGAACTGCACCCGATATGCCGCATGCAAAATAGAGTGCGGGAGCCACTGTTTTTCCTGTCTGCCCGATCTGTTCTGCATGAGAACGCCACCCCGAATCAACCGCCGTCCGGCTGGCTCCTACAGCACCTCCAAGAAGCGACGCAAGCTGCTCAATAAGCGCAAAACCCTCGGCACTCCCCATTCCCCTTCCGCCCGCAACAACAATACGCGCTTCGGCCACATCAGGAGGCCCCTCACCCATTATAATACGGCGAACAATCGGAAACAAATCTTCAACGGTCCATTGCTGAGGCTCAATATCTATGAAATTGATGCGACCTCCATCGGGAAATGCCGGCACTGGAGCACTTGACGAAAGGATATACATCCGAGGCTGGCGAGTGGGCACAAACGAAGCCTGAAAGGAACCTGAATAAACCCGTCGGGAAACCCCATCATCGCCGTCTAAAGTTGTGCGTCCACTGAGTAATGAAGCCTGTATACGCACAGAGAGTCTTGGAGCCATATCCCTGGCCATAACTGTATCAGCGAAAAACAAGTCAGTACAAGCTTCCCGTGTAAACGTATCGGCAACGACTCTTGTATACCTCTCCTGATTGTATACCCCGAGCCCATCCTCTCCTGCATGATAAATTACCCCGTCACCAGCCATTGCACCATCAAGCTGCCCGGTATCGACAGGCCCGGCAAGAATTCCTGCAACAACCGAATTTCCATCTAAAGCCGCAAGCTCCTGAACCCTGTTCCAGGCAGAAAGAGACGATTGCTTAACAATACCTTCTCTTTGCTCCAGAAATACCAGAAATTTTTTCATCACACCAGTTCCCGTTCGGTTGCACCTCTATTATAACAGATTGCAGTCATGGCTGAGAATTCTGAGCAGCTCATGTTCATCCGGCACAAAACAACATATTTTTTTTCTTTCAAGAGGCTCAACCCCGCTTAAAACTACAAAAGGCTCTTCAAGAAGACTGACCTGGAATAGATCGATAGTTTTTTTTCGAGCTTCCATTACCCCTCGAATACTGGTATTACGAGGCTCATTCAACCCTTTTTCAGCACTGAGCACAGCTGGGAAGGTAACGTCAATAGCTTCAATACCCCCTTCAATTTCGCGCTCTACCCGCAAAAACTCTCCGGATGGATGCAAGGAAGTAATCCCGCTGACCGAAGCCATCCCAAGCAGTTCCGCAAGCATCGAAGGAACCTGGGCACTTTGGAAATCCGTAGACTGCTTCCCGCAAAAAACCAGGTCAGGTAAAATAGCTCCATAAAAACCTGAAATTGCCCGACTCAAACCGAGTGCTGTCAGAAACGGATCAGACGGTTGTAACGCATCCTCAGAACAACTCACCCGAACAGCCCTGTCTGCACCCATTGCAAGGGCTTTTCGAAGCACCTCTTTTGCGGAATCAGGAGCAAAGCTGAAAACAGTGACAACACTCCCTTCAACGCGCTCTTTAAACCGCAAAGCTTCCTCAAGAGCGTACTCATCAAAGGGATTGATGACCATATTCACTCTTGAATAATCTATTGCTCCATCCAGATACCCGACCACTGAAGCCGTATCGGGCACAGAACAGACGCAAACGGCAATATTCATCGAGTTATTTTATGATTATCGAGAAATGGCATTGACGGGAATAAAGAGGTTATCCAGCACTATCATGTACAACATAATACATCTCTAACACCAAGAGCAAAAAACAGCGGTAAATCAAAAAAGCCGCTTAATAGCGGCTTTCATAAAAAACAAGTGCCCGAGAGGAGATTCGAACTCCTACACCTTTCGGCGCTACCCCCTCAAGATAGTGTGTCTACCAATTTCACCACTCGGGCTTGTCAATACACTGAAATAACAAATATCTCAGTGAGAATAGAAGGACTCGAACCTTCGACCCTCTGCTTAAAAGGCAGATGCTCTACCGACTGAGCTATATTCTCAACCTATAACTTAGGTACAGAGAGAGTACCGGAACTTACTTATTCTGGTATCTCTGGCGCTTCTTGTGCCTGTTCTTACGGCGCATCTTCTTACGCTTGTGTACCGCCATCTTATGACGTTTTCTCTTTTTTCCGCAGGGCATATAGTAAGTGTCTTTCCTCTTGTTTTAAAGGCAGATAATATAGAAATTTTTTTCAAAACAACAAACCTAATTCACGACTAAACTCAAATTCATATTCTTTAAGGAGCTGCATGTTTTTCGCCCCTGAATCCCCTCCGCAACCGCCTGTTTTTTTCTCGATATGCAGCGCAAAAAGGGCGCCTCAGGCATTCATATGCTTGAAGAAATCCTTATTGTCTTTGGTATCAGCCATTTTTTCACGCATGAACTCCATGCATTCGATCGGGTTCTTATCGGCAAGGTACTTTCTGAGAAGCCAGGTCCTTGAAAGTTCTTCCTGAGAAAACAGAAGTTCCTCCTTACGAGTGCCTGAACGGAGAATATCGATAGAGGGAAATATTCTGCGTTCCGAAAGCCGGCGATCGAGCAGAAGCTCCATATTACCCGTTCCTTTAAACTCTTCAAAAATAACATCATCCATACGCGAACCGGTATCAACAAGCGCTGTGGCAATAATTGTCAGACTGCCACCCTCTTCAATATTACGGGCAGCGCCAAAAAAACGTTTCGGCTTCGTCAGTGCATTGGCATCAATACCGCCGGACAATATTTTTCCGGAATGAGGAATGATCGTATTATGAGCCCTTGCCAGCCTGGTAATGGAGTCAAGCAGTACCACCACATCTCTGCCAACCTCCACAAGGCGCTTTGCCTTTTCAAGCACCATGTCGGCCACAAGAACATGACGTTCAGGATCCTCGTCAAACGTTGAACTCACAACCTCTGCCGGCACGCTTCGAGCCATATCGGTCACCTCTTCAGGACGCTCATCAATAAGCAGAACAATCAGGTAAACCTCAGGATGGTTCTTTATGATCGCATTGGCAATCATCTGCAACAGCATCGTTTTACCGGTTTTCGGCTGCGCGACAATCAAACCCCTCTGCCCTTTACCGATAGGAGTAAAAATATCCATAATACGTCCGCATGCTTCAGACTGCTTCGTTTCAAGCATGAGACGTTCACGAGGAAAAAGCGGAGTCAGATTTTCGAAATAAGGCCTCTCTCTGGTAATTTCCGGATCGTTACCATCGATAGTATTGATCTTCAGCAGGGCAAAAAAACGTTCACCCTCCTTGGGAGCCCTCACCTGGCCTGATACCGTATCACCGGTTCGCATGTTAAACCGCTTGATCTGCGAAGGAGAAACATAAATATCGTCAGGAGAAGAGAGGTAATTATAATTGGCGGATCGTAAAAAACCGTACCCTTCCGGTATTACCTGCAGAACACCGGTGTTCACCATCACGTTGCCACTTTCAGAATCCGTATTCTTCTGCGACTGGGCCTCAATAATCTTAAAAATCAGCTCTTCCTTCCTTAAGCCTGCAGCCATCACACCAATCTCTTTGGCTAAAGCATGCAGTTCAAAAACCTTCTTTTTCTGGAGCATATTGATGTCCAGACCTTTAAAACCCGAATTGTTCGACATTGTAGTTGTATTCAACGCTTGTTATTTGTAAAAAAATGGGAAATACCCGCATAGACCGTGACTTCTGCCCGCGAGATCAACCCTGAAGGCCGATGAGGTGAATCATGAATGAAAAGTAGCTTTAGCGCTTTGCCATGTAACATGAAAGCCGGGAAGAAGATGACAGGGGAACTCTATAATTGAAATAAAGGGATTATCACTACAAGAAATTATGGCAAGAGGTTGCCCTTACATGCAAGAAGAATTTCGGTGGTTTGAGCTAAATATAAAATTTTTTCAATAAAAAACCGTTTTTAAACCCCAACGCCTTATCCGGCAAAGGAAGCAAGAATATCGCCTGCCAGATAAAACGAACCCGTCACCAGAATCAGGTCATCGTCGCAGGCTGTTTCCCGAAGGGAGGCTAACGCCTCAGGCCCGGTACTGAACACCGTGACAACTCCTCCCTCATACCCGCATAAAACACCGAGCTCCTCAGCCGGCATACTTCGCTCAGAAGGGATGGCAACGGGAACAAACGTACACTGCAATCGAATAAGCTCAGCAATAATAGCACGGGCATCCTTATCCGAAGCAAGCCCTACAATGACGTAAACCTGCCCGTATCTATCCCTGAATGAAAGAAGGGTATTGACGGTTTGCCGCATACCATCAGCATTGTGCGACACATCAAGTAGAACGGTCGGACGGATACCGATCCTTTCCAGTCTTCCCCTGTACCCTGTCTGCAATAACCGTTCAAGGCCCGAATAAATTGTATCTGCTGCCACTCCTGCAACTTCAGCAACCATAACAGCAAGCGAAACATTTGAAGCATGAAAAGATCCTGTAAGCGGCGCTTTAAGCCCGGGGTAATCTCTTGAAGCACTTCTGACATCAAGCTCAAGCATTCCTGGCTCTGCCGCAACGACACTACTGAGCATATCTTTTCCAGCAATAAACAGCGAAGCATCACACAGCTTAGCCTGTTTCTCAATAGGCAATAAAGCCTCCGGGTCACTGACAGCGGTAAATACCTTGCACCCTTTTTTGATAATGGCAGCTTTTTCAGCAGCAATCAAAGAGAGAGTCTCTCCCAGCCAATCGGTGTGATCCAGACCAATACTTGGAATCACTGCATAATCGCACCGAACAACATTGGTAGCATCAAGCCGTCCGCCCATACCGGCCTCAATTACAGAAACATCAACTCCTTCATCGGCAAACCAGGCAAACGCAAGAGCAGTAGTAGCCTCAAAAAAGGTTGAATGGTTCTCAACAACAGCATCCTTCAAGCGCGAACAATAGTGAGCCACACTCTCCCTTGCTATCGGCTCCCCGTTAATTCTGATTCTCTCAGTAAAATCAACCAGATGAGGAGAAGTATAGAGCGCCGTCTTTTTCCCGCTGGCCTGAAATATCGAAGCAACAGCAGCTGCAACGGTTCCTTTTCCATTAGTCCCTGCAATATGAACAACCAGACCCAATCGCTTATGCGGAGAGCCGACAGCCTCCAGCAGGGTGTATACACGATCAAGACCGGGTTTTATTCCAAATCGATGGAGCGGATAAAGAAAATCGAGAGCTTCCTGGTAGGTCACTGTTTTTACGCTAACTGTTATGAATTGCAACAAGCGCTGATTTTACCACCTCTTCGACAGTGAGTTCGGGATGCTGTTCAAGAATACCGACAACAGCTTTCTGTACCGTGATTCTTGAAAATCCCAGGGTTACAAGGGCATTGACAGCATCCTCCCTCAAACGGGATGTTTGAGCCATTGACGATACAGCCAAACCACCAACATCCGGCAGTTTCAAAATTTTATCCCGTAATTCAAGAATTATCCTTGCTGCAGTTTTCTTGCCTACACCCGTGATGCCGTAAAGCTTCTCAGGAGCATTTGCAAGAATGGCTTCGTGAACCTCAGGAACAGGCAATCCGGACAGAACCGCCAAAGCAAGCTTGGGCCCTACACCTGATGTGAGCAAAAGCAGGCGGAACAACTGACGCTCCTCCTCCTTTGAAAAGCCATAAAGCTGGAAAGAATCCTCCCTGACGGAAAGATGGGAAAACAACAGCACATCGCTGCCCGGTTCGGGCAGCTGACGATAAGTGCTTGCGGAAATCAAAAAACGGTAAGCAATACCCGAAACCTCCACAACAGCCTCTTCCGGTAAAAGAAAAGCCAGCTTGCCGCGAAAATATGCAAACATGAAAGCGATTTAATAGAATCCCGGCCTTAAAACTTCAGAAAAAAATGGTCACAGAACGTTCAGACCTATGAACCAAACCTTTTCTTCTTTTATTAACCCTGCACGTAACTATTTAAAAGACGTGTCAACTGAGATTTTTTACGGGATGCTTTATTGGCGTGAATATAATTTTTCACACCGAGTCTATCGAGTTTCTGAACAGCTGAACGGTAGGCAACTTCGACAACAGCCTTGTCAGCGCTGGTATCAATCAGTTTCTGCATATTTTTCACAAGAACTTTCAGCTCTTTTTTCCTTGATCTGTTCCTGGCATTTCTTCTTTCTGACTGCCGAAGTCTTTTTTCAGCCGATTTGTGTAAAGGCATATAATGTTGCTGTTAGGATAAAATAATTTTTCATTAACAAACGGTTTGCAATATAAAATAATCAACCAACAAATCAAAAGGTTACCACCCATACTACCAACAAAATAACCCTCACTGAACACCTGATGCTAACAATCAAGTAGGGTTGACATCCCTTCTTTTTCTTATATTGCGCAAAATTTTCATCATAAGAATCACCTGTATTATGAGCCTGATGATCAGCGTTTCCGGGATAAGAGGGATAGTTGGCGACAGCCTGACCCCTAAAAATCTCACAACATTCTCGATGGCCTTTGCCTCATGGATTCTGCGAAATAAAAAGGACCATACCCATCTTCCCTCTGAACAAAAGCCGCGAATTGTCATCGGCAGAGACACAAGGCCAACAGGCAAAGCAATCAGCGATCTCATCAGCAATACCCTTGTGCTTTGCGGATGCGATGTCATCGATATTGGAATTGCTACAACTCCAACCGTTGAAATAGCTGTTACTGAAGAACAGGCCAACGGGGGACTCATCATTACTGCATCACATAACCCAGTTGCATGGAACGCACTGAAAATGCTGAATCACCATGGGGAGTTTTTAACCGGCGTCGAAGTTGATCAACTGCTCGACATTGCTGACAAAGAGCTTTTTGTCTACGCACACTGGGACACCATCGGCACGATTTCCCAAAATGACCGATATGATGACCTGCATATCGAAAAAGTCCTTCAATTACCCTGTATCGACCCCGTTGCCATTGCTTCACAGCAGTTCCGGGTTTTAGTCGACTGTGTGGAAGGTGCCGGTTACTCCATTGTGCCAAAACTTTGCGAACAACTCGGCATAAAAAACATTGTTCCGTTCGCATGCGGCGGCACCGGACTATTTCCCCGAAACCCCGAGCCAATCGAGGAAAATCTCGCAACCACCATCGCGGCTGTTAAAGAAAGCAAATGCGACTTTGCCCTTATCGTCGATCCCGATGTCGACCGGCTCGCCGTCATCTGTGAAGACGGCTCGCTTTTCGGAGAAGAGTACACGCTTGTAGCCTGCGCGGATTTTTATCTGAAACACAACATTGGACCCGTCGCCAACAACCTCTCAAGCAGCCGTGCACTGCGTGATATAGCAGAAAAGTACGGCGTTCATTGCTACAGTGCTAAAGTTGGCGAGGCCAACGTCAGTGAAGTCATGAAACAAATGAAAGTGGTCATAGGAGGAGAAGGAAACGGAGGAGTTATTCTGCCTGAGCTGCATTACGGTCGCGACGCTTTAGTCGCAATAGCACTCTTCGTCCAGGCGTTCACCCACTGGCGGATCCAGAACAACGGCGGCTCACTCACTCAGTTCCGCAAGCACTTCCCTGATTACGTCATGTCAAAACAGAAAATCACGCTTGCCTCCGGAGACCGCAGCTCACTTGAAAAAATATTTTCCGATATTGCCCGGTACTATCATACCGCCGAGGCAAACACTCTTGACGGGCTCAAACTTGATTTTGCCGACAGCTGGGTTCATTTACGACCCTCAAACACAGAACCCATTGTAAGAATATACGCCGAAGCACCTACAAAAGCCCGGGCGGAAGAACTTGCCGGCGAACTGAAGCATGACATTGAAAAAAGAACGTCCGAGCATTGACCGACCCTCGACAGGCATGTATATCTCCCGTAAAATCACATGAGTAACGACACTAAAAACAACAGTTTCAAGCCCCAGCAGGATGAAACACTGAAAAAAAAGAAAAAGGGTTCGGTAGACCTCTACATTGTCACCCGCCTGTTAACCTATTTAAAGCCCTATAAAACTCTTATCAGCGCTGCCATTGCCCTTACAATTGCAGGCTCCTTTCTCGGACCTTTAAGGCCCTATCTGACAAAAATCGCCATTGATGATTATATAGCAAAGGGTGATCTCAAAGGTCTGACGACAATCAGCATTTTTCTAGCCGGAGCCATTGTGCTCGACGGAATAAAACAGTATATCACAACCTGGTGGACGCAGATTATAGGACAGAAAGCAGTGTTCGACATCAGGATGGATATCTTCACGCACCTGCAGAAACTGCCCGCAAGGTTTTATGACCGGAACCCTATAGGACGACTGATAACCCGGTCAACCAATGATGTGGAATCGCTGAACGAAATGCTCTCCAGCGGAATCATCACCATTCTCGGCGACATCCTGCAGCTCTTTTTCATTGTTGTTCTTATGGTATGGATAGACTGGCAGCTGACCCTTATAGTCCTGGCCATTCTTCCTCTGATGCTCTACGCCACAATAAAATTCAAAAATAAAGTCAGGGCTGCATTCCAGGATGTTTTAACCCATCTGGCCCGCCTGAACACATTTTTTCAGGAGCATATTACCGGAGTCACAATCGTTCAATTGTTTAACCGTGAAGAGCGGGAATCCATTGAATATGCATCGATCAATGCTGACCACAGGGATGCAAATATTCGAACTGTTTTTTATTTCTCCATCTATTATCCTCTGATTGAGGTTCTGAGCTCTGCAGCAGCAGGACTGGTCATCTGGTACAGCGGCATCCGGCTGCTCAAGGCAGATCTTACCATAGGAGTGGTTATATCATTTGTTCAGTACATCTGGCTTTTTTTCCGTCCGCTTCAGCATCTTTCCGACCGCTTCAACGTTATTCAGACCGCCATTGCCAGCTCAGACCGGATTATAAGGCTCCTTGACGAAGAAGAGGGAATAGAAGACCCATCTGGGATGCATCATCTTGCAACATTCCGGGAGAACATCACATTCAGCAATGTCTGGTTCGCCTACGACCAGGAAAACTGGATACTGAAAGATATCTCACTTGAAATCCGGCATGGCGAAAAGATTGCAATTGTAGGCGCTACAGGAAGCGGAAAAACAACGCTTATTAACATTCTCTCAAAACTCTACCCTTTCCAGAAAGGCTCCATAACCATTGACGGCGCCCCCTTGCAGGAAATAGAAGAACACTCTCTGAGAAAACTCGTTGGCGTTGTCATGCAGGATGTATTTCTTTTTTCCGGAACCATAAAAGAAAACCTGGCATTCGGCAATCCCGAAGTCACTGACGAAACAATCAGGGAAGCGGCAAAAATTGTCGGAGCCGACCGCTTTATTGATCAACTCCCGGGAAAGTATGAGTACAAAGTTCTTGAAAACGGAACAGGACTCTCATCCGGACAAAAACAGCTTATAGCCTTCGTCCGTGCGCTCCTTTACAATCCGGAAATTCTTGTCCTTGATGAAGCCACCAGCTCCGTCGATACAGAAACCGAAACCCTGATCGATTCGGCAACAGCCAACCTCATGAGAGACCGGACCTCCATTATAATTGCGCACAGACTCTCAACGGTTCAAAAAGCCGACAGAATCATAGTGCTGCACAAAGGAGTTATCAGAGAAACCGGCAATCATCAGGAACTGCTTGCAAAAAGAGGCCTCTATTATAAACTCTACCTGCTGCAGCATCCAGAACAAACCATCTCCAGAGAGAGCTGAGAGCTAGAGGCTGCTATCGCGGAGCACACTAACCGGCTCGAGTTTAGCCGCCCTTGCAGAGGGCAGAATCGCAGCAAGAGTGCTTATCATTACCGTTACGCCAATCACCAGAAAAAAATATACCGGATTATACGACATACTGAACCCGGTTTTGGTAATCGGACCCTGTGAGCTTTCAATAGGAAGACTGGCAAACAGATTGATAGAGCCGATAGCAAGAACTCCACCCGTAAGAGCTCCGGCAAGCCCAACCAGAAACCCCTCAAGAACAAACATGCTTATCAGCTGCAGGGCTGAAAATCCCAACGACTTCATAATCGCAATGTCCCTGCTCTTTTCAAACACAGTTGTAACCAGAATATTTGCCACCCCGAACCCCGAAACGACACCAACAAAAGCAACAAGAGAAAAAACGATATAACCAATACGGGCAAAAAGGGATAGTATACTTGCATTCTCCTCCTGCCAGGTCATGCATCTATACCCGGTAACCTTTTCCAGATCTCTTGCCAGAACAGCATTATCAAGGGGAGTATCAACTTTAAGCGCAATACCCGAAACCTTGTTCGCCGCCAACCCCTCAATGATCTGACCAAGCTTGAGAGAGACCAGAACGCTGTTATCGACCGCATTAACTCCGGTAAAAAAAATCCCAGCCACCTTGCACTGCCTGCTCTTCCCTGAAGCAGGAATGATAATAACATCATCATTCAGCTTGAGATTCATATCCTTCGCCACCGTGCGGCCCACAAGCAGCGCATTGGCCGTTTTTTCAAACATGGCAATCTCACCGGCAAGCATTTTTTTCCTGATACCGCTGATGGCATCTTCACGATCGATGAGAACTCCTTTGAGGGTAAGAGGCTGGTTGCGACTTCCCTTAACAGCCATAACCTGAGAAATAACATAAGGCGAAGCAGCAAGAACATGTTTATTATACTGCGGCAGACTGAACACGCTGAGAATCTGCCGATAATTCCTTACCTCTTCAGGCTCCTGCTTCTGAATATTATTTTCAACGAAAGCCATACCATACCCATTCGCTCCCTCAAGAATATTCACGGGCATAGGGCGCATTTTCTCCCCCTTTACTGTTATATGCGGGGCAACATTCACAATGGTCTCAATAAACGAATCGAGCAGCCCCCTGGTAAGAGAGTTGGTTGTAATCAGAACCATGGTACTGATCGCGACACCGAAAATAGTAGTCAATGTCTGTCGCCGACGTCCAAGAAGATGTCGCAGAGCTATGGAAAACAATGTTTTCAGCATGATAACACCAATGTGATATACGGTAAAAGGTTATGTATATTTTTATTAAGTTATATTTTCAACATAAAGTATTACAAATCCTGCAAGGAACGTATCCTTTCTGCATGATCAACAGAAAAATGAGTGAGAGCAGCTACGATAATAATATAACAATCGAGCGCAAGCACAGCCATGTGGAAATATGCCTGCACGGCGACGTTGCCTTTAACCGCAAAACCACAGGATTTGAGCGGTTCGATTTTCAGCATGATGCACTCCCGGAACTTTGTTTTTCCGACATCGACCTCTCCACAACATTTCTGGGCCGTAAAATTGCCGCCCCGTTAATGATATCCTCCATGACTGGTGGATACAGCGAAGCAGCAATTTTAAACCAGCAGCTTGCAGAGACTGCCGAACACTTCCGGATTCCACTTGGCGTTGGCAGCATGCGCCAGGCGCTTGAAAACAGCTCATACCGCGAAAGTTTTGCTATTGTAAGAAAATATGCTCCGTCAGTACAGATATTTGCCAACATCGGAGCTCCTGAAATTGCAAAAGGCCTGACTGACAAAGAAATCAACACCATGCTCGAGCTTCTCCAGGCCGATGGACTGATCGTACACCTGAATGCCGCCCAGGAGCTCTTTCAGCCCGAAGGGAACACCGATTTCCGGCATGTTCTCCATCAGCTTTCAGCCCTTACGGCAAAAATCCCTGTCCCGGTTATTGTAAAAGAGGTTGGATGCGGCATCTCGCCGTCCGCTGCCCTCCGGCTTATTGAAGCAGGTGTAAAAGTTATAGATGTCGCCGGAGCCGGAGGAATCAGCTGGCAGAAAGTCGAAGAAATCAGATATACACGGCAGTTCGGGCACGATACCCGCTTCAGCACACCCGCACTTGAAGAGCTGCTGAACTGGGGAATTCCCACCGCTCAATGCCTCCTGGATATAGGTGCGCTCAAACAAGAACATCCGGAATTGAAAGACATTGAAATCATTGCATCAGGAGGAATCCAGTCCGGTGCGGATATTGCCAAGTCACTGGCTCTTGGAGCACAACTTGCCGCCTCAGCCCGCCATATTCTCAAAGCCCTTCACGAGGGAGTTCTGGAAAAAACAATCGAAACCTGGTTTAACGATCTCAGGGCAATCATGTTCCTTTCCGGTTCCGCCAGCATAGAGCAGCTCCGAAACAAACGCCTTATCATTAAACAATGACCAATTTCATAATGAATATGCCTCTAACTCAGGAACTTGTAGAAAAAAAATACAATCTCTACCACTCGAAAATCAACGAAGCTTTAGCTGCCTGTTTCGATAAAGAGCTCCCTGTAACCCTTTATGAGCCGGCACGATATATTCTTGAAGGAAATGGCAAAAGAATTCGTCCATTTCTTACCCTTCTAGCTTCCGAAGCAATATGCGGCTCATCCGAAACAGCCCTCAATGTTGCACTGGCTGTTGAAATTCTCCACAACTTCACTCTGATCCACGACGATATCATGGATCAGGCAGAACTCCGCCACAGCAGGCCAACCGTTCACAAAAAATGGAACGTCAATGCTGCCATTCTGACTGGAGACATGATGATCGCCTATGCCTATGAGCTCGCATTGCAGGCAAAAACAAACCGACATGCAGAGCTTATTCACATCCTCAATCACGCAAACATTACAATATGCGAAGGTCAGGCGCTCGATATGGAACTCGAAGAAAAACAAGACGCCACAATTGCGGACTACCTCGACATGATTGCAAAAAAAACCGGTCGTCTTATTTCAGCTGCCCTTGAAGCCGGCGGTGTTGCTGGTAATGCTACGAACGAACAACTTCAGAAACTGGTGGTTTTCGGTGAAAAAATCGGAAGAGCTTTCCAGATACAGGATGACTATCTCGACATCATGGCAGTAAACGGAAAGTCCGGGAAAATGGCTGGAGGCGACATCATCAACGGCAAAAAAACCTACCTTCTCCTCCGCTCACTCGAACTGACCAGAGACGCCGATCACGACCTTCTTCACTCAGTCATCATCAATAAAGGCACCAGTGCCGACCAGGTTGCTGAAGTGAAAAAAGTTTATGAACGATGCGGAATCCTTGAAGAAACAGCTGCACTCATCAACCGCGACACTGAAGAGGCACTTACCGCACTTGATCAGCTCCCTCATGCCGAAGGAAGAGAATACCTGAAAGGATTTGCCAACATTCTCATGAAAAGAGACTTTTAACTCTCCATGTGTCACCTCACCCCCGATTTTCATGGAAAACAGCACTCTCCTGCTTGTCCTGACCCTTATCCCGGGTATAGGACCGGCAAGAATCAAGGCAATCATTGAGCATCTGCATGGCCAGCTGAAGAATGTGCTGCACATAGATGTGACAGACCTCATGCAAGTGCCCGGAATAGGAGAATCCCTTGCGCGTCAGATATACAACTTTCTTCACCATTCAGAAACCCGCCATGCAGCAGAAAAAAGCGCAGAAGAGCAGCTTTCCAGACTTCACCAAATAAATGGCTCACTCATAACAATTCTTGACCCCGCCTATCCCTCTCTTTTAAAACAGATATACGATCCACCCCCCTGCCTTTTTGTTCGAGGAACACTTCCCCCGGCAAACTCGCCCGCTCTTGCAGTTGTCGGCACCAGGCATGCCTCGCTCTACGGCAGAGAGTGCACTGCAATGCTCTGCCGTGATCTGGTCAACTTCGGAGTCAGCATTTACAGCGGTATGGCTTATGGTATTGACATGGCGGCTCATGCCGCAGCTCTTGACAACGGAGGGCTCACTGTTGCAGTTCTTGCAAGCGGCGTTGACACCATCTATACCGATCCAAAAGGAAGACTATGGCCAAGAATTATCGAACAGGGAGCACTCATTTCAGAAGAATGGATTGGCTCAGCACTCTCTCCGGAAAAATTCCCTAAACGCAATCGAATTATATCCGGAATATCCGCCGGAACTATTGTAGTGGAATCAGACATAAAAGGAGGAGCACTCATCACCGCAGCAGGAGCCCTTGAGCAGAACCGTGAAGTTTTTGCGGTACCAGGAAGTATTTTTTCCTCCTCGTCCAGAGGGACAAACAAGCTTATCCAGCAAGGAGTTGCCAAAGCAATCATGAATGGAGACGATATCATAGCAGAGCTTGGCCCCCAATTCATAAAAAGCTGCCCCGCACAACCCGCAGCACAGGCCGGCACCGCTGATATCACCCTTACCTCCCAGGAACAGGCCATCCTGCTCTCAATGGGCACCGAACCCATACATATCGACGCACTTGCAACAGCAGCATCAATTGATATACCCTCACTTCTGGTACACCTGTTTGAACTGGAACTCAAAACTGCAATCAAGCAGCAGCCTGGACAACTATTCCAGAAAAAAACCTTCTGAACGTATCACAACCTGCAACAATAAAGATTTTCAGCCCTCCTCTGACGATTCATTACGAAGGGCTTTTCAGCTTTTTATAGATTTTTAACAGGGAATTCTTACCTTTGAATGTATAATTGTGACCACTTTGGCATTATACCGCTCTCTACCTATTAAACATGATAACCTTAACCATGAATTTGATGAAGCATTCAACAAGATTTATGACTATGTCTCGCCGTATCATTATGGCAGTTGCCCTCAGTTTGGTGCTGTTTGCTCCACGTTCGTTTGCTGCTCAGGAAAGTGGAAAAGTAGGAGTTGTAGATTCCGGTAAAATCTTCCAGCTGCTGCCGGAAGCAAAACAAGCGGAAACCAGCTTACAGGCTGCTGCCGGCCCACTGCAGAAAGAAATCGCGCTAAAAAATCAGGAGCTTCAAAGAGCAATTGCAGAATACCAGAAACAGGCGCCTTCATTGAAACCTGCTGCAAGAAACCTGAAAGAAAAGGAACTCAATGCCAAGAGCCAGGCTGCACAGAAATTCCAGCAGGAACAAAGTGCCGTTTTTGAGAAAAAACGTCAGGACATTATCGGACCGGTTCAGCAGAAGTTGACATCAGCGATTAAATCAATTGCTCAGAAAGAAGGATTCTCTCTGATACTTGATAAAAATGCAGCGGCATATTTTGCGCCTGAATACGACATCACCTTCAAGGTGATGAATGAACTGAATATCAAGTAATTCTCACCTGATTTGAAAAGAGTTACTGTTCTTTTTCTGCATGTTATTGTTATCATGGCATCAGGATGCGGCGATCCACATAAGGACCGCCGTCCTCCTGAAACCGCCTTTATCGGTATACATCACCCCGTACAGGAAAGTTGGACTGTCAGGCTGACTCTTACTGATTCCGGTATACAACGAGGAGTCATTGAAGCCGGACACCAGGCAGAATACAGAACAAATGCCGGAATTGAACATCAGCTTGATAGTGGGATAAAAGTTACTTTCTTTGACATCACTGGTAAACCTGAAACAACCATAACTGCCCAAAAGGCGGTTATTCACGATAATCAGGATATTGAGGCAGAGGGAAATGTTGTCATTACATCAAGCGGCCCGACGGTCATAAAAACAGAGTATGTTAAACGGACAAACAACGATAAAATGATCCGTTCAAATACATTCGTTACAATTGTCAAGCCAAACGAAACCATCACTGGTCAAGGCTTTGAAAGTGATCAAGCCTTAAAGAAATACCGGATTTTCCGGGGAAGCGGTAAAGCATTTACAAAATAATATTGAAGGTTCTCTGTTCATGAAATTACATGTTTTAAAATCCAAAATTCACAACGCTATAGTCACAAGCGGAGATCTCGAATATGAAGGAAGCATCACCATTGACAATGAGCTTCTTGAAATGGTCGATATGATTCCAAACGAAAAAGTTCTTGTCGTCAACAACAACAATGGCGAGCGCTTTGAAACCTACATTATCAAAGGAGCTCACGGCTCCAGAGAAATACAGCTCAACGGAGCGGCTGCCAGATGCGCTTTGGTTGGTGACGAAATCATTATCATGACCTTTGCCACTATGGACCCCGCAGAAGCACGTATCCATAAACCAATGGTCCTTATAGTCGACAGGCACAACAACCCGAAGAGTCGGCACCTGGTAGGCGAACAAGGCGAACAGTTATCATAACCTCCCCACACTCCCACTGATACACGAGAGAAATGGCACTAGCAATCATCGTCATGGCTGCCGGAAAAGGCACACGAATGCAATCGGACCTCCCGAAAGTACTCCATCAGGCACACAAGCGTCCGCTTATCGAATATGTTCTCGATACATCATACGCCCTTGATCCCCAGAAGATCGTCTTGATTATCGGCCACCAGGCAGAACTTGTAAAAGCCGCCACTGCGCGCTACAAGGTAAGCACAGCACTCCAGGAGCCGCAACTGGGCACCGGTCATGCCATCATGCAGGCCGAAGCCGAGCTGCACGATTTTCAGGGAGAGGTACTCATCCTCTCCGGAGACGCCCCCCTGGTCAGTCACCTCACCCTCAAGAAACTGATTGCATTTCACCATACAAAAAAAGCTGTGGCAACTGTTCTGACTGCCGATATGGAGAACCCAGCAGGATACGGAAGAGTTATTCGGCAACCTGGCAGCGACAGCGTCCTTAAAATTGTAGAACAAAAAGACGCTACAGCAACAGAACTTGCCGTGCAGGAGATAAATTCAGGCATATACGTCTTCGATGCCGCTATCCTCTTCGAGGCTCTGCGACAGATCACAACAAACAACGCCCAGAATGAATACTATCTGACAGATGTATTCAGTATCTGCTTCAAGAGCGGCAGGCCGGTATACGCATTCAAAACAGACAACCCCAACGAAATTATCGGCATCAACACCCCCGAACAGCTTAAGGAAGCTGAACGGCTGATGCTCGAAGAAAAAGTAGTGTAACGATAGAGGGGGGGAAGAGGTTATTTTCTTGAACGGCGTGTTTTTCTGGTCACAACCACTTCATCCACTTTCTGGCGGGTTGGAGGAATGTGAGAATCTGGAGAAGAAAGATCAATATCCGGACTATCTTTCTGAATGCCGGTTTCATGCATGGAATAAAACTCCACAAGATTTCCATCGGGATCCATTACAAAAAAAGCCCTACCCTCCCGCCGATGAGCCGGTCGGGTAACGATGTGAACGCCTTTTGCATCCATATAGCGGGCAGCCTCATCAACTTCCGCATCTGAGGCAAGCCTGAATCCGAAATGATCAACCCGTATATCCCTCGCCTGCAGGGAACCGGGTGTTTCAGCCTTCACCAGCACAAGCATATCCGAGTTGACCCGGAGATACGAAATGTTTGCACCAACCCGGTGATCAAGCTTGAGACCAAGAATACCACCGTAAAATTCCTCGGCCATACCCAAGTCATTGACACGAAGGGTAATCTGATTAATCCCCGTCAGTTTCATCATCTTCTTCAGTTGGTACAACCTTCTTTTCAACAGGCTTCTCTATGGTATAATCGTATTTATGCTCGAAGTAATCAGCAACAGCCTTATGCGACGACTTTTCACGGCACTCAAACTCAAGGCTGATAGCTATCTGCTCAGGAAATATCTTGTCCGACTCAGATTCGCTTGTAGGGTTGCGGATCATCTCCTTGTAAGGCAGAAGCTTGTCTTCAAGTTCTGCACGCTCTTCATCATGCAGTCTTTTTGCTTTTTTCGAAATAGCGACCACCGTCTCATACAAATTCGAGTGCCCACTTCTCAACTTATTCAGGTCAACTGGTTTAACCGACATTGTACCGTATTTTACGTGTTTGTAAGAAATTCAGTAATTATAGCTGTAATGCTCTCAACCGCCGCCTCAAGATCATCATTCACAACAACCTTGTCAAACTGGTCCGCATAAGCCAACTCCAGCCTTGCTCTCTCCAGACGTACATTCAGACTAGCCTCGTCTTCACTCTCCCGTCCTTGCAGTCTCTTTTTTAAAACCTCCATATCGGGCGGCTTTATAAACAGCAGCAATGAATTATCAGGAAAAATCTTTTTAAGATTCAAAGCACCCTTCACATCAAGATCAAGCAGGATATTGGCACCTGAATCAATCACAGCATGTGTTCTATCAAGCAATGTTCCATAATGGTTTCCAAAAAAGAACTCATGCTCTATAAAACCACCGGCTTGAATCCTCTCCTCAAACTCTTCCTTACTGAGAAAATAATAGTTAACACCCTCAATTTCTCCCGCTCTTTTCTGCCTGGTTGTGGCTGACACCGAAAATCTGAGAGTCGGTATACGTTCAAGAACCTGCCTTGCTATTGTGGATTTCCCGGTACCTGACGGAGCTGAAAAGACAATCAGTTTTCCCTGCTGTTTTCGCTCTTCAACCATGGTAATTACTCTATATTCTGCAGCTGTTCCCTTATTTTTTCAAGATCTTCCTTGATCTGAACTATTTTCTGGGAAATTTCAGCATTCTGGGATTTTGAAGCAATGGTGTTGGCTTCACGCAACTGCTCCTGAAGAAGAAAATTCAGTTTGCGGCCTGTACCGCTCTCCTCATTTCTCAGCTCTTCAATAAAAAACTTGTTATGGCTGGCAAATCGAGTCAGCTCTTCAGTGATATCAAGCTTGTCAGCCGCAAGAACCAGCTCCATTTCAAGACGGTCACGGCTATATGCCAGATCCTTGCCCGCAACAACTTCTACCTTTGCAGCAAGTCTTTTCCTTACGGTTTCAAGATTGTCAGCCGCAAGAGCGGTAACAACAGAAAGAGTACGCTCAATTTCAGCAATTCGTGCAGTAAAGTCTATGGAGAGCTCTTCCCCCTCCCTGCGTCGCATAGCCTTCAGCCGATCGATAGCATCCTGCAGAAGGTTTTTGACAAAAGGCCACAGGGTATCAGAACTGTCGAGCGATGTAGCTCCATTATCGAATATTTCAGGAAACCGGAGCAGATGTTCAAGAAGAACAGGAGCTTCAAGATCGGCTTCTTTCCGGAGGGTATCAAGCAAACCTTTATAAGCCTTGACCTTCGCGACATTGATCCCCGTAGATATAGGCTGCTCCTCGTCAAGCTGAATCTGAATAAACGCAGAAATCTTCCCCCTCTGAAAATGCGCCCGTATCATTTCACGGACTTCAAGTTCATAAGAGAGAAGCTGACGGGGAAGCTTGACACTGATCTCAGCGAACCGGTTATTGACCGAGCGCAGCTCCACAAGAGTCTTTACTCCATTCTCCACAGACTCCGCACTGCCATATCCGGTCATACTTTCCAGCATAGTATCCCTTACTGATTCAGTTTATTAAAAAGATACCGCCCTGATTACCTCTTATTTACGAAGATCAAGTTCACCGATCACTTTACGGTAACGATTGATATCAACATTTTTCAGATAGTTCAGCATTTTCTTGCGCTTGGCAACAAGCATAAGCAACCCGCGACGGGAGTGCTTGTCCTTGGGGTGCAGCTGAAGATGACCGGTAAGATCAGTGATCCGGCGGGTGTATAAAGCAACCTGAACCTCGGATTTTCCAGTATTCTTCTCAGAAGCACCAAACTGCGCAATCACTTCTGCTTTAAATTCTTTTGTCAGACTCATATCTCTTCGTTTGTTATTTTAAATCGATTGACCCGCAATATAATATTATTAACATTACAACTCCACCGCTTTTTTATCTTTTTCAAGCTGTTTTTTAAGTTCATCCAGTGACGAAAACTTCTTTTCCTCCCTGATGAACCTCAGGAGCGAAAACCGTAAGCTCTCACCGTATAAATCGCCGCTATAACCCAGAATGAAAGCCTCCACGCTTATAATACCCTCCGAAGAGACTGTAGGACGAACACCAACATTCATCATCGCATAAAAAAGAGTTCCATCGATCTCTGTTTGAGCCAGGTAAACACCTGAACGCGGCAACAGCTTATTATGGTCGGAAATCCTCAAATTAACCGTTGGAAAGCCTATACTCCGCCCAACCTTGTCACCCTCAACCACAATTCCGCTGATCATATAAGGAGACCCCAGAAACTCATTGGCCTCTTCAATCAGTCCTGCTTCAAGCAACCGCCTTATTCTTGTGCTCGACAAATGCTCATTGCCGATAAGCACCTCATCAACAACCTCCACAGCAAAACCAAGCTCAACGCCAAGATGTTCCAATGTTGTTCCGCTCCCGCTCCTGTCACGACCAAACACATGATCATACCCGATGATAATTGCCTGGGCCCCAAGAAGCCTGACAAGAACATTCCGGATAAAATCATCGGAAGATCGAGATGCAAAATCCGGAGTAAAACGAATAATAAAAAGAAGATCAATGTTCTCCCGGGAGAGAAGGTCAATTTTTTCTTCAAGAGTGGTCAGGAGTCCAAGCGGGCCGGAAACTGCTCCATCCAGCACCCGTCTCGGATGCGGATCAAACGTCACAACCACACTTCTGAGATGTCTCGCGCTTGCTACAGCAGCCAACCTGGCAATAATTGTCCTGTGCCCTTTATGAACCCCGTCATACGACCCGATCGTTACCGCAGAACCGATGAGGGGCAGTTCCGCGGGAGAGCGGGAGCCATAGCTGTAGACAATATCATTGTCATACTCAACAATACGCATACTTATCGTTTATCTCCCTTCACACCGAAGAGGTGGTTGATGCCTGCAGAAGAATTGCTTCAATTGTCTCCGTTACACTCTTCGAAGAGCTCAGCTGATAAGAGCCGACAGAGATACGCCTGAGAGAGGCCAGATAACCGCCTACACCAAGAGCAGCACCAAACTCATGGGCTATAACCCTGATATAGGCCCCCTTTGAAACATGGAGAACAAAATAGACCATCGGAAGCTCAACGCGGGTAACCTCAAAGCGGTGGATAACAATCTCTTTCACTTTACGCTCCTTGATAACCTCTCCCTTGCGGGCATGAGCGTAAAGGCGTTTGCCATTGTGCCAGGCAGCCGAATGCATGGGCGACTGCTGCAGGTGAGTTCCCTCAAATTCCGCGGCAAGAGCGCGAATCTGCATCTCAGTCAGATGCTCTACGCTGCAATGGCCATACTCGGAAGTTTCAATATCGTGGCTTTCAGTCATGACGCCCAGCTTGAAGGCACCATCGTACACCTTGTCAAGCACTTCAAGAGATGATATTTCCTTGGTTTTCCTGCCGGTTGCAAGAATAAGCAGGCCTGTAGCCTTAGGATCAAGAGTCCCCGAGTGACCAACCTTGCGCTTCAACCCGACCCCTTTAAAGGTATTTCTGATCTTTGCCACCACATCAAACGAGGTCCAGTCGAAAGGCTTGTCAATCAGAAGAAAATCACCCTCCTCATGAATGATACTTTGAGTTATGCTGTTCATCCATGCAATCTGTTTACCAAAAAAGCGAGTGTCAATGTTTATCGACACTGCCTTTTCGTACTTCATTCAAAAGCTGCTCAATCCTGGTCGCCCGCTCATACATATGATCCTCAAAAAATTCCAGCTCAGGAATACGCCTGAATTGATGTCGGATCCGGGAAGAAAGTATCATTCTGATACTTTTTGTTTCATCCCGCAAAAAAGCCATAGCCTTTTCCTGCTGTTCCTCCGAACCGATAATAGAAACATAGACCCTTGCAATGCTCAGATCAGCAGTAACCTTCACCTCAACAATAGTAACTATCGAACCGCCACGCGGCAGCTCCTTTTGAAGTATACTCCCCAGCTCCTGCTGCAGAAGTGAAGCGACCCTGTCAGTACGTATCGACATAACTCAACAATAAGCGGTTCAAAGTTTCCGTTTTTTCTCAACGATCTTATAGGCCTCAACAACGTCTCCAACCTTGATATCATCATAATTTTTCAGACTCATACCGCACTCATAACCGGCATCCACTTCCTTGACATCATCCTTGAACCGCCTTAACGCAGCAAGCTGACCTTCATAAATCTGAACACCGTCACGAAGCAAGCGGACCTTCGAATCACGGAAAACCTTTCCTTCAAGCACATAACATCCGCCGACGTTGCCGATTTTAGGCACCTTGAATACCTGACGAACCTCAAGAGAACCAAGACTCTCTTCATGGAGTTCAGGAGAAAGCATGCCCTCAAGCGCTTTCTCGACATCTTCAAGCACATGATAAATAACGCTGTAAAAGCGGACATCAAGATCCTCTTTTTCAGCAAGCTTCTTGGCGTTCACATTCGGACGCACCCTGAACCCGATAATAATGGCATCAGAAGCTGCAGCAAGCAAAACGTCAGTTTCAGTAATCTGCCCGACGCCCTGGTGAATAATCTGAACCTTGACCTCATCATTCTGAATTTTCATAAGTCCGTCAGCCAGTGCCTGAATGGACCCGTCAGTATCAGCCTTGATAATAACACTCAGCTCCTTCATCAGCCCTTCCTTGATCTGGCGGGCAATACTGTCAAGCTTGACACGCGTACTGCGACGGAAATCATGCTCACGGCGTATGACCTGACGCTTCTGCGCAAGATCACGGGCATCCCTGTCTGTCGTCATAACCGTCAACGCATCGCCCGACTGCGGAAGATCCTCAAACCCAAGCACCCTGACAGGCTGCGAAGGATTGGCAAACAGAATTCTCTTGCCTCTCTCATCCATAAGCGCCCGAACCTTGCCCATGGTATTTCCGGCAACAAAAGGATCACCAACTTTCAAAATTCCGCGTTGCACAAGCACTGTGGAAATAACGCCCTTACCCTTATCAAGCTCAGACTCGACAATAATACCGCTTGCATTGATATCCTCGGAGTAGTTCCCCCTCAGTTCACGCATTTCAGCCTCAGTCAACACTTTCTCCATAAGCTCGGCAATACCGATACCCTTCTTGGCAGAAATCTCCTGACACTGATAGGTTCCCCCCCACTCTTCAACAAGCACACCAGCATCAGAAAGCTGGGTTTTAATCTTCTCCGGATTAGCCTCAACCTTATCAATCTTGTTAAGAGCAACAACAATAGGCACTCCAGCCGCCTTGGCATGGTTGATCGCCTCGATGGTCTGAGGCATAACACTGTCATCAGCCGCAACAACCAGAATAACAATATCAGTCACCTGAGCACCCCTTGCGCGCATAGCGGTAAACGCTTCATGACCCGGCGTATCAAGAAAAGTGATCTTCCTGCCGCCTTCCACTGAAACCTCATAAGCACCGATATGCTGGGTAATACCACCCGATTCACCAGCCACAACTTTACTGTTGCGGATATAATCGAGCAGCGAAGTCTTTCCATGATCGACATGTCCCATGATGGTAACAACCGGTGGACGAGTCAGAAGATCAGCTTCATCATCCTCCTCAACAACAACCGCAGTAGCTTCAACCTCTGAAATAAATTCAGCCTCAAAGCCGAATTCAAGCGCAATCAGTTCAATCGATTCCTTGTCAAGCCGCTGATTGATCGTCACAAACTTGCCAAGAGCAAAACACTTCTGAATAATCTCTTTGGCGGTAATTCCCATCAGCTCCGCGAGCTCATGAGGGGACGCATACTCAGTAACCCTGACAACCATCCGCTGAGCCTCACGAAAAGCCTCATCCTCTTCATGCTCGCGATCACGCTCAGTTTTACGCATCTTGCGGAATTTCTGGCGTGAACCTGTACCACTGCGATCCTCTATGCCACTGATCGTCTTTTGTATATTCGCTGTAATTACCTTGTCATCAACCTCAGGCTTCTTTTTCTTCTTGCCTTTTTTCTTTTTCAGAGCGGAACTATCTCCGACAGCCGTCACTGGCTTTGGCTTCGCTTCACTGACAACCTTGGCCGGCTTCTTGGGGGTAACCCCTTTTTCTTCGCCATGAACTTCCTCTGCTGCCTTCGGCTCAAACTCATCCTTTAAAGCATCAGCCTGCTCTTTGAAATTCTTTTTACGGTTTTTCTTGTTCCTTCCGGCATACATGTCAAGCGTGCCAAGCACAGTAAGACCTCCCATCATCTGAGGAGCATCAAAAGAAACAAGATGCTCGTTGACTGAGGGCTCCTCTTTTTCAGGCTCAGCTTCAGGAAGTTCAGCCGGAGAAGGAACTTCAGCTCCCTCAATCAAAGATGCTTCCGTATCCTTGACATGAATATCATGAGCAGCCTCTTTTTTCACCTCAACGGCAACAACTGCAGGAGCAGGTGCCGGACTCAGAGTTTCACTGAGATGCTTCTCTTTTTCATAGGTCTTTCGCGACTGCTCTTCAAGCCTCGACAACCTCTTCTCTTTTTCTTCTCTTATTTTCTTGGTCTCATCGACCATTTTCTTTTCAACGCTGAAATGACCAAAAATCTGGGTATGCATCTCTTCGCTGACCATAGAGGATGTAGAGGCCACCTTGCCCCCTTCCTTTTTGACAAAAAGTAATACCTCCTGCGGACTCAACTGCAGTTCTCTTGCTATATCACTTATTCGAAACCTCTTTTCCATGTCCTCAAGGGCCATTACATCCTCCTCTGGATTTAAAAACTCTTTACTCTCTTGTCCTATATTCCTCTCAACCGGCGGTCTTCATTATTCATCAACCGCCACATCATCCTCCTGCGGCTCAGCATCGTCATCAAAAAGACCCTCCAAATCCGCTTCAGTAAACTGCTCCTTAACGGTTTTATAGATATTCTCGGCAATCTTCTTCCAATAACGCTTCTCCTCGTCAGTCACCTTGCGCTCCCTCGGTTTCACGCCAGTCCTGTACGTTTTACCAAACACTGTCTGCTCCTCAGGCTTGGCCGGCCCGAGCAGAGAAAGTTCTATCTCATCCACTCCGGCTTTCAGCACCTTTTTGGCAGTATCAAAACCACTATCAAGAAGCTGGTAAATCATATCATCGCCAAACTCCTCACGGAACTCAATAATATCAATATCCGTCGGATCCTCCAGCGACTTGTCAATCACATCGCGATAGACATCAATCTCATAACCCGTCAGCTTCTCCGCCAGGTGAATATTATTGCCGTTCTTGCCGATCGCATACTTGATCTGATCCGGCTTCAGCATCACCCTTGCCTTCCGTGTTTTTACGTCAGCATGAATCGTCAGAGGATCAATTTTCGCAGGCTGCATAGCCCGTGAAATATAGATCTCCGGCTCATCAGCGAAATAAATAACATCAATATTTTCATTATTCAGCTCCTTCACAATACTCTGGATGCGCTTTCCCCGATACCCAACGGTAGCACCAACCGGATCAATCCTTGCGCTCGTCGATTCCACAGCAACCTTGGCCCGCTCACCCGGCACCCGGGCAATAGCCTTTATCACAATGAGACCATCAAGTATTTCAGGCACCTCATGTTCAAAAAGTTTATACAAAAACCTGTCATCAACCCTCGAAACAATAACCTTCATGCCGCCATCAGCTTTTTCACGCTCAACCATGCTGCCATCATCAAGCCTTACTTTAGCTTTCTCGCGCTCAATCCGCTTCACATAAAGCTTCATTCTCGGAGTACGCCGTGGATTATCCTTTTTCATCATCTCAGCCTTCGGCAACACAAGCTCAACACGATGATCCTTCGATGTGTTATAGGTAAAAATAACCTCATTGGCACGAATCTGGTACACCTCGCCCGCAACAACCTCACCGACCTTTTCAAGACACTCTTCATACACAACAAGACGCTCAAGATCACGCACCTTTTTCTGTACAGACTGCTTGATGATCTGAATGGATTTGCGGCTCAAATAATCCTCAAGCTTTATAGGACCCTCTTCATAGTAATCGCCAATCTCAAGAGAATCATCAATTTTTCTAACCTCATCCAGAGTGATCTCAATACTTTCGATATCTATTTCCTTCACAATCTTTTTAAGAATATAGACCTCAAAGTCCCCACGCTCAGGGTTGATGAAAATGTTGGATTCAACTTCAGGATCATAATCCTTTCTGAGCTGCTTCTGGATAATATCCTTGAGTAAATCGGCAATATCCATTTTGACAGCTGCACTCTCCGTGCGTTTATCCAGAAAGATCTTGGACTGCTCGATTTCACCAAAAGCACTGGCAATCTGCACCCTCCTGTCCTGTCCCTCATCTTTTATCTTCTTTTTGGCCATCTCTTTCTTAATTGTGCATGTTTAAAAGAAAATTTACACTAACCACTCTGTCACCCTTCGTCTATATCTCCGCATCAGGAACCGCACGGACGACCTGATCGAGATAAAGTTTAATTTCTTCAACCTTCGGCTGATGCCCCTTCTTTGTATTTTTTTTCGGCAGCATCACAATCCACGACCGCTCATCATCTGAAAGCAGAACATCCTTAAGATGACCTTCCAGTTCAACCTCTTCACCACCTTCATCTCTATAGGTAACCCTCATAAATTTCCCCGTATGCCGCACATACTGCCTCGGTAGTACAATCGGCTCACCAAGACCGGGAGAAGAGACAACAAGATCAAAATTTTCACCAACCAGCTCCAGAAGCTCATCATCACCTTCAAATCGCTCCCTCAGCCTTCTGCTAAGATACGCACACTGATGAATTCGAATACCATCATCAGCATCAACGAGAACTTCAATTTTCCGGTGCCGCTCACTGCCTTTAACCGTAACATCAATAAAATAAGCGCCTTCACCCCTCGTACCAACCGACTCAGCAATAATCTGGAGAACACAATTTCTGATACGCTCTTGCATGAAAACCCCATACCAACGTTTTTATTGAAAACAAAAAAGTGGGGAACCCCCACTCTCAGATAAAGATAATGCCACACGCCTTCATTTCAAGTGGAACAATGTACAAAAAAACCTGTCAACAGCAAAAAAACCTTATTGCGACACCTTCCCTTCATTATCGTTGAGATGGCTGTCTATCACCTCATAATCCGCCTCCTCAATCTGCCTCCCAGGCGATCTCGAAGCCGATGCATGTTCAGAACGCCTCGAACCATCCGCCCTGAAAAAACGCACACCAACCCTCAACACCCGCAAAACCATCCGGGTCACAAAAAAGAAAATAACAACAAGTAAAATAAATTTCACCATCACTCAAACTCCAACTAGGGGACGACATTCATAACATACAGTTGCCCAACAAACCCTTGCCCTCATCCACCATCTATATCCCCTGCAAAATGCCAACTGCCGACTAATCAGCACTGAGCAACTTGAGTAACCTTCCCTCATTCACCCTATACTTGAATGCCTGCACACCATCAACAAAAATAACGGGTATTTTAAGACCAAACTCAGCAAGCAGTTCCGGCTGACCGGAAATGTCAATTTTTTCAAGATCGAAAGGTACAACAGCATCAACCTTAAGCAACACTTCCATCGCCTCATCACACAGGCAGCACTCCGCTTTACCATACAGCGTCACCTTATGCCGCTTGACTGTCATCATTGCGTCAACTCCTTCGCCGCCGGTTCACGCAAAATTTCAATCGCTGCCTCCAGAGAGAGTGTCGTCTGTTCAGAAGTAGCAAGATTTTTCAAAGCATACAACCCGGTCTCCACTTCAGTCGCACCAATAAAAAGAGCATAAGAGGCCCGAATCCTGTTAGCCTCCCTCATCTGCGCCTTCATACTCCTTGCTGCAAGATCTATTTCCGTCATGATGCCAGCCTTACGCAACCGGTATGCGATCTGCAAACCATGATCTCCAAGTTCCTGACTCTGCACAATCACATAAACAAGCGGACCTCGAGAATCAAGAGCAGCAAACAGCCCCTGTTTTTCCATTGTGATCAGAAGCCTCTCCATACCAACGGCAAATCCCGAAGCCGGCACATCCGAAGAGCTGCCAAACTCCCTGGCAAGCCCGTCATACCGCCCTCCGCCGCCAATCGCATCCTGAGCGCCAAGCTCAGAACTGGTCACTTCAAAAGCAGTGTTGCAATAATAGTCAAGCCCTCGCACCAGCCTGTGATCTATTTCATACCCGATTCCGCGCTCTCCAAGGTAAAAAAGCACCTTCTCAAAATCCTCAACAGAAGAAGCTGTCAGATAATCGTACAACCTCGGGGCCCCGGTAACTATTGCCTTGATATCTGGATTTTTAGAATCAAGAATCCTGAGAGGATTTTTTTCAAGCCGCTCTTTCGATGCCTCATCCAGCACTGCATGAAAGGGTGTAAAATAGCCCTGCAACGCCTCCCTGTACCTGAGCCTCTCTTCCGAACCGCCAAGGGTATTAACCCTCAGCTTCAAACCACGAACACCAAGCGACTCAAAAACCAGCATCATCAGCGTTATAACCTCAGCCACAGCCGCTGGCGTTGAAACGCCAATCAGCTCTGCCCCGAACTGAGAAAACTGACGCTGTCTTCCTGCCTGAGGCCTCTCCTTTCGAAACAGCTCACTGATATAATAAAGTTTGTGCACAGGAGCCGTCGACAGCAGATTTTTCTGAAGCGCCGCCCGCATCACACCCGCAGTCATCTCAGGACGCAGGGTTAGAGAGCGCCCTGTCGGATCAGGCAAAAACGTAAACATCTCCTTTCCAACGATATCCGTCGTCGCCCCGATGCCTCTCTGAAACAACTCGGTATACTCAAAAACCGGGGTACGGATCTCACTGAACCCGAAAAGGGAAGCAAGCGAGTGCACAACTCCTTCAACATACTTCCACCTGGCAGCCTCTTCCGGAAAAATATCCCTCGTGCCCTTAACAGCCTGATACTGCGACATACAATAAGAATCCTCTATGTAACGAATTATATCTGGGAAAAATCCTTTTCACCTTCCCTGAAATGCTCAATGATTTCTGATGGGGACGTTGAAAGCAGAAGACTCTGACGAAAATCATCCCGACCTGCCAGTTTGGTAATACGGCCAAGAAGCTTTAAATGTTCTGCAAGCATATCTTCCGGCGTGGCAAGAAGAAACACCAAACGAACTGATTCATTGTCAATAGAATCAAAATCCATAGCATTACTGAGCGTAGCAAAAGCAATAACCGGCTCTGTGACTCCATCAGTTTTTGCATGCGGAAGAGCTATGCTTTTACCAATTCCTGTCGACATTTCATGCTCACGCTTAAGCACATCATCCCGAAGCTTGCCGATATCTCTCACTCCCGCATGATCGGAAACAAGAGAAAGCATTTTTTCAATCACCTGACTTTTCGAAGCCAGGTCAAGATTCAACGCGATATATTTTTCGGCAAGTAGACCTTCAATTTTCATCAGTTAAACCTCTTCTGGATTAATACTTATGGCCCTGGAATGTTCCCGGCACCCTTATTACACCCTACTTAAACGGGTAATATAAACAAACATTTATCCTTCCCTCAGCATGCAGAAGTTGGCAGTAGGCAGTCAGCAGTTGGCACTTTCGTCTCAGCACTCGCACCTCATCACTGTTATAGGTGCAAGGCAATAAAATAGATAAATGGCGATACAAACATAATGGTATCAAAACGGTCAAGCACTCCTCCATGACCGGGAATCAACCCTGAAGAATCTTTTACATGAGCATCTCTCTTAAACATCGACTCTATCAAATCACCCGCCGGACTTGCCAGACCGATCAATAGTCCAGTCAACAACACTGTCATTAAAGGCAGCTTCGGAACAACGCTTCCGTAGATCATCGCAGCTGAAACACTTCCCCCCAGCCCACATAAAAAGCCCTCCCATGTTTTATGGGGGCTCAGGCGCTCAAACAATTTCCGATGGATAAACCTGCCACCGAGTGTACTACCTCCGAAATAGGCAAAAATATCAGCTGCCCAGACACAAAAAAACATCAAAAATACAAGAATCTCCCCTTTTTCATCTCCAAATCCAAGGCGAAGTCGCAAGAGTGAACCAAAAGAAAGATTGACATAGAGCAACCCGGGAAACATGGCGCCAAGATTCAGCAGTGGAGAGCCTTCCTTCAAAAACAGCTCCATCACAAGCAAAGCGAGCACTACACCAAGCAAAAGCTCCCAAAACTCAGCGAACTGGTGATAAAAGTTCACCTGAAAAAGCACGGTTATTCCAAGTACAATCCATAGAGCCGGAGGATGAGCCTTATGCCGCGCGAGACGATGAAACTCAAAAACAGCCACAAGGGCCAGCAAGGAAAAAAAACAAAAAAACCAAACCCCGCCAACCTTAACCAGCCAGAGCAGCAAGGGAATACCAACAAGAGCCACAACGACCCTCTGCAATAAATTAATGCTCAAAAGCTTACCCATACATCTATTGTTAAGGCTTTATCAGCTCAATTGTCCCCTCAGGAGAAAAGTCACGAGAAAACCGCCGGATTACCATCAAAAACAACACGACACTCACCACCACAATCATCCACCACCATACTGCACCAAGCAATAATTCCGGCTGAACGCGGCCGACCCGGTCCCCTTGCTCCGTAAACAAAAGGAGAAGAAGAGCTGCAAAATTATTCACAAAATGCACACCAAACGGCACCGCCAGATTCCCTGTTTTGCTGTAAATATAGCCAATATACCACCCCAGCAAAGCCAGCGGAACAAGATTTGCCGCACTCAGATGAAAAAAAGCAAACACACACCCTGTCAACAGCACAGCACCGCCAGACCCTATCGACCTGCTGTAATTCTGCTGAATATATCCCCTGAAAAGCAGCTCTTCACAAACTGCAGGAACAACAGCAAGAACAAACGTAACCGACAAAAACTCCGGTACCGAACGCACCAGAGCAAGCTCACCGATAAACGACTCCATCATGTCACGCTGACGGACAACTTCCAGCCCAGCTGCACCAAGAGCCCGCCAGAGATACAAATCCTGAAGAGACGTAATTGTATAGAGCAGCGGCTGAAGAAGGAATATCCCCCCCACCGCCAAAGCCCCGGCCCCGATGTTAAAATCCCTGCGTATCCCTAAAAAAACCAGGCTTTCCAGTGAAAACGGATTTTTCCTGCCCGTATGCCATCCCGCAAGCAAAATAACAGGCAGGGCAAGCACAGCAATCTGGCCGGCCGACTGAATGAAGCGGATGGAAGGAAGCATGCTCCGCTCAATATGCAGCAGGGACGAACCCGCCTCTCCACCACTGTTAATCAGCGAAAAAAGTACAACCCCTGCAAGCGGGTAAAGCACCATAACGCCTATTAAAAAAAACGTATTGGCCAAAAAGGAGAGTCGCCTGGCAGCAAAAAGATCAGAAGAAAAAAAAGCCTGCATTGATTATATATCCGTTACAAAGAATCTTTCAGAATGTGATACCTTGTCATTTTGAACCAAAATAATTCAGGCTCCTCGCCAATGAATATCCTGATATTTGATGCAACGCCACACTGGTCCGGCGGAGCAAACAGAATTTTATTATACAGCAGAGAGCTTATAAAACTCGGCCATAGCGTCACCGTCTGCTGCCTGCCGGGAAGTGGCCTTTCGAGCCGACTCCCAAAAGAAAACATTCCCGCCATTACTATTAATCCAAAATCCGATCTCAACCTCCTTATCATCCCGAAGCTTATACAGCTTATAATAAAGAACAACATTGACGTTATAGACATCTGTTCGCCAAAATTCTACTGGGTGGCCTCACTGGCCGGCAGAATAGCAAATAAAACCGTTATGCTCACCCGTAACGTCCCTTACCGGAAAAAAGGAATAAAAAAACTTGTCAATAAAATCCTCTACGCCAAACTGGTCGACAGGATAATTGCCGTTTCAGACAAAATCAAACGTGAACTAATCGAAGATTTTAACATCCCTGACCATAAAATAACGGTTATTTATGATGGCATTGATCTCCTCCGCTTTCCTTTGCAAAAAACAAACAACACCACAGATAAACCCGAACAATACGTACTCGCCGTCATAAGCCGATTGGATGGAAACAAAGGCCTCGAGTGTTTTGTCAATGCAATCCCAAAAATAATACAACAAATCGGCCCAATCCTTTTTATGATCGTCGGAACGGGCTCCATTGAACAAAAGCTCAAAGAGCTGACAAAAAAACTCAACCTCTCAGACAAGGTATTATTTACAGGCTTCAGAAAAGATATCCCTGAAATTCTCTCCGGCGTTGACATAACAGTAATGCCATCCCCAGAAGAAGGCATGTCCATGAGCGCACTGGAATCCATGGCATCATGTAAACCAGTTGTTGCAACATCCGGCAGCGGACTGTCCGACGTCATAATCAACAAAAAATCAGGCATGATTGTACAGCCAAACGACAGCAACGAACTCGCTGAAGGTGTTGTGAAATTATTACAATCTGATTATAAACAAGCAGGAAGAGAAGCCAGAAAAATTGTCGAAGAAAAGTTTGCGCTCCAAACAGTCGTTGCCCAGTATGAGATATTAGTAAAAACCATCACAAACCAATTCTCTCCCAACACAAAGGCATGAACCAGAAAAAAAAAGATCACACAGCATTCCGCGAACGACTGGCAAAAACCCTCCAACTCTTCGCAAAACGCCGTCAGTCAACTCTGGACATTGAAAAAGAGCCTCAAAGCATCGTCATTCTTGCACGAGAGTGCTACGGCGACTGCATTATGCTCACCCCCCTTATCGGCACCCTTCGCAGAGAGTATCCCGACCTCTCGATATACATCATCGCCTTCAGCCGCATTATCTTCAATTTTTTCAGTGCTGACACCAACGTCACTGCAGTCTACCATGCCAAAAGAGACCTGAAGCGCTATATCAAAGAGATCCTTACCAAAAAATTTGATATTCTCTTCAACCCCAAAGATCACCCATCCACCCATTTTCTTATCCAGTCACTGCTCATCAACGCCCGCCACAAAGTAGGGCACTTCAATCCATATCATGAGGGCCTCTTCGACCACCTCATCACCATGAGCCCGAATACACACGAATCCGAAAAAAACCTCTCCTTCCTCCAGGTTATCAACCAGGCTGCCCTCAAAAACCCCTGCAAACCATACCTGCCGCCCATGCCGGTATCCCCCGAAACCGCTGCATTCCTTGAAACAATTCCGACAGGCCGCCTCGTCGCCATCAACATCAGTGCCGGTCATACAGGGGGACGCCGCACCACAGAGCAATGGTCCCGACTTATACAAGACTTCCCCGACGAAACATTCATCATCCTCTCAGCCCCCGGGGAACTCGCAGAAAAACGCCAGATCGAGCTACCCCACGCCAACGTTTTGCCATCACCATCAACCCGCAACATCTACGAAGTGGGCGAAATCGTCAAAAAACTGAAACTCCTTGTCACCCCAGACACCTCCCTCGTCCACATAGCAGCATGCTACAACACCCCGATCCTCGCCCTCTACCGCAAACGCCTTGCCGACAGAACCCAATTCGCCCCCCTGAGCACCCAACAGCAAATAATAATCTCCCCGACCCCCGACGTCATCGACATCGACCCCAAAGAGGTCACCACTTCCCTTCAGAACTTGCTGAAAACTCTCTCATAACCTCTATAAACTCATTCTCATTCCGATCAAAGAGAGAAATCTACAGCACACGGTTTCTTGATAACGAATGATGGGATAATCCGGGATAAACTGATTATTCTTATTATACGCTATATTATGATCCACGATAAACAAAACAAGATCAGGGTGCTTATGAAAGTTGGAATATTGATGAGAATGCTTCGGTACATGGCCCCATCAAAAGGGAAGATCTTGATGGTATTAGTGGTTAGTATGTTGACGTCATTGTTCAGTGTCGTGTCGATTTACTCAATACTTCCCCTGCTGAATGCCGTATTTTCTTCAGGGAGCACTTCGACAGCAACAACACCCGGTACTCCCCTGCAACAAACAGCTCAATTCTCAAAAAGCCTTTCGCGTGCTGAGGAAGTAAAAACCTGGGCACTGAATGAATTTCAGCGGATGTTCGACGCCCCGACAAAACAGTTGACGCTCCTGAAAATCTGCTTCTTCCTGATTCTTGCATTTGCCCTGAAAAACATCTTCACCTACCTTAACGGCCAGATTATTTTCCGAATACAGACAAAAACTGCAAAAAAACTTCGAGACGAAGTATTCAGCAGCATTCTTGAAAAGCATCTTGATTATTTCAACAAGAACCGGGTTGGCGACCTGATGAACTTTGTCAATAATGATGTTGAAAACGTCAACAACAGCATCAGCTCAACCTTTATCAATTTTCTCCAGAACCCCTTTTCTATCTTTGTCTATATCGGTGTGCTACTCGCTCTCAGCTGGAAGCTCACCCTCTTTGCAACATTTTCTTCGCTTTCAATCTTTTTCATTATCAATTTTATTGGAAAAAAACTTAAGGATCTTGCCCAGAGTTTTCAGATAAAACTGGGAGATATGAACTCCGTACTTCAGGAAAAGTTCAACGGCATCAAGGTTATCAAGTCAACTGCCTTTGAAGCTGTCGAACAGGAACGGTTCATGTCCTTTACCAATGACTTCAGAAAGCTGAGCATGAAAATCGCAAGGCTTCGCAACATTATCAGCCCACTGAACGAAACACTACTGATTGCAGCAATTGCCATGGTGCTCTGGTTCGGAGGCCTCCAGGTGTTCGATGGCGCAATGACAGCCAATGAACTGCTCGTTTTTGCCTTTACCCTCTATTCCACCATGGGGCCGATCAAGATGCTGGGTGATGCCAATATGTCGATGGTTAATGGCATGATCTCAGTCGAACGACTCTTCAATGTGCTTGATACACAACCTGCGATTATCAATGGAAGCAGCCCTATCCATGGTTTTTCCAACAACATTGCTTTCGAGGATGTCTGCTTTAAGTACGACAAAAACGCCGATGCGCCCAATGTCCTCAACCACGTCTCTTTTGAGATAAAAAAAGGTGAAATGGTCGCTCTTATCGGCCAGTCCGGCTCTGGAAAGTCCACTGCAGCCGATCTCCTGCTGCGCTTTTATGATGTTGATTCAGGCCGGATCACCATAGACGGGACTGATATACGCAACTATGACTACAAGCAGCTCAGAAAAATGATCGGCATCGTCAGCCAGGAGGTGATACTTTTCAACGATACTATTGAACAGAATATTGCCTATGGTGTTCATGATGATATCGACCATACGAGAATTGTGGCGGCGGCAAAACTCGCCAATGCCCACCAGTTTATTCTAGAAAAGCCACTGCAGTATCAGACACCAATAGGCGACAGAGGCCTGCAACTTTCAGGTGGACAGCGCCAGCGCCTTGCCATAGCCAGAGCAATGGTGAAAAACCCTGAACTGCTCATATTTGACGAAGCCACAAGCGCACTGGACAATGAATCCGAAAAGGTTGTTCAGCAGGCAATCGATCATGCCATGAAAAACAGAACCGCTCTCGTGGTAGCTCACCGCCTTTCTACAATTAAAAATGCCGATAAAATTATCGTTCTTGAGCGCGGGAACCTCATTGAAACCGGTAACCATCAACAGCTTATCGAAAAAAACGGTATGTACAAGAAGCTCTATGAGATACAGTTTGCGGTTAAGCCACAGTCAGAAGAAGCTCCCTTTACAAACTGACAGCTCAACCTGCTATCCCCGGTGAAATGCTTATAACCATCCCCCTGCTGATCTTATTGACCGCGGTAATACCAATGATCATTATCCGCTACAAAAAGCATTACAAAAAAGGGATTCTTCGCAGAAGCAAGGAAACTTGGGCAATCGGCATCTATAAGGGCACTTCACCACTCAAACTCCTCCCGCCCTTAGATATCAATAATCCGATACTTACAGCGCAAGATGTCACCGACGTCAAAGCCCGTTTTGTGGCTGATCCTTTCATGATTAAGAACCAAGAGGGCTATTATCTTTTCTTTGAAGTACTCAATGATAAAAGAAACCTCGGTGAATTAGGATATGCCTTCAGTAGCGACGGACTGCATTGGCAGTACCGCAAAATCATCCTTAAAGAGCACTTTCACCTCTCCTATCCATACGTTTTTTTCTGGGAAGAAAACTACTATATGATCCCTGAATGTGCAAAATCAGGAGGAATGCAACTCTACAAGGCAAAAGCATTTCCGGAGGAGTGGGAACACATCGAAACACTCATAAAGGGAAAGGGAGGCATGTCAGCACTCGTCGACCCTTCAATCCTCTACTACAACAACCACTGGTATCTTTTCAGCTACGCACCGAAAAGCAAAAACCTCCACCTGTTCACGGCTGAAACCATCACCGGAAAATGGAAAGAACACCCCAAAAGTCCAGTGGTATCAGGAAGCGCTCACTATGCACGGCCAGGGGGGAGAGTACTGCTCCATGAAAATACAATCTATCGCTACGCGCAGGATGAAACCCCTAACTACGGCACCAAAGTCTGGGCGTTCAGGATTACTGAACTGAGTATAGATAACTACAGTGAAGAGCGGGCATCAGAAGAACCGATTCTGTATCCCGGAAAAGAATGGTGGAACAAAGACGGCATGCATACAATAGATGCCCATCAACACAAACCAGGTGAATGGATTGCCGCTGTCGATGGGTTTACCATCAACCCGGTGTTTGATTGATAGAAAACCCTTGTCTTAAAGCATGAATCATATCTTCAGCACGTCGACGCAATAATCGAAAAACAAAGCGCTTGGTATGTCTATTGAATCCAGTGTTTATCAATTTCGGGTTTATAAAAATGCGATAACCATTTGACTTGATTGCTTGATGTAAACTTAAATGTTCACAGATCTCCTCGCCTGACTCATTAACTCCTATGTATCTGGCACCAAGCAATGCCTCCCTTCGGTAAATGGCAAAACCTCCAAAAGCTGAATCAACCTCTATCCACTCGCTCCTCTCGTCAATGTCGACCATTCTGGAGTGTACAGCAACAAACCTCGCTCTTTTTCTCGCCATATTATGCTTTAAAAGAAACTCGTACTGGTCCCAACAGTTGTTTGGACTCCAATCGTTATGACGCAATGCCCATATATCATAATAGGGGCCTCGCTGATTTGCAGTACAGACATCCCAATCATCGTTTGCCCAGCAGGAAGTAACGCCTTCCTGAGTAAGCAAAACGTTCATCCCGTCAAGATCGGCGACGACAACATATTCGACATCTTCATATAAAGCATTGTTCGTAATTTCTTGAAGATAACTGTTTCTACAATAGGCGATCCTCTCTGTCCTGAGCGGATATCTATCGGCAATACTTCCGAGCGAGAGATAGCAGAACTGGGGAACTTCATCACGCAGCTCCATCAGCTTCAAGAGGGTATTGTCCCTGCTATCGGACTCGATCACCAGCCACTTTACATCTGAAAAATGCTGAAATGCTTTGGAGATTACCGATATTTCCGACTTGATCGTTTTTGATGAATTTTTTGTCAGTCCAACGACTAGAATGTTTTTTTTCATCGCATTCGGGGGAGAGTTCTATCTGATACTGTAAGGTACGACATTGTGTTATCATGCATCTTGATTCTATGGCACAACTTTACGGCACCTTGATATAGTGGATTTTCGAGCTCTCGATAGTCGGGGGAAACCAGACCCCGCTCTTGTATCCGGCCCAATATTTCGGAGCAATAACCAGCTTGTCAGGATAATATGTGGACATTACGGCACTATATGCAAAGGTACTTGGCGATATAATCGCGTGCTCACAGAGCGAGATCGCAATGAGTTCCTCAATCGCATCCACACCACGATATATCCTGAGATCCATCGTAAACCCGTATTTTTTTAACCCGTCCACATCATCTGTAAAGAATATGAACTCCGGATTATCAAGAACTGCTGAAGCATGCTCGATAGCCATATCGTACCACTGCCGACTGATTGAAACATCTTTTTTCCCAAGAACCACCCACTCCATGTAATCATTTAGTCTAACATGAACTGCCACCCTGCATCTGCTTGGTGAAAGTCTCATCAATCTCGCGCTAGCTCTATCATACTTATCATACTTAAACTTAAAAGCATTTTGCAACCACTTGTCGTGCTGGAAGTACCCTTTAATCACTGTAAAG
>Ga0209083_1000569_pt1 | contig 52529 bp, 47 predicted proteins | sample AM7aDNAmetaG_FD_184132 | JGI IMG/M metagenome (GOLD analysis project Ga0209083, IMG submission 184132) | Freshwater microbial communities from Finland to study Microbial Dark Matter (Phase II) - AM7a DNA metaG (SPAdes) (version 3) | ecosystem: Environmental > Aquatic > Freshwater > Lake ...
TATCAAGCTCTGTGGTAAAGAAAAAAAGAATCTGGAAAAAAGACTGAAGCGTTCATCAAGCCTTCGTTGGTGGGATATCAGCATCAGACCGAAAGCGGTATGTTTACAATGACTGTGTCCCTTAGGTGTCTTAAACATCGTTTGTTCCACACAAAGGGATACCCAAAATACCCACCTTTATTTTGCTCTTAACTCATGAGATATCTTTTTATCTGTTACTCCTAAAATAATTTCTGAGTTGACCCAAAGAAAAGGGTTATTAAAAACTCACTTCTTCTTGTTGCCGTGCTTAGTCTGCAATCGTATATTTTCTTATTGAAAAAGAAGTTGACTGATTATGAGCAGATTCGGTCACTTTGAGTTCAGGGCATGAAGCACCGCCCCTCAGGATTACAATTTTAATTTCTTAGTAAATACCAAAAAGGTTTTATGGCTCTAAAAAAATCTGATCTCTACTCTTCTCTCTGGGCCTCCTGCGATGAATTGCGCGGAGGCATGGATGCCAGCCAGTACAAGGACTATGTCCTGTTTATGCTGTTCATCAAATACATCACCGACAAATACGGCGACAGCGACCACTTTGCTCCACCAGTTATCATCCCGAAAGGGTCGAGCTTCAAGGACATGATCACTCTCAAGGGCAAGAGCGACATCGGCGACAAGATCAACACGCAGATCATCGCTCCGCTGGTTGATGCCAATGCACGATTGTCGAAAAGCGATTTCCCTGATTTCAACGACCCCAACAAGCTCGGCGAAGGGAAGGACATGGTGGAGAAGCTCTCCAACCTGGTGAGCATCTTTCAAAAGCCGGAACTCGACTTCTCGCAAAACCGCGCGGAGCACGACGATATTCTCGGAGACGCCTACGAGTATCTGATGCGTCACTTCGCCACAGAATCGGGTAAATCCAAAGGGCAGTTCTACACCCCGTCCGAGGTGAGCCGCATTATCGCTAAAGTAGTCGGCATTTCGCCCGATAATACCAGAGCATCAACCACAGCGCATGATCCCACTTCCGGTTCCGGATCGCTTTTGCTGAAGGTAGCCGCAGAGGCTGGCAAGCACATCACCCTCGAAGGTCAGGAGAAGGACGTGACCACCGCCGGTCTTGCCCGCATGAACATGATTCTGCACGACTTTCCGACGGCAAACATTCTCTCGGGCAACACGCTGGCCTCGCCCAAATTCAAGGATGGCGAGAGCTTGCGCACCTACGACTACGTTGTCGCCAATCCACCCTTTTCCGACAAGTCATGGAGCACGGGCCTTACCCCCTCAAACGATCCATACCAACGCTTTTCCTGGGGTGAGCCGCCCGCCAAACAGGGCGACTATGCCTACCTGCTGCACATTATCCGTAGCATGAAGAGTACCGGTAAAGGTGCCTGTATCCTGCCGCATGGTGTGCTCTTCCGGGGCAATGCCGAGGCTGTCATTCGTGAGCAGCTTGTCCGTTCCGGTATTCTCAAGGGGATCATCGGCCTGCCAGCCAACCTCTTCTATGGCACCGGCATCCCTGCCTGTATTCTGGTGCTCGACAAGGAGAATGCCGCTGCTCGCAGGGGTATTTTCATGATTGATGCCAGCAAGGGATTTATCAAGGATGGCAACAAGAACCGCCTGCGCGAGCAGGACATCCACCGCATCGTCGATACCTTTGCCCGGCAGACTGACACTCCGCACTATGCCCGCATGGTCCCCTTTGCAGAGATTGCCGACCCGAAAAACGACTTCAACCTCAACCTTCCACGCTACATCGACAGCGCCGAACCGGAGGACCTGCAGGATATCAATGGCCATCTGAACGGCGGCATCCCCGAGCGTGACATCGACGCTTTTGCCGACTACTGGCAGCTTCTCCCCGGAGTGCGCGCCACACTTTTTGAACCGTTGCGCCCCGGCTACGCCCGCATCAGTTTACTACTCCCGGAGGTCAAACCTGCCATCTTCAGCCACCCGGAGTTTACCGCCTTCAACGAGACTGCAACTGAACGCTTCAACCAGTGGCGCCAGATCACTGTGCCACAACTCACCAGCTTCTCACGAGGGGGCCACCCCAAGGCACTGATCGAGAACATTTCCGAAGCACTGCTAAACACCTTCAAGCCTGCACCGTTGATCGATGCCTATGATATTTACCAGCACCTGATGGACTACTGGGCCGAAACCATGCAGGACGACTGCTATCTGATTGCTCTCGATGGGTGGGTCGCAAAACCGGTACGCATCATCGAAACCGACAAAAAAGGCAGGAGCAAAGACAAGGGGTGGGTCTGTGATTTGCTACCAAAATCGCTTATTGTTGCCCGCTACTTCGCCACAGAGCAGGCGGCCATTGAAGCAAAAGAGGCTCAACTGGAATCCGCCACCGCCAGCCTCACCGAACTGGAAGAGGAACACGGCGGAGAAGAGGGTTATCTCGGTGCCCTCGATAAAATTGCAAAGGCCGAAGTCAATGCACGTATCAAGGAGCTCAAGGCTGACAGGGAGGGCAGAGAGGAATTCGCCGTACTCAAAAGCTGGCTCGTACTGTCCGAGAGCGAAACCATCCTCAAACGCACCGTGAAGGAGCTTGAGGCTTCGCTCGACAGGGTGGCCTACCAGCACTACCCCAAACTCACCGAGACCGAAATCAAGAGGCTGGTGGTAGATGACAAATGGATGGCAAGCCTCTCAACCGTTGTGCAGGGCGAACTCGACCGCGTCTCCCAAACCCTCACCGGTCGCATCCGCCAACTGGCCGAACGCTATGACACTCCACTGCCACAGCTTGTCGAAGAGGTGGATGCACTTGCAGCAAAAGTGGATGGGCATTTAAAAATGATGGGAGCTAACCTGTGAGCAAATCAAGGAAATCCATCGTCGATGTTCAGGGAATAACTCTCAGCATTTTCAGCAACGGAAACGATGCTTTTAATTATGGCGAATATGCCATAATTAAAAGCAAGGCTGGGCTCAACAGCGACACAATCAGCGTCATCTTTTTCTATCCTTACACTGGCCTTGAGATTGGTATATGGATTTGCCAGGATTCTAAACCCGTCGAATTCGAGAGGTTTAGAACTGAAGCAGGCGGACTCCGCCTGAAACGGCTCAACCAGATCGTTATCCGTCAGATGCCAACCCTCACCTCAACAACACTCCGTTTTTTTCCGGATAGAACAGGAAAGGAGGGGAAGGCATGAGTGCAGAGGTGAAGCCCGGTTACAAGCTGACCGAGGTTGGGTTGATCCCCGAGGATTGGGATGTAAAATCTTTTGATGAACTTTTTGCGTTCCGTAACGGAGTTAACGCAGATAAATCCTCTTATGGCCAAGGCATTCGCTTTATCAATGTTTTAGAGCCTATAACCTATTCACATATCTATGGCCCGGAAATTACGGGTCGGGTTACGTTGATTCAACCTGTAGCTAACTCTTACGCAGTTCAAAGAGGGGATGTACTCTTCAATCGTACTTCTGAGACGCAAGAAGAGGTCGGTTTAGCGGCAGCTTACCTCGGAACAGAACGAGTTGTGTTTGGTGGATTCGTAATTCGTGGGCGACCAACTGACCAAAGTCTTGATCCTATATACTCGGGCTACGCACTCCGTTCACCAATTATACGTTTACAGATCATTCCGATGGGGCAAGGGGCGATTCGTGCAAACATTGGTCAACACAATTTGAAACTTGTTATTGTCCCTATTCCCCCTCTCATTGAACAACTCGCCATTGCTGAGGCGTTGAGCGATGTGGATGCGCTGCTGAACGGTCTGGAACGGCTCATTACCAAAAAGCGCAACATCAAGCAGGCTGCCATGCAGCAGCTCCTCACCGGCAAAACCCGCCTCCCCGGTTTCAGCGGCGAATGGGAGATGAAACGATTGGGGGAAATTGCGGAAATCGTTATGGGACAATCACCTAGTTCTACGAACTATAACACGAAAGGCGATGGTCTTCCCCTCATTCAAGGTAATGCGGATATTGTTAATCGGCGAACGATAAAACGAATATTCACAAGCCAAGTCACAAAGAGAGGTCAAGCGGGAGACGTTCTCATGTCAGTTCGTGCTCCGGTTGGCGAAGTCTCGCGAGCAACCTTTGAAATTTGTCTCGGACGAGGAGTATGCGCCATAAGATTTCCCAACGATTTTCTCTATCATTACCTCATCTATCTTGAAGCAAACTGGGCCAAACATTCAAAGGGTTCAACGTTTGATTCAGTTAATTCGGCAGACGTGAATGCCGCAGTGGTTAGCTTGCCTCCTATTGCCGAGCAAACTGCTATCGCCGCAGTCCTCAACGATATGGACGCCGAGCTGGAAGCCCTCGAAAAGCGCCGAGACAAAACCAGCAACCTCAAGCAGGCCATGATGCAGGAGCTCTTAACCGGAAAAACTCGACTGTTATGATGATTCGCAAATTGAAGATTCAGGGCTTTAAGTCTATCTACTCAGAGAGCATTTTACTGGGCAGGATTAACTGTTTCATTGGTGCAAACGGGGCAGGCAAGAGCAATATACTCGAAGCTCTTGGCGTGCTTGGTGCAGCAGCCAACGGAGTGGTTGATGATGAAAGCCTGTTGCGCCGTGGAGTCAGGGCTGGTTTGCCTCGCCTCTACAAGAGTTCGTTTGCTTCCAAATCCAAATCTATGCCCCCTCAGATTTTCATTTCAGTGGAGGGAGAAGCGGGGGAAAACTACCGGGTCTCCCTGCTGAACCCGCTTTATGCACCTGAGCCGGCCTGGTCGTACAAGACTGAGGGGTTAAGTGATGGTACACAGGAGCTTGTTTCCAGAGGTGTGCGCAACATGAGGATAAACCTTAACAAGCAAGCCGGATTGGCTGCCTTGAAGCTTGTTGATCTTGAACCTGGCAATACTGCGGCTCAGTTGTTGCAGCGTTTACAGGAGTTTGCCATCTACTGCCCCAACACTCCGACCTTGCGCGGCATTGTGCCGGACGTGCAGTCGCGTGCCCCCGTTGGTCTTAACGGCGGGCAACTGGCCGAAGGATTTGCTGCCTTGCGCAAACTATTGAGCGATAAAGAGGGCGATGCAACGGATGTGCTTGATCAGGTACTGGAGCTGATCGACTGGGTCTCCGACATCCAAGTCACCAGCCACGGTGCAGCCTTGCTTTCGCCTAATGTACCGCGCACAAAGTTGATGCTGAAATTCACAGACCGCTTTATGAACAGAAGCCGCAACGAGCTGACGGCTTACGATGCCAGTGAAGGAGCGCTTTACGTGATCTTCTGCGCCTTGCTCTGCCTTCTGCCACAAGTGCCTCGATTGTTGGCTATTGACAATCTGGATCAAGCACTCAATCCCCGATTGTTGACCCGGCTTACGTCTCGCTTGTCGAGCTGGCTGCGCCATAATGATCCCCAACGTCAATTATTGTTCACGGCTCACAATCCAGCAGTGCTTGATGGACTAGACTTGGCCGATCCCGAGGTGCGATTGTTTGCCGTGGAGCGTAACAGCGATGGTTTGACTTGTGTCCAGCGTATTGAGTTGACCCCGGAACAGAAATTACTGAATCAACAATTTCCCTTGTCGCGTCTGTGGGTGATGGGGCATTTAGGGGCGGTGCCGAATGTCTGATCTGCGCATTGCCTTGGTGGCCGAAGGACCGACCGACTACGAAATCATTAAGGCCGCTCTGCGAGTGATCCTCAAGCCTCGTACCTTTATCATGACGCAGTTACAACCTGAAGCAACACGCCCCACAATGGGCACGGGTTGGTGCGGTGTACGAAAATGGTGCCATGATACCCGTCTGCGCTGTACCGAAATGGACGGTACCGATTATACCCTTGCCGGTTTTGACTTGCTCATCATTCATCTTGATCTTGATGTGGCAGGCATGTCCTACGCCGACTGTAGCCCGGAGGTTGAATTGATGGCACGAGATTGGCAGTGGGAAGGTTTGCCTTGTCCTGAACAACCCTGCCCGCCGATCAGCGCAACCAGTGACCAGATTGATGCGGTACTGAGGAGTTGGCTTGGGGGGCATCTACCGATGCATAAAACCCTCTATTGCCTGCCCGCCCAATCTTCGGGCACTTGGCTTGCCGCCGCTATTTTACCCTCTGCACATGCGCTTCTGGTAAGAGTTGAGTGTGATACCAGCGTGGAAAAGGGACTAGAGATACTTCCCAAAAAAGAGCGTATCAAAAAAAAAGTCAAGGAATATCAAAAACATTCCCCAAGAATTACCGCTCAATGGGAGCAGGTCAAGCAGGTGTGCACTCAGGCAGAGAGATTTGAGCAAATCGTACTGGCTACAGTTGAATTGGGAGAATCAACGTGACTGTTTTGCTAACCAACCTTGACAACAATAACTTCTGTCACGAAAAAGGAGTTTATGTCTGAACAACCCCGTTCCGAACGCAGGACGCAAAATCGCGTCATCTCCATGTTCCAGAACGAGCTCGGCTACCGCTACCTTGGTGAGTGGAGCAAACGCGAGAACAATCGCTCTATCGAGATGGCGCTGCTCCGCGACAACCTTGTGGCCCGGGGTTACTCCGCTGCCCATATCTCTGCTGCTTTGCAAAAGCTCGAAACGGCGGCTGACACGACAGGAGTAACGCTCTATCAGGCCAATTTGCGCACCTACCAGTTGCTGCGCTATGGTGTGCCGGTGCAGGTTGCGGCCGGGCAGGCGCACGAGACGGTTCACCTGATCGACTGGCATAACCCTGATAAGAACGATTTTGCCTTTGCTGAAGAGGTGACACTCAAAGGCGGCTATGGACGACGGCCAGATATTGTGCTCTACCTTAACGGCATCGCTATTGTCGTGCTTGAACTCAAGCGCAGCTCAGTGGAGATAGCCGACGGTGTGCGGCAGATTATCACTAACCAGGAGGAGATTTTCAACAAGAGTTTCTTCAGTGCCGTGCAACTGGTAATGGCTGGCAGCGATTCGCAAGGGCTTCATTACGGCACCACCGGCACGCCCGAGCAGTTCTTTGTTGCTTGGAAGGAAAGGGCCACAGGCGCGGCTGATCAGCCACCAGCGGCTGGTGCGCTGCTCGACAGCCCTTTGGCGCAATTGTGCAACAAAGAGCGTTTGCTTGACCTGATCCGCAACTTTATCATCTTTGACGGTGGGCAAAAAAAGGTGCCTCGCCCGCACCAGTTTCAGGGTGTGAAGGCAGCACAGGAACGCATAGCCAAACGAGAGGGTGGCGTTATCTGGCACACCCAGGGTAGCGGTAAGAGCATCCTGATGGTGCTGATTGCCAAGTGGCTGTTGGAACACGACCCCGAGGCGCGCATCCTCGTCATCACCGACCGCGATGAACTCGACAAACAGATTTCCGGAGTGATGCGTAATGCAGGGGTTATTGGCGAAAACTCACCCTCACCGCGTATCACCTCTCGGGCTGACTTTGTAACCAAGCTGGGTGCAACCACTCCGCGTTTGCTCTGTGCGCTGATTCACAAGTTTGATATTGCTGACCTGCAAGGCCCTGCACCGGCAGTACATGGCAAATTCTATGTGTTTGTCGATGAATGCCACCGCACCCAGGGCGGCGAGATGAACAAACAGATGAAACGCTGGCTGGAGGGGGCAATTTTCATCGGCTTTACCGGCACTCCGCTCTTGCGCAAAGACAAGTTGAAGCTGATGACGCGTGATATCTTCGGTACCTACATCCATACCTACAAATTTCATGAAGGCGTTGCGGATGGTGTTATTCTTGACTTGAAGTATGAGGCCCGTGATGTACCGCAGCGTCTCACCTCCCAGACGGCCATCGACCAGTGGTTCGAGAGGGCGACGAAAAACCTCAACAATTTCCAGAAGGCGATCTTGCGCAAACGATGGGCAACGATGGAGGAGTTGATGAGTGCCGGGGAGCGCAAGCAGCGCATCATCGCCAGCATCATTGAGGACTTCAGCCTCAAGCCTCGCCTGAACAATAACCGTGGCACGGCAATTCTGGTAGCCGCCTCGATTTACGATGCCTGTCACTACTACCGGCTCTTTCAGAATACCTATTTTGGCATCTACTGCGGAATCATCACCTCCTTTGAGCCGAACGCCAATGCGATTTCCAGGGAACCCCGGCAGAGCGACGAACGGTACAAGTTCGATACCTATACGAAGCATCTTCTCAAGAAGGGCCAGACAACCAGTCAGTATGAAGAGGAGGCCAAGCGACGGTTCATTGATGAACCGGCGAACTTGAAGCTCCTGATTGTGGTGAGCAAGCTGCTGACCGGTTTCGATGCGCCGAGCTGCACCTACATCTATCTCGACAACGAACTGTATGACCATAACCTATTCCAGGCGATTTGCCGTACCAACCGCCTCGATGGTGACGACAAGGAGTACGGCTATATCGTGGACTTCAAGGAGCTTTTTGGTGATGTGCAACAAGCCTTAGCAATCTACAGTTCTGATGATCTTGACATTGATGAAGGTAACGGAGGCGACAACAATGTTCGCATCAAGAACTGGCTGCAAGAGGGTAAAAAGCAGCTCGATGCCGCACGTGAAGCATTGCGTTACCTCTGCGAACCCGTGCCGCTGCCGCGAGAGGTCGAGCACTATCTGCACTATTTCTGCGGCAATGCGGACAATCCCTATGCGCTGAATGAAACCGAACCGCTGCGTGTTTCATTCTACAAAATGGTGGCGATCTTTGCACACGCTTACGCAGAGATTGCTCAGGAGCTGACAGAGGCGGGTTACAATGCTCTTGAGGCTGCTTCATTGCCGAAGGAGGTCGAATTCTATGTTGAGATACGGGCGGCCATCAAAAAGCACTCCGGCGAGGAGCTTGATATCAAGCCTTACGAGTCGGACATGCGCCATCTTATCAATACCTACATTCAGGCCGATGCAGCAGCGGAGTTGGGTGAACTGGGCGAAATGTCGCTTACCGAACTGATTATCAAGAGTGGTATCCACGATGCCATTGCCAAAAAGCTTAACGAGAAGGGCAAGCTGTCTAAGAACGCCATCTCCGAGGGAATCATCAACAACATCCGCAAAACGATCATTCGTGACCAGCTTACCGACCCGAGGTTTTATGTGGAGATGTCGAAGTTGCTTGATGACCTGATTAAGCAAAGCAGGGTGGACACGGCAGCCTATGAGGGATTCCTGCGCAATGCGGAGGCACTGGTAAAGAGGCTTGCCGAAAAGCATTCTGATGAAGGTGTGCCAGCCATGCTTCATGGCAAGCCAGAGGCGGTTGTGCTCTTCAATAATCTCAGCACCCTTGATGCGACAAGATTTCGATATCCGACCGATGACGATGACAAGGCTGCACTTGCCCTGAAAATAGACTTGGCAGTGCGCGAGAGTGCTCCTGCTGGATGGAAAGGGGATCAGCCTCGCGAGACTCAGGTACTCAAAGCACTCTACCCGCTTCTCGACAAGGATCCGGAAGCCACCAAAGCCCTCTTCGAAATCATCAAGAACCAGCCGGGGTATCTGTGACAGAAAACATCAAGCTTGGTGACGTCGTCATCGCTTTTTCGTGCAAGGCGGTCAAGAATGTGCATCTTTCGGTGCATCCCCCGGCAGGTCATGTCACACTGGTTGCGCCGAACGGAACACGCTTGGAGGTGGCTCGTGCCTATGCCATTTCAAAGCTTGGCTGGGTGCGCCAGCAGCAGCTCAAACTGAATAATCAGGCAAGAGAAACTCCGCGTCAGTTCATTGAACGTGAAAGCCATTACCTTTGGGGTCGGCGCTATCTTATGACGGTAGGGTATCATGATGCCAAACCATGCATAGTACTCGACCACAAAAAAATAACCCTGCATGTTCGATCTGGCAGCGATGCCGTCAAACGGGCCGAAGTGATACACAACTGGCATAAATCCCTTCTTCACAGGCAGGCGCCGCCACTCATCCGGAAATGGGAGAAGAAACTCGGAGTTACCGTCACCAGCTATTTTCTCCAGAGAATGAAAACCAAATGGGGAAGCTGCAATCATCAGACAGGACATATCCGACTCAATACTGAACTAGTAAAAAAGCCCAAAAACCTGCTGGAATATGTCATTGTCCATGAAATGGTGCATCTCATAGAGCCAAAGCACAGTGAGCGCTTTGTTGCACTGCTCAACGAGTACTATCCAACCTGGTGCGAATCCCGTGCAGAACTCAATGAACTGCCTTTGACCGCAGAATCATGGCGGAAATGATTGACCGTCAAGTACTTTGAGAACGAAGCGGTGCTAATAGTTAGGTGAACAAATTGTTGCCAAGAATTAGTCGCTATACAGACGAGAACTGGTTCTTCTTACAAATTCAGACACAATACCCGTTCAAACTTCTTTCCTATACAAGATGATCGTCTACAAATATGGGTCGCTTCAGGAAACGGATTTTAAAGTACGTTAAGGATTATTGGATGCCGGAATCCACCGGTAAAGCGTCGGAACAGATACCCCGAGATTTTTTGCCACATCCCGTGGTGGAACACCGTTAGCCAGCAACTTTTTTGCTGAAAGAATTTTACTGTCCGTCATCAGGCGCTTGCGGCCACCCTTCCTGCCAAGTCTCAATTGCAGCAAAAGCATCCCCACCATCATTTCCGACAGAGCGCACCATACGCAGTTCTCTGCTTGGGAAAAATAATATATCTGTGATCAGAATTTATCTTGTAAATACATTGGAGATCTTGGCCCATAAAGTATTCCATTTGGTTTTGGGTCTAAAAGGCGAGCACTTGTGATTTTAGAAATGACATGGCCCTGATCACTTACACTACTGACAATTTGTTTTGTTATTGCTTTAACAAGCAATCCTACTAAACTGATATTACTATTGTTATCGGTTTCGGCACTAGATGCTGAAGCCTCTCCGAACCATAAAAGCAATCCAGTTTTAGAGTCAACTAGTTTAGCTTTTGCTGTTACGACAACATCGCTAGTTATTACTTTATAGCCAGCGCCGTAATTATCGATAATAATGTAAAGTACAGCATCTGCCCCAAATATTTCATGTAGCTTATTTAATGGTGCTTGGTGCATTTCTGTTGGATTCTGGAGCCCATTTTCTTTGAAAGCCTGATCTACCAAAGCAATTGGGAATACATAGTAACCAGCTTCAGCAAGAGGTTTTGTGGTCGTCGAAAAAAATCCATAGGTCGCCTTACTATCAGGCGAATTGTTTATTGGAGGTAATACTAAAATTGATTTCGGTTTAGACTGTTGATAATTTGTGTAATCAATTTTTGCTACAGGAGTAGCACAAGCCCCTAATATTGATAAGGTCGATAACAAAGATGTAATTTTAAGCAATTTCATTATGGCCTCCTTTTTGTCGTTTTAGCAATGAGTCTATCCATGAATTGCTTTGATTCTGGAAATAATTTTTCTTCTGTTATAAATGATTGTTGTGCCAGGTCTATCTTTCCTGATTGGAAGTATAATAAACCAAGATGAGCATGAAATCCGGGAGGTAATGCCTTATTCTTTGATAAGGCAATTTGATACTCAGCTTCGAGTTTGATCGCTTGTTCTTCCAGTGATTGTTTGCCGGGGGTAGCATAACTTTGGTAGATTAAATCTTCATAGCTCCCCCACTCATATAAAGCTTGTTTATTGGTGGTACACCCTTGGATGATTAAAATCATCAATAAAACAGGGAATAGTTTTTTCATTATGTTCAATTTTTTGGTTTCCAAGCACCTTGGTCGACTCCATCAACTAACCTGTTCACTGCTTCTTTAATAGCAAGGTCAAGTACCTTACCATTCAGTGTTGAATCATATTCAGCGGTGCCACCAAAACCGATAACTTCTCTACTCGAGAGAGAATATTCTCCTGCGCCTTGTGCCGAAAAAACAACTTCTGATGTAAGGGCATCAACCACATTAAGTGTGACTTTCGCATAGGCAATTTGCGACTTGCCACGTCCGAGAACTCCAAAAAATTGCTGATCACCTGTTTCTTTTCTGCCAAATTCTGTAACGTCACCCGTGATCAAGAACGCAGCGCTTTTAATCGATTGACTTTTTCTACCCAAATCGGCTTCAAACTTTGCTTCATGCATGTTATCCCTGTCCATGATACTGAAGTGGTTAGTTTGTTGTAAATGCGCTATGAGGATTGTTTTAGCTTGACCTCCAAGCCTGTCAACTCCATCAGAAAAAATCCCGCGCATAAAACTTGATCGGTTTTCAAATTTGCCTACAACAAGGCTTGACCTTACTCCTGTATAAATACTTGAAGCACTATTTACTTTGTCAACCACTAATGCCTGATGGGTCTCAGTCGCGCAACCTATCAATGTTACAGCAATCATTGAGGACAGTAGCGTAAATCTTGTGAGCGAATTTTTGATTGTAAACAGACTCATTGTATTAATCCTCCTGTTTAGATTGACAAACCAATTCATAAAACCGGAAACCATAGGGAATATTTTATTGCGCCTATTTTACTGCAAGATAAAACAATACAAAGCCTGTTGTATCCCTACGCAAAATTAGAGATGGCTTAAAAGAAGAGAAGACCGATGATGTAAAATATATGAATCGAGAAGGGAAGGAATACCTGAAAATACAGCGATTCCGGCATGTAAGTATTTGATGACTATAGAAGTCAGAAATTTACAGCCAACATTATTTACTCTGTATCTCGATGGTAGCATTAAGGTTCGGTGTAAAATTCTATAAAAAATGTACCGCAGTATACGTATTTACGTACTAATAGTTACTGAAAAAAAATTCACGTCCAGCGGCATTCATTTGTGTCGCCTCCCTGCCTCATTAAACGGTCGTTTGATGAGATATTCCGATTACTTCTTATAATACTTCGGATTATGGGCTTTTTTGTTTTAAAAAACCGTCTCAAATATCTATACTCTATTAACTCATAAAAAGAGGGTGTTTTTAAGATAGGTAACTTTCAACGGGAATTTTGATTATGTCTGAACGCCTGATCGGCTATGCTCGTGTGTCGACGATTGAGCAGGAACTGCATTTGCAGCTTGATGCGCTCAAAGCGGCAGGCTGCAAAAAGCAGCTTATTTTCACTGACCAGGCAAGCGGCTCGAAAGCTGAACGGCCAGGCTTGAGCGCTTGCCTGAAGGAGCTTAAAGATGGCGATACCCTTATTGTCTGGCGGCTGGACCGGCTTGGCAGGTCGCTGAGGAATCTGATTGATATTGTTGAGCAGCTGAAAGGCAGGGGGGTTGGGTTTCGTTCGTTGAATGATGGTGGTATTGATACGACTACGGCGTCGGGTGAAATGATCTTTAATATCTTTGCGACGCTGGCGCAATTTGAGCGGCGGCTGATTCAGGAGCGCACTATGGCGGGGCTGACTGCTGCGAGGGCAAGAGGGCGCAAAGGCGGCAGGCCGCAAACTGCTGGGGATGATGCGCGGGTGCTGATGGCGAAGAAGATGAGCAAGAACAAGGGCATCAGTATCGGGGAGATTTGCGGGACGTTGAAGATTTCGAGGGCGACGTATTATAGGTATTTGGGGTTGTAGGGAGTGGTTTTGTTTTGCGGATTTGAATTTTCAATGCGTTGAAAAGTTGTCTTCGCAGGGAGCCGTATATGAAGTTGTTTGCTGCTTCTGGGGAGGAGGTTCTTGCTCTTGTTATTGTTTTGGATTTTCGGATGCCGGGGATGAGCGGTATTGAGTTGGTTGATCGTGTGAAGTCTCGTTTGCCATGGTTGTTTTTGTCTGTGGTTATTGGGAAGTACTAAAATGTGAAACTGTTATCTTTTTGGTGTATTCCGATAATATATAGTATTTTCTTCAACTATGCATGTGCTGCACCATGTTTGCTTCAGTTGCAGAAAGCGACTCTCAGAAACCCACCCCCCAATGGCAAAAAAGCAGCACAGCATCAAATCCGAACCTTCTGCAGAGCTGCGCAAGCAAGCTGAAGCACGCTTGCACCAACAAAACCTCAGCGCTCAGGACTCAGCACTCAGCGCTTCAAACTCCCCCGAAGAGTTGAAACGGTTGATCCATGAGCTGGAGGTTCATCGGGTTGAGCTTGAAATGCAGCGGGAGGAACTGGCTTGCCAGAAGATTGAGCTTGAGGAGAGTCTTGGCAGGTTCACTGAGCTGTATGACTTTGCGCCTGTTGGTTATCTGACGTTGGGGAGGAAGAGTACTATTCTGCAGGCTAACCTGACGGCTACCAAACTGCTTGGTGTTGATCGCGCTTTGTTGCTTGGCATGCCGTTGAACAAATTTTTTGTTGCTGAAGCGTGTCCGCTCATTGATGTATTGCTTGAGGGTGTGTTCACCAGGAGAGTGCCGGGAGTCTGTGAGGTTACGCTTGTGGCCTCTGATCATGCTGTTCGTTTCTTTCGCCTTGAAGCTGCGGTGAGTGATACGGAGTATGCTTGCCGGATGATTCTGTCGGATATTACGGCTCAAAAGCTTGCTGAGGAGGGTTTACGCAAGAGTGAGCGGAACTTTCGTTCCATTGCTGAGCAAATTACCGAGGTTGTTTATGTGACGGACGCTATGGGTATTTTAACCTTTGTGTCACCGCTTATGGAGGAGGTTTTCGGGTATCGTCCTGATGAGGTTATTGGTCACTCTTTTACCGATTACATGGATGAAGAAGATATTCCTGAAGCCTTGCAGGTATTCAACAACACTTTGCTGTATCAGGCAAAGAATCTGGTTTATGCATTCAAGTTCAAGAAAAAAAACGGTTCGGTTTTTTACGGTGAAGTTCATCTGCAATATTATCAGGATCAGGAGATCTGCGGCATGATCGGTTTGCTCCGTAATATCAGTGATCGTAAACAGCAGGAGGGTATCCGTAAGCAATATGAAGAGTCATTGCTTGAAAACGAGCAATATCTCATGAGTATTTTCAATGATGTTAATTTCAGTGTTTTTATTGTTGATGTGCTGCAGGATGGTACTTACCGCTATAAGGAAAACGATGCGGTCAATGCGAAACTGATCGGCATCCTTTGTCTTGATTTTTCAGGAAAAACTCCGGAAGAGGCTTTTGGCCCTGAAACAGGTAAAGCAATCAACTTGCACTATGATGCCTGTGTACAAGGTGGCATCCCGATAACGTATGAGGAGTTTATCCCTTTCGATGGTAACGATATGTGGTGGGAAACCGCACTGAATCCTGTTCGTGATGCCAGTGGGCATATTTATAGAATTATCGGCACGACGACGGATATCACTGATCGCAAGCAGCAAAAAATAGATCTGCTGCAAAGTGAAGAGCGGTTCAGGGCGATGTTTGAGCAGCACTCTGCGATTCAGTTGATTGTTGATCCCGAGGCAGGTGCTCTTATCGATGCCAATCGGGCTGCAGCAGACTTTTATGGGTGGTCAGTTGAAGAACTTCGCATGATGAGTATCCATCACATCAATCCGCTCACTCGCGAAGAGTTGTTGGGTGTCATGAACGAAGGTATATCAAAAGGGATATATCAGTTTTCGTTTCAACACCGGAAAAGGGATGGCTCGCTTCGTCATGTGGAGGTATTCAGTAATCCGGTAATCATCGGTGGAAAAAAACTTTTTTATTCAATCGTTCACGACGTCACTGACCGAATACTTGCAGCGGAAGAGAGTGATCGCTTGAAGTCGGCATTTATCGCCAATATAAGTCATGAGATACGCACCCCCATGAATGGGATCATCGGCTTTTCTGAACTGCTTAAAGATCCTCATCTTACCGGAGAGGAGCAGGCTGAGTATATAGGGTTGATTCATCAGAGTGGGGAACGTATGCTCAATCTGGTTAATGATCTTATGGATATCTCCAAAATTGATGCCAGGGAGGTAAAACTCTATGAGTCCAGAACTTCGGTCAATCAGATCTTGCGTACTATTTTGGCTTTTTTCAGGCTTGAAGCTGAGAAAAAAGGATTGCGCTTACGCTGTACGGAAGGATTGAGTGACTCTGAATGCGTCATAACAACGGACAGCGGAAAACTGACCCAGATAGTGACCAACCTGATCCAGAATGCCTTGAAATTCACTGTAAAAGGTGGTATTGATATCGGCTACAGCAAAAAAGAGGAGATGCTTGAGTTTTATGTTATCGATTCCGGCATTGGTATTCCTGCTGGTAAAAAAGAGAAGATCTTCGAGCGATTCCATCAGGTTGATAACTCGCTGACTCGGAATCATGAGGGATCAGGCTTGGGGTTGAGCATTTCCAAGGCGTTCGTTGAGATGCTGGGCGGCACCATCGCTGTGGCATCAGTCGAGGGTGCAGGAAGTAACTTTTCCTTTACGCTTCCCTATAACCCAAACAAGGAGCACCAAGCTCAACGTAATAAGTACAAAGTACTCAGCACCCGGGACTCAGCACTCACTTCACCACTCACGACTATTTTAATTGTTGAAGACGATGCAACGAGCACACTCCTGCTTCAACGAAACCTGAAAGGCCAGAACATCACCATTATCTGTGCCGAAAACGGATGGGAAGCAGTAGAACTCGTTGAGCATCACCCAGAAATCAATATCGTGCTGATGGACATTAAAATGCCCGTCATGAACGGATATGAGGCGACAAAGCTGATTAAAGAGCAGCGGCCTGATCTGCCCATTATTGCGCAGTCTGCATTTACCTCAAAAGAAGAAAAGGAAAAAGCCAAAGAAGCTGGCTGCGATAGTTTCATCACCAAACCCATCAACAAGAGCGAGCTGATCGAGCTGATAAAGGTGCTGCTCGAACCGTAGCGGTCGGAAAGAAAGTGGAAAGTGGAAAGTGGAAAGTGGAGAGTGCTGAGGCAACAAATAGTGTTGTTCATCCAATAATCCTTAACGTACTTTAAAATCCGGTGCCTGAAGCGCCCCCCAAAAAAAATACAATTTATTTTTTCTGAGCAAGAGCCGAAGTGAAATTCTGCACTTAAAAGTTACGCTTTTTTAGCAAAATATACGAACAACACCATTGGGATGGGAGCACATTAACCTGACAGGTGATTACATCTGGCAACAGAGCACAGAATGGTAGAAAAAGGTAAACTCAGCCCGTTACGAACTGAAGGATGAGGCTTAGCGTGCTATTTTTTCCGGTTCGTGAGCAGACCCCTTATATGACAGATAGGGGCAGATATGACTTATAAGATGAGTTTGATGTTTTTTTTGTGAGGGGCATGTCAGGATTGGGAGACATCGGAGCTTTCTTTTTCGGCTGGCGCGGGAGTGTTGTGAACAATACTTTTTTTTATAGCGATAGAGGATTTTATCTGCATGGAGATAGTATCCATCATGGCATAACGTCTATGATACATGGCCCTTTTGTTGGATTTCATCTCTTTATCTGTTCGGCGTTCAGTTGTCATGGGCAGTTTAAACCAGCCATCTGGTTCGGAAACGCCGCCTAACTCTTTCCAGAGCGAATCATAATCAAAGGTTGTGTGGTGTACGAAAGGCAGGTGGATCAAATATTTCTGATGATGAGGGTGTATCGTATTGCCAACACCGAAGAGGTGTGTCAGATTTAACGCACTTATAATCTCCTGGACAATGAATAACATGACGACATGCGGCCTCAGTCCATGCATTACCTTGGTTATTGCCTTAATCTCATCTTTGTTGGATCTTCCCTGGATGCATCCTATATAACAAGCTCTGCTTGTCGCTGACTTTTGTTCAAGAGAAAAGGCTACTTGAATAATTGGCTCATTCAAGGAAGCACATTTCAGTGAGACCATCAAAACTCCTTCCTTTCGCAGACTGTTGTCATAACAGAGTATTATTTTAACATCACCATATCCGTTAAGATTAAAACTGGCTAGTGTAGAGCCCTCAGTGTTCAGAATAGCCTCTTGCAGCGGCCCTTTGAATGTCCGGATAAAACTATAGGTATCCTCAATGACCTTTTTTCTGTGTGCAATGTTCCACTTGGTGGACATAAAGACACGCATGGGTTTAAATGTCAGGTAAGGTATCTGCTCTGAAAATGAGCGCATATCTTTAATATCCAGCCAGTTAAACCAGTCTAATGACTCGCTGGGATAGAGTGCAGCCATGATTGTCCAGCGAATTTTATTTTTTGAGCGCAAGGCGATGCCTGAGGATGTGTATATGGCATTTGATAATGCCCAAGCAGTCATTCCTGCTTTCAAAGAGGCGTGTAACATAAGAGGTTGTTCAGTAAAGTGTGAACAGCCGGCATACTAATGCTTTGATTTTCTGGTCAATAGGGTAACCGTGACTGTTATTTGCCTATCAAGGTAATAAAATTTATTGGTTCATGCTTGAAAAGTTCTTTCCATGTCGTTTTGTCAGCTTTGCGTATAGGTGTGGACACTGTTCTGTGCTGAAGGAAGATAGTTAACTCCGAACCAGCAGACAAGAAGCACAAGAAAAGCAAGAGCCAGATACCATTGCAGTTTGCTCTGATCTATCTTGTAGCGGAATGCATGAAGGTATCCCAGATAGGCGAGCCATGACAGAAATGCCCAGGTCTCCTTTGGATCCCATGTCCAGTAATGACCCCATGCTTCTTTTGCCCAGAGTGCGCCGAAGATGAGGCCGAAGGTCAAGAGTACAAAACCAAGGAGGGCCAGATAGTGTGAAACAGATTCACCGGTATGATCCCCTTTGGATCTCAGCTGCAGGTAGACATTGTGCACTGCTGTGATAGAAGATGCTGCAAGCATAACATAGCCTACAAGATAGACCACGACATGAGGAATAAACCAGGGGCTTTGCAGCGCAGGCATCAGCGTCTTGTCGAAGACTTCAGGATGAAGCATATTGATGCCGAGGAAAAATGCCGCGAGCGCCATACAGTAGTACTTCAGCCATCCGATTTTCCAGCGGTACTCAACAAGAAAGCCGACGAGCGGAATGAGGGCTGCATACCACAGTCGGGTCTCGCCAAGTGTTCTAAGAGGTGGACGGTCGAGAGCCGACCAGTAAAATGCAATAAATCCAGCCATTACTGCTGAACCCGCAAAAGAGAGAACAAAAGCAGGAAGTTTAAGGATGCGAGTTCGATTTGCAAGGAGACTGAGTACAGAACCAATCGCCCAGCATATAATAGCCACCCAAGCTGCAGTGTTAAAATTCACTATCATTTTTTAGCCTCTGTTCGTTTAATTCCACTCCAGAAAAAGAGAATGTTCGCTGCCATGATCATAAAAAATCCAAGATAAACCGCTGGCAGCCATGGATCATGAATCACTTCGATCAGGCTTAACTTTGACCATCGACCGGCTTTTTCATCATAGCCCATCTGATAGAGTTTCCATCCGAAAAAATTGACCGGATGGTTTACCTCAAGATTTGCCATGATTTCATGACCCTTTGTATCCTGCACGGTTACTGCCGAACGGAATGCTTTTGGCGTGCCCGGCACCATGATAAGATAGAGCCCGTCAAGTTGAGCCGCATCAGGTTTCAGCAAGGGACTGCCGGTGCTGATCCAAGCCTCGCGTAGTGAAGATGCGGTGTTGATCCTGACTTTTGCAAAAGGGATGCCTGCAGCGCGCGCTGCAGGTTGAGGTATTCCGTCTTTTCCCGGAAGAGCATAGGGTAAGTAGTCGAGTACCAGAACTTCAATTCCCTGCCATGTTGCGGTTGTCCCCTTCCGTACCTCCAGAATTGCCTGTGACTTGTTCATCAGGAGCTTGTCGTTATGCGGGTCGTAAAGGAGCAGCTGGGGAGGATACTCTTCAAGCGAAAAGTCATGCAGAAAAATAGAAAACGGCAGCTGCTGCGGGGTATCGCTTTCCATGGTATAGCCAAGGTTATTTGCTTTCCCTACATTGATCGGTACCACGAGTCGTTGAAGATCGCCGCTGCCGACAACGGCGCATGACAGGGCGATCCAGAACCCTGCATGAAACAGGATAAACTGGATGTTCTGCGGTTTAAACGGTACAAGTTTCCATGAAAGCGAAATACCGAGGTTGGCAAGAAACAGCAATACAGTAAGAGCAAATGGCCAGCTTGAAAAAATCTGATTCAAGCCGAACAGTGCCGGCAGCGAGCTTTTTGCTGCGGCCTGCTGAGGTACCACTCCGCCAATCAATGAGAGAAGAGCGATTGCCAGAATCAGGCAAAGTCCAAGAGGGATACCGCCGAACCATTTGACAACAGGAGTGTTCCTGAAAACCAAGCCGGTTATCAATACGATAGCAGCTAAAAGAGAGAGTGCTATTGCATTAAAGGGTAAGTGCGGCATTGCAATACCGTTCCCCGAAGCCGCAAATTGAATGGCAAAACCTGCAGTGACAGCAAGTGCAGAAAAAAGAGCAGATTCCCTGAACTCCCATGGAGTCTGAAACCACTGACGCCGAACAACCATCATAATGACAACCTGAATTAAGCTTTATTATAATAAATAATTCATAAAGACGAGGAGACTATGCCTGCTCAACGAGAGGAGCATATTCAACAGGCTTACAAAGCCATGCTCTCCCCTACCGGCTATCAGTTAACCTGAAGTAGCCGCTATTCGTTGAATGCCAGCTAAATATTTATGGGTGCATTAAACGTATACAAGGCAATGGTAATAAAATAACAGCCACAACGTCACTGCAACTTCTTTTATTTGCGGGTGATTGCTCTGGAGTTCCTTTGCGTGAAGCTCATAAATATAACAGGGGAAAAAGAGTTTAACAAATATCACTTGATTATATCGTATAACAGATGCAGTGGCGTATAAAATGGCGGATATATGCTGTTGTTGTTTTTGTGCCGGTGCCCTTTATGCGTAATTTGTGCCGGCAGTTATTTTTTTAAGAAATAGTTTTAACAATTAATTAACAATTGTGTATAATGAACTTGATTCGGAATGCTATCAAGAGATCGTACGTTATCTACATGATGAAATTTGAGTCTCTTGCCTGATGTCTTTATAGCGGGTTGTATAGCGAAACTGCGGTATTGTGTGAAAAAACAGGAAGATGTAATTTTTTTTAAGAAAAAATTTACTTTTAAGAGTTTTTTATACCATATTTAAGGTATCCTTGATCGATACATACTGATTTGTTGTTGAGCGTCTGCTTTGATTTGTTGATACGTTGTGCAAAATTTCTACGTTCTTGTTTGCGATTTCCCGGGGCGAATAGTAGTGGTTGAGAACATTTTTTTGTCTTTCATTCCCGATTCCCTCATATAATACGTTTTTGTAGTTCATACTTTACCGCGGAGATTCAGTTCTTCTGGTTGTTGCTCAATCATAAGATTATGATGCTCCTAATATTGGTGTCTTATAGAGAGTTACCATTGTGTATTGCCTCGGAATTTTGTGTCTCTTGTTTAAAAGCCAATCATAACAAATCAAAAAAAATCGATCTATGAGAAAATCGACCTTTGCATCAATTGCATCGCTTTGCATGGTACCAGCCTTGTTCTGGAGCCAGGACAGTTCCGCTGTGCCTGCGTTTGCGAGAAAGTATCAGACATCATGCTATACCTGCCATTCCGGTTTCCCGATCAGGAATGCCTTTGGTGAAGCATTCAAGAACAACGGTTACCGTTGGCCGGGTGGAGAGGAAGAGGATCATGCCAAGCAGGAACAGACAAAAATGGGTGCCGCGGGCTGGAAGGAAACTTTCCCAAGTTCACCTTGGCCGACTGATATTCCGGGCTTTGCTCCGTTTGCGTTGTATATTACAGGTCCCCTGGTCAATTATGCTGATCAGGTAACGAATAATAAAGGCGTGGTTACCAAGCAACAAACTTTGTATCAGGGTGGCCCTATTGATGCTCGTATTTTGTTTGGTGGTACAGTCGGAGAAAATATCGGTGTTGTCGGTGCTTTGGAGAACTTTGTCAAGGGAGCTACAACAACCAACCTGCGAGTAACTTGGGCGTTTGCTCCAGGTGTTAACGTCGGTTTTGGTGATGGATTCAGTGCATGGTCTGGTGCCGCAAGCCCAATTTCGGTATACACAGGTGTATTTCCTGGATCAGGTACAAGTACGGAATTCAATTACACTGTAGGTAAAGAGGGTGGCTTCAATCTTATTGCCGGTGTTGCCAGTGCGCCTACCTCAACAGCAACAATCCCTAACATTAATACCAACAAGCTTGATGATACCCGGTATATAAGAGCAAAATATAAATTGTTCGGTGCAGGCCTGCTGAGCGGTGCTGGCGGTGTCTACGGTAATGAGTATGTCGGGCTTGACAACAGTCTGGCTATTGGTGCTGGTTTGGTTAATGCAAACAAAGGTGTCTATACAACTGGCAATTATGCGAATGAAACGTTAGTTTACGGTGCAGATATTGCCGGAAACTATGGCAACTTGACAGCCGGTGTTGCGTACAGTAAGGATAGTGATCTGCAGTTGAGCAACTATGCGGTTGATGCAGGGTATTATGTTTATCCATGGCTTCTGGCAAGGGTGAGGTACGCTAATCTTGGTGTGGTAGGTGTTGATCAGAATAATCCCACGGTCACAACTTCGGTTACAGCATGGCTCAGGGCCAATGTTTCTGTAGCTGCTTCGTACAAGCTTTTCACCAAGGGCACACTACCAACATCAACAAGTGGTGAAAACAATCAAAACACCTTTACATTGAACACTGCTTTGGCGTTTTAATTGTTGAACTGGATTAGGTAGCATTATCAGAAAGGCAGGTTCATTCTCTTTATCAAGTGATAGTGAGAGTTGGGCCTGTCTCTATCTGAGAGGTTTAACGTGTTGTTGCGTGAATGGTAAGAGTACAGGTTTCAGTTCAGAAAAGATCTCATTGAAAGCAAAAAAAAACTGCTATGCAGGATGACAGAGAGCTCGTAACAGAGCAACAGGAAGAAAAATTTGGTCAGGGGAAGAGTGATGGTGGCGCGGCTGAGTCCAGCGCACGGCGGAAATTTCTGACCCGTGTAGGTTGGGGAGGTCTTGCAGGGTTCCTCGCCCTGAATTCAGCAGCTTTTTTGAGGTTTTTGTACCCGAGGGTACTGTTTGAACCGCCATCTCAGTTCAAGGTCGGGCTTCCGGCGGATTATCCTCCAGGGGCTGTCAATTCCCAGTATCAACGGGAGTTCAGTACATGGATTATCAGACTCCAGGATGGCAGTTTCTTTGCCATGGAGACAAAATGCACCCATCTTGGGTGTACGCCCAGCTGGATGGAAGCGCAGAAAAAATTTAAATGCCCCTGCCATGGGAGTGGTTATTATATCACAGGCTTGAATTTTGAAGGGCCTGCACCAAGACCGATGGATCGCTTTAAAATAAGTATTGCTGAAGACGGCCAGCTCCTGGTCGACAAGACAATAAAATATCCAGGTGTTCCGGGAAAGGAGTCCAATGAGGTGTATCCTGAGAGTTTGTTGAGAGTGTGATGGTTATCAGTTAACTGAAAATTAATGAACATGGGTAGTGATGAAAAGATAACGGCGCTACGGAATCCATCGCCATTGCAGAGAGTTTCCGGAGCGCGTAAACGTGCGGCGGCAAGGGTTATTTCGGAGCTCTGCACCGGCTGCAGGATTTGTGTTCAAACCTGTCCATCAAATTCCATAACAATTGTAGAGTCCGATTTGAATTTTACCGGTATTGCTCAAGTGGATGAGAGTTGTACGGGCTGTAATATATGTGCCATAGATTGCCCGTGGACAGGGGTCGAGATGGTTAATCCGGACGGCTCGCGCAAGGATGAAGCCGATTATGAGAGGCAGTTAAAGAGGTTGCGAGGGTATCAGTAAACTGTTTAGCAAATAAAATGTGACGGGACTATGAAAAGCCTACCAGAGATAACTGACAAAGTCAAAAAGAATCTGATATGGAAATCCGTATTCAGACGAGATTACCGTAATACTGTACGAGACCGTGCCCAGGCTGTATTCGGCAACGTCTTTCTTCATCTGCATCCTGTGCAGGTCCGTGAAAGTGCCGTCAAGCTTCGGTTTACCTGGGGAATGGGAGGTATTACTTTTTTTGCCTTTATCATTCTTATTATAACGGGTGTTGTTTTGATGTTTTATTACCATCCATCAATAGACCAGGCCTACACCGATATCAAGGATCTTGAATTTCAGGTACCCTTTGGTGTTATTCTCCGAAATCTCCATCGGTGGGGAGCGCACTTCATGGTTATTGTTGTGATGATTCACATGTTCCGTGTGTTCATGACAGGATCCTATAAAGCTCCTCGTCAGTTCAACTGGGGTGTTGGAGTTATTCTGCTGGTACTGACTTTTCTTTTGAGTTTTACCGGATATCTCACACCATGGGATCAGCTTGGTTTCTGGGCGATAACTGTTGGAACAAATATGGGCGCTGCTACCCCGTTACTTGGATATCAGGGGCCATTCAGTGAGTATCTTCATATAACTCCATACAATGATGTGCGTTTTGCGCTTCTTGGTGGTGCGCAGGTTGGCGGCAATGCGCTGCTCAGATCTTATATCTGGCATTGTGTTGCTATTCCACTTGTAGCTACCATTTTGATGTTGGTTCATTTCTGGCGAGTCAGAAAAGATGGTGGAATTTCAAAACCTCAAAAATAACAGAACGGGCATAGTTGATTATGAACCCTTTTATTGAAATCATTACCCAGCCTGATAATATCGCCATTGTGATCATGGTCATTATGGTGTCGTTTTATATGGTATGGGCTTTTCAGCAAGCCTATCAGAATGACAGGCTTCTTGCAGCGGGACTTCCTGTTGACGGCGAGAACGATCGGTTTGTCGATACCTTCAAACCGCTTGTGCGCATTGAGTTGATTATTGCTCTCGTTGTCATGGTTGGTCTTACGGTATGGTCGATATTGGTTGATGCTCCTTTGGAGGAAATTGCCAACCCGACTTTAACCCCAAATCCGGCAAAGGCACCGTGGTATTTTCTCGGTCTTCAGGAACTTCTGGTCTATTTCGATCCGTGGCTTGCAGGTGTTGTGCTGCCTTCATTGATTGTTGTCGGCCTGCTTGCAATTCCCTATATCGATATCAATCCCAAGGGAAATGGTTATTATACTTTTGCAGAGAGAAAATATTCAATCATCATTTTCTCATTTGGATTTTTTGTTCTCTGGCTTCTTTTGATTGTCATCGGAGTTTTTTTCAGAGGACCGGGTTGGCTGTGGTATTGGCCATGGCAGGAGTGGGATCATTCGAGAGTTGTGTTCGAGCCTACCAGGGATTTGACAGCCCTCATAGGTATTGAATCGAGATCTCTTGCAGGGTTTATCATTGGTGCAGTAGTTGTGGGATCCTATATGGTTGGAGGTATGATTGCTCCGTACAGGTACTGGAAGAAAAATAATCCTGAACTGCTCACTCAGTTGGGTATGATCAGGTATGTCACCATCATCTTTTTGTTTATAACCATGATGGCCATCCCTATCAAGATGGTTCTCAGGCTGGTTTTTCTTATCAAGTATGTATGGATAACCCCGTGGTTTAGCGTTTAGCGCTGGTCAATAAGCTCTGGTATACGGTAAATGGTCATTCTAAAAGCCCAAAAAAACTCTTGAACATGGCGAATGAGAATAAAAGCAGCTCATCCTTAAGGCTCTACATCTTTGTGTTTTTCAGTGTAGTATTGTTAGCGCTATCTGTATGGGTAGTATGGGATGATGAATTTGGCCTGAGGCCATGGAAAAAATACCAGGCGGAATATAAGAGCATGAAGCACGATAAACTTGAAAAGGAGTATCGTCGTGCAGTTGTTGAATTTGAACGATCTGGTGGACATAGAAAGCTTGCTGAGCTGGAGTCCAAGCTTGAAAAGGCGGAAGCGGTTTTTCAAAGCAAAGAGAATCAGGAAAAGTTTGCAAAGCTGAACAGCCAGCTTGAAGCTGCTCATGAAACGCTTACGAAAAGCCAGAAAGAGCTAAGAGATTTTCGAGGGCAGTTTCTTGAAACTGAGTATTACTTCACTAAAACACAACAGCCAGATTATAAGGCGAAGATGGATGTGCTTCAGCGCAGTATTGATGCTGTTGCACTGCGTGTTGCTGCACAGCAGAAAGCTGAAGAGTCTCTCAAGAGTTCATTATCGTCTCTTACTTCTGTAACGGCAGGTATCAGGGCCGAAATAGCGAACATGAAAAATGGTCTTGAGGAGAAAAAGGAGAAGATTGCCAATAATGAGAAATTTCCGATTGAGATCAAGCAGATTCATATATCGGACGTTGACAAAGCTGATCGATGCCAATCGTGCCACATAGGAATAGATGGCAAAAGTCAGGTTTCAGGCAAGCAACCTTTCACAAGGCATCCGGCAAGTTTTGTCTATCTTGATCATCATGATCCAGCCAAGTTTGGTTGTACGTTCTGCCATCGTGGGCAAGGCCGTGCGACAACTTCGGCTGAAAAGGCACATGGTAATATCAAGCATTGGGATGAGCCGATGCTTCAGGGTGACATGACACAGACATCGTGCCTGAACTGTCATGGTGATATCAAAGGGCTTCGAGGTGCAGAAAAGATTATCAAAAGTACTGAGCTGATCAAGAAGTATGGTTGCTACAGCTGCCACAAAATTCCTGGTTATGAGACTGTTGGTGATGTAGGGCCAGTTCTTACTCAAGTTGGTTCCAAGGTTAATTATTCATGGGCTATCAACTGGTTGATGGATCCTAAGAAATACTTTGCAACAGCGAGAATGCCCAAGTTCTATTTTACTCAGGATCAGGCAGAGTCTATTGCTGATTATCTGTTCAGCATGTCAGGAACAACACGCCATGATGTTGATAATACCAAGAACAAACCTGATGCAAAGCTTATTGAGCAAGGTAAGGCATTGTGGGCACAGTCGCGCTGTAATCTCTGCCATATCACTGGTGGGAGAGGGGGAAATAATGTTAAAGTCTATGCACCGGATTTAAGTAAAGTCGGTAGCAAGGTCAACAAGGAGTGGATGTTTAAATGGATTAAAAATCCAAACGACTATTTCCCTGGTACCAAGATGCCCCGTTTCCGCTTTACAGATGAGGAGATCAATGGACTTGTTGCTTACATAACAACTGAGTATCAGGATGAAGAGGCGGAGTATAAATATGTTCAGCCTGTTGAGATCAAGGCGGCCTCTATTGTAAAAGGAAAAGAGCTGATACAGAAATATGGCTGCTATGGCTGCCATAAGCTTCAGGGTATGGAGGATATGGTTCAGGTTGCTCCATCTCTGAGGAAGCAGGGTGTTACCTTCCTTAGAAATAATGAAATGCGCGAAAAGATTGGAATGGAGCTCTCCTCTATTGGAAGCAAGCCTGTAGATATGCTTGATTTTGGAAAGCTCAAGAAATCCATTCCCAATGACCGTTTGAGTTATATCAAGCAGAAACTGAGAGATCCAAGGGGCTATCGGCTTGGATTACGGATGCCTAATTTCCGTCTGGCCGAGTCAGAGATCAATGAATTGGCTGCAGTTCTTTACGGTTTTACTGATGCAAGTGTTCCTACTCGTTTTCTTGTTCCTTCACGTCAGGAACTCGATAGAATGGCTGGTGTGCCTTCGTATAAATTCACAGGGGACTTCGCCAAGGTCATTGCTGATGTCAAATGTACCAATTGCCATGCGATCCGTGGGATCGGAGCAGATTATGCGCCAGATATCTCTATTGCTGGCAGCAAACTGCAGGAAGGATGGATTCGCAACTTCCTTGCCAACCCGGATGTGATACGACCGCTCTTGCAGCAGATGCCGAAGTTCGGTCTGACATCGGGAAAACCTCAGGCTAAGGTTACCATGCCGAGGTTCAATCTTGGTAAACAGAAGGTTGAGGATACGAACAAAACGGATGTTGATGTTGTTATTAACTTTTTCCAGCAGGAGCTTCTTTCAAGCGATATTCCGAAAGAGATACCGAAAATCACCTCGATGACTTTACCGGAACAGGTCGCCAAGGGCAAGCAGCTCTATGAGCAGAAGGGCTGCAAGGCTTGTCATCAGATAGTTACGGAAGGTGGAGCTCTTGGACCTAATTTGACGAATGTGGGTAACCGCTTGAAACCTGGATTCATTTTCAAGCATCTTGAAAATGCACGGAAATTCAAAGCCGATATTGTTGAGCCTAATTACGGCTTCACAGAGACGGAAAGAATTTACTTAACTAACTATTTGATGACACTGAAACTGGACGCCAAGTAATGCAAAAAATCCTAAAAATCAGGAAGATCGCTCTCCTTGCAGCTCTTTCGATGCTTGTGATAGCAGGCTGTGGCAAGAAGCAGGGCAAAGCTGGTAAAGCTGGTCAAAAAAACCCGGACGTTGCTGTCGATTCAGCAGCGGTCGCCGGGCAGAAGATCCCGTATGCTTTAAAGGAAGGCAAGCGACTTTTTTCCCACTACTGTGCGGTATGTCACGGAGAGACCGGTGATGGAAGTGGGCAGTATTACGGATTGACGCCAACACCCGCTAATTTTACCGATAAGGCGTTTATGAAAACCTTGCCGGACGATAAACTCTTTAAAGCGATCAACGAAGGTTCTGCATCGGTTGGAAAGTCAAACATGTGTCCTCCATGGGGAAAATCTTTTCATAGCGAGGAGACAGAGTTTATTGTTGCCTATATAAAAACCCTTGCAGGCAGTTGAACGAAACATTGCATTTGTCAGTTGTATGATATCGATCCAGAAAAAAATATTTATTAATAACCTAATTTATGGAGCAGAAAATGGTTACATGTAAAACCAAGTTTTTGAAAACAGCATTGTTGATGACAAGTTTCGGGTTCATCGCTTCGAATGCTTTTTGCGGTGGCACCATTACTGGTACCGTTGATGCAAGCATTCCAAAGTACAAGGGTGACGCTGTTGTTTATCTTTTAGGTGTGAAGGGCCCTGTTACGCCGCAGCATGCTTCTGTTGATCAGAAAAGCCTTGTCTTTGTTCCTCATGTAACAGCTGTACCGGTTGGCTCAACGGTTGACTTTAAAAATGATGATAAGGTCAATCACAATATATTTTCCGCATCAGCTGCAAAAAAATTCAATCTTGGTACCTATAATCCTGGAATGTCAAAGCCTGTTACCTTTGACAAGCCTGGTGCCATTAATTTGCTCTGTAATGTTCATTCCGAAATGTCAGCTTGGGTGGTAGTGACGGAAAATCAATATGCCGCTGTCTCCGAGCATGATGGAAAGTTCACTATTAACAATGTTCCTGCTGGAACCTACAAAATTACTGCCTGGAGCGAAAAACTCAAAGCACAGGAGACCTCAGTAACTGTAGCGGATGGTAAAACTGCCACTGTAGCTATAAAACTTGCAAAATAATTCTCTGCAAATAGCAATAATTATAATAAGGAGCCTGTGCTAAAACAGGCTTCCTTATTTTTGAACCATTCTCTACTCCCCTTTCATTCTCTCCATTGCCTCAATTCTATTTAAACTCTGCCCGAAATCATTTGCTCCAGACACAGCTGTCTTTCACATTTCCGAATTAAGGACAACCATACTTAACTGTATTTTTAAGTGTTTTTTAAGAGTGCCTTAAGGTCGCTTTAAGTTACTATTGATTACTATTATCATGTTATGTAACTGCTATAATTCGCAGTTTGTTTAGTGATTATACCCCCTGATTTCCATTAAAGGCATCAATGAGATTATATCAATATCTCATAAGGCAACAAAGATTCTGAAGGCAGACAGGGGCATATCATAACAGCTTGAGAGGTCTCAGGTGTTGGCGGCTGCGGCTGCAATTAAATGTAATTCTAAATATTGGGGCACTACCAATGAAATCTGTCACGAAACAAACAACAAATGTTATAGGAGCGGCCCTTTTTGCTGCAGCTATGTCCCTGCCATTATCTCAGAGCGTGTTTGCTGAAGCTGCACCGGAACGTGGTCTTGTCAGTTTCAAGTATCTGAATTATAAAGACAGCCAACCTGATCAGGAGAGAGTGACCGTCAATGCCTATACGGTTATGGGTATGGCGCCAATAGCAGGAAAATGGTCGATAAGTACGACCTACACCAATGATTCTGTTTCGGGTGCATCTCCGGAATATAATTCTCATATAGTTTCAGGTGCTTCCAAGATGAAAGACCACCGTGAAGCTGTTGATCTGAGTGTTACGCGCTACCTTCAATCAGGATCGGTCACCTTGGGAAGCAGCTATTCAAAGGAGAACGATTACATTTCGCGCAGTTATTCAGCACAGGAGAGCATTTCGACAGAGGATAAGAATACAACCTTCACTTTCGGCGGCAGTTATACCTCCGATACCATCAACCCGACCGTCAATAAAGATTTATTTTATGACAAAAGGGGCGTTTCAGCGCTGATTGGTGTTACACGGGTTTTGACGAAGCAGGACATCGTGCAGCTTAATATCGGGTATTCGAGGGCCAAGGGCTATAATAGTGATCCGTACAAGTTGTTTGACGAAAGGCCGGACAAGCGGGAAAGCAAGACGGTCATGACTCGATGGAACCATCATTTTGATAGAAAAGACGGAACTTCCAGAATTTCTTACCGCTATTATACCGACACTTATGGTATTAAAGCACATACTTTTGGTGTGGAATATGTCCAGCCACTGCCAAAAGAGTGGACGGTAACGCCGCTCGTGAGACTTTACTCACAAACTGCCGCAGATTTTTATCTATCCGATTTTCCTGATCCCTCAGCAGATCTGCCCACCTATTATTCTATGGATCAGCGCCTTTCTGCTTTTGGCGCCATAACGATCGGCATCAAACTTGAGAAAAAAATTGCCAAGGATTGGCTTGTTGATGCAAAATTAGAGAGTTACGAGCAGCGTGCCGAATGGTGTATAACCGGAGGCGGAGACACAGGTTTGGCTCGATTCAGAGCGAGAAGTATTCAACTTGGCTTGTCGCGACACTTTTAGTGGTGCAGATGAGCGTGGTATCGCGAAAGCAATGTCTGTGATTATTAATGATACGATAACCTATTAAAATACAGGGGGAATATATGGCTGCAATTAACTGGACAGGGTCTACCGGCAATGATACCATACGATTTGCAACTTATGGTCAACCAAGTACTACAAATACCTATACTTTTGATGCTCTGGCCGGCACTGATATGTTAGATATGGTTGCTGGCAATCAATACGCATCTAAATTTATCAGCACAAATTTTACCATAGGTGCAGCCGATGCTAATGGGGTGATTGTCGTAACCGGTGCCAGTTCTGGAGGGAAAGATCATTTTACATTCACTCTGAAAAGTGTTGAGTCCATAAAATTTTCTGACAAAACGGTTCAGCTTTCTTATGGTACGCCGACTCCGGTGACTCCAATCGACACTACACCACCTACGGTTTCAGCCTTCAGTCCAGCAGTTGGAGCGACTGCTGTTGGAGTCGGCAGCGACATAGTTCTTACGTTCAGCGAAGCAATAGCGAAGGGTGCAGGTGCAATTGAGATTCACAGTGGCTCGGCAACGGGAGGGCTTGTTGCAAGCTATGATGTTGCGACAAGTACCAACCTTGCGGTTTCTGGGACTACGCTCACCATAAATCCTACTGCTGACCTGGCGAACGGTACGCATTATTATGTTACGCTGGCCACAGGATCCATAAAGGATTTATCCGGCAACAACTATGCGGGAACAACCGCTTACGATTTCACAACTGCAGCTGCGACACCGACGCCGACACCGACACCGACGCCGACGCCGACACCGACGCCAACACCGACGCCGACGCCGACGCCGACACCGACGCCAACACCGACGCCGACGCCAACACCGACGCCGACGCCAACACCGACGCCGACGCCAACACCAACACCGACACCAACACCGACGCCAACGCCGACGCCAACACCGACACCGACGCCGACGCCGACACCAACACCGACACCAACACCGACGCCGGTGACTCCCATCGACACTACCGCTCCGACGGTTTCTGTGTACAGTCCAGCCGATGGTGCAACTGGAGTTGGAGTTGGCAGCGACATAGTGCTTACCTTCAGTGAAGCCATAATGAAGGGGGCTGGTGCGGTTGAGCTGCACAGTGGTTCAGCAACAGGCGCGCTTGTTGCAAGTTACAATGTTGCGACGAGTACTAACCTTACCGTTTCGGGCAATACGCTGACCATAAATCCTACTGCTGATCTGGCGAACGGTACGCATTACTATGTTACGCTGGCAGCAGGATCCATTAAGGATGCATCCGGAAACAGCTATGCGGGTACAACAGCATACGATTTTTCAACTATAGCGGCTACTGCTGTAACTGACACAACACCACCGACGGTTTCCGCGTACAGTCCGGCAGTTGGAGCAACAGGTGTCAATGTCAGCAATAATATAGTCCTTACCTTCAGTGAAGCAGTGCAAAGGGGCAGTGGGGTGATTGAACTGCACAGTGGTTCAGCAACAGGAGCGCTTGTTGCAAGCTACAATGTTGCGACAAGTACCAACCTTACCGTTTCGGGCAATACGCTGACCATAAATCCTACTGCTGATCTGGCGAACGGTACGCATTACTATGTTACGCTGGCCGCAGGATCCATTAAAGATGTTTCCGGAAACAGCTATGCGGGTACAACAGCATACGATTTTTCAACGCCAGCAGCGACGCCGCCAGCAGACACAACCCCACCGAGCGTGGTTAGTTTCAGCCCTGCCAATGCGGCTACTGGAGTTGGAATCAACAGCGATCTCGTTCTTACCTTCAGTGAAGCGATACAGAAAGGCAGTGGTGTAATTGCCATTCACAGTGACTCTTCAACCGGGGCCGTTGTGGCAAGTTCTGATAATACGATGACCGAAAGTATTTCAATTTCCGGTTCTACTCTTACGATACATCATACCAATGATTTTGCGTATAACACTCACTACTATGTTACGTTTGGTACTGGATCAATCAATGACCTTGCAGGGAATCACTTCGATGGTAGTACGCCTTACGACTTCACTACCGGTCAAGCCCCCATTATTCTGCCTCCAGTAACCGATCCAGGGAGTGGCAACAGCGATGTTGCTCCGCTCATTGTCGGTGGGGGGATACTGGGCACCTTATCGTGGGTTCTTTTTTTATAACTTTGGATACTACAGCAACAATAGTTAAGTTTTTGGTGCATTTACATCTTTCATAACGGTATACAGAAATAGCAGTTATAATAATGGTATATCAGAAAAGATGCATTTCATCTCAATCTTAACACCCGAGAACATTATGAAATCAGTTTCGACAACAACGTCAACAGTTATTGGTACCGCTCTTCTTACTGCCGCTTTGGCTTTGCCATCTGTGGAGTTCGCTTATGGGGATGCTGTGCCGGAACGAGGTGTCGTGAGTTTTAAATATCTTAATTATCAGGACAGTCAGGGAATTGTTACTCAGTCAGGAAGTAATGCCAATGGAGTAAATACTGTTTCAGGGGCATCTTCTGTGGCGGCATCAAGCTCATCAAGCTCTGGTTACCAGAACCGGATTGGGGTTGATGCTTACACGATGATGGCCGTGGTTCCGGTAGCCGGTAAATGGTCTGTAGGGACGACGTATACCTCTGATTCGGTTTCCGGTGCATCTCCAGCGTATCACTCATCGGGTTTGACCACGATGAAAGATTTGCGTCGGGCAGTTGATGTTCAGCTTACACGGTATTTTTCGAGGGGAACTCTGAGCGCCAGTACCAGCTATTCCACAGAGTCCGATTATGTCTCCCGCGGTCTCTCGGTTAAGGGCAGTCTATCGACGGAAGATAAAAACACGACGGTTACTCTTGGCGGCAGCTTCAACAACGATTCCATCAATCCTGAAAATCAACCGAATCTTGATGAAACAAAACAGGTTGCGGCTGGATTGGTTGGATTGACGAGGGTGTTAACCCCGGTGGACATTGTCCAGCTCAATTTTGCATACTCTAATGGAAAAGGTTACTACTCGGATCCCTATAAACTCTATGACAGCAGGCCAAGGGAGCGCAACAGTGTTACTGCTTTAGCCAGATGGAACCACCATTTTGATGATAATGGCACCGACGGGACTGTCCATCTCTCCTATCGCTATTACTCAGACACCTTTGGTATCCGTGCTCATACGTTTGATGCTGAGTATGTTCAGCCTGTGTTTAAAGGTTGGAGTGTTTCGCCTCTTGTCCGGCTCTATACGCAAAACGAGGCTGACTTTTATCTTGCTGTTGGCGCTGCAGAGCTGGCTGATCCGACCAAACCAACTCCACCGCCTGCAGGTGCCGTCTATTATTCGGAAGACCAGCGCCTGTCGGCATTTGGAGCGGCTACTCTCGGCTTGAAGGTCAGTAAACAAATCAATAAAGATTGGCTTGTTGATGCCAAATATGAGCAGTATGAACAACGTGCCCAGTGGAGTTTGTCGGGCGGAGGGGATAAGAGATTGACTCCGTTGAAGGCAAGAAGTATTCAGCTCGGTGTTTCAAGGGAGTTTTGACAGCTCATTATGCGGGATGTGCTTCGACGTTCTTATAATCTTGTTTGTTCTATAAATAATTTTTTTCAATTCAAATCTCCGACTATGGTAAACTTTAAGAGTAAAAACATTCGGGTTATCCTTCTTGCGTTATTCTTTTTTATGACCAGCGGGGTATCATACGCGCTTGAGGTTGGTAGTAATGCGCCAGATTTTGAACTGCCGGGTGAGCAGGGCACGGTCAAGCTTTCGAAAACAGCTGGTTCTGTGGTTTATGTTGATTTCTGGGCATCGTGGTGTGGCCCGTGCAGGCAGTCGTTTTCGTGGATGAATGATACACAGGAAAAATACCGCTCTCAGGGGCTGAAGATCATTGGCGTCAACCTTGATTCAAAAAGTGAGGATGCGAAAAAGTTTCTGGCTCAAATACCTGCAAAATTCACTATTGCTTTTGATTCCAAAGGGGTTGTGCCAAGGAATTATGGAGTAAAAGGCATGCCCACAAGTTTTCTTATTGGTCGTGACGGCAAAATAATATTCCAGCATTTGGGCTTCAAAGATGCTGATCGGGAAAGTCTTGAAAAACAAATCAAGGCTGCATTGGAGGCAAAGAAATGAAGAAAAATCTCTTTCAAAAACCGGTTTATGCTCTGCTTTTGATGATTATGCTTGGTTTATCGGGCTGTGCTCTTGGTACTGCGGTTCAGCCATGGGAAAAAGAGACGCTCGCCAGGCCTGAAATGACCTTTGAGGGTGATCCGCTTGATACGAAGTACACTGAGCATATCTATAGCAGCAAAGAGGCGGCATCAGGGGGCGCTGGAGTCGGCGGCGGGGGCTGCGGCTGTAATTAAAAAACCTCTCAGTGGCTGACAATGTATAATGAAGAGGAGTATGGATAGCTTTCATTTTCGATTTGAAGCCATGGGATGTGGCTGTGAGATAGTTATTGCAGGGGTCAGTAAAAAGGAAGCGCAGTCAATTGCCGGGTGTGCCATTGAAGAAGTTTCGAGAATAGAGCGTCAGTACTCCCGTTACAGGCCGGAAAGTATCGTTTCGCGGATCAACGCAGCTGCAGGTGATGAGCTGGTTGAGTGTGATGCTGAGACACTTTCCTTGTTTCAGTATGCTGATACGTTGTATGAAAACAGTGGTGGACTGTTTGATATTACGGCAGGTGTTTTGCGCAAGGCCTGGGATTTTGGAAAAGCTGTGGTGCCTGATCAGCAGGTATTGAGGAGGCAATGCAGCTTGATTCACTGGCAGAGTGTCGAGCGTCAGGGTAACTCCATTCGTTTACCTGTTGCACAGATGGAGATAGATTTTGGTGGCTTCGGTAAAGAGTATGCGGCTGATCGGGCTGCGGCTCTGGTTTATAGTAAAGGTATCAGGTATGGGTATGTTAACCTTGCCGGGGATATACGGGTGGTTGGTCCAAAACCTGACGAAACTCCCTGGTTGATAGGGATTCAGGATCCGCGTCATAAAGGCCGTACGATTGCTTCGATTCCTCTCGTTACCGGAGCATTAGCGACAAGCGGCGATTATGAGCGTTATTTTGAAGTGGACGGCCATCGCTACTGCCATATTATTCATCCACGCTCAGGGTATCCGGTCACCTACTGGCGTTCAGTGACGGTTGTGGCTCCTTTAGCCATTACGGCCGGGAGCTACTCGACTATAGCAATGCTGAAAGAGGCTGACGGATTGGCTTTTCTGGAAGATTCCGGGATGGGATATCTTGCTGTGGATCATCTTGGCGAGATGTATTACAAGAATACGTAAAGTGGTTTCTGAAGAATCTCATAATTTTTTTCCGATTACTCTATGAATCATTACTTTTTTAAGCGGTACGCCGTTTTTTTTGTCGCTCTGATTGCCCTTTTTCTTCGGGTACATGCTTGTTTTGCGACTGATTTTCTTGATCCGGAACAGGCTTTCAATGTCAAGGCGGAGTTGAAGAACAACCACTCAGTTGTCGTGCATTGGGATATAGCCAAAGGGTATAAGCTCTATCGTGACAAGGTGAAGATCAGTGTTGAAAGCGGGAGCGCTGAGTTGAAGCAGCCTGTTTTACCCAAAGGCATCAAGGTACCTGATCCTGCAGGCAGCGAAAAAATTGAGATCTACCATGACCAGTTGACGGTTGACGTGCCTCTGGTCAAGGCTGATGGTCTCTTTACTCTGCATGTTGAGTATCAGGGGTGCGCTGAGGATGGCCTCTGTTATCCACCAATGACTCGTCTTTTCAAGGTTGATCCTAAGAAGCCCGGGTTACTTTCGCCAGCGGTTGAGCAGGCGGTGACAGATACTCCTGGAACGGATAAACCGATTACTCAGGGAACGGCGAAAGAGAGTACTGCTGACAATGATCTTTCTCTTGCCAAAGCCACTCTTGCGGGTGGAAGCTTGTGGAAAATCTCTTTTGCGTTTCTTGCCTTCGGTCTGCTGTTGTCTTTTACTCCTTGTGTTCTGCCGATGATACCCATTCTTTCTTCAATTATTGTTGGGGAGGGAGATGTGAATCGTCGCCGCAGCTTTTTAATGGCGGTCGCGTACTGTCTGGGAATGGCGTTGGTTTATACCAGTCTGGGTGTAGCGGCGGGATTAGCTGGTGAGGGGCTTGCCGGCGCATTGCAAAAGCCATGGGTTCTCGCGGTGTTTGCTCTACTGCTCGTGGTTCTTTCTCTTTCGATGTTCGATGTTTATCAGCTGCAAATGCCGGTCTCCATCCAAAACAAACTGAACAACACATCAAGGAATTTAAAGGGTGGCCGTTTTGCAGGGGTCTTTATTATGGGAGCTTTATCAGCACTTATTGTCGGCCCCTGCGTTGCTGCTCCTCTTGCCGGTACTCTGGTCTATATCAGCCAGACACGTGATGTGTTTCTCGGTGGCCTCGCCCTTTTTTCGATGGCGATGGGAATGAGTGTTCCCCTGCTGCTTGTCGGGTTGTCTGCGGGCAGTCTGTTGCCGAAGGCCGGTGCATGGATGATCGGTGTTAAATATGTGTTCGGTCTTCTGTTGATCGCAGTGGCTATCTGGATGGTTTCACCAATTCTACCAGCTCCGGCGGTCATGCTTTTCTGGGGTGCTTTCGCCATACTTTGTGCGGTTTTTCTTGGTGTTTTCAAAGCTTCGCCCGACAAGCTCTCCATTGCCCAGCGTTTTGGAAAAACTTTTGGCATCGTCTTGTTTATTATCGGAGTGTTTGAACTTGTCGGAGCGGCTTCAGGCGGGACGAATGCTCTGGAACCCCTTGCGCAATTTCATGCAGCATCGATATCGACGGCAGGTTCAGGTGAAGAGAAGAAGGTGAATTTTACCCGTATCCGATCGACTGCGGATCTTGACCGTGCGCTTCAATCATCCAACAAGCCTGTTATGCTTGATTTTTTTGCAGACTGGTGTGTGGCTTGCAAGGAGATGGATCGGTTTACCTTTCATGACCCAAAGGTTCTTGAACAGTTCAAGAACCTTACCCTGCTCCAGGTGGATGTCACTGGAAATACCGATGATGATCGTGCCTTAATGAAGCGATTTGGGCTTTTCGGGCCTCCCGGAATCATTTTTTTTGATAAAAGTGGTAAGGAAATTCCTGAAAGCAGAATTGTCGGGATTCTTGATGCCAATAAATTTATTGATCATATAACCAAGTATTTGAAGGCTTCATAACGATCGTCTCAGGAGGTAATGGCAACGTGTCATTTTATTCGGATTTTGCTCCTTATTATGAACTGATCTTTCCTGTCAGGAAGCAGGTCTATGCTTTTCTGCGGGAGTACGCGGGAAGATCCCCGGGAGCGGTGCTTGATGCTGGATGTGGACCTGGTCACTATTGCGGCATGTTTCTGCGTGATGGTTTCCGGGTTACAGGGATTGATCTTGATCGGATGATGATTGACGCTGCGACAATTGCCTACCCGCATGGGGTATTTCGATGCATGGACATCACAGAGATTGGTTCTCTTCAGGTTTCTTTTCAGCTTATCTATTCGATAGGTAATGTCATCGCCCACATTACCCATGAACGGTTAAAAAATTTCCTTGCTGATGGTTATGCAGCACTTGAAACAGGTGGGTTCTGGATTGTGCAGGTGGTGAACTGGGACTACCTGCTGGGCTTCAACGAGTATCCTTTTCCAGTTAAAACCATTGGAGATGGAATGGTGATCTTTCGTCGTCGATATTCTCGGATTTCGCATGAAGGGGTGGCTTTTGAAGTGGAGCTTACTGTTGACGGAGTAAGTGTGTTCAACGAGCAATTTCAGCTCTATCCAATTACTTCTGATGCTCTGCTTCGTTTGCACCAGGATGCGGGATTCTCTCTGGCGGGTGTTTATGCCGGTTTCGATAAATCAGGGTACAGGAATGATCGAGATTCCGGACTGGTCATGGTTTTTACAAAACAGCAAAGGTTTCCATAGCCAAACGCCTCAGAACGTTTGCTGTTTCGTTCCCAAAAAGGCCGATTTTATGAGCTTTGTTGGGGTTCAGGAGTCACCCCAACCTACAAGGGACTTATGCTGATGGTTCTGATTTGAGCGCTTCAAGTTTTACGCGAACAGTGCCTGAGTGCATAATTCCTATTTCTTTGGCTGCATCATTAGAGAGATCGATGATTCTTCCTTTGATAAACGGTCCGCGATCATTAATGCGAACGATGACATCCTTGTCATTGTTCAGGTTTGTTACTCTAACCCAGGTACCGAAAGGCAAAGAAGGATGTGCTGCGGTCAGTTTATGCATATTGAACGTTTCGCCGTTCGCCGTTTTTTTACCGTGAAACTGATTGGCGTAATAGGATGCTTTGCCTTCACTAATAAGAAGCAGTTCGTTGGTTTTATCTGAAGCGGTTTCCGTTGTGCTTGATTGCTGGGCTGCTTCAGCGGAGTTAAAGAATGGATTGAAGTGTGCTGCTATGCTTGAAAAATGAATTCCGTTCAGGCTTAATGAGAAGCCGATTGCGATCAGAATTGCGAAAAATGATAAAGAAAAAAATTGTTTGTCATACGTCATAGACTCATCGGTTTAAGGTGCTGTTCATGAAACAGTACATTGAAAAGAGGTGGTAAAATGAATAAAAATCAATATACCATTCAGTCTTGCTACAGGCATTAATATAATAAAAATAATACAAAGCAAACAATAGTCATAGAAAACCCTGTTTTTAAAGCGTTTAACAGCGGTTTTGATCTGGTATGACCACCATTTTGACCACTATTTTTGGGTTAATTGCTGTTTTGGTTTATAAAATTTTTATGTTGAATGATCGGTGAATTATTCATTATTATGAATAATATTCACTAGTGGGCAGTGGCTTCGGGATGGATAGGCTGAGGCGCATTCCGCCCCGTTGGATGGGATAGTTGATTTATCTTTCTTAACTATTGGCTATATTAACGCGCGCCTCATTTTGCTCAGTAATGCAATTCAGTATGGGGTTTGAATTTTAACCGGGCGCTCCTCGGCCATTTTTTTTCTTGATCGACCATGTCAACACTCTCTGAAAAGAAAGATGTAACTCTCCATTCAGGGGAATCCGGTCTGAAACGGTTCGCTGGACTCTCTCTTGCGGCCCTTGGGGTGGTATTCGGTGATATCGGCACCAGCCCTCTCTATGCTCTCCGTGAGTGTTTTCATGGTGACTATAGTATTCCAGTGACACAAGCGAATGTTCTTGGAGTTCTTTCACTGCTTGTATGGTCTCTTCTTCTGATTGTCAGCCTGAAATACCTGACCTTTATCATGAAAGCTGATAACGATGGAGAGGGGGGAATTCTGGCTCTTACAGCATTGATTATCACGCATAGCAAAAAAAATGGCTATGAACGCTGGTTTCTGGTTGCTATCGGTTTGTTCGGGGCTGCTTTGCTCTATGGGGATGGAATGATTACTCCGGCAATTTCCGTGCTCAGTGCCGTAGAAGGAGTTCAGATTATTGCTCCGGCCTTCAAGGATCTTGTTATACCGGTTACTATTGTAGTACTGGCAGCTCTTTTCCTGTTTCAGCATCATGGTACAGCAAAAGTCGGTGCACTTTTTGGTCCGATTATCTTTCTTTGGTTTGCTGTTATCGGTATTCTCGGGTTAGTTGAAATTTTCCGATATCCACAGGTACTGCAGGCGATACTTCCCTGGTACGGTATTTCTTTTTTGTTCAGTAATCATATTCAGGGCTTTATGGTTCTTGGAGCAGTTTTTCTTTCTGTTACTGGAGCGGAGGCTCTCTATGCAGATATGGGTCATTTCGGCAAAAGTCCCATCCGATTGACCTGGGTACTGCTTGTTCTTCCGGCATTGCTGATGAACTACTTCGGACAGGGGGCGCTGCTGCTGACTTTTCCTCAGCAGTCGCACAATCCTTTTTACGGCCTTGTGCCATCATGGGCAATGATTCCGATGGTTGTTCTGGCTACATCTGCAACCATTATTGCTTCTCAGGCGCTGATCACCGGCGTTTTTTCTTTGACTCAGCAGGCTATCCAACTTGGCTATCTCCCCCGTTTGACGGTGACGCATACCTCTGCAAGGCACATAGGGCAAATTTATGTTCCAGCGGCTAACTGGACGTTAATGATTGCAACCATCGGTCTTGTAGCCGGCTTCGGTTCGTCAAGCCATCTTGCTGCGGCTTACGGTGTTGCCGTAACCGCAACCATGCTGATTTCGACTATTTTATTTTATTACGTTGCGAGTGATATCTGGCAATGGAACAGGACAGCTCTTCATGTCATGATCAGCTTTTTTGCAATTATTGATCTTTCATTTTTCGGAGCAAGTATGACCAAACTCTTTCATGGTGCATGGTTTCCGTTGTTGATAGGTCTTGCCGTATTTACCCTTATGATTACTTGGAATCAGGGTCGTTTGCTTCTGCTTCAACAGTTGAAGGAGCGGACATTGACGGTAGAAGAGTTTTTGCAAAGTCTCTTATTGCAGCAGCCTCAGAGAGTGAATGGTCAGGCGGTCTATCTGACAGCTAATCCTGATACGATTCCAATGGCCATGCTGCATAATCTTCGACATAACAAGGTGCTGCATTCGGAAGTAGCGCTGTTTCATTTCAGTGTTGAAAGGGTTCCGAGGGTTCGGGGGAGTCATAAAGTAGAGGTAACAAAGCTGGATGACGGTTTTTTCAAGGTTGTGGCGAGGTACGGATTTCTTGAATATCCAAATATCCGTCAGGTGATTGCCTTGGCAAACCATCAGGGGTTGGGATTCAAACCTGAAGCCATCAGCTTTTTCCTGAGTCGGGAAAAAATTGTAACAGGAATCAAGTCTAAAATGGAGTTGTGGCGAAAAAAACTTTTTGCTTTAATGGCCCGTAATGCGCTCAGTGCAACAGCATACTATAATCTTCCTGCTGGTCAGGTCATTGAGATAGGCCTTCTCGTTCAGATCTGAAAGACACTCTCTATACATAAAACTGTGTGGAAAAGTCAATCAATTAGCTTTATATTTATCTACATATAGTTATATCTCAATCAAGCACCATAGAATACAAAAGTATTGATGAACGAATTGCCTCTTCTTGTTGCTTCAAACAGCGGATTCAGTCAGCGCCTCAGGGAATACATTCTGAAAAAACATGGTTCAATCAACTCGTTTTGCAGAACAACCGGGATAAAATATCCCGCACAAATGACTCCGTATCTCAAGGGGAAATGCCAGCCGGGTAAAAAAATGCTGGCGCGCCTCGAAAAAGATGGTGCTGATATCAAATGGCTGCAGAGTGGATATGCGAAAGGTGATGCTGTGGTGGCTCCGCTCAGTAATGTCATGGCAGTGTCACGGCATCGTGTTGAAATCGATAATCTGTTCAGGCAATTCAATATGCACTCTGGTAGAGGTGTCGATATCTGCAAGACAGAGATTGACGCTTATGCGGTTATTGATCATGCAGAATGTCTTGTTGATTTAACGGGATCGATCGAAACCTTTTTAGGGTATGCAAAGGGTGCGCTATCAGGAGTTTTGTTTGCCAGTTTAATCCATCCGGAAGATTATGCTGCAGTTGAAAGCGCGCTCCAACACCCGCGTTCGGGAGATGATATTGTTTCCTTTCAGTCGCGATTCAAAACAGGGAGTGGGGAGTATATTAATGTTGACTGGTGTTTGTATATAAGAGGCAAAATGATGACAGAATTAAGTGAATATGCCATAATTCTGAGGCATGCAGAGAATTAGTTATTATTGCTCAATACCCGAGGAGTTTGTATGCGGCTTATTCTCATGACTGGTAAGGGTGGTGTTGGCAAGACCTCTATGGCTGCCGCTACTGGGTTACGTTGTGCGGAACTGGGTTATAAAACCCTTGTCTTGAGTACTGATCCTGCCCATTCACTTGCTGACAGTTTCGACGTTGAGCTTGGTCATCAGCCAAAAAAAATTTGTGACAATCTTTGGGGAGCAGAACTCGATGTGCTTCAGGAGCTTGAAGAGAACTGGGGAACCGTCAAGCGCTACATTACCGAAGTCTTAAAGGCCAGAGGAGTTGATGGTGTGCAGGCCGAGGAACTTGCCATTCTGCCGGGAATGGATGAGATTTTTGGTCTTGTGAGGGTGTTTCGCCATCACAAGGAGGGGCATTATGATGTTATGATCATTGATTCAGCGCCGACGGGGACTGCCTTAAGGCTGTTAAGCATCCCTGAGGTAGCCGGGTGGTATATGAGACGGTTGTACAAGCCACTGGAAAATGTTGCCCTTTATCTCAGGCCGCTTGTAGAGCCGATTTTTCGTCCTCTTGCTGGTTTTTCGCTTCCAGACAGGAAGATGATGGATATTCCCTATGAGTTTTATGAACATATCAATGAACTCGGCAAGATTCTGATTGACCATACCATTACTTCTGTGCGTCTGGTAACCAATCCCGAAAAAATGGTGATCAAGGAGTCTCTTCGAGCGTATGCTTATCTTGGTCTGTATAATATTTCTGTAGATCTGGTGATTTCCAACCGGATTATTCCTTCAGAAGTGCATGATCCGTATTTCCGATACTGGAAAGAGAATCAGAAGATTTACCGTCAGGAAATCATTGACAATTTCACTCCACTACCTGTTAAGGAGATACCCCTTTATACCCGTGAAATATGTGGCATTGAAGCACTTGAAAAGCTTAAAGAGTTACTCTATGGTGATGAGGATCCTGCACAGGTATACTACAATCAGACTACTTTTAAGATAAGTCAGACGCCAGAAGGGTTCAATCTGGAGCTCTTTCTTCCTGGTATTCCCAAAGACAAGATAGAGCTTAGTAAAAGCGGTGACGAACTGACTATCAGTATTGGAAATCACCGGCGCAACATGGTTCTTCCTCAAGTTCTTGCAACACTACAAACAAAGGGTGCCGAGATGGAAGATAATCGACTCATTATCCGGTTTATTGAATAACTCACTGTGGATAAATAATCCAGGGGAAAAATAGTTTTTTATAGATATATTTTATATACATAGTCAGTTACATCACTATTAATAACGTTCGGTTTTCTGGCCGAAAAGGAGGTCGAGATGATACAGTTCAGGGTCGGTGACAAGATTGTTTACCATAAGCCTAAAAGTTCTTTTTGTCCTGGTCCCAGGGCTAAGCAGGTTTATCCTCTGGAGCATGGTGAGGAGTATCATTATGTGGTAGACAAGTTTTGGAAAGTTGCCTGCGTCAATGATGACGGGACGCTTGATGTGGTTACCAGGACAGGGAAAAAACACAGGCTTGAAGCCAGTGATCCCAATATTAAAAAAGCCCGCCTGCTTCAGTATTTTCTTTATCGTAAGCGCTTTGTTGGCCTGAACGAAGTGGTCTGATTGTTATTTCGTTAAGCTTATAAATGTGGCTTCTTTCAGTGCAGCCCAGCTTTGTGTAGCCTTTTTTCCTGAAGGAAGCGTGGTGAGTGGAGAGAGTGTTGCATTCTTGAAATTTGTATCGGTAATGTTCGTGCCATTGAGATTGGCACCTTCAAGATTGGCACCTTCAAGATCAGCATCAAAAAGAGATGCGCCTTCAAGATTGGCGTCGCTCAGGTTTGCACCGACGAGCATGGAACCATAAAGAACTGCATTGGAAAGGTTGGTTTTGCTGAGGTTTGCGCCTTTGAGAAAGGCACGGTCAAGGTTTGCGCCCTGAAGGTTTGCGCCCTGGAGTTGGGCGGACTTCATGTCGGCTTTATGGAAGTTGGCTTTGCGAAGATCTGCACCTGCCATATTGGCGTTATCAAGAGACGCGCCTTCAAAATTTGATCCGGCAAGAACAGCCTGTTGAAGATTAATGCCTTTGAGCTGAGCGTTTTCCAGTTTTTCTTCTTTCAGGGTGATACTTACTTCAGGGTTTTTGCTCCGCATCTTATTCCATGATTCAACATCTTCAGCAATCAATGCCGCCTGTTTTCTGCTTTCAGTCTGTGCTGCAACAGTCGTTTCGGCAGGCGAGGTACTTGAGTCATTCACTTTCTTTGCAAATTCAAGGGTCGGCGGAGTGTCATAGGTGAATGGGCCCATCTCCGGTTCGGTTATAAATTTTGCATTATGTCGTGAACTCCATGACGATGAAGCTCTTTCCCCTGATGGCAGGATGGTATTATTGGATAGTGTAGCTCCTGCAAGATCAGCCTGTTCTATGAACATGGCGTCTTTGAGGTTTGTTCCTTTCAAGTTCGCATTTTGAAGATCAGCCTCAAAAAGAATGGTCTTTGTCAGGTCGGCCTGACTGAAGTCTGAGTTTGCCATCATGCTCCATCTCAGGTTGGCACCTTGAAGATTTGCTGCAATACCTTTAGCACCTTTCATAAACGATCGTTTGAGATTTGCCTTGACAAGGCAGGCCCCAGACAGGTCAGTATTTTTCAGATTCGCTTTTTGAAGAGATGCCATGGTGAGGTTTGATGCCTTCATGTCTGCCATGTTGAGCGTTGAACCGTTGAGTTCCGCGCTGATAAGAAGAGTTTTACTGAGGTTTGCTCCAGTCAGATTGTCATCTTCCAGTTTTGCCTTGTACAGGTCAATGCTTTTTCCGGGTTGAGCGAGGCGCATGGCATTCCATTCTGATACGCTTTTTTTTAGCAAACCAAGAGTTTCCTCATCATAACCTGATGCAGGTTGTGCCATCAAAAGCGTCATACCTGACAGAAGAATCGCAATGATGGATCGTTGAAGTTTCATAACTGCTCTCTTTAATGTTTAAAGCGTAAAAAACGTAACAAGGGCTCTTTTCAGAGAGGTAACTCTGTTTTAATAAAAAGTAATAAAATAAGTGCTGTGTGGAGAAAATTTATTGTGGTCGCAAGTGGTTTATTTATTAATGCATTATTAAATAATAAGTTGTTTTCAAATTATTAACGATTGTATCATGGATACCGCAACAGCATATAAAGGGAAAGTTCTTGTTGCTGGGGCAACGGGAAAAACAGGGCAATGGGTCGTGAGAAGACTTCTCCATTACGGTGTACCGGTAAGAGTGTTTTCGAGGGAGAGGGAGAAGGCGCTCAGTATGTTTGGTGAGAGCGTTGAAATTGTCACTGGCAAGATTCAAAGCGATGTCGATATTGCTGATGCCGTAACAGGGTGTGATGCGGTTATTTCTGCACTTGGCTCCAGTTCGGTTTCAGGAGAGTCCTCTCCAGGTGAGGTGGATAGGGATGGGGTGATCAGGCTTATTGATGAATCGGCAAAAAAAGGAGTAAAACATTTTGGAATAGTCAGTTCTATGGCTGTTACAAAGTGGTATCATCCGCTCAATCTTTTTGGTGGGGTACTGCTTAAAAAATGGGAAGCTGAAGAGCATCTGAGAAAGGTATTCTCACAGGCGGGCCGAACGTATACCATTGTAAGACCAGGAGGATTGAAGGATGGTGAACCTCTGCATCATAAGCTCCATGTTGATATCGGCGACAGGTTGTGGAGCGGGTGGATTAATCGTTCTGATGTCGCGGAACTTCTTGTTGTGGCATTATGGCTTGACAAGGCAAAAAATAAAACATTTGAAGTGATCAATGAAGCCGAGGAAGAGCAAAAGGGGCTTGAGAAATACTATGACCGCCTTCCTGAATAAAATGCTTTTACGTCACATCTGTCGGACGTTTTGTCAGGTGCTTTCTCGGTGATGCTTACAGATTATTAATGGCATGCAGAAGTTCATGGCCGCTGAATGGTTTTTTTAGGGTGGTATCCGCTCCGAGGGCATCGGCCAGAACAAGGAAATTTTCTGGACCGACTTGTCCTCCACCGGAAATGGCGATAATTTTTATGGATGGATAATGTTTTTTTACCTCAATAATGGTTTCAATACCTTCTTTTTGAGGCATGATGAGGTCGGTGATCATTACAGCAATATCTTTTTGCTCCTTCAGAAGCAAAAGGCCGTTTATACCATTGTCAGCTTCGAAAACGGTATAATTTTCTCTTTTCAGTAGGGTGCAGATAAATTTTCTGACAGCTGCTTCATCTTCTACAACAAGAATTTTCATGATGGACAGGTTATAAGAGTGGTTGCGAGTTTTTTTTGGGGGGCGCGAAATGTTGAGCAAGATACGTGTTTTCAGAAAAAGTTCATTGGAACTTTTGTGCTCTTTTTTTAAAGAAGGTAATATCAATACCTGTGGCAGTCAAAAGATTGACTGCAACCGAAACGGTAATATACCAGGTCCATGCAAGTCCTAGAAATTTCAGGACGAAAACTATGCCCATACTGGCAACCAGTCCAATGCCAAGACTTGCAGGATGAAAAGATCTTTTGCTTTTTGATAACAGAAAGAGTCCAAGGAGGCCTCCATAAGTGAACGAAGCGATTTCGAGGCCGACCATGACAATCGCCTTGTTACCAGTGTCAAACATGAGTGCAACGATGATGAGCAGTACGGCCCAGAAAAAACTGATCCACCTTGAGAAGCCGAGCGAAGCCTTGCCTCCAAGGATGTCGTTTACCGTTGAGGAGGCCAGGGCATTAATTGCAGAACTGTGGGTGGACATGGCGGCTGACAACACGCCAGCTATCAGTAATCCTTTTAATCCTGCAGGGAGGTAATGCACAATAAAAAAGGCAAACTCCCGATCTTTTTCCACTGTGGCTCCATGCATGAAGATTGAGATCAGAGAGCCTGCAAACAGAAACACTGAAAACTGGAAAAAAACAAAAAATCCACTACCAATCATTGCTTTTTTGGCTGATTTCAGATTTTTACAACCGAGTACTCGCTGTACCATCATATAGTCAACTCCATGGGAAGAAAGGGAGAGCAGAATACCGCCGATAAAGGCGCTGAAAAAGGTAAAGGGGTTGGTGAAAATATGCGTGTCTGTATTGATGATATTGAGTTTTCCTGAGCTGCCGAGTGTCGCAAGGATGTCAGGAAGGGTCCTGTCTATGTTGTAAAGAAGAAATACGATAGAGAGAATACCGCCGAGAAGGTATAGCGCAAACTGAAAACTTTCAAGCCAGATAACTGCTTTAATACCTCCTGAGAGGGTATAGATCAGGGTGACAATACCGATGATCATGATGGAAAGTGGCAGATTCCATCCGGTGACTACCTGCACAACGACACCGGCAGCCAGAAATCTGACAGCATCTCCAAGCGTTCTGGTTACAAGAAACACAAGAGCTGCCAGTTTTTGCATGGCAGGCCCGAATCTTATGCCGATGATTTCATAAATCGAACTGACTCCATGTTTGAAATACATGGGCAAGAGCACAAAACTGACAATGATTCTGCCGATGATATAACCCATTGCAAGTTGAAGAAAGCTCCAGTCGCCCCGATAGGCAAGACCGGGCACGCTGACGAAGGTCAGTACCGAAGTTTCGGAAGCGACAATGGAGAGCATGGAAATAATCCAGGGGAGATTGTGACCGCCGTGAAAATAGTCTCTGGAATTATTATTGCTTTTGCCATGCCATAGACCGAAGAGTGTATTGCCAATGAGAAAGAGAATAATGATTGCAAGATCGATGGTCTGCATGGTTTATAAAGGCATAGTTAATCGTAGAGGTGAAAGCCTTTTTTGATTTCTGAAAATTCAGCTTCGTCATGTTGCCATGACGAAATAATGCTGCCGGTATTGAGACCACTGAGTATCATGGTACGGATATGACTGTTGCCAGCCAGAAGATCAAAAGCAGGATGGGTGTCGTTGAATTCATACACTCCGTTGAGAAAATGCAAATGTTCAGGGTAGAGTTCCTGCAGTGCAGCAGTCATGGCAACTCCTGTGGCGAATGGTCTGAAGCGTGAGTGATCGGTAACCTGCAACCAGATGCCTCCTATAACTTCCCCGTTAAACTTATGAAATGTCGGTTTGAACCATACCGGACGGAAAAGAACTCCTTCGAGTCCGTTTTTTGCACAATGTTCGGCTAGTTCGTAAGGCTTGATGAACGGTGCACCGGAAAGTTGAAAGGGTGTTGTTGTACCTCTTCCTTCGGAAACATTGATCCCTTCAAACAGGCACATTCCGGGATAAACCTCTGCAGTCGCATAGGTCGGCATGTTCGGTGATGGCGGAATCCAGGGCAGTGCGGTTTCAGGGAAGAGCATAGAACGGTTCCAGCCTTCCATTGCGATAACGCTTAGGTTGATATCGAGTTTTTTTACTCTACAATAGAGGTGGGCAAGCTCCCCTGCCGTCATTCCGTGTCGGATGGGTATAGGGAAAATACCTACAAATGAGTGGAATAACGGATCAAGCAGCGGCCCTTCGATAATGCTTCCACCCAGAGGGTTCGGGCGGTCGAGTACTATAATTTCAATATCACTGCCGGCAACAGCTTCCATAAACAGTGCCAAGGTGTTGATATAGGTGTAATAACGTGAGCCAACATCCTGAATATCAAAGAGGATAAGATCAATATTATCAAGCAGTGCCTTGTCGGGAAGAAGTGACTCTGCTGTGTTGCCGTAAAGGCTCACTATTTCACACTCAATGTCCGGCTGATAACTGACGGAAATCTGATCCTGTTCGGTAGCGAAAAGACCATGTTCAGGAGAAAAAATCCTTTTGAGGTGCAATCCTTGTTTTTTCAGAATGTTCCATGAGTATTGCAATTCAGGAGTCACGGATGTCTGATTGACAATGAGTGCTATGTTCCTTTTACAAAGGCTTTTGGTGTTTCTGAGCAGGATGTCGAGTCCAGTTGTTACCATGCTTTTTCCCTGTCTTGTTTCTGATGCTCAATTACTGTCGTACTGCAGGTATCGACAATGGCATTGATGATGGTTGTTTCAGGTTTAACCGTTACTCCAGGCAGGAGAACGGAATTTCTGATAATACATCCGGCTGCTATGCGGCATCCTTTCCCAATAACTGAACCGGAAATTTCAGCATCTGTATTGATGACTGCTTCTGGAGATATTGCATGCGGATGCATGCCAATCGCAAGGTTCATCTGGTCAGACATGCTGGTTATTTCCTGGGTTTTATCGAGATTTGCCTGCCAGTAGTTCGGCATGGAACCGATATCTTTCCATAGCCCCTCATGAAGGTAATAGCTCAAGCCTCCGTTATCAATAAGCCCAGTAAATCCTGTATCAACAATTCCAGAAAATTCATCTTTCAAAAAACTGAAGATTTTTGGAGTGAAAACAGCAACGCCGGTATAGATATACGAAGAAACAAGTCCTGTATGGCGGGTGTTTCTGAAATCTTTGACAAGCATATCTTTAACACCGATATGTCCTATTGCTGTTGCTTCCGGTGTTTCATATAAAGTAAGGGTTCCTGGCCGGCCAGAGTGGTGATGGTGGTGTATCAGTGCCCTGAAATCAATATCCGAAATAATGTCGCTGTTGACCAAGAGGAATTCTTCCGTTCCAAGAAGTTTTTCGCATTTTTTCAGACCGCCTCCTGTGCCGAGAATTACCGGCTCTTCTGAAAACGTGATCGTAAGGTCAGCGAGATCGCTTGATTCGATAAAGCGTCTGAGGGCAAGAGAGTGATGGTGAATGTTGCAGATAATTTCAGTGATTCCCGCCTGTTTCAGCAAAAAAAAGGTATAGAAAAGGCTCGGTATATTCAGAATCGGGATCAGCGGTTTGGGGATATGATCGGTTAATGGACGCAATCGGGTACCGAAGCCTGCAGCAAGGATAAATGCTTTCATGCAGCAGTACCTTCGAGAAGAGTATAAAGGATCTCCCCTGCAGTTTTCAGCTCTTTTCTTACGTTAATATAATCAGTCAGATAGCTTAGTGTCGGTGCAATCGAGTGTTTGAAAGTGCTGTTTTGTTTAACGCAGGTCTGGTAACAGAAGGTGCCAACTGCCTTGATATTTCGTTGAAAGGCCATGATATCGAAATAATAAAGATACTCGTCTAAACTCATGGTGGTCAGTTCATGGGTGCAGAGAGCATTGTAGTGATAGACCTTCAGCTCTTCGGTCAGCTCAGGGTTGAGCTTGACATAAGAGTCACGGAGCAGAGAGACGGCATCATACTGCGGGAGGCCCATGCGTGCATCCTGAAAGTCTATAATCACGGGTTTTTGGTGGTGAACAAGAATATTTCGGCTGTGAAAATCCCGATGATTCAGAACAAAGTGTTGAGGTTTGACAAGGATCTCTGCAATGGATTCAAATTCGTCTCGTAATCTGCTGACAGAGTGACGATCGAAAGCAGGAGAAAAGTAGTTGAGCAGAGCATGAGAGATAAAAAAATCAAATTCAAACATCAGCTTTTCATGATCGAAACAGATGCTGAACGGAATTTTGTTTTTTTGCCCCTGTATGCTCTGAATCTGTATAAGAATATCGATGATCTCTCGGTACAGGACAGGAGCGGTGTGCTCTAATGATGAACCGAAAATGTTCTGCAGGAGGAGATCCCCGCAGTCTTCAAGAAGCAGGAGTGCGTGTTCGGTATCAATGGCTATCAGCGCAGGTATCGGAATGGCATGACGTGATAAAAGGCTGTGCAGTACCAGAAAGGGATAATCGTTGGGGGTTGATGCTTCAAATGCAGGATCGTAACAGGCGATAGAAGTTCCGAGTCTGCCTGCTACCCTGAAATATTGACGACTTGAGGCATCTCCCTGTATTTTAGTGATAGAAAGGGTTTTGCTGCAGTGTGCACTGAAAAGTTCGGTGATATTATTCTGAATGGTCATAGGGGTAACCCTTTGCGGAAAGCAAAAAAAAAGCACCCTATACTCAGGTATAAGGTGCTTTTTTTAAAACGGCAACTCTTACTTTTTTGTAATAGCTGAAGATACAGACTGCAATGCCTGATTAAGTGCATTTAAAAGGCTTCCTACAAGATCGGAGGCTGTCTTTCCAAGAGGCTCAATAAGCGATGTTGCTGTTTTAATTCCGCTGGTCAGCAACTCAACCTGTGACTGGGCAAGTTTTCCTACGGTCTCAAAAAGATTGCTGATGGCGCCTGATACATCATTTGTTCCGTTTGACATAGCTGTTTTGTTTAGAGTTTGGAAGAAAGGTATTGTTGAAAAATTAATTCCGGTAAGTTATTACCGAATTTTACTCAATTTAAAACATTTTCAACTTCAGAACAAATAGAAAAATAGGGTACAAAGCGTTTCTTCCTCCCTGGATTGATAATCAGTATCTATCGCAGGTGTAAGAACATGCAGAAAAATCGTCTGAAAAAGGTATTGCTTTCTGGCTCATTTCATAATGATAAGATGAGGCAAAAATATTTGTATTCTGTAGCTTTTGCTTTTTTTTTGACACCAATCTCTCACGGAATGCCTGCTTATACTGAAGTGCGCGACACATACAGCAAAGTAGGCGATATATTATGATAAAAAGTGATAAAACGATAATAACCACGTCCCAAAAAACAGGATCAGTGACAACTTGATGAAAAGGCATGAAAACATAAGCCGCCTATTTTTACATCGACAGGCGGCTACATGTGGATGGGCTCAATCAATTAAACTCATAGCGAATACCGGCAAGGAAATTACTGTTTGAAAACTTGTACGTTCCAAAACTATCAGTGAACGATGAAGGTTTAAGAAAGCGATAACCAAAATCAATAGTAAGGTTACTGGTAGCCTTTATGCCAATACCAGCACCAAGCTGCCAGGCGAATACTGTGGTCGTACGATCTGCTTCACCTTCATTTTTGGAGGTAATGATGTCTCCACCAATACCAGCAGTCACATACGGGGAGATACTTGAATTATTAAGCTCGACATCATAAGGGACACAGTCATTGTAAACATACCGCTTTCGGTCTGATGCTGATATCCCACCAACGAAGGCTTGATGAACGCTTCAGTCTTTTTTCCAGATTCTTTTTTTCTTTACCACAGAGCTTGATACCCTTCTCGTATACCGTCTTTACCAGTATTGACCTTGCGGCTATCCCT